>ERZ808026.122-NODE-122-length-15264-cov-3.599526_pt1 | contig 15264 bp, 15 predicted proteins | sample MGYA00380182_ERZ808026 | MGnify/ENA primary metagenome ERZ808026 (study PRJEB31490, sample SAMN06133376) | cow dung metagenome | isolation source: H9 | host: cow | place: China: Chengdu | collected 2015-05 ... | reverse complement strand
GGTAACCATTATTCTTGGGCTTGTTTCCACATACGCCATACATAGAAGGCACAATGGGTAAAAGCGAAGATGAATGAAATAACCAGCAGAGTCTTGTCCGTATCCCAACCGGCTGACTGTTGGTGCCACAAGCCTGTGATGACTGCAAGTACACTTAACCCAATCCCGATCGCATTCAATGCCGATAATCCTTTCCGACGCGATTCGTTTTGTCCCAAAAGGCTATGCTTGACGCCATATAGGGCATATATGTCAAGTCCTACCAACATCCACAAAACAAGACGAATCCAAGTATCGGCAGGAAGGAAGACCATCATGCAGAGGCAGGTCAAGATACCGAGTATAGGAACAATAGGAACAAAAGGCGTCTTGAAAGCCCGTTCTACATTCGGCATGCTTTTGCGGACAATTAAAATACCTGCACAAACCAATGTGAAGGCGAACAAGGTGCCAATGCTGACCATTTCACCTGCAACACGAGCCGGGATAAAGGCTGCCATCACACTGACAATGACCATAAATAATAAATTACTATGTGCCGGGGTACGATATTTTTCATGTATCTTCGAAAAGAACGGAGGGAGTAATCCATCGCGGCTCATGCTTAAAAAGACGCGGCTTTGTCCCAAAAGTGTTACCATGATTACCGAACAATAACCGAACAAGATAGCCAACACGATGGCACGGTTCAGCCAAGGATAGGCTGGGGTAATGACACCGGCTGTATCGGTAGGACCCATGTGGTCGATAGCCACTGCCACAGGAGCGATGCCTTGTTGGCCGGCAAAGTCTGTATAGTTTGCTACCCCTGTCATGACATGGGCAAAAAGGATATAAAGTATGGTACATACCAACAATGACATGAGGATACCAATAGGCATGTTTTTCTTCGGGTTCTTGGTTTCTTGTGCAGCCGTACTTACGGCATCGAATCCAAGGAAAGCGAAGAATACCACGGCCGCTCCACGGAACACACCGCTCAAACCGAATTCACCCAATACGCCTGTGTTAGCAGGGATATACGGAGTATAGTTTTCTGCATGGATGAATTGCCAACCTAAGGCTACAAAAATTAGGATGACCGATACTTTCAAAAAGACGATAATGTTGTTTACCAACGAACTTTCCTGTGTACCTCTTACCAGAAAAAGACTCATGATGATTACAATGATAGAAGCAGGGATGTTGGCAATCCCTCCGTCCCATGGGCAGGCAGTCCATTCGGGGGGTAGGTCAATTCCTATTCCTTGTAGAAAGACAACCAAGTACCGGCTCCAACTGATACTGACCGTCGTTGCTGCTACGGTGTATTCCAGTACAAGGTCCCAACCGATAATCCAGGCGATAAGTTCTCCCATGGTAGCGTATGAATAGGTATAGGCACTACCGGCAACAGGTATCATGGAGGCAAATTCAGCATAGCATAGTCCTGCGAAGCAACAACCTACAGCCGCAATAATGAAACTGAGGGTAATGGCTGGACCTGTATATTCGGCTGCTACGGTTCCTGTAATGGAGAATAGGCCGGCTCCGATGATAGCGCCTACTCCCAACGCGATAAGTCCCCAAGGACCGAGTACGCGTTTCAATGTTTTGCTACCCGATTCGTTAGCCTCCACTTCGAGGGCAGCAAAAGGTTTTTTAATAAATAATCCCATTATTCTAGATGTTAATTTGATAATTGGACGCAAATGTACAAAAAAAAGCCTCATTTGATGAGGCTTTTGATGTTATTCATAGAATTTTAATACTTCTCGTTGGCTAGTTTCCAGAAAGCCAGGAAAGATGCTTTAGTGATGTCTACCATTTTCGGCCAGTTGCAACGTTCGCCGTGGTCGCCCGGCATGTGGTAATCCGGATGAGCATCGGTGTGGTACCAAATGATAGGAATACCGAGTTTGGCAAAGGTACCGTTATCGCTACCGCCTACAGGATTGTCCCAAGGACGATAGTTCGGATCAAGTTCCAAACCGTATGTTTCGATGTCGTTCTTCAACCAGTCACCAAACATTTGGTAAGCAGCGGTATAGAAGTATACGAAATGCTTTGGGTTGGCTTCGTTGTTGTTACGGCCAATCATGTCGTAATTCAAATAACCTTTCACCTTTCCGATTTCCGGATAAGTCAAGGCAAAATACTTCGAACCGAGCAATCCTTTTTCTTCACCGTCCCAGAATGCAAAGATAGTAGTGCGTTCCGGTTGTACACCAGTAGCGAGGAAAGCACGTGCTACCTGCAATACAGCCTGTACGCCCGATGCATTGTCGTCTGCACCGTTGTAGATTTGGTCGCCCTTCAACATCGGGTCATAGCCCAAATGGTCGTAGTGAGCACCGATAATCACGATTTCATTCGGGTTCTTACCTTCAATCTTGCAAAGGATGTTACGAAGGTCAAGGCTCTGATGGATACCTTGTTGCAACTTGGCGATAGAGTCCGGATGTACTTGCCAGCGTTGGCCTCTCTTTTGGCGTTCGGCATGGCAGGCTTCGAACGGTTGTACATAGCCGTCTTCAAACAACGGTTGCAATCCCATTTGTTTCAAACATGAAATGATATAGTTACCGGCAATACGACCGCCTTTCCAACCCGCTTCGCGGCCTTCCAGTTCATCGCATGCCAAGAAGTCTACGTGGGCTTCGGCTGTTGCGCGGTTGATACTTGCTACACCTTTAGCCTCAGGTGTCATTTCTTTTGCCTTCTTCTTTGGTGAGGCAGCGTTAAGGCTGGATGCTCCAATCAGCATCATGACTGCCAGAAACAGATACTTTTTCATGTTTTTCGATTTTTATTAGAATGCAGCCCGGTACTTACCTTCTTCCTTGTCTTCCAGCATGTTGAGGTAAGAATTGTAGCGTGATTCACTGATTAATTGTTTCTCTACGGCTTCGCGTACGGCACATCCTGGTTCGTGGCGATGGGTACAATTGCCATATTTGCAGTTGGCCGAGTATTCGAATATTTCCTTAAAATAATGTCCCACTTCCTCTTCCTCCATATCGAAGGTTCCGAATCCTTTGATTCCCGGAGTATCAATCAGATAACCTCCGTTTCCCACAGGAAACATTTCGGAGAAGGTGGTAGTGTGCATCCCCTTGTTGTGATAATCGGAGATTTCTCCGGTCTTTACGCTCAACTCCGGCAGGATAGCATTGATGAGTGTTGATTTGCCTACCCCCGAATTTCCCGAAAGCAACGTTACCTTTCCTTCCAAATCTTGCTTGATTTCGTTGATGCCCACTTCGTTCAAGGCAGAAACCTTAAAGCATGGATAACCGATGTAAGTGTAAAGGTCTATCAGTGCATCCATATATCGGGTGTCATCCTCGTTGTATCGGTCTATCTTGTTGAATATCAACTTGACAGGGACACGGTACGCCTCGGCCGTAGCCAAGAATCGGTCGATGAAGATAGTAGATGTTTCGGGATAGTTGATAGTAATAATCAGCATACACTGGTCGAGGTTAGCGGCCAGTATATGCGATTGTTTCGATAGGTTGGATGCGCGTCGGATGATGTAGTTCTTGCGGTCTTCTATCTCACTGATAAAAGCAGTGCCTTCGTTGTTCACGATGATTTGCACATAGTCGCCCACCGCAATGGGGTTGGTACTCCGGATACCTTTCAGACGGAAATTGCCTTTGATTTTGCAATCCACCAATTTTCCGTCTTCAGTCTTTACCTGATACCAGCTTCCTGTATTCTTGATAACTAATCCGCGCACGTCTTTCCTTTATACAGTCATGATTTCCTTTTCCTTCGCAGCAAACAAGTCTTCAATGTTCTTGATATACTTGTCATGCAACTTCTGAAGCTTTTCTTCGCCGTTCTTCTGTTCGTCTTCTGGCAAACCGTCCTTCACGGCCTTCTTCAACTTGTCTACACCTTCGCGACGGGCATTGCGGACACTGACCTTTGCATTTTCGGCTTCACCCTTACATTGCTTAGCCAATTGCTTACGGCGTTCTTCTGTCAATGGAGGGATACCGATACGGATGATTTCACCGTTGTTTTCCGGCATGATACCGAGGTCAGAGTCGATGATCGCCTTTTCGATAGGGCGGAACATGCTCTTGTCCCAAGGCTTGATAGCGATGCTGCGAGCATCTGGAGTATTTACGGATGCAACGTTGTTGATAGGCACCATACTGCCGTAAGATTCTACACGGATACCGTCGAGCAATCTCACGTCAGCCTTACCGGCACGGATGTGTGCCAATGATTCTTCCAAATACATGGTTGCCATATCCATTTTGTCCTGCGCCTCGCTGAGGCAAGTCTTAACGTCTGTCATATCTTTCGAGTTTTAGTTTATACTTTTATTTCAATGGAAACAAAAGTAAGGTATTTTTTGTATTTGTGCAATTATTCGATAAAAGTTTTTGTGGTAAGCATCGTAAATGATGTATTGCTTGGATTTATTTGCGAAAAGGGAAGCAAGACATTCTCTTTGTGAAAACATGGGACGGCCATTTATAAACCTTTATCTTCCTAGAAGTAAACAGTGAAGAATAGCATCTATAAGTTAATCATAAGTTCTGTTTCGTTAATCATAAGTTACGATTAACGAAACAGCATCGTGGTTTCTATAATCATAAGTTATGATTAAGTTTTGCTACCTCTCCTTTCAGGAAATGGATGCAGGAGATATGAAGAAATAACGGATGAACAACGGTCAATCTGCATGGTGAAAGGAGGGTGAAAGGAAAAAACGGGTGGGTTCATCGTAATGCGTTGGAAATCAGTCGGCGTGAAAGGATGATGGAAAAAATGGGATTAATGAAAAATAGGAATTTGGAAGCAGGAAATGCTGGAGCCTAATTATAAAAAAACTCGATGAAAGGAAGATTTTTCCCCATTTCATCGAGTTTTCTATTTCTATTTATTATGATTCCTTATGGATGTACCAACGTACCGATGTTTTCACCGCTCATTACTTTCTTCAAGTTGCCTACAGTATCCATATCGAATACAATGATAGGAAGTTTGTTTTCCTTGCACATGCAGGTAGCGGTCAAGTCCATTACCTTCAAACCACGGCTGAGAACTTCATCGTAAGTGATGTCGTCGAACTTAGTGGCAGTCGGATCCTTTTCCGGATCGGCAGTATAGATACCATCCACACGAGTACCCTTCAACATCACATCGGCTTCGATTTCGATGCCACGGAGAGAAGAACCTGTATCGGTAGTAAAGAACGGATTACCAGTGCCGGCTGACATAATCACAACTTCGCCGTTTTCCATTGCTTCGATGGCTTTCCACTTGCTGTAGAATTCGCCAATCGGTTCCATGCGGACTGCAGTCAATACGCGGGTCTTAACGCCAACTGCACCGAGGGCACTGCTGAGGCCAAGGCTGTTGATAACGGTTGCGAGCATACCCATTTGGTCGCCCTTCACACGGTCGAAACCTTTCGATGCACCGCTTAAGCCACGGAAGATGTTGCCACCACCAATCACGATACCAATCTGTACGCCCATTTCGTGGATTTCCTTGATTTGTTGTGCATACTCGCCCAGACGCTTTTCGTCGATGCCGTATTGCTTTTCACCCATGAGGCTTTCGCCACTCAGTTTCAGAAGAATTCTTTTAAATCTTGCCATAGTATTTATTGATTAATTGTTTTTTGCAAACTTACATAACTTTCGTCTCAGTTCAAAATCTTTCGGCCTAAAAAGCCTTGCACGATGCCTCGAAGGGCTAGATAGGTGATGAATGCCAGCCACAATGCGTGGTTGTCCATGGTTCCCCTGAATCCATAATAAATGAGGAAGAAGGCTGTGGTGGCTATGGACATGGCATAAAGCATCCAACGGGTTGCGGTGGCACCAATGAAGATGCCATCGTACAGGAAGGCCGCAAAGCCGGCCAATGGAATGGCGAGTACCCAATAGAAATAGGCAGACGATGCTGTGATGACACTTTGTTCATTGGTAATCAGGCCAAGGAACACTTTGCCGCCGATACCATAAACAAGGGTAAAGACTAACGATAGAACAATACCCCAAACGAAAAGTTGGTGCACCATCTGTCGCAAGGCAGGTCGGTCATTGGCTCCGAGGTGCTTGCCCACCAAGGCTTCGCCTGCATAAGCAAAGCCGTCCATGATGTAGGAGAAGAAGGTGAAGAAGTGCATCAGCAAGGTGTTGACAGCCAAGATTACTTCACCTTGCGCTGCTCCTGCCGAAGTAAAGTACATGGTGACAGCCACGAGACAGAGAGTCCGGAAGAAGATATCACGGTTTACTTGGAAAAAGCGTCGTATGGCTCCTTTTGCCAGTAAGGTTTGGAGTATGATGTAGGGAAGCAGGCGCTTGAAATGGCTGGTCCATAACCAGGCAGCCATTAAAAGACCGGCATATTGTGCTACGAGGGTACCTATGGCAACGCCTTCTATTTTCATGCCGAACCCATATACCAGCACGAGGCTTGCCAGAATATTTACAATGTTCTGTGTGATAGCGACGTACATAGGGAAACGGGAGTTCTGCATGCCGATGCACCACCCACTAATACTGTACAGCCCGAGTACAGCCGGAGCGCCCCAGATGCAGATGCGGAAGTAGAGGGAGGCTAGTCTTTCTACCTCCGGAGTGGCTTTCATTAAAGTAAAGGCTATCCGTTCAATAGGGTATTGGAGGATAATCAATGCCAAGGCTATCAGCATTCCCACTCCCATGGAACGTGCCAGGATACGCATGGTTTCGGCCTCGTCCTTTTGCCCGTAGGCTTGGGAAGTCATGCCGCTGGTACCCATTCGCAGGAAACCGAATATCCAATAGATGATATTGAAGAGCATCCCGCCTACGGCAATGGCGCCGATGTACGAAGCCGCTCCCAGATGTCCCACGATAGCAGCATCGATCAACCCCAACAATGGAACGGTGATGTTCGACACGATGGAGGGCAGGGCTATTTGCAGTATCTCTCGGTTGTGGGTGTTCATAAGATAAAGTTCACTTCTTTGAAGGCATAACGTCGGAGCGTACCTTGTTCGTCTTTTAAGATCAAGCGTCCGTCCAATTCAACGTCTTGGTATTCAGCCAGGAACTCGCCTTGAGCATCGCGGTATGGAAACAAGCCCTCACGTCTGTAAAGGTGTTTCCGATATAGGGTACTGATGGCTTGCGAGGTGACATCGAAGTTGTTTTCCAGTTGCCGGTATCCGCCTATGATACCATGTACGACCTTTGTCAGTACTTCTTCCAACCTGACTTCCACCCCAAGTATTTGCTTGAGTGATATGGGATTAGGGGCATCTGAGTAAAAGGTCTCCTGGTTAATGTTCAACCCGATACCGATAATGGTTTGGACAATGTATTTCCCTTCCAGTTCGTTTTCAATCAGGATGCCGCCTATTTTCTTGTCTTTCCAATAAATGTCGTTGGGCCACTTGATAGAAAATCCGTCTATATAGTTGTCCAACGCTTCGTGGCAGGCGAGGGCTGCCAACATGGACAGGCAGAACTGTTTGTTGGCTTCCAAAGCGGTAGGGTAGAGCACCGTACTGAAAGTCAGGTTTTTTCCTGCTTCCGCTTCCCAAGAGTTTCCTCGTTGGCCTTTGCCTTTGGTCTGGCTTTCTGCCATAACTGTGTAGAACTCCTTAGCCTTGCTTTCCTTGCAGAGGTGGGCGAGGTAATCGTTGGTGGAAGTGGTTTCCTTGACCTTTTCCAGCGCGATGTCTATTTTTTTCGGATAATTCATAAGTTTCTGTTTATAAGTTTACCAAATGGGAGGATAGAATGCATTGACAATATGTTCTATCTTCCATGGCTTTTCAATGCCTGTCAGCGAAATGATATCGAAGCGTACCGGCAAGTCGATGCAAAACTTCCGTACATAGGCATCTGCCGAAGATACGATGCGTCGGATCTTTGCCTCGCTGATGCTTTCTTCGGGAGTGCCGTAAGTCTGGTTGCGGCGCGTCCTGACTTCCACAACAATCAACTCGCCTTGATGTTCTGCTACGATGTCCAGTTCTTTTCTACCTGAACGCCAATTGCGGTGGCAGATGCGGTAACCTTTTGCCTCCAGATAGCGTACAGCCTCGTCTTCACCTTCTTTTCCTAATTCATTGTGCGCTGCCATGTCATCATTTTTATGCAAAAATACGCAAATTCTGTTTTGATATTGCAGAAGTAAAGTTAAATTTGCAACTGATATGGCGAATACCGTGAAGAAAAGAGACAAGGTACCCTCATCTGTCCCCAAGCGAAAGCAACGGATGGTGTGTCTGATGAGCGAAGAAGAGGTGCGTATAGTGGATGCTTATCTGAAGAAATACAAGATAAGCAACAAGGCGCGTTGGCTTCGTGAAACGGTATTGACCTTTATTCATCAGAAAATGGAGGAGGATTATCCTACCTTGTTCAACGAACATGACATGAGACGGTAAAAATGGCAGACGATACCTTTTATATGAAGCAGGCTTTAATCGAAGCGCAGACGGCGTTCGATAGAGGAGAAGTGCCGGTAGGAGCGGTGGTGGTGTGTCGCGACCGTATTATAGCCCGAGCACACAATCTGACGGAAACGTTGAACGATGTGACTGCCCATGCCGAAATGCAGGCCATAACAGCAGCAGCCAATTTCTTGGGGGGAAAATATTTGGCGGATTGTACACTTTATGTAACGGTAGAGCCTTGCGTGATGTGTGCCGGTGCCATTGCATGGTCACAAATGGGGAAACTTGTGTTTGGTGCGGCGGATGAAAAGAGAGGGTATCAGCGGTATGCTCCACATGCTTTGCATCCGAAGACAATCGTACAGCAAGGCCTCTTGGCAGAGGACTGTGCTTCTTTGATGAAAGATTTTTTCAAGAAAAAACGATAGAACTTTATTGAACTTCTTCGTATTCAACGTATTCTCCCTCATCCTCAGCGAAGATTTTCTTCTTTACGCTATTGGTTGTTGAAGAGGTTTGTTGAGTGGTTTGCTGCGTTTCTTCGTGTACATGCTTGGGAGTACGCTTTCCTATTCCAAAGATAGCACGAACAAGATTGCCTAACAAGGCAATGACAACAAATACAATAAGTAATATGAAAATGAGTATAAATCCTAAAAATCCGAACATAATTCTTTTCTTTTTAAGTCTTATCTACAAAAAGCGTGCCAAAGGTCACAATGTCATGCTTTTTTTCTTGTCAGAAGCGACCAAAGGATGTACCACAAAATGATAGCAGCAAAACCGCTGATACGGAATACAGCCAACAAAGGGATGCATATCAAAAGGAAAATGTAACTGACTTTATTGTCTCTCCATGAAAGGTTCTTGAATTTGAGAGAGAACATCGGAAGTTCAGCCACAAGCAGATAAGACATCAAGATGACTAATATAAATAAGTAGATTGCATTAAAGGAGTCTGATACAAGGAACGAATGCGCACCTACGACCAATGAACCCCAAAACAAGGCATTGGCAGGAGTAGGCAATCCGATAAAGGAACTGCTCTGGCGCGGATCGATGTTGAACTTGCCCAGGCGGAGTGCCGAGAATGCAGCAATAATGAATGCGGTGTATGGAAAATATTCGGTAATACCGCTCATAAATTCCGGATATTGTACTTCCTTGAATAGCGAGAATACAATAGCAGAAGGAGCAAAACCAAAAGTGATGTCATCGGCAAGTGAGTCCAATTCCTTACCCAATGGTCCTGATACGTTCAGCAAGCGGGCGAGCATGCCGTCGAAAAAGTCGAAAACAGCACCTAATATAATAAATAGGATAGCCGCTTCGTAGTTGGATTGGAATGCCATAACTGCTGCAATACATCCTGAAAAGAGATTGCAACAAGTGACCATGTTGGGAATGTGGCGGGTAATGCCGTTTGCCATGCTTGTTTCTTATTTAAGTTTTGCAATGATGGTTTCGTTACCGGTGGTCTTTTGTCCCAATTTGACGCATGGTTCAGTGCCTAGTGGCAAGTATACGTCTACACGCGAACCGAACTTGATGAATCCCATATGTTCGTCGATGTAACATTCTTCACCAGGTTGTGCGTATGTGACGATTCGGCGGGCTACGGCGCCTGCGATTTGGCGTGCCATGACGGTGTGGCCTTCCGGAGTCTCGATTACGACCATGGAACGTTCGTTTTCTGTGCTGGCTTTTGGAAGCCATGCCTTCATGAATTTACCGTTCTGGTGGCTGACGTGCTTCACTACGCCGTCTACCGGATACCAGTTAGCATGTACATTCGTTACATCCATGAAAATAGAAATCATCAGTCTGCGGTCATGGAAGTATTCGTGTTCATCCACTTCTTGTACGACCACAATCTTACCGTCCGCCGGAGCGACTACAATCTTTTCCGAATCTTGGTTGAAACTACGGATAGGACAACGGAAGAAGTTGACCATTAACAAATAAAGGATGGCACTAATGGTTGCAATGATATAGAAAAGAAGGTTGAGACCGCATGCCCAATAAATCAGTCCGTTGAGTGCAAGGAGCAGAATGGCGCTGATAATCAGGATTTCGGTTCCTTCTCTATGTAGTCTTATCTTTCTTAAATTCTTTATTTTCTGAAATCGGCTCATGATGTACGAAAGTCATATTATTGGACAAAGGTATATTTTATTTAAAAGATATCCAAATAAAAGTCGTTGTTTGTGCAATTTATGGTTCATTTTTATAAAAAAGGTGCAATTGTTCATAACTTTCACATCTTCTTTTTGTGGGTTTTGAGAAAGGAGAGTATCTTTATCCGGATTTTCACTAAATAGTTATTTAAGCAAATGCAGGATTTTGTCCATTTACATGTTCATACGCAATATTCCATTCTGGATGGTCAGGCTTCTATTCCCCGATTGGTGGATAAGGCGATTGCCGATGGAATGAAAGGGATTGCTGTAACCGATCACGGCGATATGTTTGGTATCAAGGAGTTCTTTAATTATGTGAATAAGAAGAACGGAAAGACCAATGGCGAGATAAAAGACTTGAAAAAGAAGATAGCCGGATTGGAAAAGGGCAAGATAGAATGTGAGAATCCGGAAGAAGAACTTCTCGCTTGCAAGGAGCAGTTGGAAGCGGCAAAGAAGAAGTTGTTCAAGCCGATCTTCGGTTGTGAAATGTATGTGGCCCGTCGCAGATTATTTAATAAGGAAGGAAAGCCTGACCAAAGCGGTTATCACTTGGTGGTGTTGGCTAAAAATGAGAAGGGCTATCACAACTTGATTAAATTGGTGTCCAAGGCTTGGACGGAAGGCTTTTACATGCGTCCGCGTACTGACCGTGTGGAATTGGAAAAATATCACGAAGGACTGATTGTTTGTTCGGCATGTGTGGCTGGAGAAGTCCCCCGAAAAATTCTTCAAGGAAAGATTGATGAGGCAGAAGAGGCTATCCAATGGTATAAACGTGTGTTCGGTAGTGATTTCTATCTGGAATTACAACGCCATAAGGCTACGGTGGCTCGTGCCAATCATGAGGCATACGATTTGCAACAGGTTGCGAATGCGAAAATTATAGAATTGTCCAAGAAGTATGATGTCAAGTTGGTTTGTACCAATGACGTGCATTTTGTGGACGAAGAAAATGCGGAGGCTCATGACCGTTTGATTTGCTTGAGTACGGGTAAGGACTTGGATGATCCGAATCGTATGCTGTATTCCAAGCAGGAATGGATGAAGACCAAGGCGGAGATGAATGAACTGTTTGCCGATGTCCCTGAGGCATTGGCGAATACGGCTGCTATTTGCGACCAGGTAGAGTTTTATAGCATTGACCATGCTCCGATTATGCCTAACTTTGAGATTCCGGAAGATTTCGGAACGGAAGAAGGCTATCGACAGAAATATTCGGAGAAAGATTTGTTTGATGAGTTTACACGGGACGAGAATGGTAACGTGGTGTTGAGTGAAGATGCTGCCCATGGTAAAATTGAAAAATTGGGTGGCTATGATAAGTTGTATCGTATCAAACTGGAAGCCGACTATTTGAAAAAGTTGGCTTTGGAAGGTGCGCACAGACGTTATGGGGAAGTGTTGGACGAGGAAACAAGTGAACGTATCAAGTTCGAACTTCATATTATGAAGACCATGGGTTTCCCTGGGTATTTCTTGATCGTGCAGGATTTTATTCGGGCTGCCCGTGAGGAACTGGATGTGTCTGTAGGGCCTGGTCGTGGTTCTGCTGCCGGTTCTGCAGTGGCCTATTGTTTGGGGATTACGCAGATTGACCCGATTAAATACGACTTGCTGTTTGAGCGTTTCTTGAACCCGGACCGTATCTCTTTGCCGGATATCGATGTGGACTTCGATGATGACGGGCGTGGACGTGTGCTGAATTGGGTAACAGAGAAATATGGTCAGGAGAAAGTGGCCCACATCATTACCTATGGAACCATGGCTACTAAATTGGCAATCAAGGACGTGGCTCGTGTGCAGAAGTTGCCGTTGTCAGAATCTGACCGTTTGTGTAAAGCCATTCCAGACCGTCTGCCCAGTGGTAAGAAGATGAATTTGCCTAATGCCATTGAGGATGTACCGGAATTGCAGGAAGCGGAAACGTCGTCTAATCCGATATTGCGTGATACCATTCGCTATGCCAAAATGTTGGAAGGAAATGTCCGTAATACGGGGGTACATGCTTGTGGTACGATTATCTGTCGAGACGATATTACAGATTGGGTTCCTGTCAGTACGGCAGATGATAAGGAAACCGGTGAAAAGATGCTGGTAACCCAATATGAAGGTTCCGTCATTGAAGATACGGGATTGATCAAGATGGACTTCTTGGGTTTGAAGACTCTTTCCATTATAAAGGAAGCAGTTGAAAACATCAAGCATAGTAAAGGAATCATATTGAACATTGACGAGGTAGATATTGAGGATATCCCTACCTATGAATTATATAGTGAAGGACGCACTGTAGGTACGTTCCAGTTTGAATCGGCAGGGATGCAGAAGTATTTGCGTGAATTGCAGCCGACGACTTTCGAAGATTTGATTGCAATGAATGCCCTTTATCGTCCGGGCCCGATGGATTATATCCCTGACTTTATTGATCGTAAGCATGGACGTAAGCCTATTGAATACGATATCCCGATTATGGAAAAGTATTTGAAGGATACGTATGGGATTACAGTTTATCAGGAACAGGTGATGTTGCTTTCCCGTTTGTTGGCAGACTTTACTCGTGGTGAGTCCGACGGTTTGCGTAAGGCAATGGGTAAGAAACTGAGAGACAAGTTGGACCAAATGCGTCCGAAGTTTATCGCCGGTGGACAGAAAAACGGACACGACCCGAAAGTGCTTGAAAAGATCTGGGCGGACTGGGAAAAGTTTGCTTCGTATGCGTTCAACAAGTCGCATGCCACTTGTTATTCGTGGGTGGCTTATCAGACGGCTTACCTGAAGGCTAACTATCCGGCCGAGTATATGGCGGCCACCATGAGCCGGAACATCTCGAACATTACTGAAATCACGAAATTGATGGACGAGAGTAAGGCTACGGGTATCAAGACATTAGGACCGGATGTGAATGAAAGTTTGCTGAAATTTTCAGTGAACCGCAAGGGAGATATCCGATTTGGTTTGGGAGCGATCAAGGGAGTAGGCGAAAGTGCTGTTCAAAGTATATTAAGCGAACGTGCTAAAAATGGGGTCTATAAGGACATTTTCGATTTTGTGCAACGTGTGAATTTGTCGTCTTGCAACCGTAAAAACATTGAAAATCTGGCATTGGCCGGTGCTTTTGACAGTTTCTCGGGAATCAAGCGTGAAGACTTCTTTATGGAGAACGCAAAAGGGGAAACGTTTACGGAAGTGCTGGTTCGATATGGTAATAAATATCAGTTGGATAAGGCACAAGCGGCCAATTCCTTGTTCGGTGGTGATAACATGGTGGAAGTGGCCACTCCAGAAATTATCTCAGCGCCAGATTGGAGTGACCTGGACCGTTTGAATAGGGAACGTGACTTGGTCGGTATTTACCTCTCTGCTCATCCTTTGGATGAATACCAGGTTATTCTGGAGAACGTTTGTAATGTGCGAATGTTGGAATTGACAGATCTGACTCCGTTACAGAATTGTGATTTGGTAATGGGGGGAATTGTAACGGGTTTCCGTGAAGGATATACCAAGACGGGTAAGCCTTATGGTATTGCCAAGGTGGAAGACTATTCAGGCTCGGCAGAATTTGCTTTCTTCGGGAATGAATGGCTGGAGAAAAAGAACTTTTTCAATATTGGTATGTTCCTATATATGAAAGGTAAATGTCAACCGAAGCAATGGAAGCAGAATGAATATGAAGTCAAAGTTAATTCCATTGAATTGCTTCCGGATGTAAAGGAGGAAGTTATTCAGCAATTAACAATTTCTGCTCCTTTGTCTGAGATAAATGATGAATTCATCGAAGAATTTTCATCCTTGGTAAAAGCAAATCCGGGTAATGTGACATTGAATTTTTATGTAAAAGATGAAGAAGGCAGTTATAGCGCCTATTATAAGCAAGGGGATGGAAATCCGTTTGATGATGGAGAAGAATTATATACAAGATATTCAATTTGTTCTCCTAAAGAACCAGGCTTTTACTGGGCAACAGCAATTCATAATTATGCTTCTGGCGTATTTAAGGTTGATACTGCTGAAACTCCTTGGGAGGTTCCATATGCTAAAAAACCAAGTTTTTCTTTGACTTATCCGCTTAATGGAGATACTTTAATTATGTCAAGTGATGAAGATAATACTGTGGCAATTCTCCTTCTATATCTACAAATGTATACGTTTCACCTTCCATTACATCAAGTATTCCTGATGCCAACATTCTTGTTCCATCTTCAGTATATATTGATTATATTCGTGTTCCACAAAAAATTACACTTACTTATGATGAATTAGAATCTGAGATGGATACTACAAGAATGTTAGAGTTCCCCGAATATGTTTGTTATGAAATTGTAAATGAATGTGTTAAGTTAGTTATGGAAAATGCAAATGATCCTAGACTTGAAACAAATACTGCAATTAATCAAACTATAGGAACTAGTGTTTCACAAAACAATAAATAGAATAGAAAATTATGTTTCAATATACACATGAAACCGTACTTAACAACCCTAAACTTCGTGTAATTAAGGGTGTTACAAATCCGTATACTCTTGCAGATGCTAATCAGGTAGTTATTGAGCATGCAGGTGAATATTATACAGATGCTATTGTTAGAAAAGAGATTTACAAGACTCCAGGTTATGAAGGCAAGCCAGGTGTACTTAAGCTTGCTGGTCTTAAGGCTAAGTTTGCTAACGCTGGTGAGTA
>ERZ808026.121-NODE-121-length-15298-cov-4.768872_pt1 | contig 15298 bp, 38 predicted proteins | sample MGYA00380182_ERZ808026 | MGnify/ENA primary metagenome ERZ808026 (study PRJEB31490, sample SAMN06133376) | cow dung metagenome | isolation source: H9 | host: cow | place: China: Chengdu | collected 2015-05 ... | reverse complement strand
GGGCGGATTCCCCTCCCAGGGGTCCCCTCCCCCCTATATCGCTATCGCTTTGACCTGTATGATTTCCAGTCTAAAGTCTGGGGCAGGTCCCTGTTCGTTATTAGTTTGGTCTGCGATTCAAATGTCTGCTCGCTGACGGCCAGCCGGTCCCACTTCTGTCTGTTGCATCGGAAGTGGGCAAGCTGCAGGTTGGACAGATCACTCGGGTGGCCGCCTTTGTTAATGGGTATGATATGGTCTACAGTAGCAGCCATAGGGTGTGGCCACTTGAGCCGCTTGTCTACTGGCTGGCCGCAGATAGCGCAGATGGTTTGCGTCTTGCGAACGATCTCTCTATTCTTTTCGAATACTGAACGGTGCGGGCCCTGATGGTCTGCACGTGGTCTGCGCTGTGCCATTAGTCTACCTCAGATGTTGTTACGTTTCTTCGCCCCGTTTCGGGAGCCAGTTGGTTGAGCAGATAATAAAACCGGGCACGGTATATGCGGAAGGCATCGCCACAGCAGGGGATCCCGACAGCTTCCAGGCGTCTCCACTTCCATTCGTTGGTGGTAACGTGGAGGATAATGTATTCGGCCATAATGCTGTCGGATGCCTGTACGGCGGCCCGGATTATAATATCACAACGCCCGGAGGCGATACAGAAAGCATGCAGCTCCCTGTACCGTTCCGGGGGCAGGCGGTAGCGATTCATCTTTGATTTATAATTTCGCATTATCCTCGTTGTGGTTGGCGATCAACAATCGAAGACTTCATCCTTTGTGTAATCTCTAATGATTTTTCCGTTGTGCTTTCCATTGTATGTAAGAGTCCATCCATGTTCTCCGACTTCGCGAAGAGGATTGACATTCTTTCTTATGAATTCTTTTTCCTTTTCTGCATCTTGCGGAAGCACAAATTCTATAATCGTTATGGTTTCAATCTTCATGGTTTTTGCTCTGTAATTGTGGTTGGCGGTCGGTATGGTCATTGTTACTTGCAGTCATCCTCTAACTTGTCGGCCCAGTCAGCGATCTCATCGGCAATATCTGCCAGGCGGCTTGCCTCGTGGACCTCAAGCCGGTTCCTTGTAACAAAGTCCTTGACAAGTGTATAAATATCTTCTGCTATGTCCTGTAACGATCTCATTCTCCGTACTCCTTTCCGAACAGGATCCAGTCGGTACTGACCCCGAAATACTCAGCGTAGGCCATCACCGTATAAACGTGTGGCGTGTCCCCTTTTATCTCAATGCGATAGATAGTATTGGGGGCTAAATCCAGTTCCTTTGCCAGTGTGACACGAGAGATATCATGCTCAACTCGTAATGTCAGCATGCGATTGCCGATTGTGTCATTCATGCTTTAATGCCTCCTGCATCTTGTCGAAGGCATCCATGATGGCCTTGCCGACACCTCTCTGCTTAATCAGTTCCTGTCGGTCCATGGCCCGCAGGTAGTCCGCATCAAGTTCGACCTGCATCATGCCCTCGTACCGGCAGAGCACGTTGACCAGCTTGACCGCGACCTGATCGGAGAAGTTCATGTCCGCCACAATGTCGTAGCAGGGGCGGTCAACGAGATTCCGGAAGGCGTAATAGGTGACGCTCATGCTCCCGGCGTCAAGTCCGTAATCTTTCACCATGGCAAGGAACGTTTCCCCGGCATCGTGCCGCTTAATGATTTCCTTGTTACGCTTCAGAATGTTCATCTGCCACCTCCTCTTCCGCTTCTGCTTCAGGAGCCGGTGCTGACTTGTTATACTTAGCTACTACGCCATAGACCGTTGAGACAGAACATCCGACCCGGTCAGCGATCTGCTGATAGGTCATGTGCCCGTCACGGTAGAGGCGGATAACCTGCTGCTTGTCAACGGGCGAGCGCTTGCCGGTCATGCGGCGCTTGGCCTTGGCGGCGTGAGCAGGCGGGTCAGTCTTTTCGGCGGGTTCCTCTGTGGCCTGTTCTTCGGACTTCTCTGCCAGTGCCTTCCGGGCCTCTTCCAGTTCAGCGTTGAGCGTGTCGATGATGGTGTTGCTTTCGTCAATGCCACGCTTGAGGGCCTCGATATCCACGGGATTGAACATGAAGCTGATAATCTTGTCGGTACAGGCCCGGCAGAAATGAGCGTCAACCATGTTCTCGTATCCGCTCAGAGCGCCTTTGAAATCATCCACGGTTTCATTCATGGGCACCATCTGAATGTGGTCAGCGTCATCGGGAATAATCTGCTTGCAACAGTCGCAGAAGTATGTTGTTTTAATCATTGTGTTCTCCTCCTATCTCGCAGTAATCCGGGCCGCAGGTCGCGTTCCCGTTCTGTTCCATGGCCCACTTGTCAACCATGACCGAAACGGCCTGTGCATCCCTGTTGGCGATCGCCGCACCCATGTCCTTGAGGCGGTCGATGTATCCGCGGATCCAGTCCAGGGGAATAGCCGGGACGTCCTCTGCCTCTTCCATCAGCTTCCGGGCGCCTCCGGGCGGGCCCTGGTGCACTCTGTCATATTCATCAATCAGTTTTTCTTTATCAATCAGCGACATCGAATAACAACTCCCTTCTTACATATGCTGAGATCCACCTGTTCCATACCCACAGGAAGGGATACCGAGATCCGTATTTAATTTTTATCGTTCTGTACTTCGGCATCGACATTTCCTCTCCACGGCGCAGACATCGGCTTCCAGGCTACGACCTTCTTATTGACGGCCCCGTGATTCTCCTCGATGTCCCACTTCCCGTCTCTGGTACGTGACGCATCAGTATAGCGTGTGCCGTCTTCAAGCTCCACGGTAACCTCTACCAGCTCAGATCTCCCACGGAACATGAACTCGTTCCACCGATCTGTTCCCCAGTATTTGGCGAACATCGTGTCCTTTTCTTCCGGCATCTTCTTTGTGACCGGAATCCAACTATCCGGAATTTCCGGACAGTTCGTTTCTGCCTTTTTCAATAATTCAATCGCTTCATGTACAGCTATACCATCATCAAGGCTCATAATGAACGGCCTTTCGCCGACTTTGTGTACTGCGTGTTCGGCAATATTTTTCAGCCTTTCAATGATTTCACTCTTGTCCATGCCGTTCTTCTTCCTCTTCCTTTATCACCGCTTCAAGTGCTTCAATCGCACGGTCAACCATTTCCGGGTTTATCGTTCCAACGAAAAGCCAGTTGTCAGGATCAATTTCACTTCGCATCTGCTTCCACGCCTGTAATGCCGTTTCTCTATCCATCATACGTTCCTCTTCTCTTTGTACGGATGAACCTCAATCGTGCAACCGCCGCCATGAATAACTGCCCGTGTTGCTTCAAGTTGATTCCATTCGTAACCATCATTGTTTGCTTCAACTTCCCTCTGTCTGTACTCCACGCAGACCTCTTTGTCCTTTTCGGGGGCATCAATCAGAATGTTTATCAGTTCTCGGATTGTCATCCTGTTTACCTCTCTCTCCAAAGCTGCAAAACGTAGCGCCATGGTTTTTCCATGAGCAGATTTTCTTATAAAGGCAGTCCTTACAGTGAATGATTTCTGTCTGTACTGGCGGCAGATTTCTAATTACTTCCTGCGCTCTGTTTACTCCTGCATTAAAGCCATTGTGATATTCAGAGCCGTCCATTATTACATTTTGGGCCATCAGCATTTCCAGCGCCGCCTGTCTACTGATTAAATCATCCATCTTTACCACCTCTCATATCTGCGCCACAATGACAATATGGATAATTCTTTGCAACATTGTTTTTGCCATCCGTGATATTGACAAGAAGCCTACCACACACAGAACATTTGTAGGTGTGATTTCTTGATGTTGTTTCAAGCCAACGCCCCTTAATGCGTTCTGGCTGTACTGGCGGAAGGTTTTCAATACATTCCTGCAAATCGTTCCATCCCTGTTCGTAGGCATCATCAATATTGTTTGTCTGATAATGTCTATGCTCTTTCGGCATTACTGGAATCGTTGTTGCCGCCTGTCTGCTTATCATGTCTCCGACATTCATGTCTGGAACATACGCCTCCAGAGCCTCGGCCGCCAGCGCATACATTTTTTTCGCGCCCGGCATGGTAATGGGCCTGCCTTTAAGCCATTCGATAGCCGCCTGCCTCTCTTCGTTGGTCATCTTTCAAATCCTCCGCTTCTTTTTCATCCAGGTTGTACATTCTACGCAGCCTGTTGTTTCTGCGAACCTTGTTGGCAACATTCTTTCCGTGAAACCGATAGTTCTTTGTAAAAGGCATTCCGATCGTCAGTAGGTTTTCCTCGGCGTTAATTATGGCCTGTATCATATCTTCCATGTCATCAATGGAATAACATCCATCACGCTCATTCTCATAGACAGCTTCAAGCCATAAGACACCATAATGACCACCCAGTTCAAGATGTTTTCGGTAGGTAGAGACAATGGCCACAACCGTACTGCTGTATACACCTCCCAGAAACACTGCCTTGTATTGATCGTAATCTGTTGTAATACTCAGCATATCTTTCTCGTAAGGGAGCCATTCCCAGCCATTGTGACCAAGGATATGGAGAGGTCTAAAATCTGCCATCTGCTTCACCTCTCTTAAAACGTCACATCGCCGAATATCGGTTGCAGTACCTTAATTACCGCATACGCATCGGATATGTCCTTTTTTGTTGTATCCGGGGTGGGAAAAGTCACACCCCGGCAGGCGTTGATGTATTCAAATCTGCATTTTTCCAGTTTCTCATCTGACTGTACTGGAGGAACGATTCTAATAGCATCAATCGCAACTTTCCTCACCAATCTGTTTAAAAGCGTTTCTCTGTCAAGTGCCCGGTTTACGGCATCAATCGCATCCTGTTTCCGAATCAGTTCATCCATCTTCAGCACCCCATAACGGCAGTCCCGTCCGTGTTGTAGTAGCGATACAGATAAGCGGCATTGTCGATACACATTCCGATACCGTTGGGGTTGTGTTTCACTGACTTGTAGGTCTTGCCTTTCTTCTCGCCGTAGCTGTGGAAGCAAATTTCCCTGTCAAGCGGCTTCTCGTGGCAGTCAATGCGGACACCATACTGGAAGGTCTTGCCGCCCTCCTTGTAGATGTACTTCCCGCCACTGGTCACAAAGTAATGATACCTGGGATTGATGTAGTCTCCCGTGGTGCACCGGAATGACCGCTTAAATTTCCCGTCTTTGAACAGGTAGACCCTGCCGGCGCTGTTGTCCACCACGATCACGCGTCCATTCTCCGTGACGGCCCGCTTCATGGCTGCCGTTACCTTTGCCGGTATGGTGGTTGCCGCCTCAGTTCCTGCCGGGATCAGGGCGAAAAGTAAAACGATTGCCAGTGCCATTGTTAAGATTCTTTTCTTCATTCTTTCATCTCCTTTTCCAAATCCTCGTCAATTTCAGCAGAGTAGACCCAGGGCCGCTCCGATCTTCCCGGGCCCCATCTCTCTGAGTAGAAATAGTGGTCTTCCAGTCTTTCCTCGTAGCGCTCGTCCACGACTTTGATAACAAGGATTCCTGTGTTGCACTGGTAGTGGTCAACTTTAGCCATCAGCCAGTGCCATACATTTTCTGTATCCTGCCGGGCGTCCTCAACGATCCCCTTGAACAGCGGCATATTCTGACCATAGGTGTTGGTCTCATAGATCCAGACCGGCTGATAGTAGAGAGTAACATCAAGCATTTCATACAGTGTCATTCTTCACTTACCTCCACTTCATGTGTGTCCATGTAATCTACAATGCTGATGCCTGTCTCCTCTTTGCAGGCCGCCCTCAGCGCCATCTCATCGTTGCCGAACTCCTCTCTGATGCCCGCGATCTGGGCCGCGACCCGGGGAAGGCGCTTGTCTCCCCCGAAGCCGCAACGGCGGTACAGACTGAGAAGCAGGCAGGACATGACATTCGGCGCCACCCATCTGACCTGCTTGTTCCGCATGTAAAGGAACTGGGAAATGTTCATGTTGTCATACTTTGTGATGTCGGCATTGAGGAAGGCCAGCTCGTGCCAGGATGTCCCATCACCGCACTGGACTTCAACTCCTGTCTCTTCCTCCAGCATCTGAGGCATTGACCTCAGGTTGGTCTTTGCGCATTCGTGCCAGACCTCCCGGGTCATGTCTGCCAGGCTGATGATGCGGTCTTTGCCCCATCCCCAGTACCTGTGCAGGGCAATAGCGGCGGCGCTGTAGATGATGCCGACCTGCCGGTGGAGCTCCTTCTGCAGGGCCATGTCGGCAGACCTGCCGATGACATGTTTACGTTTCTTTTTTGCCATCTTCGTCTTCCCCCATAGCCAGCATCTCAAAAACTTTGTCCAAGGCTTCAAAATGGATTTTTGTCGCATCAGCGAATCCCTTTCTTTTACCCATTTCGTAGCCTACCCAAAACCACAGGGTACAGAGGATTATCAAAATTCCAAGGTATTCAAGTCCGTTCACTGTTCTCCCTTCCCTCCTCTCTTGCCCGCATCTGCCAGTATTGCTGTTCCCGTTCCTCTGCCCGGGATGCCACCACCAGGGCGCCGTAGACGAGCACCACAAGGATGGCAAAGATGATAAGCAGGATTGCTTTGGTCAGTATGTTCATGTGTCCCTCCTTAGTTGCCCCATGTCTTCAGCAGGGCTTTCCATGTCTTGAAGTCGATGGGGATGTCTGTAAAATCTTCTTCGCCCTGCCCGCAGATGATGACAGTGCCCACAAACCATTTACTGTGGAGCCAACCGCCGTAATAAAAGTTCATTGGGAGTCCTCTGATCCTGCCTTCCTCGTTGCAGATAGCTACAAGATGTCTTGTCAAAAGTCCATCGCCAATGTTCACCACCTGTATCAGCCCATCCACATGCTTCTGAAGATTCTCCAGTGACGGACTGATGTGTGTCATATGTCCGTAAGGCTCATCGGGCTTCTTGATGATGACTTTGATTTTTCCTGCCATACTCCCTCCTTACTTGATTCTGAGCGAATACCCGCTCTCAAGATGTGCGATCCCGTCAAGGTCCTTGCCCGCTTTGATGTCTGATTTCAGCTTCGCCGTGTCAATCTTGGGCTCCTGCGGGATAAGGTAGTCCGCCGGGATCCGGGCCGTATCCATTTCATCAAGAATGAGAGACGGCGGATTCTTCTGAATGTTGAAACTGAAAAGCGGTGTCTTGAACTTGCGCTTGCCGGTCACCTCCATGGTGTCCTGCAGGTTCTCCTTCATGCGCTTGATGTTGTTGTCCATGACGGTGGCGGCGGTCTTAAGCCGCTGGATCTCGGCCTTGCATGCTGCAATATTGCCTTCAAGCTGTCTGATAACCTTGGCGTATCCGTCTGCCTTATCCTCGATCTCAAGCCCCAGGGCCTCCATGGTATCCTCAAATGCCACCGGGTCGGTATCCGGGTCTTCTGCCATCTCAAGCAGCATCATGAAATCTGCTGTTAACTCGTAAAGTGTGCTCATAATCTCATTCCTTTCCGTGCATATCTTCCGGGATACTTGAAAGCCATATCTGCGGATTTCATTTCCTCAACAACTGCATCCTTATCGACCTTTTCAAGTTTCTGCGGGCCATCAAAAGCGCCAAAAGAAAGAATCCGGGAAAGCCCCTCAATGAAGGCTGTGTTGTTTTGTGATGTTTCAATACGGACCGTGTTGATAAACAGTTGCGCTCTTTTCATTGCGTCTCTCCCCTCCGGGGTTTCGCATTTTTCAAGGGCATCCATAAATGACTGAATGTAATCAATCGTCCCCTTGATTTTTTCATCAATGTATTTGCTGATATTCTTTTCCTTTTCGGCAATCGCCTCTTCTCTCCGGGCAATACTGCGCTCTTTGTTTTCCAGCCGGTTTTCTCTGATTTCCAGCTTCTTTTCCAGTTCGTGGGCATTGGTGTAATCATGTCCTGTGTTCGCAACGATGTCCAAAACGATAGCGGCTGTATTAGATTCAATCTGTGCCTTATTGCATCCACGCTTTTTCATTTCTTCACGAAGGCACTCCAAACCATTCATGATGTTTCCTCCTCTGTGTAACTGTCCCATTTCTCTACGTGCCCGTCCGTCAGCACCTTGCCGGTGTCGGTCATCCATTCCCGGTCTCCGATGTAATAGAGCTGAAGCGGCACCGGGGAAGTCTCGCCGAACAACTTGCAGGCGTACATCTCGAATACGGTGCTGTACCAGTCAAGGACCTCCAACGTGGTCATTCCCGGGTCAACATACTTCCAAAAATCTTTGGTCTGCCGGGGCTCCTCCGGGAACTCTTCCTTGTCACAATACTTCCAGTCAAATCTGACCATCTTTGAAAACCTCCTCCATAATCACATTGGGTGCCGGCGGCTTAATCCTGTGCCATTCCGCATCCAGAGCATCAACCCTGTTAAGAGCAAGACCATAACCATACTTTCCATGCTTATCTGCAAACTCCTGGGACATGCTGAGGACCCGGTCCCAGTAATCCTGCCGGTGTCCGAACTTCGGGAGCGCCGCCCACCACTTTTCGAAGGCCGCGTCCACTTCAGCCCGGATCGTGTCTTCGTTACTGTGTATTCGCTGTAATGCTTCATTCATGTTTCCTACCTTTTCTACGTACCTTGAAAATCACCATTGATGACCATTGATACCATTGATAATCAATGGTGCCATCAATGGTGGCATCAATGGTAATCCCTTATAAATGGTAACGGCTTTTTATAGAAGTCACCTTTTAAGATTGGCTTATTTAAGCCATTCTTCGGGTGTCATCAATGGTATGTCTTCATTTTCATCAATGGTATCAATGGTGAATTTTTCAATTCTATATATCGTTGGTCCCGTACCATTGTTTATGAACGTAACTTTTATGCCGTCTTCCTTCATAAATCTGCCCTGATGCCGGTGGAGGAACCCCCCGATCAGCTTGGGCGATTCGGTTATCGGTTCGCCGACTTCCAAACTCAGCTGGATCAAACCACTGCACCGGCCCTTCCAGAAGGAATATCTTTCGACTGCCTTAACAATGGCCTTGCGGATGACTGAACTTTGATATTCGGCTAATGCTTCTTCCTGTTCTCTGCTTGCTGAATCAACCCCCGCCACTATTGACCACCTTGCGTCTTCCAACTGCACGTTCAGCTCCGGGAGGCCGTCAATGGTCTTGCCCTTGACCGATATGTGTATTGGATCCCCCGCCCGCTTTCGGAACATGACCATCATCTGTGTAGCAGCGCCCTGGAGACCGGTGCTTCCAAGGATGTTTGAAAACGGGTCATCCGGATCAACTGCTTTCCTGTCATGGCAGACCAGTATGATTGAAATGTGGTGCTTCTGTGCCAGTTCATTCAGCGGTGTTATGTCCCGGTAGGCGTGTTCATATTCTGATTCCTTCATGCTCTTGGCCGGTGATCTGATAATCTGGAAGACATCAATGACCACGATGCCGATGTTGGGATCCTCTTCCAGGTAGGCTTCTATCTGCTCGATGAATCCTTCTTCAAGGGAATCCGTTTCTGTCTCCAAGTAAAAATTCCCTGGGACAGACTCACCGTGCATCACCTTGCGGAGACGCTTCTGTTGAAGCTGTTCCGATGTTTCAAGGTCAAGGTAAAGAGTTGAGCATTTGTTGGTGTGATAGCCGAGGAAGTCTTCTCCCTTCGCCACAGCGATGCACATGCTCAAGGCCAGCCAGGACTTGCCCAACTTCGGTTTTGCTGACAGGATGCATGTCCCTTCGACAAGCAAAGGCAGTTCATTGTCCACCCCGATCAGAACTTTTGGTTCCGGCAGGTCTTTCTCCATCAGCGCTTCAGCAGTCTTCAGTTTGCGGATCTTCCGCTTTTTCTTCTCCTTTGGTTTCGGATCCGGCGGATGTTCTGCCTCTTCCATTGCTTTTTTGCGAATGTGCTCACGGTATCCGTTGTCGATGCGTTCATCATCCAGCGCATTTTTATCATCGTAGGCATCGGGCTCAAATTTCAGCCGGACATCCTGCCATTTGTACTTAAGGCAGCTGTCATGATGGCATTTAAAAGCAATGGCGCCGTTGTGGTAATGGAAGATCTTCGCATCACCCTCTTTGTGACTTGGATCAAATGGACACTCTTCCAGCTCATAAATCTCTGCCCGGTCATTAGACCGTTCGCTGTGGATGGTTAGACCATGCTCTTTCATGAACTTCAGCAGGTCGAATGTCTGCTGCTGAACACCACGCCCCGCCGGGCGCCGGTCTGCTTTCGGTTCATCATCCGGCAGTTCTGCCGCCAGTCTTCGCAAGATTTCTTCCTGCGTTTGCTGGATTTCATCCGGCACAGACAGGATCCTGCTCATGCGGTGCGGCCTCTTCTGAGTTGACCGGCCCTTCTGGGCCATGGTCCCGTGGAGCTTGCAGATCCGGCTTGGGTTGCTGTTGGTGGTGTCGATTTTCACCTTGTCGGTGCTGAACATGTCAGCCAGTACCTTTAAGCAGCGCTCGATGATGCCGACATTTTCCTTTGTGTTAGGAAGTGAGATTCTGTAAAGCAGATGGATGCCGTTGCCGGACATTGCCCGGACAGGCTCCGCAAAGCCCATGTTCTTCAGATAGGCCATGACCTTTTCCGCCAGACCATAGGCAAGTTGTAATTCTTCATCACTGGAAGAAATACCAACGGTTCTGATCGGGTCAAGGTCAACGAACAGCCAACGATATGCGGCTATATCTGTATCACTGGTTGTCTGCGGGGCCTTGAGGAACTGTTCGCTCTGAGCACGAGCGAAACAGTCCTCTTTTATCTGCCCCAGGGTGATGTAAACATTTCGGCTTCTCATGTCGATGGTGTCGAAAGCCTTCAGCAGGGTGTCAGCATCCCGGAAGTATCCGCTGAGGATGTCCTTTTTTGCTGTGCCGATTGCCCTGACCTCGAAGATGTTTCCGTCTTGCAGGACCTTTATGGCTTTGCTGACTTCCTCAGCGTTAATAAAATCCTTCCATCGCATGATCGTTACCTCTTAGAACGGAATCTCCTCTTCATCCGCTGTTGTCATGTTGACATAGTTGTCTGCCGTTGTGCCGGTGCCAGTGCTTGCTGCCTTGACTGTGGAAGCATCATGTCCCGGCAGATACTTTGGATCGGGGACGCGCTGATCTGCGACCTTGTTCCAGTCGCAGAACCACCGGGGAACTCTGCGCATCGTGATCTTGCCGTCATATTCGTTCTCTTCTTCGCCGTAGACCACGCCGATCTTCTTGCCCTTGAACTGCTGTCCCCAGTTGGATCCGCCCCATTGGATCTGCACGCCGTTGGATTTCTCGAAGCATGTGCAGAAGGTCTTGAAGGGCCTGCTGGTCTTTGTCCTGTCACCCATGTCGTTAACAAAAATCCATTTGGCCCCGTTGTAGGGCCACTTCTTATCCTCCCGGTCATCCGCCTGGAAGGCCTTGGAGTGATATTCCGGCTGCTTGTCATTACCTGCGAAGTCGAGCACGACCACGATCATTTCCGTGCCGGCGCTTGTGGTCTTTTCTGATACCTGTTTGATTACGGCATAGTGCCCGCCCAGCTCTACCGGTGTGTATTCGCCGGATGCCTTTGCTTCGTCATATCCTGTCGGTTTCTGCATATTTATTCATTCCTTTCTAACTTTTCGACCTCTTGCATGAGGATGTTGATGTTTGGATTTTCAATGTAATGCCGGTGAAATGATTCCGGCGTGTGGTCAAACGGTCCCTTTTTTCGGCCTGCCTCCTGCCTCAGAGGATTTCCGCCTCTGACCTTTTCTCCGTAGTATTCATTCAAGAACTCTTCTACGGAAAGCCCGCGGATCTCTGCCTCAAAGAACAACTCATACCGTTTGTTGCGAACAAACAACTGAATATCATTCGGGTCTATCTTTGGATGCCTGGTCAAATTCATGTCACGGAAATAGTCATCAAGGAGCTGACGGCAAACATCACGGCTGCAGAGATTTGCGTCCGTTTCGTTTTTGCTGATCAGACGGTCCTGCTTCCAGTACATGTGGCAAAGCCGGGCCGTGTCGGTAAGGCTGTAAATCTCCCAGTGCCCTGCTTCCTTTCCTTTCCAGAAGACTGACCTGTTCCAGCTTTCATGGAACTCCTTGTGGCAGGGAGCACACATGGTGATGACATCACGCATGCGTTCGTTGCCAAGTCGTTGATAATGTAAATGGTGTGTCTGAAAAGCCTGCCCGTGCAGGTCCCGGTGACAGATAACGCACCGGCCACCATCAAATTCAAATCTTGCCTGTCTGACCTTTTGCCAATGCGGATGCCGCTGAATGTATTCGTCATAATCAATCAGTGATCCATCCGGCAGATAAGCAAGTCCCATTAGTTGGCATCACCTCCTTCTAATCCGTAATATGCCCGGATCGCATCATCCACGGCCTTAAGGTCATTCGGGATTTCGACTGCCGGAAACATCTCTTCCGGGGCCTTGGCTGTGCTGATCTCATCCGCCTGGGTATAAAATTTGTGGTCCTGGCAGTAGATAACAATGTCGAAGCAGCCCTCAAGGGTCAGCTTTTCGTCAAGCATTTTTCCGATGGTCTTGGCTTTTTCCCTGCCATCAATGCCGGTGTCGGTGTGATGCAGAAAGTAAACGATCTTGCTGTCATCTTCCAGATCGTTGATGAAATGGATCAGATTACGGAAGTTGACCGCCATGTCGGTGAACTTGTCGTAGGTCTTTTCTTTAGCCCTGTCGAACAGCTCATTGACCAGAAGATACTGGCTGTCATCAATTACGATGCTCTTTGCCTTTGCCGCCCGGATGATCTGCTCGATCCATGAATACCTGGCCACAGATACCTTGGCGGAGGAATTGAATTTAGGATCCTGCTCAAATTTCGGGATCCGCGTGGTTTTTATGGTAGTCTTGAAGGGCAGGCGCCCCTTTTCTACGCTGATCACTCCCACCCGCTCAGGGTAGTTATTGAAGCCCTTAAGGCTGTATGTTTTACCGGAGCCGGACCGGCCCATGATGAAAACGGGAATTGCCATCATTCCACCTCCTCTTTCAGAACCGTTGTGTCAGCGGGTGCCTGTGCGTTAGTCCCTTCTGGGACGATCTGAAGCACGAGCCTGTCCTCGGGGCCTCTGAGGAAAGCAGGCGCTGTTTCACGGATAAGGTTGAAAAGATTCTTGTCGTCAACTTCGCCGCTGATGGATTCCGCCCAGCGGTTCTCTGCTTCCTGCTGTTCAATGGTTACTTTGTATCTCATGTGTTGTACCTACCTTTCCGACCATGTATAATGGTCATGAATCGTTATGTTTTGCCCTGTGGAAGCTCCTACCCTTCCATGGGGCTTTTTATATGCTTCTCTGCTTGAATGTGTAATGTGTACATTTGAGTACGCAGCCGTTTTTGACCTGATGTAGGGCCTGTGATGTGCGGGATTCCAGGAGCCGTTCTGCGCGGTATCGCTCGTTGTCCTTGGCGAATGTCTGATATGCCTCGCACTCGGAATGGCATCCGGCATGGCGCCTGTCGCATTTCTTTCCGCATGGCGGCATTGGCTTCTTCATGATGCGTCCCTCCGTAAGTCGGTCATGTCGGCCCATGTCTGCCATCCGTCAGAATAGGTCTGCTCCTGCACCAGTGCCGTGTATCTGTTCAGACAGCCCTTAATGCCCTGTCCGAGCAGGAAGACCGCACACAGGGCAAGACCGAAAATGATTGCTTCTGTCATAAGTCATCTACCCTCACTAAAGGTTTAACCTCCTTGATCGTGCCGTTTGCGTTGTAGACCGTGATGTGACCGCCTCCGAACTCATTAAGACAGACCATCTGACAGCCACCCTGCTGTGATGCGACATCACGGGCCGTCTTGGCGGCAATGTTGTCATCCTGCGTGGCCCAGTGAGCATTTCTGTCGATGGCGATGAAATATGTCTTTTTCGGCTTGCTTACCGACATAACTTGCTTGCCTCCAATCTTTCCGAATCCGACAGCTGCAGGATGCGGCAGTAGTCTTGGAAGACTCCCAGCGGCATCTGCCGGGGATTGCTCTTGTAGTTGTACAGAGTCGAATGACTGACCCCTAACCTTGTGGCAAGAATCGTGTTATTGATTCCGAGCCGTCTTGTGTATTCGTCTGTCTTGTCCCAGAACGTGGGACCGATGAAACTCATTATTCCACCTCCTCACTTAAAGTGGATTCTGTGGGTAAAGAAATATCATCCACATGGAATCCGGTAACGTAACAAATTGCCATAAGGACGGCGGGAGGAATCTTCTGCTTGCCGGTTTCATAGGCGCTGATGGTCTCCCTTACCACCCCGATCTTGTCCGCAAGGCCCTGCTGGCTGTAGCCTGCTGTGACCCTTGCCCCTGCTAATGTTACTTTTCTTGCCATTCGTGTACCTCCTTTCGTTAGAATGAAACAGCTCCATCCGGGCTTGAACCGGAACACTGGGAGTCAAAGTCCCATGCACTTACCAGTTATGCTATGGAGCCAGGCGGGGACCGCCTCGACCGATCAAACACGGTCCCCTGTATGGGTCATGGCAAGCAGCTCATGTTGTCCTCCCGGCCTGTCCGGCCACGGTTCGCCCTGGAAGGGGGCCGCCCGCTCTCATACTCTTATTTGAGAGTGAAATATGTGTAAAGATAGTTCCCGTCAGCATCATGCTGGGTGTTGACTTTGCAGAGATTTTCAAACGCCTGGCTCATGGGTGAGCCGTAAGTGTCTCTTATGTAAAGCCCTGCCTTTTCGGCCATCTTGAAGAAACATCCTCTTTCAATGCCGGTTCCGTATGGAAGCATCTTTGAGAAGGTCGCCCTGATCCAGTTCTCACACCATTCCAGCTTGATCTCTCTCTTCATGTCCGCCTCCTCAGACCAGCTCGTCGATGGCGCTCTCCAGATTGTCGCAAGCGTCCTTGATGTAGTCCATGGCATCGTCGACCTTGAACCACTCCTCAGAGCCCCCTTCGAACTCATTCTTAGTGGAAAGAGCATCGTAATAAAGGTTACTGATCTGGTTTCTCATGTCCCTTATCTGTTCCATAAGGTTTTCAATTTCTTCTCTTCTCATTTCTTACCTTCCTTCCTGTTTTGTACCCTCGCTTTATGTGGACTGCCGTCCGACATGTCTAATACTAGCTTACATAACGTGAGATGTCAACACAAAATGTGAATCTTTTTTACAGTTTGGAGTATAATATTCGCAGGAGGTGGAATGTCATGGCGGATGTAGTTGATAAAGATTTTTCAAAACTGGTGGGATTAAACATTGTGAATATGCTTATCAGAAATGAGAAAACACAAAAGGACCTGTGCGAAGCAATGGGTTGGAGCAGTTCCACAGTGTCCTCATGGTGTAGCGGGAGCAGACTGAAATATCTGTCCATTTCGTGATACACTCCCTCCATTTCAGAACACACAAAAAGC
>ERZ808026.120-NODE-120-length-15311-cov-4.904687_pt1 | contig 15311 bp, 10 predicted proteins | sample MGYA00380182_ERZ808026 | MGnify/ENA primary metagenome ERZ808026 (study PRJEB31490, sample SAMN06133376) | cow dung metagenome | isolation source: H9 | host: cow | place: China: Chengdu | collected 2015-05 ... | reverse complement strand
TGTTACATATCTTCTTACCTTTGCCATAGAGAAAAAGAAAAGAAGTAAATAACTCCATAAATAGATTGAATGATGAAGACTTTAGATTATTTGAATTTGAATGAAAATAGTGTAGCGAATGTAGTGGCAGGTTTGCAAAACCTTTTGGCGGACTTCCAAGTGTATTATACTAACCTTCGTGGTTTTCATTGGGAAATTAAGGGACGCGGTTTCTTTGTCCTCCACGAAAAGTTCGAAAGCATGTATGATGATGCGGCTGCAAAGGTCGATGAACTTGCAGAACGTATTCTCACTCTTGGTGGTACTCCGGAAAACAAGTTTAGCGGTTATTTGAAGGTTGCCCGTGTACCTGAAGTATCGGGTGTTTCAAGCAGTCGTGAAGCGGTAGAACATGTTTTGAATACTTACAAGCATTTTATCGCCGAAGAAAGAAAACTCATCGGATTGGCAGAAGAGGCGAATGATGTGGTTACTGCTGACTTACTCACTGGCTATTTGAAGGAACAAGAAAAGATGATTTGGATGCTTGTAGCGTTCAGTACTCGTAGTTGTGACCATAAATGATTGAATAAATACTAGCCCTAACTATTCGAAAAGAGTTGGCGGAGTAGGGATACTCTGTCAACTCTCTTTTTATCTTCTAGGTCTATGCATCCCATATAGGGTGAGATTATCTAATGAGATATCGACTGATGTCATCGGGCTGCATGAGGTAGCAATCCTTTAATAAAAGTCTTTGTTCGGTGCTCATTGTCTATCATATCTGCTAGTTTACTTTCCTGCAAACCATCTCACCCAAGCTTTCATGGTAAATATTGCCATAGTTCTTGTAATTATAGAGCGAAGCATGGCTACCCGCCGTTTGTCTGACTACGTGTAAGAACAAGTCGCGCAAAGTCACATTCGGGTCTTCTATGATTTTATTCTGGAATGAACGGGTAAAGCCATTGCTCAGGTACACGCCCAACTCGTTGTCATAGATGTCAGCCTTTGATGTCTCGCTATCATTGGCAGCGGTAAGCATCAGCACACCCTTTATGCCTTCGCAGGAATCGGCCACCGATCCGCTGAAACAAGTTTCCATCACAAAGAAGAGCTTACGGAATTTCTTCTGCTGGCTCATCGTTTCCAACGTGTGTCTTACTTCCGACGAGGTAAACTCCAAATCATTATATATCAATGCTTCAGATTCTCCATGCCCGCTCCAGAATAAGAATACATTGTCATTCTCCGTGGCTTCCAGCACGACAGGAGTCCGTGCAGTTTTCACCCCCGTCAGGATGTTTTGGATGTCTGCCGGATAGAGGCTGCTCGTGCGGTAGTCGGCATTGATATTTACATACACGTTTCCACCTTCAGGGCTAATCCTCACTTCGCCGGGCGTTGGATTCTTGTCATGATGGGCTATATCGTCCTCCATAATGAGAATGATGTGGTCATCATCAAAGCCTTGGTATTTCAGTGCCAGATACATGAGCATTGCATCGGCTTGGTGGCGGTAGTTGGACCAGCCGGTCGATGCTGCCACAATCACGGCATAGTTGTCCTTGTGTTCCGGGTAAGTATGGTTGCTTACATACTGTTCCAGTTCCTGTTCATACGAAACCTTCACGGTCCAGTCATTAATGGTGGATATCGTACGGTCGCTGCCATCGGCAGAGAAGTACTGCATGGTAGCAAACTTGCCGTTATGCAGGCGCCAATGGCGATAGGTGGTCGTTGTTACCGCACTATGATGTTTCCGGTCGAAGTCCAGCGTACTGGATGCACCGGTTATACCTGCATACTCCCCTTGGTTTAATGTTTCAAAAACAAAGTGTACATCGTAGTCAAACCAACCATAGGCGTAATCCTTGTCGTAGTCCACTATCTGGATGAAGTATTCCCACAACGGTGAATGACGACGGCTTGTGCCATACGCATCCGTTGTATTTTCCACAATCTCGTGTCCGTCCACCAGCATGGCTTTGAGCGAGTAATACACCAGATATACGGCATCAAAGAGTTGTGCTTCACCACGGCGCGGATGTTCACCGAATCTTCCTTCGTAGGCCGCAATGAATCCCGATGCCGGATTGGCAGTCGGTTCCACTCCTTCGAATCCGTTTTTCACGGTTTGGGCCACTTCTTCGCTCACACAGGCATCGGCACAGATAAGTGTTGGAGGAATGTAATAGCCATTATTGTTTTCCTCGTTATAAGCTACCATCCGGTCAATCTCCTCTTTCGCCTTGATTAGTTCCTTGGCATCCGATGGTGCAAAGAATATCCTATTTACAAAAGTCCCGTTCTTGAATGCATCGTAATGTGTCCGTACGGCATCGGCTACGGTCGTTTCATCATCGAGTACACAGACAATGGGAGCCTCATAGTCACGTTCAGTCGCCATAAAACCGAACCAGTCGTAAAACGTCTGTCCATACGGGTCATCGCTGGTGATGAGGCCTACATTGTTCGTTACCCCCATCAATTCATCTCCTTTCTGCGAAGCGAACATCGCCTCTATCTGAATGATGTCGCTTTGGGTGAGGTTGAACACATGGTCGAGGGTAGAAAAGATACGCTGGAATTCGGCATTGGCCGTGATGGGAAGAATCAGTGTTTTCTTCAACTCTCGGCAGGCACGGGCAGCCAAGTCAGCCTTTTGAGGGCTTACCGGACCAATCATTGCCGCATAGTTTTCGTCTGTGGCTACTGTCTGAATATAAGTTTCAATGTCGGCTGCATGTTCGTCATGGAATTCCAGTTCCACCCGTACACGCTTGTCCATTCCCACTTGCGCCCGATGCAGTATTTCCTGTGCCCAACCGGCTGTGCGTTGCCAGTAAGGAAGTAGCTCGCCGGGAGCGATGACTGCCACTTTGAACACATCGGTATGATAGGAGTTCAAATTTTCATTCTCTTCCTTGTGGCATGCGCACAACAGCACGCAGCACAACAATATCCAATAGAGTTTAATGTTTTTCATACGTTTTCTCCTCCTTTATTGCTTGGTCTTTAAACAATACATACCGTTGCTTCCAGAACTCAGTCGTCAATACTTTATTCTTATCTTCTTCGTTAAATTGCTGATTTTCGTCTTCCCAATCGTAGAACTGTCCATTGCTGTTCCATGTATCATTGAAGACGAACTCGATAAACCCGCTATCCAGCCCTTCCTTGCGTTGCTTGGGCAATTGATGGCTTTCATCCCATTGAGCCAGGCAGTCGAGCAAGAGTGCATCGATGCCGACATTAATGGAAAATGGGATAAAATTGCCGATGGAGGAATAATCCTTGTCCATTCCGATAATCTGTGTAAAGTAATCTCCTATCGCATTGTACATACCCAAGTTCGCGGCACCAGCCAGCGGGAAGATGGTGTGATAGTTGAACTTGTCGCTTTCTTGGATGCTGTCGCAAAGCTGGTGCGCTCTATGTTGCATGGTGAAGCCCTTATGGTTATCGGCCAAATAGTAAACCGCATCCACTTCACGACCCTTGATGCTTCCGTATCCCTTCTTGAATCCTTCGATGGATCGTTCCAACGAGCTTTCACCGGGCATAGCCGCTACGATGGAAGCCTTCTGCTGTGCCAGCATGGCACCAGCCAGGTAGCATGCTCCATACCGTTCTATCATGCAAGTATGGAGCCACTCAGGCGCTCCTTCGCCGTCATCTTCCATAAGTAGTACCTTCTGCTTGCCTTCCGGATGGTTTGCTTGGTAGAGTATTTCCTTGTATTCAGAACCGATGAAGACAGTCAATGCCGTGTCTTTTTGCGATTCATCCATCGTTGCATATTCGAGAACAGACAACACGATCTCTGCTTGCAGACTATCCTCAGGCAATAGGATGCGTACTTCTCCGGGATGCTCTATGGCATACTCAGTAGTAGCGCTCATTACCTTGTCTAAAAAACCATTGTCACCGGGACCGTTGGGAGGGAATATGATGTAAACACTGGGATTCTCCGGCAGACCTCCCTCTTCAGGTAGAGGAGCTGATGTCTCATTCTCACAAGAGAACCATGTAAGGCTGAGGACTGCAAACAGCAAGGGCAGGAAAGGAACGTTTCTCATAATCGTTGTCATATAATTAAAATTCGATGTTAACAAACTATTATCGAGGATAAAGTTACTGATTTTTATGGTATGATAGGCTGTTTTGGCAAAGATTTTGCAAATTATAAAGAAAATCAAAATGGTATTTAGTAGTTTTCACCCTATTGAGTATTTACAAGAAGGAGAGTCTAGCCATTAAACAAAAAAGTTTCTCCAGCTTATCGCTAGAGAAACTTTATATAAGACTTACTGGATAGGTTTATAGCAACGGATAGGAGTATGTATGGTCGAAAGTTTGTTTGTATCGTAATACACACTAGTGTTCGTTACTTTTCGATTGGTATCATAGGTTCCATAGAAATCATCCAAGTAAAATACATCTACGGTATTTGATGTCTGTTTTGATACAATGTGATGGAAACGTGCCCAGTCTTCAAAAAGATGCCCATCCTTGTTTTGAATTAAGCTATAACCTGTAGGTTGAGCATTAAACCCAAGGCAACCACCCGCAGAAAAAGCCTCAGTTACATTGATATTGTATTGTTTCAACATCTCAATAACATCTTTGAAAGAGTCAGCTTTCAGAACATACCATCCATCGCCACATTTGTCTTCCTCCCAAAACTTATAGTCATAGTAATAGTAGTCGCCTGGCTTGAAAGTCTGGGCAGGGTCATTAAGAACAGGAAGTGTGCCATAATAACCTTTAATTTCCTTTCTTGAATCATAATAGACAGTTCCTGCATAGTTTTCATTAATCCATATCTTGTCGAGGATTTTCACTACGCTATAGTTGCCTTGCTTGTTTCCTCTCGGCATTTCAGCATAAAAAGGAACTGGAGTGGCGGTCTGCGGTTTGGTTTCTTCGTCTACCGGAGTGCTGCCGATGCGTATACCACGAATATAGATCTCACTCGCTTCACCCTTTTCATTCTCGTTACGGATAGCTTCCACTTTGATTTTTCCATCCACATTCACTACACGGTGAGGAGGATAGATACTGTTTCCAACAAACCAGCCCATATTCCATTTTATCTTACCGTTCACTACAGGATAGATAACCTTTACCGGTTCTTTTTCATTCAATTGTGGAATGAATTCGTTGCAGATGCGTGCAACAGTTTTGTTGTTGTTCTCACCAATCTTCACTTCGGTTATCTGTGTACCGTTTGGTTCAAACTCATCTACTCCTGTAGCCAGATATGCCTGTACACCCAAATCATATACAAGACCCTTATTTGTATCTTCTGCGTACTGACCCGATTCGAAATATTCCTGCATCAATTCTGCACGTTCTGTATCTTCCACCAATTCCCAAAGCGGAATCAAATTGTCCATATCATCCAGACCGATGAAAGTCCAGCTTGATTCATACTCATTCAAACTGCCGAACCAATCATTGGCCGCATTCTTGGCACCATCACCGACCAAATCAGACAAGTCACTGAAAATAGCCGAAGAACCACCCAAAGCAGTAATTTTGGTTTGACACGCACTGGCATTTTCATTGAAAGAATTCTTGTACTCATCATTCACTTCGGCCGATACATCAATGATACCCGAGTAACTCATTTTGGCAAATGCTTCCAAATTGTATTCCTTGCTGATTTCCGATGTATTGACAGTAGTAGCAATAGTCAGACGGCCACCCAATGTAGCTGTACGAATCACGTGGGTACCGTAGCTATCGAACAATTTCTTGAAGCCTGCATCGTTAGACGGATATTTACGATTTTCACCATTGATGGCCTTATAAGCGGCTCTGGTATAGCAACCTTCTTCCAGGTCATCCCATTCAGCCCATTCATCTTCATTTAAAGTAATGGTAATCTGCTCCTTGCTGACATCAACGAACGACATGGCATACTGGAATTCATCCTTATTGTAGCTGTTTACATCAAACTTAGAATTGGCTTCTGCTTCAATACCCCATCCTCCGGCAGAAAAATCAAACGAAGAACTGAAGTTATTGCTCAACTCCTTCACGGTACTACCGGTATATGTATGGTAATCCACAGATGATGTACTGGTAGCTGCTTTCTGCACCAAGTTTTCTTCTGTCAAGAGTTGTGCTTTGATGATCTGTGCCTTGATTGAGCGCGGACCGATACCGGTTACGACATTAAAGCCATACCCCACACCATAGGTAATGTTACCTACAGTCTCTGTAGAGAAATTTTCGTCCGAACCATTCTTAGCCTTCTGTTTTAAAGTTACAACCTTATTCTTCTTCGTGTTTTCCGGGAATACAATGGTCATGTTACCCTGACGAGATTCGTTGTTCAAGTTATCGAGTATATAAAGTTGGATGGTCGCATTCCCCTTGCCGCTGGCAGGATGAACATAAGCGATTTCCTCACCTGTTTCATCAAACTCGATCTTCCATTCCGTATCACTCTTCACTTCAAATGGAATGGTGTACGAATAACTCTCCAAACCTGTAGCTTGGGAATGTTCTATTTCCGCTGGCAATGTAACATTTGCTACAATATCATCGTCTGAACAAGATGCAAAAAAGGATAGGGCCACTATAGCTAATCCAAATAATCTGTTTTTCATCTTTTGCATGTTTATTTATTACATTAAATAATAATAGTTCTTACCATATTTTCTGCACTATCTTCTCACTGGATAGGTTTGCAAAGACGCACAGGCATAGCGTAAGGATAAATATGTTTATTATGATAGTTGCCAATTTCCAAGTTAGCGTCATACAATTCGGAAGCAAAGTTCAAGTAGAAAACCCATGTTGTACTCTTGTCCTTACCGATTTCTACGTCCAGTTCTAGGAAGAACCCATCCGGAGTATAGAAACCGTTTTTACCATTGCTTGTTTTTGGCATTTCGTAATAACCGGAAGGGCTGGCATGGAAACGAAGACATCCACCACGGCCAAATGCCTTTACTACATTGATGTTATAGTTTTTCAGCATATTCACAATCGCAGCCATCTTGTCCTTGTCAGGTGTAGACCAACCTTCAGGATATCCATTTTTCGCTACAGAATAATCATAATAATACCAGTCTTTATAATACCAATCCAGGTTTTCCCATCTATACTCCCAGTTCAGTTTTGGAGGACATGTACCATGGAACATCATGATGTCATCACCTGTTGGAGTAACTCTAGCCGCAAAGTTTTCGGCAAGCCAGATATTGTCCAGGATTTTCACCACCTTGTAGTCCGAAAGCTTATTTTCTTTCATCATACGCTCGTAATAAAGAACCGATTTGGCTCTTTCTGGTTCTGTCACTTCATCCACCGGTGTAGAACCGATGCGAATACCACGGATGTATATTTCTTCAGCTTCGCCTACTTCATTTTCGCTACTGATTTCTTCCACCTTAATTTTTCCGTTTACATTCACAATGCGACGTGGCGGATAATAGCTGTTGCCGGCAAACCAACCCATGTTCCACTTTACCTTACCATTAATAACCGGGTAGACAACCTTTACAGGACCCACTTCGTCCAATTCAGGAATAAACTCATTACAGATGCGTGCTACGGTCTTGATATCGTCATCGCCTATTTTAATGTCGGCAATCTGTGTTCCATAAACATCGAATTCTGGAAGTTTTTCGGCCAAATATGCCTGTACGCCCATATCGTGTTCCACCCCGTTTGTTACATCGTCTGCATATTGACCCGATTCAAAATACTCCTGCATAAGTTCTGCACGGTCCGCATCTTCCACCAAGTCCCAAAGGGGTATCAAATTGTCCATACCATCCAAACCGATGAAGGTCCAGTTTTCTTCATCCTCATTCAAACTGTTCAACCAGGCATTAGCAGCATTCTGTGCACCTTCACCCACCAAGTCATTCAAGTCGCTGAAGATTGCAGACGAGCCACCCAAAGCAGAAATCTTGGTATGGCAGGCATTCGAATTTTCTTTATAAGAGTTCTTATACTCCTCATTTACTTCACTCGATGCATCCAACACCGATAAAATACCCGAGCAACTAAGCTTGGCAAACGCCTCAAGGTTGTATTCCTTGCTGATATCCGTAGTATTGATGGTAGTGGCAATGGTCAAGCGACCGCCCAATGTAGCTGTACGGATTACGTGTGTTCCATAACTGTCAAACAATTTCTTAAAACCAGCGTTGTTTGATGCATATTTTTTGTTTATACCATTGATAGCTTTGTAAGCGGCTTTGGTATAACAACCTTCATCCATATCATTCCAGTCCATCCAATCGTCCTCATGCAGTGTAATGGTTATCTGTTCCTTGTTGACATCAAGAAACGACATGGCATATTGGAACTCTTCCTTACTATAGTTATTGACATCAAATTTAGCATTGGCTTCAGCTTCGATACCCCACTTTGCGACAGAAAGACTGAAGGAAGTCGAGAAGTTATTGCTCAATTCCTTCACTGTACTACCTGCGTATGATTTGAAATCGATTGTGGAAGAACTGGTTGCGGCTTTCTGCACCAAATTCTCTTCTGTCAAGAGCTGTGCCTTGATAATCTGCGACTTAATGGCACGGGCACCTACACCAGTCACAACATTAAAACCATAACCTACCCCATAGCTAATGTTACCTACAGCATCTGCCGAGAAATTCTCGTCCGAACCATTTTGGGACTTCTGCTTCAAGGTCACAACCTTATTCTTGCTGTTGTCTTCCGGGAAAACAACAGTCATGTTACCCTGACGCGATTCATTGTCCAGGTTGTCCAATACATAGAGCTTAATGGTCGCATTTCCCTTTCCTTCAGCTGGATGTGCATAGGCAATCTCTTCGCCCGCTTCATCAAACTCGATTTTCCACTCCGTATCACTCTTTACCTCAAACGGAATGGTGTACGAATAACTCTCCAAGCCAGTGGCTTGCGATTGCTCCAATTCTGACGGTAATGTAACATCTGCTACAATGTCGTTGTCAGAACAAGAGGCCAAAAGGGACATGGCTACTAACGCCAATCCCCAGAACTTAGTTTTTATTCCTTGTCTTTTCATCATGCAATTATTCATTAACGAGATATGTCTTCTTTTCTTTTCCTTTTTCAAAAACAATACGCTTTACTTTAGAGATAGATTTCCAATAATCGGGTTCGGTTTCACTGTAATTGTCGTAAATTTTCGTTAACCCAGGAATTGGTTTACCCTTATCTTCTTTACACATTTGTGTCATGAGCAATACACGAATGTGATTCATAAAAAACCATTCATTATATTCGAAGGGAGGAAGGTTAAATGGTTTATACCCTCTTGGAGCATAAAAAGGAATATAAAATGGCGCAGTTTGACTATAATTTTTAACTCCAGAATCATCATTAACGAAATGATCATATCCATAATAGTAGCGATAGGCTAGAGGATCGCAATCTTCGGTCAAAGACAATAATTGATCCGATGCTACATCCGGCTTTTGATATACAGGATGAGCTTTTTCTACTCTTTGTATGGCCGTATGCTCTGTGGTGTTGATGTCTAAAGCAAAGACCATATACGGTTGTAAATACTTTACCTGATGTACTTTTTTATTTTTATTAGCTTTGTATGAACCATAAGGCACATAGAATCGATTTAAGTTATCATCATTTCTAGTTGAAACCAAGTATTCAAAATCAAGTATGTTTAAGTCTTTCCAACAGTCTGCTTTTTCCTTAAAACCATCAAACTCTTTATAAATTGAAAGCTTGTCAGCATCGGCAAAAGAAGCGAAAACGTGTGCCGCAGCCAATGCAATACGTTCTTCCACCAGATTCTTGGCATAAGTCCATTTGTCAGACCGACCATTATCTTTTACGTCTGTCGTTTTCGCCGTTTCCCACTTTCCTTCTGAATGATAAATGTTTTGCTTATACTCCATCGTCTTGATTGTTTGTTGGTCGAAAGTAACAAAATAGGCATATTGCTTATATGAAGGACCACCCGAAGGACGTACACAAATCCAAAAAATACCATTCTCGTCTTCTACGACATCACCTACATGATAATAAGGCTCGCCATAATACTTGGCATTATCGCCCACCACTTCTTCCGGCACAAAACGTAGTTGCTTCAAGCCAGGCATCTGTGCAAGGTTAACATCAATCACGCCATAGCAATTCTTTTTATTGACCGCTCTATAGGTCAATGAACCTACACCTTCGTGCGACCACGTGTTTCCTTCAAGTCCTTCATCCGGAACAATGCTCAAGAAATATTCTTCTGCATGCTCTGCGCCCGTCGCAACCACATTGCGTATATCGGTATTGGCTTCATCTACCGCAAAACCCACCTGTGGTGTGAAAGTGACTGACTCCCAATTGTCAGGAAGTTCGTCCAACAAACCTAAAGCACGATACACACTGTTGGCTGCGGCAAACTTATCCACTGCAGCCATTTCGGCCAACTCTTCTTCTGTTATTTCCGGACTTACCGATGGTGAATCATCATCAGAACATGCGCTTATCACTCCGGCAAATGCCAAAGCAAAGCATACATATCGTACGTTTGCCCACTTAACTATTAATCCCTTTTTCATATTGATGTTAATTGTTTGAATCATTGTGAATTTAATGAGGTTATACTATGATTTTTTCTTATTTAGGCTTAGCATTAATGATGTCATCTGTAGAGAAGCGTAAGTCTAAATCCCATAACTCCTTGGATTTAATCCAGAAGGGGATTCCGTTCTTTCCAAAATTGAATTTCCATATCTTGATTTCTGCTCCTACGTTACCGCCTATGCCTACAGTACCTTTGGTGTTGAACAATACCTGCTTGCCTGTAATACCGGCATTGGCTGAAACTTTGGCTTGAGGACCTACTTCAATGAAAGGACCAACAGCTGCACCAAAGTAAGCACCCGAGCGAAGATAGAACCCTGTAGTGCCAGTAAGTGATAAATTGGCAGATGGAAGTGCAGTCAGCTTGTCGTAGTTGATGCCGGCATGCCAATCAAAATGGTTAAAGCTTGACCAATTTCCGTTTTCATACTTAGGTCCTGCCTGGAAGCTGGCATCATAATGGAATGGAAGCATCATCGAGAGGTTACCATTGATTGCACCAGAGCACTTGAAGACGAAACCATTTCTGAATATCACAGGTACGACGAATGGGCCAAGGGCAAACGCGCTGCATATCGGTGTAAACTCAAATATGGGGAACGCCTTTTCTTCTTTAAGCTGGATTCCGGCAAATCTGAAGTGAATGGGTGCATCGATGCTTAAATTGCCATCCAGCTTTGCCCAGAAACGATTGCTCTCAAAGACATTGAGCTGAAAATAAATTTCAAGGTTGGCCTGAGCTGCTAAACTGGCATCTGCAACGAAAACACCAAAAGGAAGTCCGTCTTTATCTTTGGTAGGATAAATGTTGATTTTGTCTTTCTTTAAATTGATCAAATGCCAAGTCTTGCCCCAGGATGCCAGTCTGGAGACGAGAATCGAGTCGGTCATTTCATCGTATTCCTTCTCGGCCAGCTCATAGTTATATTCATGGGGATTTTCCTCATCCTGCGTATAGATGATGAATGGATGAATCTTTCCTTCGTCATCCACAAACTGCTTGAAGTCTTCTTCATCATTCACGTAATGGTAATCGTTTTCTGCATCCGAACGTGAAAAGTTTCTTTCCGGACGGTCAGAGATGTCGCTGAACAATTCTGTATCGAAGCAACCCTGAAGGCTTTCGAAAAGATTGGCAATGCTGCCGGCTTGAGTCGTAACAATGTATCCCGACGAAGTACGTTCCACGGCATCTACCACACGGATGTATGGCGGGCAGTCGATGTTTTCCCAAATGTTCAGGACGTCGCCCTCCTTGAGTTCTGATATGTCGAGGTAAGTAAGCAAGCCTTCATTGATTTCGATTCGGACGGTGTCTTTGTCCAGTCGTTTGATGTTCTCTGAACCATCGCCGATAAAATCGTGGAACTTAAGAGCAAAAGCACGCGGGTTTGTCTTGTAAGTTGTTTCTACCACCTCGTCCGTAGGAATGGTATCATCGGTAATTACAGGCGTTTCATTGTCATCACTACATCCCAACATGATAAATGCTGAAACAAGCGTCAATAAAACAATATAAAGTTTCTTTCTATAAATCATATTAAGTGAATAATTGGTTTAATTGCTTCTGTTTTTGTAAAAATAATATTCGATCTGTAATACTTGAATTACTATAGGGCACAAAAGGTGATAGACTGGTAGAATCAAACTGCAAGAGAGTGTATCCTAAATTTTGGAACACTCTCTGCATAGTTTAAAAACGATTATTCGCCGTAAACCTTAGTGATTTGTTCTTCAACAATACCAAAGAAATAAGACTTTACATAAGAGTCTACGTGAGAAATCTTAGTGATGCCAGCTTCCTTTGCAGCCTTGTCGATACCGTTTTCAGCACCCTTTGAGGTCCAAAGACCCAAATAAATAGTACTCTTAGCAACACCGCACTTAGAACCGAGTGGGTTAGTTGTTGCAGTTACAGGTCTTGAAATAGTTGCACAGCTGCTAACCAATGCGCAAACAGCTACTGCTGCCAATGCTTTCAATGTAAGTTTCATAAGATAAAAATTTTAATTTAGTTAATAATATATTAAAAACACGTTGTTTCTTACCAGATAACGATACGTTCTTCCTTAGGCAAATAGAGTGCATCTCCCTCTACCACATTGTAGAGTTCGTACCAGCTGTCCATGTGCTGAACGATACCATTCACGCGAACCATATCGACAGAGTGAATGTCTTGCAACTGCTCCTGAAGGGCTTCCGATGTGTAATGAGTATGGTAGCGGTAAGCATGATGTTCGAAGAAATCCTTCTGTGCTTCCTTCAACTCATTGCCTGATACGCCCATCTTTGTAAGGTATGCTGTAAGAGCATCGAAAGCAATGTTCAAGCCACCCATATCGGCAACATCTTCGGTAACAGTCTTGCTGCTGTTCGAAAAAATACCTTCAGCCACTTCGAATGTGCCGATTTGCTCGATAACCTGATTGTTCAATGCTTCGAACTTCGCTCTGTCTTCTGCAGCCCACCAATTGTTTTCCTGACCTTCACCATCGTATGTAGAACCATCGAGGTCGAATCCGTGAGTCATTTCATGACCCATTACATAGAATGCGGCATATACTTCTCCCGGCTCCATATCCTCAGTGTATTCCGGTGCCATCATGAATGAAGGGTGCAGATGCATGGCATTGGTATCAACCGAATAATAAGCATCGTGTGCATAGAAGCCGCTTCCGCCTGGCTGGCATATGCCCCATGTAAACGATTCTTCGCGGGCATCCTTACCCAAAACTGCCTCAACCAAGCGCTTATTGCTTGCCTTGGCTTCGAGGATATCATCAACCAACAATTCGCCCTTCAATACAGGGAAACCTTCTTCATACCATACGTCCGGTTCGCCGAAGAAGAACTTCATGGCATCCAACTTGGCCAATGCTGCTTGCTTGGTCGGTGTCGACAACCATGCATTGTTTTCAATGCGCTTTGCAAATACCGATCTCATTTCTTCACCATATTCAGCATACTGTTCTTTCAATTCTTCAGTGAGATAAGTTCGGCTGAAGTGATGAGAGAGTGAATATTTAAAGAGATCCTGGAACACAAGATTTACCAAATCCGTGGTACTAGTTATTGCACCTTCTGTAAACTGGGCCGCGAATTCGTCACCGCAGAAAGGCAAAAGTTCCGAAGCTACTGCATTGTTGATAAGTTCCTTCAATTCGTCCAGACTTGATTTTTCCAAATTAGTAAGGAACGGAACAATCGATTCGTCAAAAACGAAATATTCAGGGTCCAATCCTAAACCTTTGAGGATAGCGTTCATCGTATCGTCGGTTGATCTCGATCTGCTTGAATACTTCTTTAACTTTTTCACCTTTTTATGCTTCATGGAACGGATAGCCGCTTGTTCTTCATCTTCTTCTGCTTGTTGCGGAGGAACAACGGCATAACACATTATACCCTCTGCAGGATACATATAAAGCTTGACTTGTTCTTCTAACAAACCCATACCAATCGTTTTGCCGATTGCCTGGTAAGCGTCTGTCTTGGTTTCTACACCAGCCAAAAGTTCATTGATAATCTCGTCCACTCTTTGCAAGTTTGCATCCTGACCGCCAGCCTGCAGATTCGCCGAAGATTTTTGTATCATTTGCGCAGCTTCAAAAGTTTTGTAACATTCACCAGTCTTCACAGCCAGCAAATGGGCTATATCATAGTCATAGCCTTGAGGAGTCGATAAATCGGTCAAGCTTTCGTGCCATTCACCGTTTACAAACATGTAGAAGTCGTCACCAGCAGGATTCGGAACGTGCTCTTCCTCATTATTCCCGGGGTTTTCTGGCTCTTCCGGAATTTCTTGATTTGGGATGTCATTGTCTTCGCTACATGAAGGCATCACCCATAGCGATGCAAGCACCAACAACGCAAAATAAAAATACTTTTTCAAAATCATACTTAAATAAATTTATTGGTTTAATTGTTTCTATTGTTTTTAGTTTTCTCACAGAATCTACTGATTACATCAGTTCGTCCACCGTCTTTTTTTTCTTGCCTTTGGCATCGCGCTTAGCCTTCTTGGCAGCTTTCTTTTCGAGATATTCCGACCATGGTTCCACCTCGGTACGGATGGTGAATTCATACTCGTTGTATGATTCGTCGACATTCTTCAGTGTCTTTGGATCAATTGTACGTGCCGAGGTGCGGCTTACCTGATGCTGTTCCATATTGAGTTCCAAGGCATAGTTGCCATAGAATGCTTGATGTTTGATAAGCTTTCCGGAGGATGTTTCGACCGTATTCTGACCGTGATCCTTTATGAAGGTGAGCAGCTTGTGATAGGTTTCGTCACTATAGCACACCACCTTTACGTAAGACGCTTTGTTCTCTTTGCCCATTTGTACCACAATGCTGTAGTCGTTACGGCCCGGACGCACATCTTCTATGCCATCGGCAATGATGGCCAATACATTGAATGTGGTATGCCAGCCATTCACTTTGCGGAGAGCCCAGGTATTGGTTTCTTCGTCATACTTGAAATGATTTTCCTTAAACTCCTTCTTGTCGAATTGAAGGTACTTGGAGTAAGGAAGTTCCTGTGCATGAATGCCAAGTGCCACGCACCAAATGAAAATCAGTAAAAATACTTGTTTCATAATTACTTCTATATTAATTTTTGTTTTTTGCTTCTGTTTTCGCACGTTCCACCATTCGCTGGGTCGCTTCGTTCAAAGGAGGGACTGTGGAAGGAATCACAAACTTGACATCCGTAGGTTTGTTCTTGTATGTTGCCTTGGCTTCCTCCTTGGTAAAATAAT
>ERZ808026.119-NODE-119-length-15341-cov-2.802214_pt1 | contig 15341 bp, 18 predicted proteins | sample MGYA00380182_ERZ808026 | MGnify/ENA primary metagenome ERZ808026 (study PRJEB31490, sample SAMN06133376) | cow dung metagenome | isolation source: H9 | host: cow | place: China: Chengdu | collected 2015-05 ... | reverse complement strand
AAACTGAAGATGGTCTGAACTATGACGAGCTTAAGCAAGCCCTTGAAGAGTGCGGAATGGACATCGAAAAAGTGGTTTTTGATGGCTCCAGAGCCTTTCAGAACGCCTTTTATGCTGACTTCGAGCAAGGTCATTACTGCTGGATACCGTTCCAGAAGAAAGGCCTAAAGGATGTTATCAGCACCATGGATCAGCAGTTTCGGTCGCCTGAATTTGGGCTTGCACGGCGTAAGCACGAGTGGATGACCTTCTACATGATGGATGTCCCGCTGCCGATGCAGATCTACGACTTCGAGCGGCGGTACAAGGCAATCGAACCGGAGCAGGTCTTTGAAGTGTGGAGTTCCATCCATACTCATATTGACTATGCAAACGGAATGTGGAAGCCGGAAGTGCTGGAATATGTCTTTTCCCATGCGCCCCAGACTGAAATGCCGGAAACGGATGAAGACGGCCTGATCACGATCTACCGTGGCATGGGAGAAATGTCCCAGGACCCGGCAAATGCGATCTCCTGGTCGACGGACCCTGTTTGCGCATTATGGTTTGCCAACCGAAGCGGTCGTGGTACCAGACTGGTTTCTGCGAAGGTTACACCCGAGCAGATTCTGGTTTATAACCCGGGTTACCGAGCAGAACACGAAGTCATCCTGAAGCCCGGTGTCAGACCCATTTTCCAGTACGCGGATATGATTCCTTCAACCGAGGGCCATGTGCCTCGACTCTTGGCGCCTGTTACCAAGGATTTCTTCCGGTATGGCTCCATCGCAGTCACCCTGGGCTATCCCAAGGAAGGCCTTTTCATGTACCACGGGATCAAGCACATCCTTCGGGTGCTGCTTCTGACTCTCATCTACTGTGAGCATTCAGGAGTGAGCCTTTCTGAAGAGGACAAGCAGATCCTAATCTATTTCAGCCTGCTGCACGACATTGGCCGTGACTCCGAAGATGAGGATGACACCCACGGTGACAAGAGTGTGGAACTGATCCGAAAGAAGAATATCCGCATCAAGGGTATTCAGTTATCCAAGAAAGGCTATCGGATCGCAAAGCTTCTAATCTGCCATCACTGCCGGGACGATGAAACTGGCATTGATCGGGTCACGAAGGTTCCCAATTTCACATCCCGTGATATTGTCCGGGCGCACAAGCTCTACTGCATTGCAAAGGACATGGACGGGCTGGATCGGGTTCGCTTCAATGGCCTGGATTTCCGCCAGCTCAGAACCCCCTATGCACGGCGTTTGCCGTTGGTAGCGGGTGGACTGCTGGAAGAACCGCTTCTGGAGTGCATTGAGAACTACCGTGCCGGAAAACTGGAGGTGCCCGATGCCTGATGTAAGCTTTTCTGATCTTCGCTGCCGTTTCCAGACCGGTCGATCCTACGTTGTTTCCGGTACCGGAAGGAACCGGATCTACGGCTATCGAACAGGTGTCATGTGCCAGCTCGGCGATATTGAACGAAGCGACTGGATTCAGATGGTAAAGGATTTGATCTGCCGATCCGGTGAGCAGAAGCTTTACGAACAACTGCTGCTGCACCTGAAGGATCACAACTACGCCAAGGAATCCAAGGCAGAACTGGAATTCAAGGCACTGGAGCTGCACGCTGACCGAATCTTTGATAACGAACTATGGGTGGATTTTTTGAAGTTTAATTCAAAATACCGTCCTGAGATCGTTGCCTCCACCAGACTCATTCTGATCATGCCGGAATGCTGTAAAAAGCCCGGGTATTTAACTCAGGCCCGGTATGTGGAGAATGCAAGCTTTAATTGCTGCCCGCACTGCGGACGATGGACTGAGATCCGTCTGGCAAAGGAGGTGCAATATGTTTGATCTAAATGACCCAAAGCAGGCTTATGAGATCTTCCGGCTCCAGTGGATGATCGAACACGGTTATGGAATTCCGGACTTGATCAAGAACTTGGAAGACATGATCGAGGAGGACCAAAATGAGTCTGGTGTGCGTACCAGTCTTCAGAGCTTGTTCCAGGACTGGGAATTCGGCATCGGATTCGATGGTGCCATCTGGCCCTGTTATCAGGAGTTCCTGGAGCATGATTATCCCTTGATGCTGAAAGCTATCAATACTAAATAACAGATAAGGAGAATTACTATGTTTGCAAAGAAAAAGCGTGTAGAGCTCGTTGGCTCTCTGGAATATCCGCTGGCCATTGGCAATGCCGCCTTCATCAAAGAAGCTGCAGGTCTTCGCCGCACATCCACGGTACAGCATTTCATCCAGATGCCCTCCGGTGTGATCCATATTGAAACCAAGAACACCCGCTATGTCCTGCGTCCGCCGGAAAAGGCTGCAGCCAAGGGGGTTCGGGTATGAGACCGCCGAAAGAGACCAAAGAAGAAAAGTTTATCCGGCTGGCAGAAGCGAGGGTCAATAAGATCCTTTCCATGATACGCCTTCTGGGGAATCTTTCCAGCACCGGCTTTTATCAGTATAGCCGTGATCAGGTGGAACAGATTTTTACTGCCCTTCAATTGGAGCTCATAAAGAACAAAATGCGTTTTCTTCACCCGCACAGGGAGAAAAGAAAGCGCTTTTCTTTATCTGAACCTTTTGCGGTCAAAGAACCCGCAACGAAAGATAATCCTTCGTTTGCGATCCCGCTTCCTGACGGCACCTATCTCAGGGCAGTTGCATTCCCGACCTTCGATTATCCCTGCATCAATATCTACTGGGATAACGGAGTCAATGAACCGACTGAGACTCTGTGCTTTGCGGAATTCAACCCTGAAAAAGAGAGGAGTCAAAAGGTCTGCATCGGTGTTTACCGGGCGGATCAGGAGGACACCGTATATTATGGACCGTATTTTGCGGTAGAAAGGAATACAGATGAACAACATTGAGCGTTTTACCACACTCAAGCTGGAATTTTCCCGTGTAGCCTGGTATCTGGAAAATATTCTGTCAGCGCTGCTCGGCAGAGAGATCCACTGTACTGCCAAGGCTGAAGACGATTCCTATTGGAGTATTGCAGCCATTGACGACCGGTTCGCCAATTCAGAGATCGTAAGCCTCATTCAGTATGTGGGTGGTGATTCCACCATGATCCGCAGATGCATTCCTCCGGATTCCAATTCCAGCAGATCGCTGGATATGGATCTGTGCGAAGCGCTGCTGAAGCATGTTCTGAAGATGGACTGGAAACAGGAATTCGTGACAGAGGATGCCCTTTGGATCCTGGGTAACTGGCCTGAACCTATGCAGTTTCCGGAAGCAGATGAGAATCTGATCTTCATCGATTCCCGCGTGATCGACTGCAGTAAGCTCATGACCATGGAAGACTTCGTAGAGAAGCTATTTGAGGAAGGTGGTACCTTTACTGCCCTGACAAACCTCTGTGAAGACAATGAGGTAGACTTTGGCACCCCGCTGTACTGGATGCACCCTTACACAGACGGTCTGTACAATGGCTGCTACTTTGTACTGGTCAGAGAAGGTGTCCTGGCACTATCCTACGATGCAATCGACTGGGAAGATCACGAGGTGTTCGACCGGGAATCTGTGCGGCTGTGTGATGCAGATGAAATGCGCAGCTTCTACTGGGAGTACAAGAAGCGGACAGAGGAGATGCTGGATACCATGAACGCCTTCCTCTTCTTCCTGGAAAGAAGAGAAGAATTCAAGAACAGATAAAGGAGAATTACATATGACTAGAGAAGAAATGTTTCAGGATATCGAATCCATGACTGTAGGCCTGGACGATACCTTCAAATTCCACTGCGATCAGTGTGGCAAATGCTGTACCCACCGGGATGATATCATCCTGAGCCCTATGGATATCTTCAAGATGGCCAGGGAGCTGAAGATCAGCCCGGTTGATTTCTACCACCAATATTGTGTGTTCCATATCGGTGACAACTCCAGAATCCCCATCATCAGACTGGCTTCCGAGGGCAATGACAATCACTGCGTTCTGCTGAAGAACCGCCGGTGCTCTGTCCATAAGGTCAAGCCTGCAGTCTGTGGCATGTTCCCTCTGGGCCGCTATATGGTCTTTGAGAAGGGCGATTATGATGCCGAGTCCATTTCCACCAGTAAGGTGAAATACCTCCTGCAGCCCCCGGAATGCGGTGACGAGAGTGAAACACACACCGTTCGGGAATGGCTTTCTGGATTTGATATCAAGCTGGAGGACGAGGCCTTTGTCCAGTGGCAGAAGGCCATTTCCCAGTTCGGCAGCAAGCTCAAGGAGCTGGAAAAGAAGCAGGACATGCTGACCATGATGGAAATCTGGTTCGTTGTCCGGGTGGTACTGTACCTGCAGTATGATACTTCCAAGGACTTCCTGCAGCAGTTCCAGTACAACGCAGAGAATCTGCTGAAGCTCCTGGACGATATCCCCAGACTGAAAAGGATGGTGCGCCATGCAAGATGAGAGAAACGCAAGTCAGATCATCCGAAAGGATGCGAGAAACTGCTTCGTGGAAAGCCTTTCAGATGCCTTCGCCAATGGCAGAGCGCATTTTGCCTTTGCTACTTATGACATGAACAAACCGGCAGGGCAGAGGCAGACCAACAATATCCATATCTACATCTCCGTTCCGGAGCTGCTGGAGCTGTGCAGGAAGCTGTCATGCGGTGAGCTGCGCTATATCATGCAGCAGAAGAAGCAGACCGGAGATCTCAAACCCATTCAGGAATGGCTGGGTGGTACATCTGCAGAGAAGCTTCGTCAGTACGGTAAGGCAAGACCTGATGGAAAGAGCCTCTCCCGGGTGTGTAAGCTTCTTGCAGGTCAGAAAACGGATTTCCTCTTGGTCGCTGACAGTGGACCAGGTGAGAAGGATGCCAAGGGTCTGATCGTTCCCAAGTTCGGAAATAAGCCGGAGAATCACGTGGCAGTCAGTATGACATTTGAATCACTTTCTGAGCTGCTTCTGATGACGAAGACGCATTATGAGTCCTGGCTGACCGCGTGGTATCTGTCCCAGACTCATACCGCACAGCCTCAGAATCAAAAGCCGGCCAATGCTTCTAATCCGCCTAAGCAGGCGGCGCCCACTTTTCAACCCAATCAAGGCACACCGGAGTATTCCGGTATGAGAATGTTCTAAAGTATACGGGCAGTCAGAAATGGCTGCCCAACATAAAGATAAAGGAGAATTACGATGCTCAATCATATTACGATTATGGGACGGATGGTTCGGGATCCTGAACTGCGCCGCACTGGAAGCGGAGTTGCCGTGGCAAGTTTCACCCTGGCTGTCGACCGGGACTTTAAGGCCAGCGGCGGGGGAGAGAAAGAGGTCGATTTTATCGACTGTGTCGCTTGGCGTCAGGCCGGTGAGTTCGTCAGTAAGTATTTTACCCGTGGCCGTATGGCAGTTGTGTCCGGCAGACTGCAGATCCGCAGCTGGAATGATAAGGATGGCAATAAGCGCCGCACTGCTGAGGTAGTTGCTGATAATGTTTACTTCGGTGACTCCAAGAGTGAAAGCGCTTCTACCGGTTCCCAGGCAGCTGCTCCCGCAAGCTACGGCACCCCTGCGTATTCTGCACCCAATTATCCAGCTTCGGATTTTCAGATGCTGGAGGATGACGATGCCCAGCTGCCGTTCTGACAACTGAAACTTTTCTACAAATGCTAAAATAAGGAGGGAAATCCCATGGCTGAACAGCGTATGCGTCCCCGCAAGCGCAAGAAGGTTTGTTCCTTCTGCGTGGACAAGGTGACCGTTATCGACTACAAGGACACTGCTAAGCTGCGCCGTTACCTGTCCGAGCGTGGCAAGATCCTGCCCCGCCGTACCACCGGTACCTGTGCTGCTCACCAGCGTGACCTGACCACCGCTATCAAGCGCGCACGTCAGATCGCCCTGCTGCCCTACGTCGCTGAATAATTGACGCTATCAACGCCCCGAAGGAACTTCCTTCGGGGGTGTTTGCTTTTTATAGCACCATCAGCAAAGTGCCTGCGGCGATGAGCACGCAGCCAATGATGGATTTTGGGGTGAATTTTTCGTGGAGAAGAAAAGCGGCCAGTACCATCGTGATGATCACACTGAGTTTGTCGATGGGAACGACCTTGGACGCTTCGCCCATCTGAAGCGCTTTATAGTAGCACAGCCATGACGCGCCGGTGGCAAGACCGGAGAGGATCAGGAATATCCAGCTTTTCTGGCTGATCTGACCGATGCCTTTCTGCGCATTTGTCAAAAACACCATTCCCCATGCCATAATGACTACAATCACAGTTCGTACAGCCGTTGCAAGATTCGAATTTACTCCGTCAATCCCAACCTTTGCTAAAATCGAAGTGAATGCTGCAAATACCGCTGAAAGTATCGCAAATATAAACCACATACCAAATTCCTCTTTTGTAAAAACAATTCGTTATTGTTTATTTTCAGCTTCTTTTAAAGAATCAAAGCCATATAATTTTGCAGTGTTTCCCATGATTTCAATTGCCAGATTTCGTCCGGCCCTTAAAAGACCGATAATAAAGCTTGCATATAAAAGCATGGTCTTCTCAGAGTAAGTACACAATTCCCCTCTAAGATATGTTTCATAAGACGTATTAAAGCTCGTATCTGAACTGGTACGGATTGTACGCATATTTCCCGATAATTTTGGATAAAGTTTCGCAAAATCCTCCATCCAGCCCACCTGAATCTTAATGATTTCTTCCTGAATGCGAATTCTGTCTTCATTGATGACAGGCAAATCTTTTTCAAGTCTTGCGTAACCCAGCGGATTTGTGCTTTGCATCATGCGGGCATATTTTTCCATAATGAGATTCCAGCCATTTTCTCTTGCTGTCACCAGATCATCATAAAAGCTTTCCAGCATTTCTTTTGACCAGGTCATATACTGAGCTTTACGCATGATAGAAAACGTTTCATAATCATCCTGACAATCAGCTCTTCCGCCTTCATTTTCTACTTTATCGAACTGACTCCATTCTTCTGCGATAACTTTATCAATCATACCCATATCTTTCCCATTTAAAATCTGTGGAATATAATATTCCAAAAACGTTTCGTTTCCGGATACCAGATCCTGACGCACCATTTCATCTAAAATACGTTTTGCAACCTCTTCAAATAAAGCCACATTGGCATCTTCTAAATGAACGGAAGCTGCGCTGTAACGATAACCTTCCCATACATTTGTCTGACTTGGATTTTTCGCAATTTTCTCTAAAATTTGAAGAATCTGTTTTGCAAGTTTTGAATTCTCCAGCCCTTTTTTCTTCCACTTATAATATGGCGCATAGGTTTTTTCCAGTAAATACACTAAATCAAGAGCAGTTTCTACTCCTTTTGCCACACAAACAAAAGCTGTCACTGCATCTTTTCGTGCCATCATACGGGAATAATTGCTCTGGGCATACTGTGAAAAATCATGAATACACTGGGCGAACTTTCTTCTCCATACATTTTCCGGATAGTAATCTGACAACTGTTTACGAATTTTTGAAAACAGTCCTAAATCATCTCTAAAAATTGCACCATTTACCGCAGTTGCCAGTAAATGTTCTTTAATATTTTCAAAGTCAATGACTGTGCCGGCTTCATAATTGCAGGAAGTTTCTAAAATTCCATTATAGAAACTATTTACAGAGAATACACCCCTGCGGTATTCTAAACGACCTTCAGATTTAATCAATTTGTCATATTCCTGCTGAAGTTCTTTTCCGATTACACGATAATCTACATCTGTCAGCCACATGCAAAATCCCGGCGCATAATCATGGTCTGCTGAAATCTCGTCATCAAAACCAAAGCAATCAGACCCTTCACCTACAAGACCCACTGCAATTTTGGCAGCATAGGAAGGAAACTTCTTTTCAATCATTGGTTTGCCGTAAGTTTCATAAAAATCTCTGCTTTTTTCCAAATTGGATTTCCAAAGATTGCGCTCTTTACACATTTTTGAGGCAAATTCAAACTTTTCCAGTATACGGGCATAATTTTCATTCTTTCCGGTATGCTTTTCCACTTCCGCCATGCCCATTTCATAATATTTTGCCGCTTTTACATAATCTTCCTTATAGCTGCAGGCGTCACCCATGGCAACCAAAGCCGCACCGTAATGAAAATCCCTGCCTCCATCCTTTTCAAAGATTTCCAGTGCTTTTGAAAGGTGCTCCGTCGCTTCTACATAGGCTGATTCTGTTCCAATTCCCAACAGGGAGGATGCCAGATTAGTTCTGGTTGTTGCCTGAGGAATGACAGCATCTTTATATAAATCAACAATCTTTAATGATTTTCGAAGCATTTCTGCTGCTTTTTCATATTCTGTACTTTCCTGATATGCCAGAGCCCAGTTATTATACAGACTGGCATACATAAAATCTTCCTTAGAAAGATGATTTCCATAAATGTCTTCAACTTTTTCAAACATTTGTACCGCCTCTTTATGCAGTCCAAATGCACGAAATGCATTGGCAATATTTAAAAGAGATGTGGCATAAGGAATACTTCCCTCAAGGTTTAACTGTGATAAAAGCTCTATTAATTCGCCGCACAGCTTTAACGCCTTGTCTTTCTGCGTGGTATCACGGTAAAAACCAATGGCTTCGTTTAACAAAGTCACCAGCTCCTGATGCTCACTTTTAAATCTGGCTTCACTCATGTTTTTCAGCAAAAATCCCTCTATTTCTTTCAGTGTATATTTACCAAACATGGAATCATATTCTTCCAGTACATTCTGAATATTCATAAGAAAACCCACCCTTCCTAATCATACTATAAAGATAATTTATCCATTCATAATTGTCAATCAGATACATCATATGGATAAATTTTTCTATCCGTGGTATGATAACAAAAAATAGCAAGGAACTAATTACATGAAAAGATTTCTAAAAAGTTTTTTTACCAGTTTCATGATTGGTATTCCGTTTGTGATAGGTTTGTGTGCTTTTATGTATATAAAATCAGACAATCAAAAAGCAGATAATATAGAAGAAACCACTATTTCTGTTAAAGATTTGTTTGAAGATACAGAAGTTACATTTGAGGACACTTCCGATACAGAAATATTTTCCCAACCGGAAACTATAACGTGTGCAGCAGACAGTGTTACTCTCTCCTTTGCCGGGGATGTACATTTTTCAGAGCTTGTAACACAAAATTATGACAAAAATGGGATTTCAGCGGTTGTTGATTCTGAAATGCTCTCTTTCATGAAAAATGCTGATTTATTGATTTTGAATCATGAATTTGTTTTCAGCAATCGTGGAGAAGCCATGGCAGATAAACAGTACACCCTGCGCAATGACCCGAAATACGTGAAAATCTTACAGGAGCTGGGTACAGATGTAGTCAGCATTGCCAACAATCATATTTTAGACTTTGGCCGGGATGCATTTTCAGATACACTTTCTACGTTGGAAAATGCAGAGATTTCTTATGCAGGCGGCGGAAGAAACCTGGAACAGGCCCTTTCACCTGTTACCAAAACGATCAACGGCCAGACCTTTGCAATTTTCGCAGCTACCAGAGTGTCTCCATCCTATGACTGGTATGCCAACAGCAAACGTTCCGGAATTTTACAGACCTATGATGCAGCTGATTTAAACAAAGCAATCAAAGAAGCTGACACTTTGTACGATCATATCATTGTATTTGCTCATTGGGGAATCGAACGTACTGAAACCCCGGAGGAATACCAGAGAAAACTTGCAAAAGGCTACATTGATGCCGGTGCAGATCTTGTCATTGGAGCGCATCCGCATGTACTTCAGGGATTTGAATATTATAAAGATGTACCAATCTGTTACAGCCTTGGAAATTTTTTATTTGGCAACCGAACTGGTGAAACTCTACTTCTAAATGCATCTTTTGATAAAGATGGAACTCTTTCCATTGAATTAATTCCGTGTGAGCGTGTAAATGGAATTTTGTCCAAAATCCAGGAACCAACCAGGCTGTTTAACCATCTGACAGATATATCCTTTGATGCTGCTGTCTCTCACGGCGGTATTTTAATCCAGTAAAAAGAATCAAGATTACATAATATTTTTATGTAATCTTGATTCTTTTTTGCTTATCTAACAGATTGGTCATTAATCAGCATTCCCTCAAACAGCTTCTTATGAAATCTTTCTGCAAATAAATTGCACTTGCACATAAACAGATAATATACATTCAATCCGCATCCATATAAGGTCTCAAAATTTCCCTGTCCCTTAGAAATAATAACATCCGCATTTTGAATCACCTTTAATGCTTCTTCCGATATATATTCCAGACAGGTTCCTGCAACAGTGCTTCCGTTTCCCATCACTTCTACAGTCTCTGCAAGACCAATCTGACGGGCATCATCCATCGTCGCATCATTTAAAACCGGAAATCCACGCACCATTGAAGTGATGGTCATCTCTGGGTAAAGCATTTTCAATGTTTTGATCAGCACATGGTCAAATACAATCTCCCCACAGTTATCATGTAAAAATACAATTGTTTTTGCTGTTTCCAAATCGTTTTTCAAATTTTTGTATTCCTGCTCATCTAAGGAAATGAATTTTGCACTTACAAGAAGCTCTTCAAATTTTTCTTCTGAAACACTTTCCATTGCACCAAAATCAATGTAATTTCCCGTCATGGCGTATTGCAAAGCTCTCATAAGCTGGTCTTCCGCTTTTACCACTTCATACTCAATGCGAGTCTGCTTTTTCATGACATATTCATTAAAATACTGCTTGATTTCTGAATAGTCCGTATTTGAACCAAACATTTCCATGCGAAGCTGGTCAATCTTATTTACCAGCATTGGAGCACTTTCGTTGTCTGCTGCAGTGGCAAGAATCTGTAAAACCTTCTGTTTGAACATAATCTGCTGTTCTTCTGATATATTTTCCGGATATTTATCAAGCTGTCCTCTTGTCAGACAGCTAAGACATGCAGAAGTTAATCTTTTATGAGCCATGGTTTTCTCTCTTTCTGAATTTAAAATACAAACTGAATTAATAACATATAACAAATGGTGCCGCAAATAATGCTGAATAATGTATTTCTCCTCCATATGTGAAGAACTACCACCAGTATAACCGATATCATTTCCGGTAATCCAAATGGTGCTTTTGCAAAGGAAATCCCTTTTAAGCAATACACCACCAGCATAGCCATAATAGAATATGGCAGAACTCGTCCCAAATAATTGATGAATTCCGGAACAGGCTGGTCACCGCTAAATATGAAAAATGGCGCAAAGCGAAGGACTGCTGTTACAGCCGCAATTACAAGAATCATTGATAATGCATGTAAACTACTACTCATTTTTGCTTCCTCCTGACCTATCCATCACATTTTTACAAAGAGCTAATACCAGAGTTATGGAAATCATGGTTGGAATCAGAAAACTATCTGGACCAAAAATCAGCAAACACCCAACCGAACAAAAAAGGCCTGCAATTGCCGGCAGATGATTTTTGGCTGTCAGCCACTGCTCTACAAAAACTGTGACAAACAGTGCTGTCATGGAAAAGTCAATTCCTGCTGTGTTAAATGTGATCAGCGAACCTAAAATGCTTCCAATGATACTGCCAATGACCCAGTAGCACTGATTAAATAATGAGACAAAAAAGCTGTACCAGTGCTTATCTTCTCCCTCCGGATAATCGTCACCGCAAAGCAGGGAATAGGTTTCATCCGTCAGGGCAAAAATTAAATACGACTTTTTCTTTCCTGCATCCTTATATTTATCAATCATGGAAACACCGTAAAATAAGTGTCTGGCATTTACCATCAAGGTTGTGAGTGCAGCTGAAATCAATGAAGCGCCTGAGCTTAACAGAGAAACCGTAACATACTGCATAGAGCCGGCATAAACGGTAAAGCTCATTAAAAATGACCAGAATAACCCATATCCCGCTTCCTTCATCAGAATACCAAAACCTATTGCTAAAACCACGTAGCCCGCCATAACAGGCAGCGATTTAATAAAGGCTGTTTTGATCAGGTTTTTAGTGATACCTGTATTATTCGTCAAATTTGCCGTAATTACAGTTTCCTGTACGGTTTTCTGCTCTGCTTCACGAATCAATTGGATTTTATCCGAATATTTCAATCCGCAGGCATTTTTGTAGACGTCTAAATATTCATCAAAATTCAGATAGTCTGCGTTGGATAAAACTTCCATTTCTACACCAAAAAGATTTACATCAAAATTCATGGTATGTAATCCATTTCTAAGATAAAAGGCTTTACGGTGTTCACGCATTTCCAAATCATTACATGGTTTCTTTGTGGTTTCAATTTCCAGTACAAAACGTTTTCCTGCATAGATTTTCTGCAGTGCTTTGATTGTTCGGGAACCGATCCCCTGACCTCGCATTTCATCTGTAATTGCAAAATAATCCAGCAATGCAATATCTTTGTCATGGGCAAAAATAGCAAGCCCTAAAAAAACATGATCTTCTTCGATGGACAATAATTCCATGGTACCTTCTGCCTGCTTCCCGACCATCAGAGAAAACGGTTTTCGCTCTGATTTTGGAAAAGCACGCAGATATAAATCTTCGATGAATTTCAAACGTTCTTTATCAGTTGCTTTAATAATTTTCATAATACTTCCTCATACTTCAATCTTTTTTTATGCTATCATTTTTAGAAGAAATTTGCAAACTTCATAGAAAAAAGTTATACTGGATTCAGATTTGTTTTTTCTTAAATTTACAGAAAAACAATTTGACAGGAGAACCAAATGGAAAACGAAAAACGTACCACTTACCACGAACAATTAACTGTTGATAATACATTGAAGCTTAGACAGCTCTTAAAGCGCCTTCCTTCCTTTGCAAAAGACTATTTTAGAGCCATCGAACCTACTACAAGCACGAAAACCCGCATTTCCTATGCCTATGATCTGATTGTATTTTTCCGATTTCTAACGGACGAAAATCCGATCTATAAAAATTACAGACCGGAAGATTTTAAAGTCAGTGACTTGGATTCTTTACAGTCAGTAGACATTGAAGAATACATGGAATATTTAAAGGTCTATTCTGATGATAACGATAACCTTGTAACAAACGGCGAACGCGGTCTGAAGCGTAAAATGTCTGCTCTTCGCAGCTTCTATCTCTATTATTATAAGAGAGAAATGATTAAGAATAACCCTACCTTACTTGTAGATATGCCAAAGCTTCATGATAAGGCGATTATTCGTCTGGAAGCCGATGAAACTGCACAGCTGTTGGATTTGATTGAAAAGGGCGGCGATAACTTAAGCGGCCAGCAAAAGGTTTATTATGAGAAAACCAAACAACGGGATCTTGCGATCGTTACGCTTCTTCTTGGCACAGGAATTCGAGTTTCTGAATGTGTGGGGCTTGATTTTGAAGATGTAGATTTTAAAAATTATGGAATTAAGGTTGTGCGAAAAGGCGGTTCTGAAATGATCGTATACTTTGGAGATGAAGTTGCAAAGGCACTGATCGATTACATGGAAGGCGACCGCAAAAATATGACACCGATTTCAGGACATGAACATGCTCTCTTTCTCTCCACTCAGCGAAAACGTATCGGTATCCGTGCGGTAGAAAATCTGGTGAAAAAATATGCCAAACAGGTAACTCCATTAAAGAAAATCACTCCGCACAAGCTTCGAAGCACCTACGGCACTGCCCTTTATCAGGAAACCGGGGATATTTATCTGGTAGCAGATGTCTTGGGACATAAAGATGTCAATACCACACGAAAACACTATGCAAGTGTCGGAGATGAAAGACGCAGGTCTGCTGCAAAATATGTAAAATTAAGAGAAGATTGACATAAGTATATTATGTATACTAAAACAAAATTAGGACGGGAATTCCCGTCCTAATTTTATCTCGTAAAGAATGCTACCAAACCTGTATAGCTTGTCTGAAGACATGTTACTGCATCATGTAATTGTTTGATTGTCTTATCAGTTACTTTCCCATCAACGATTGTCTGAATGCATTTTTCTACTTTTCTGCAATCTCCCTTTAACTGCCTTTTTGATGTCAGATCAAAATTACAATATCGATCTTTTAATGTATTATTTGCATTGTCGATTAAAGATTGTCCTGTTACGATTAATTCTTTCACTTCCATAGGCAAATGATTTAATCTTGAAAAATCAGCCATAATTATTTCCTTCTTTCTATGCCTTAATTGCCCATCTCATTTTTGTTGATTTTGCACGAGGATTTCTCACACATTCCTCTGCGGATGGTCTGATCACATCTTTGGATACCTCGCTGAAAATTCCAGCTTTCTGGCAGTCCTTAAATGCTTTTTTCACCAGTCTGTCTTCACCAGAATGGAATGTAAGAATCGCCGCTCTGCCTCCCGGCGCCATCACATCAGGGAGTTTTTCTAAGAAGCTGTACAATACTTCAAACTCACTGTTCACATCAATTCGAAGTGCCTGAAATGTTCTTGCACAGGCTTTTTTCACGCCTTCTTTCTGCTCTTTTGCTGGTAAAAACTTCAATGCACGCTCAATGACTTCTTTAAGATCTGTGGTAGTCTTGATGCCGCCTTTTCTCTTCTGCTTTATGATTTCTTCTGCAATTTCTTCTGCGTAAGGTTCATCAGAGTTTTCTACCAGCATGCCAACGATTTCTTCATAATCCATAGATCTAAGACGTTCTGCCGCAGATTCTCCTTTTTCCGGATTTAAACGCAAATCCAACGGTCCTTCCGCTTTATAGGTAAAACCTCGTTCCGGATTATCAATCTGCATGGATGACACGCCTAAATCTGCAAGAATAAAATCAAATTTACCGGCTTCTGCAGCTACTTCATCAATATTTGCAAAATTAATCTGCTTGATGGTAAGAATCTCAGGACCAAAACCACGGGATGCCAGACGTTCCTTTGTTTTTACAATTTCAATCGGGTCTACATCCAGTGCATACATATGACCTTCGCCTTTTAAACACTTAAGCATTTCCGTTGTATGTCCACCGTAGCCTAATGTGGCATCCAGACCTTTTTGTCCCGGCTGAATCTGTAAAAAGTCCAGGATTTCCTGCACCATGATAGAGATATGCATTCCCGCAGGGGTACTGCCCTTGCTGATGACTTTTTCGATGGTATCTGCATATTTTTCAGGGTTTTGTTCTTTATATTTTTCACTAAATTTCTTCGGATGAGTTCCTTTATATCGTACACGGCGTACGTGTTTTACTTCGTTATTATTTTCCATAAAGTTCTCCAATCATTTGATTTGCCTTGTAAATATAACATTTTTTTCAAACAAAAACAAGGACAGGCAAGCCTGTCCTCATCTTTCTTATAAAATTATGATAAATCTTAGTGATGGAATAAACGAATTCCTGTGAATGCCATTGCCATGCCGTATTTGTTGCAGCATTCGATTACAAGGTCATCACGAA
>ERZ808026.118-NODE-118-length-15345-cov-4.413545_pt1 | contig 15345 bp, 28 predicted proteins | sample MGYA00380182_ERZ808026 | MGnify/ENA primary metagenome ERZ808026 (study PRJEB31490, sample SAMN06133376) | cow dung metagenome | isolation source: H9 | host: cow | place: China: Chengdu | collected 2015-05 ... | reverse complement strand
TAGCTGTCTTACTGTCATAATTATGAGCAGAAGCACTATGCTCTCTGATGAACTCTTCTGCGTTGAGAACTTCCTTTTCAGTCATAGGGAAGCCACGCTTATACTCTGCCCGAATGCGTTCTGCATCTTCGAGAGTTTTCTTCATCTGCTCAGTTGCCCATTCGCCAGATTTAAGTTTGGCATTTTCGGCAACCAACTTTTCATTTTGCTCTTGGATACGAATCATTCGATATCGAATGGCATCAAGTGCTTCGTCCAATGGATGGACTCGCACCATCTGGCCATTCTCATCGACAAAAGAATATGGAACATTCATTGTATTCACAAATATTTCCCCTTAACTTTATATATATATTATATAATATTTTTTATTAAAAATCAAATGGTGTTGAGCAGTACCCAACCATTATGTTTACATATATTAGACATATTAATTATGCCTACTGGATTCATACTATGAATATGAATAGGATGTGCATAACCATGCTGTTCCATCCAATCCAGGACTTTAATATAGTCACCGCCATAAATAGCATAGCTACCTGCATCATGATCCATGGACATTACTTCGACAGCAATATCCAATTCGCGCAGGCGTTCAAGCAGACGAATAGTTCCCTCGACGGTGTACATATGCAGCCATTCATCAGAAGGGGGCAGGCGCACATCATCTACCCAGATTTTAATAGTTCTCTCCATGTATCTACATTTCCTCCTTAAAAAATCTAAAGTCACTTTTCTTTTCGGACTGCGGCTGAGACCCCGTGATCGCGCCAGGGAGCCTAGGCCTGAAGTATTCGCATTTAAAATCTTTCTATTTCACGCACGATTAGTGTTGCCGCACCAGGCCAAGTGAAAATGCAAAGTAGAATAAACCAGCCAGGATTGTTAAGTGCATAGGCTACAACCAGAGGAACAATAAATAGGAAAGCAACAAAGAATACTAATGCAGTAAAGTACACTGCCTTTAAATAATATTTAAACCACTTCATTATTCATCCTCCCAGTTCTGTGCCTGCCACAACTGAAGCAGTCGAGTATTCCAAGTAGATGCTTCCTCTTCAATCCACTCATGGACTTTCTTAAAGGCTTCATCACGTGCGGTAATAATATCATGAGCAGTTAACTCAAAGCCTTTCATTCTTCTATCACCAATATAATAGAAGGCACGAGGGCAAGGCTTGGCATTCTTAATTAGAAATTCAAGAACAATTCTCTGTGCGCCCTTGAAGCAGGCTTCTTCCTGAATAAAGCAGCCACGAGCTAAGTATTTCTTTCTTTCCCAGTTAATCATTATACACCCTCCATAGTTTTACCAGGCCAACGGAACGGACAGGACTCGGGCACAGGATTAATCTCGCTGTCATGGTGTAACTCCTTTCAGTAGATTATGATTAAAGAAATCTTTTGTACCTACTAGATCCATTACGAAATTAGTAGGGGCAACAACTTGGATGCCGCTATCCCATTCTCTTTGCTCATTGATGTCAGGGTAACGGCATCTATCCTTCAGCTCAAGCATACCTTCAAGGCTGATGTTACGGCGCCTTAAGGCCACGTTTCGGCAACATTCCTCAAAGTCATTTGTAATGAGGATAAGATGATGGCTGAAGCCAGGGAACCAAGAGATGAATTCATGTCGAGCATAGTGGTCAAGAGACATAGCTTCTACTACGACATGTTCATTCATCACTTGGCACAGGTTAATGCGGGAATAGAATAAGATCCATGCCTGGAACTTATTACTGTGGTCTGTTTCATCTCCATTAAGATCGGCATAGCAATCATCAATGGAGATATATTTGAAGTTATTCGCTTGGGCGAACGCCTTTGCGAATGTAGTTTTACCAGCGCCAGGGAGTCCGCACACAAGGAATAACATAGGTTTCATATTAAATCTCCTTTAACATCTGAGTGAACACCTGGTTCACAACTTTCATGTCAGCACCAGAATCCTTCAGCTTAGGCATGATAACCTTGCGAGCATTCTGGTTCAGAGGAATATTCTCTAGCTTAATAGCTGTCTCAATCATCTTACGGATAACAGCTTTATCAGTGATCTGTACGGGAGCGAACTCCTCGATTACAGCCAGCTGATACTTGTAGGCTTCAAGCAGATCACGGCGAGTGGGCGGGCACATATCAATCTGTTCCTTTACCAGCTTAGCCTGTTTGATAAGGACATTATCAACCAGCTGTTCAGTAGCCTCAACTCGGCCAGTGGGTGTAATAGTAGCACTCTGAACTGCGCCAACCAGCACACCCAGAATAGTCTTGCGCGGCTTGTTGCCTTCGCGCAGAGCCTTAGTCATTTCATTCTGTAAAATTTCAAGAGTCATAACTCATTTTCCTTTCATTAAAATTCAATGCCTTGAGCAACATAGTGCTTAATGACATCATATCCGGACTCAACGGGACCAACGGGAAGATCCCAAGTTTTCTTATCATCCTTATCCATATGAATCAGCCATTCATAAATCACAGACGGAGTATATACATTTCCGAAAGGTACATAGCACTGTCCCTTCAGAGTATTCTCTTTATGGACCAGCACCGTCTGCGCATCATTGTCGAAGTAATCTTCAACTACTCGCATTACCATATCATACAGGTAATCTCTACCCCAATCATCTTCATAGATGACGGAATCCAAAGTCTCCTTGCCAGCAATATCATTCACGCACACTCGCATGATGGGCTTAATTGCTTTCTTAAAGTATTCTCTGGCTCGATAGGAATGCTCGATAAGATTATCAACTTCCTTATAGACGGCAAGAGATTCGGAGAATGCATCACACATCTTAAGGAATACATCTTTAGAAACCATATATAAATCTCCTTTAGTTTATTTTCATAGAATTTTATGTTATAATATATGTAGAGAAAATCTTAAGCAAGGGAGTGTTCGATCATGATTCCTCTAATTCTTTCCATTGTATTCTTATACACAGTAGTCTTATCACTTGTGCCGCCCAAGGTATCCCAGGCAATAATATATTTAACAGGGTTGTTCGGCACTTCTTTGATTACCATACCTGTGATGGTTTCAAAGTTAAGAAATACTTCATAGTCTTCATGGTCTTTAAAATGGATAAACTTAGATTCCATTATTCTACCTCACTATAATTACGACAGATTTGATGCTGACGGCGATGACAAGCAATAGGTCCTTGATCGTCACCCTCATAGCATTTACAACCTACCATGCAGGTTATCTTCACTACTTCTGGATTGGGGATCTGGCGCTGTGCTACCATGTTACCCTGCCGGACAGTCTCCATAATCCAGATGGGCAGGGGACCCTGGTAGGATTCCAAAGCACAATTGCCGTACTGGCATGATGCGCAACTATTAAAAAGGGAATAACAATTACGGCACATGACTCGTGTCTCTGTTTCGGAAATGTATTCCACTATTGGATTAGGATCTATGCGACCGCAATACTTACAAACCAAATTCATGTAAGTCCTCCTGTTTTACAAACTTGTTTCGAGGGAACCAATCCTGGTGTCGAGGCGCTTCAAAGGGAGGTTTCGGCAACTCATCTTCATGATACCATGCTGTAACTTCCTTCGGCTCTTCTTTACCAGTCGGCCAATACCAATCGTATCGATTCCAACGTTCCCATCGGACAATCTTAGCGTAAAGAACCATAGCTTCGTTCTCCTTAAAAGCTGGAGATAACGAGGCAGATAAAAGCGATCATTGCAATAATAATAATGATACCAGACATAATCATATTCGTATCTCCTTTTCTTTTATTTCTTATTTATTGTATAAATATTATATCATTTTTTTTATTAAAAAACAACTAAGTGTAAGGCGCATTGTAGGACAAATTGCATTAATTTTGTAATACAAATTTTCATATTAGATAGAAAATTTATAATTGAAATGGAGTGATTACATTGACAGAAGAGTAGAAGAAGAATACTACAATTACTGTTCGATTATAGCCAGAAGAAAAAGAACGGCTATTAGACTTTGCCCAGCGCAGCAATATGACGATCTCATAGGCAATTAGATTTTTGATTCGAAATCTAGATTGAGGAGGCAAAGCAAATGAACAAAAAACAAATTATATATTCTTTAAAAGTGGTGCGGCAATTGCTTGAAAGAGGATTTGTGCCAGAGTAGACGATCCCGAATCCAGTGAAACCGCAGTTTAATTGTTGGGTGTTTGAAGTCACCGAAGAACTTCAAAAAGCATTAGATGAAGTGTTGGGAGGCGTGGACCTTGGCTGATACTACATTTATTGTGCATAGCGACTGGCTTGATAGTTTAAAAGAATTGCCGGTTGAGGAATAGGATAAGATTATAGCAGATACCGTTCGATACGGCTTGGATCGGGATATTATCCATGGTAACGATCCTCGTGTGCAAGCTTTTGTAAAAATGAAGTCGAAAGATATTGATTTCAGTAAAGAGAAATATGAGCAGAAAAAGTATATGGCTCAAGGTGCAGGTAGACGTAAAATGATAGACGATAGAGCTATTTGGGAACTTGCGCAACAGGGTAATACTTCTGCAAAGATTGCGGAGATTCTGGGGGTATCCAAGTCTTCTGTCGATCATTCCATCGGTTGGAAAAAGCGTAGAGAATTTCTATTTTAAAATTGCAAAAAATAATTTTTGCATGAAAGCGGATTAGGGGCTCCGGGGACCCTTCTGGGGCCCCAAACGCTGCAAAACTATATTAATTTTAAAAAATGAAATCAAAATTGCAAAAATCGTGTGGTTTTTGCAAAAATATTGCAAATATATGGTGATAATCGTCCTAAATATTGACAATTTCAATAGACGCGTTTGCAATTTTTGCAATAGAATTTTTGCAAGTTTTTTGCAATTTGTACAAATTATTGTAAAAATGTTGTAAAAATATTGCAAAAATAGGGAGGCAAAAACAATTGAAAAAGGTATTGAAAAATTAATTTTTGCAAAAATTTTGCAAATCTTTTTTGCAAACTTTGCAAAATTTTTACAATATTTTTGCAAAAACTTGCAATTTGTACAAATCTATCTTTGTTTTTGCAATTTTTGCAAATTTCGCTTCGCTTATTGCAATTCATTGCAAAAAGGATTTTGCAAATCGCTTCGCTCTTTGCAAAATAAAAGGAACCAACTTCGTTGGTTCCTAGAGCGACCTTGGCCCTGCACTAGGCCGGAAAGAGAATGGGTAGTGCAGGGCCTATATATGATAAAAGCGCACCAGGATAGAAAGAAATGTCAAGGTAGGTTAGGTGCGCTTGTTATCCTCAGATAAGAAAGGGGACAATAATAAAACAATTAAAGAGAAAAATACAAAAAGGTGATAATTATAATACTGTGGTTGCATTTCATGCAACTTAGAGAGAAAAAAAGTGTCATCTTTGGTAAAATGACGAGATTGTGTGGCCTTCCCCCTCAAGGCTGGACTCTGTGTGACTCGGAAACGACCGTGATCGGCACCAAATCTAATCCAGAACCTTTCATTTTCTTATCTCTTTTGGGCTAAGTCTAGCTCCATCAATCGAGCAAAAGTTTAATTTCCCTCATACTTTATCAAAACTGAATGGCCACATTACTTTTTTGATAATTTTATATGAGGTAGGGCCGCATTACAGCAGGCCCATCTCGCTCAGAAAGTTAGTAATAGAACGCTGGGGATCAACAGGCTTAGCTACATCTGCACTCTTGGTGGTGGCGGGAGCTTCCTGGATCTCCTTAATTGCTTCACGCATCAGGGAAATGAATTCCTCCAGACCCTCATATACTTGGGCAATTGCTTCCTCACGATTAGTGTCAGGGGTCTGCTCCAGATCAGGTGCGTGTTCCTTCATGTAAGCCTGGACCATATCATAGATCTTAGCGACCTGGGCCATCTTACGTTCCTTGGCCAGAGCTGCCTGCTTCTTAGCATTATGCTCAGCCTGTGCCTTATTCATAGCTTCAGTAATATGCTTAGCAATGGTGGTCATGTCATGGCCAGCCTCCAGCCAGCTATATACTTCATTGTAGAAATTATTTGTATTCATAGGTTATCTATTCCTTTCATCTTTTGTACTTATATTATATCATAATTTTTTTTAAAAGTCAACCTGGTTGCGCACCTTCTATTTACCTTTCACTCTTGGGCTAGCTCGGGCTTTCAATTGTCCCAGAAAATGCGATCCAGTGATACTTATATTATCCCATTATATTATATCATATTTTTTTAATATTGTCAAATGCTTTTTAAAAAAGTCTTTTTTTAATATTATATCATATTTTTTTATATAAGTCAACTTTCAACGGATTGAGGTCGCATATGAGGGTTCCGCGCCAAAATAACCTGGAGCTTTCGACGTTCCGGGTTTTCGATCCCGCGCACCCGCCCCCGGCCGGCTTTCAACAACTTTCAATGGCATATGGGGGCATATGGGGCTAACACAGGCAGGCATGGTGGTGGTTGGCAAGAGACCCTTTCGTCAAAATGCACAAAATGGGAAAAAAAATAAATCGATTTTTTGTGCAAAATTTCACTTGACTTTTTTGCAAAACTGTGATATAATGGAATAATGGCCTCCGCCGGCTGTCTACGGCCCGGCCCCGCCTTATGCAAGGTGCACAAAAAAACCTCCCATTTAAGGGAGGTTTTTCTCATTTGTAATTATGCCCAACATTTCTTTTCAATGTTGGGGTTCATTTGTACACACTGCATAAAAATTTCCCTCTCAATCATGGTGTCAGCAAGGCCAGTGTGTTCTTCCTGGAAGGACAAATCACCAGAAATGTACTTGTACAGAATCTCAGCAGTCAGCTGGGGTCTCTTTTCATCATTCTGCACAAGAAAACCATTCTCAATGCAAAACTGTTTGTACATTTCATCCTTAGCAAAAGTCTGTCTTGCCATTCTCAAGGTATCCCACAGCTCCACACCATAGGGGAAAAAGTATCTGTATTTGGAACTGGTCAACCATCTCTGAGTGGTGGAGGTACTTCTGTAGTCAAAAGACATATTGTGAGCCATAATTGCACCCACTTCAAAAGTCTTGCAATCTTCATGCAGGACTTTTCTTATTGTCTTAAATCTTCTCAGTTCTCTCTGTCCATCTGCAATTTCTGCAAAATACTGGGGAATCTTGTTGGCAAAAAATGCTTCCTGCATGAGCTGGGGTTCATCCAGAAAAATGTCAGCAACTACAAAACTTCTGGTCTGGAGAATCAAGCCACATTCAGTCATAACAGTCCAGCCAACATCATAGCAGAGGGGGTCATCAAAACCATTAGTGGTTTCAGTATCAAAAACAATCACATTCACTTTTGTGTTTCTCCTTTGTTTGCCTCAATTGATGTACTGATTATACCACATGAAGAAGCAAATGTCAATAGGTTTTTCAAAAAAATTTTGGCGCCCGGGAAGTGTCCCCCATAGGGAGACACAGTCCTTTACACATTGACACAGGCATCAGGGCAGGGTTCAACCAGAAAGTCAATGTTGAACTTTCTAATGTGCCCAGTGGCAAGGTTGACTCCACAGTAATAGGGGGCAGGTTCCCATGCTCTGTTGTGGTTTCTGGGAATAAAGCCATTCATATCAACCTTAATATAAATGGCTCTTTCACCCTTGTGCAGGTCAGAGGTAGCAATGGAAATGAAACAATCTCCAACATTCAGTTTGGAAATTGCCACAGAACCAGCAGGAACAAGGTTAGTTTTCATGTAAAATTCTCCTTTTTTCTCACTTTCTGGGCACAGAAAGGGTAATTTTGTAGCAAACTCCATCAATTTGGAAAGAAATCTCTCTTTCTGGGTTTACAACTTCCACAGAATCAGAAATTTTCTCCAAAACCTGGGAAATTTCAGAAATAATCATCTGTTTTCCAGGGTTTTCCTTGGCTTTTCTGGGTTTTTTAGAAGTTTCCTTCTTTTCACCAGCATTGGCTTGCTTTACAGCCTTCTTGTGGTCTGCATCACTCAAATCCCATGGCATCTTCTTGCCTTGGTCTATGGCTTTGTCACAAGCAAGCATATCTGCAATCTCAGCATCAGAAAAGCCCATCTTTTTCATCTGCTCAACTTGCTTACTCATTTGCTCACCTCACTTACAAGAGGATTATACCACATCTGTTTTCAAAAGTCAATAGGTTTTATGAAAAAATTTTCGCCCGGGCCCCCTAGGGGTAGGGTTTCCCCTACCCCCTTGGTGGGGTTAGTCTGCCTTGGAGAACAGGGACTTGCCCTTTTCCTTGGACTTGGTGACAGTACCAGCTTCCACCATCTGGGACAGAATGGCAGTCAGTCGCTGGGAAGTCATATCCTCACCCAGAGTAAAGGTCTTGAGCATATCGCCCACAGTATACAGGACATTGTCCTCCATCTTGGACAGAATGTCCTCCTTCACCTTGGCATTTTCAACCTGGCGAGCAGTGGGCTTTCGCTCTGCACCAGACTTCTTGTCCAGCTGGGTAATCATACCAGTCAGCTTTTCAGCCACATCAGCAGGCAGGTCTGCACCAAAGGTGTCCAGAACATAGGTCAGAGCATTCTTGTTAGTCATCTTAGTAGCCATAGTATCAGTTCCTTTCTGGTTTTTTAGGGGTTTTCCTTCCCCTTAATTACATACTTATTATAGCACATCTTGTGAGGTTTGTCAAGAGGTTTTTTACATTTTTTTGAGGATTTCTGTTCAACCATTGTCGACTGGGTTTCTGTTACCCTCTCCCCCTGACACCAATATATTACCACATCTATACCCAGATTTCAAGTTGGGATATTGCACAATTGTGGGATCTATAATTTGTGCAACTTTGTGCGACTTTTCTCTTGACAAATTGCGCGGGGTATAGTATAATGGAATAAGGGGCCGCGGCGGCCGAGGAGGGGGCGCCCAACCGGCCCAAGGGGAGTTTAACTCCCCAAGTCCTCAATCAGCATGCCACCATCTCTGACCTTAATGTTACCATCAGTCAGCTCCCACAGCAGGTTGAACAGCTTGCCATAGTCTTCCACAGACATGACAGGCACCAGGGGCAGAGGGTACTTCTCAACCTTTACAGAAATCATGTAAAAATAATCCATGTCATTTCCTCCTTAAGTTTGTATAGACATTATATCACATCACTATTGGTTTGTCAAGCATTATTTTTGCCCGGGCCCCCACCCCAGGGGTCACCTGGGGCAGAATAGCATTGTTTTATACCCAATGCCAAGGTATTTTACCAAGGGTGTCGACCCCCAAGGTCAGTTTGCTTTCCAGTGGCTAAACCTATAGGACTGGAAGAATACTGAAAGAAACTCTCCAAAGCTAAGTTTCATTTAGTCACTTGTTCCCAATAATATAAGGGGGAACAAGGGGGAGGGCAATAATCCCCAACACACAAAGAATACTTAGCAAACAAATTTGACCTTGCCCAGTGCAATCTCTAGTTTCTTACTTTGAAACTAGAAGTAGGGGGTGGTCTTGGCACTCACACTCACCTCACTTACATAAGTATTATAGCACAAACCTTACTATTTGTCAAGGGGTATTTTTCATTCTTGTCTGTGGTATCCAGAAAAATCCAGAATAATGGGTCTGTCATTCTTAAATCCCACATTAGAGCCATGCAGGTCATTTATATCATGTTCCTGCACAAACTTACACAGAGCCTTGGTTGCTTTCTTGCCATAGAGGGACAGCAGACAGGCAATCCAAAGGGGGTTAATGTGTCTGGTGTAACCAGTCACTTTATTCAAATCCTTTTGAACTTTGTCCACCATTTTAGAGGGAACAGTCTTGGCAATCCTCTGGTATCTGACAGCCATGTCACCCCACACATCCTCTGCTTGAATGGTGACTTTCTCTTGCAGAACAAAGTCAACTCCATTATAAGAGAAGAAGTGTTCAGTTCTAGGGAAGAACTTTGCAAGGTTGGCAATCTTTGCTTCCTCATAGAAGTAGACTTCCTGCATGGCTTCGCCCTCACCCTCAGTAGACCACTTGAGAACAAAGTCCTTGTCATGGAACACAAAGCAAATCTTGCTTGCACCATCAGAAAGGTGGAAATTGAAATGCTTGGGAGAGGGAACATCCTCTATCTTACACTCCACATTTTCCCAACAGTCATTGGGAGAAATATCCAGTTGCATGAGCCATGTTTTCAACTCATGAGCCATCTTTGCATCAATCATCTTGTTATCTCCTTTCCTCTCTTGGGAACACTGATATATTATCATATCTTAGCAGAGATTTCAAGTTGGAATATTGCACAAATACAATGGCTTCTGTTTGTGCATTTTGCTCGGCACCCGGGCGATTTATGGGGTCACCCCATAAATCAGCTCTTCAAACTGTGGCTTATATATATCCCACAGGGCTTCAACTTCTTCCTGCTCATCTTCCCAGACAAACAGGTAATACTGTGCAGCTCCAAAGGCTTGGTGCATGAAAACCAGGGGGTTGGCTCTCCTTGCCTGGCTCAGACAGTATTTCAAAAACTCTTCCAGAACTCCCATGTTATTCCCCTTTCATCAGCTTGTCCATCTGTTCCATCAGAGCCAGCATCTGGGAAGCTCTGGGGAAGTCCACAATCTTCCACTCAAAAATCTCCACTTCCTTCTGTGCAGGCTCATAGCCCACAACCTTTTCCCATTCAAAGAAACCACCCCAACCATTAGGGGCTTTGACCTTCTCATAAATGGGCTTGTCAATGGTAATGGTTACCTTTTTGGTGTTGCCAGTCTTGGCAATCCAGTTGTTTCTGTACATGGCACCAATAGAGCCACCAGACAGACCTGCATCAGAAGCATAGAAAGGCTGTGCTCCCATGGCAATCAGCTTGGTGTACTGGCGAATCAGTCTTTCTCTGGTGAAAGAATAGGAAGTGAAAGAGGTGGGCAGGTGCATTGCAACAGTAATATTAGCCATAGTTCATTTCTCCTTTAAATGAGGTGTGTTGTTCTTTATGTATGTATTATACACCATGATTATTAATTTGTCAATAGGGAAAATGAAAAAAATTTTGGCCCGGGCGTTTTTCGCCTGGGCTTTTTCTGAATCGTTATTCTGTTTCATGTGGCGGATTGATGTGCGTGGGCGGGGCACTGGGCACATCATCAAAAATTACAGAAGGTGGTGCAACATGGTACACCCACCATGGAGAAAACTTCTTATAACTCTTGGAATAAACTCGACCCAAATACCAATTCCCAAACAGGTGAATGGTAGGGTAGCCATACTGGTTAACCCTTTCTATCAGCTGGTTCATTTATTTGACCTCCCCCATGAATACATCAAAGTCAGTGGAACTTGTGGTGCAACCATTAGCCATCATCAGAGAATAAGTGGCAGTAATGTCCACAGTGCAGTGAATGACCTCTTTGCCCAGACCATAGGCAAAGCCACACTCCCATGCAGTACCTGCATCAGAGTAATGACCATGGTCAATCACATAGACAATGTCAGCCTGTTTAATGGCTTCAATGTCCTCCATGAAAACAGCCTTGCCCCATGCCTTGTTGCTCATATCCCAAGCATTGGGAATGGTATGCTCAAAAGGAGCATACACTTCTGCATACTGGGTGCGCAGGGTAGACAGAGTTGCCTGCATTACACTTCTTTCCATATCATTAAAGAAAGGACTTGCTAAGTAAACTTTCTTATTAATCATCTCAAAATCTCCTTTGTTGTATCTATCTCTTGGGAACACTGGTATTATATCACATCTATCATACAATGTCAATAGGTTTTGAAAAAATATTTTTTGCCCGGGCCGAAGCCCCCTGTATTACAGGGAGTTCAGCAGGTCAAACTCTTTGGACAGTTCTGCCTTTCTGTTGGCAATCTCCTGTGCAATGGCCAGGTGGTTGACCACATACCAGTATCTGACTCTGTGGCAGACATACCAGTCCAGAGCATTCAGCACACACTGGGGCAGAGCCTGGTACTGCTCAAAGGTAATGTTCTGTTCATCGCCCCATCTGCTGTCCAGAATGGTGGAACAGTCTTCTTCTCTCACCTTGGTTACCAGACCCATGTCTCTCAGGTTCTCAAAGACAGAGGAAGCAGAGGACATACCCACCAGGTGTCTGCTGGCAACCTGCTCAAACTGTCGCTTGGAGAACTGGCCACAGGGCAGTTCCTTCAGAGCATTAACAGCCTTAAAAAACATCAAAGTATTCATAGTATCATTCTCCTTTAGAAGTTAAGTTCTTTTCTTTGTGTCTGTATTATATCACAGATAGAGGGCATTGTCAATACCCAATTTAACTTTTTTTGTGAGAGGGAGGAAAGGGAGTAATGACACAGTGAATCAGCCAGTAAACTCCAACAGAAACCCAGTACCCAAACTCAGGCTGGTTGTACTGGTAAGCAATCTCATTCCAGACCAACATCAGAATCCAGCCTGCAAAGAAGAAATGTCCTACCTTGCTCAGAAATTCAATCACACTCAGAATAGTATCTTTTACCATAGTCTTGCGACCTCCTTAACTTTGTATCCATATTATATCACATGATTTGAGGTTTGTCAATACCTTTTTTTATTTTCAAGAAGGAAATTTTGTTTCCTTCTTGAATTTCTGTCTGTTGTAGGAGCCTTTACCTTTTTTGTTTTCAACCTTACTTCCTCTTCTTCTAAAAGCAAGATACTGTTGAAGCTCCTCCCCAGTCTTCTTGAAGCATCTTCTGTCCATTTCTGTGACCTCCTTACATGACTGATTATATCATACCTTTTTCAATTTGTCAAGCACAAATTTTGCGCCCGGGCCCTTGGCCCCCTGCTCCCTTAGGAGCGAGGGCAAGCAAGGGTGACTTTGTATTTCTTTCCATTATAAGTGAAAAGAAATTCTCTTTCTGCATTTGTGACTTCATAAGAATCACACATGGGCAGGACAGCATTGAACATAGCATTGACCAGAGCCTGCTTGTCATTGTCTTCTTTCTTCTCTCTCTTGACAGGAGTAGCCTTTCTCTCAGCCTGTCTAGCTTTCTTTGCACCTGCTTTCAAGTCATCAGAAAGCTCAAACAGTTTTTCACCCCTGTCAATCCTCTTGTCACATTCCAACATATCCAGAACTTCTTCTCTGGTGCTGTTGGTCAGCTTCATCAGCCTAGCAACTTCAGCTTCATTGACAGCCATTGTATTTCCCCTTTCTTTTATTTCTATAGGTATTATATCATATTAAAATATAAAAGTCAAGTGGGAATTTCAGCGCCCGGGCCGAGGGTAGGGGGGTTCTACCCCCCTTACCTTACTGAGCCAGAGAGAACAGGGACTTACCCTTGTCCTTGGTCTTTTCAACCAGACCATCCTCTTCCATCTGGCAGAGCAGAGCAGTCAGTCGCTGGCTGGTCATGTCCTCAGTGGTGTCAAACTTCTTCAGCATTTCACCAACAGTGTACAGGACATTGGGTTCCATCTGAGAAGCAATCTTCTCCTTGACCTTGGTGTTCTCCATCTGTCTTGCTGTGGGCTTTCTCTCAGCACCACTCTTCTTCTCAAGCTGAGTCACCATGGACTTCAGCTTCTCAGCAACCTCAGCAGGGACATCATAAGTGTCCAGAACAAACTGCAGAGCACCCTTGTTAGTCATCTTGTTAGTAGCCATAGTATCAATCTCCATTTCTTGTGGTAGGTCACAACCCAGTTGTTTTTGTGTTCCTCTCTCTTGAGGACACCCTTATTATAGCACATCTGGTGCTGATTGTCAAGGGGTTTTTTACATTTTTTTTCGAGCCTTGCAAGGTGGGTCATTGACCCCCATGCTCCAATCTCCCACAGGGAAGGACACATGGTCTCAGGTGTGTACCCCTCTCCCCTTGACTCCTATATATTATCATATCTTTTCCTAAAATGCAATATGGAATATTGCACAAAAGCAATACCAGTTTCAATATGGGAATTGTGCATTTTGACGAGCGCCCGGGCATTTTCAACGACTTTTTTGCCAAACAAACGTTCTACTGAAATGCCGGTGCCCGGGGCTCGTGGAGGGCGCGCCGGCTTTACCATTTTCAACTATTTTGGGAGCCATATGCAAAATGCGAAATGATAAAAAGAAAAAGTCCTTTGCTCACAGGGAGCAGAGGACTTTCAGAATCTGGTCAACATTGTAAGCCTTGCCTGTCCAGTTCTGTCTGTTGGGGAGTTCATCATCAAACAGAACATCCTGTACAGTGTGGGCAAACATCTGTTTGGGAGTGCCATATCTGACAATGTGGACTTCATCCCATTCGACTGTGGGCAGGTACTGGGCGAGCCATGCCTTTTTGGTTTCAGTCACAACTCTGTCATATGCAGGTGTGCCTGTCTTGCTGAGCCAACTAATGACACCCACTCTATAGCCTGCTTCCTGCAGGGCATTGAGTTTCATTGCCAGTTCTGTCATATCAACCAGGGGCTGAGCCAGTGCATAGGGAGTGGGGTCACTCTCTTGCAGGTATGCAAGCCAACCAGGAACACCATAGAAGTTGGCGATTGTTCCATCCATATCAAACCAAATAGTAGCTTTCATCATGTTAACACCTCATATATCACTTTTTTTCTTTATTATATCATATTGTTTTTTATTTGTCAACAAGTTTCTTTGCCGGGGTGGCTTTATGCCACCCGAGCTTCGAACCAGTTCAGCATTTTCTTGCTTTCCTTCCGGCACTTGACCTTCAGCAGACCGCCGTTTTTCTGGCTATCTCTGTCCATATAACCGAAGGTTCTCAGAAACTGCTCGAACTCGTTTCTGTCCATGATGTAGGCAACCATGCTGACAGTCACATATGCGAACTTGTCGGAGTGGACACGACCGAAGAAGTCAGCCAACTTTTCGTCGAAGGTCTCGCCCATATTGACCTTGCCACTTGCCAGAGTGAAGCCGGAAGACTTGACGCTCATGGAGTATTCGGGAATGTCGCTGTCCATATAGAAGGGAACATGGTCATGCTTGCGGATCTCGCCAGTCAGAGTGAAAGCCAGAGCCTGTTCGCAGTGGTTGCCCCAGTTGGAGTAGGTACGAGCGATATCGGTAACAGTCAGAGTAGTCATAGTAGTAATTCCTTTCTTTTGGGTTGCCCCTGTTCTTTGTATCTATATATTATCACATCTAGCCGGGAAAGTCAAGAACTTTTTTCTATTTTTCTAAATTTATTTTTCTGGGCTTTCCCTTCCCTTTTTGTACTTGTATTATAACATGGGTTCTGTCCAATAAACCGGACTGAATAGGGTTGCAAATGTGTTTGTGCAAATTGCACAAATAGATACAAATGTATCGATAAAAAAGTATCGATTGGCGTCCCCATTGCGTGTCCCCAGGTGGCGGACAAAAAAGCGACAACTGTCCCGTGCGTATCACGGACCGTCGGTGTCCTCCAGGCATGGACGTCCACAGGTGGTGGACACTTTAACACTTTA
>ERZ808026.117-NODE-117-length-15418-cov-2.730591_pt1 | contig 15418 bp, 13 predicted proteins | sample MGYA00380182_ERZ808026 | MGnify/ENA primary metagenome ERZ808026 (study PRJEB31490, sample SAMN06133376) | cow dung metagenome | isolation source: H9 | host: cow | place: China: Chengdu | collected 2015-05 ... | reverse complement strand
TAGGTGTTAGTTCAACCTTTTACTAAGTTAAAGACCGCCTTATGAAAATAGTGATTCCGGATACCTTTTCCACACAGAAGTGTAGCATATCTGTATACAGGATACAAGCGAACACAGGAATAATATTGCATAAATATACAGTAAAACGGGCGTTGAAACAGGAAATTGCGTAAAATAAGAAAGTATTGCTTTTGCCAGGTATTTACGCTAAGATTACATAAGTAAAAGAAGAGTAAAAGAAGCCGGATTTTATGCCGGCTGGAGGGATGAAAAATCTGCAGTACCGAAACGGTACTGCGAAACAGAGGAGCGAATGTTGTGTCTGGGAAATCTTTTGTAAAAGGTGCCCTGGTGCTGAGTGCTGCCGGGATTCTGGCAAAGTGCCTGGGGGCGTTGTATCGTATTCCGTTCGGATATATTGCCAGTGAAGACTGCCTGGCGCTGTACAGCATGGTATATCCGATTTATAACCTGTTGATGGCTTTGTCAACAGCAGGGATTCCGTTAGCACTGTCCAAACTGGTGGCTGAATATGAGGAACAGGGACGTTCCGGAATGAGTATGCGTGTATTAAAACTGTCCCTGCTGATGCTTTCTGGTATCGGTGTCTGTATCGGGCTGTTTATCTTTATCAATGCCGAGTGGCTGGCAACTCATGTATTTCCGGATGAACGGGTCGCATGGAGCTTAAGAGCCATTGCACCGGCTATGATTTTCAGCTGTATGCAGGCTGTATTCCGCGGTTATTTTCAGGGGCTGCAGCAGATGGTGCCAACTGCACTGTCGCAGATTACGGAACAGTTTGTTCGTGTAGGTGTTATTTTTGTGGCGCTGTTTGCGCTGATGCCATATGGTGACGATGTGGTAGCTGCCGGTGCCAGTGCTGGTGCATCCATTGGCGGCGGGATTGCTCTGCTTCTGATGCTGGTTATTTTTATCCGTTATCGGAGAAGTCATAAAACAGAATCCGGGCAGAAAAAAGAAGATGCTTCTTTAAGCAATACACAGGTGCTGGGGCGTGTGATTGCACTGGCGATTCCGATTTCTATCGGGGGTCTGGCTCTGCCGATTATGCAGAGTGTGGATTCGCTGTTAGTGGTTCCGCGGCTGGAGGCCGGCGGACTGAGCCATGATGCCGCTATGGCATGGTTTGGCTATCTGGGCGGCTGTGTACAGCCGATTTTAAATCTGCCGTTTATGCTGACAACCGCCATTGCAGCCAGTCTGGTACCGAATATTTCGGAAGCACTGGCTATGGGGCAGACGCAGAAAGTGCGGGAAACCTTCGCCAATGCTATGCAGCTGGCAATTTTAATTGTACTGCCGGCTACCGTTGGTCTGATGACACTGGCGTATCCGATTATTGAACTGTTATATCCGGTGAAACCGGATGCGGGGCTGCCAATGTTCTGGTCGGCGGCTGTTGTGTTAATGGTAGGTCTTTATCAGATCAGTGCCGGTACCCTGCAGGGGATGGGCAAGGCTATGGTGCCGATGTACAGCCTGCTTTTAGGTGCAGCTATTAAAATTGTGCTGACCTATACGTTAACGGCTATGCCGGCTCTTGGTATTCGCGGCGCTGCGCTGGCCAGCGTGATTGGCTTTGGTGTTGCAGCTGCAAACAATATCTGGCAGGTGTCCAGACGTATTGGATGGGAATGGCTCAGCATGCAGTATCATATTGTGAAACCGGTTATCAGTGTAGCTGCTATGGCGGTGCTGGTTCTGGCGGTTTATAGTGGTGTTTATACACTTTTAAGCAGTAACGGAACTGCAACTCTGGTATCTATTATGATTGGCGGCTGTGCATATTTTGCAGTGCTGCTGGCGATTGGCGGTGTCAGTCTGGAAATTATCCGTAAGATGCCGAAAGTCGGGAACCGGCTGGCAAACCTGCTTTTAAAACTGAAAGTGGTGAAAGAATAATATGGAATATAACGTAAAACCAATTACCGATGTAATGAATACCCTGTTAGGCGAAAACGGCTGCCCGTGGGATAAAGAACAGACCCATGATTCGCTTCGCAAAAATCTGCTGGAAGAAGCCCATGAGGTGATTGAGGCGATTGACAGCCATGACATGGTGCATTTAAAAGAAGAACTGGGCGATGTGCTGCTTCAGGTGGTGTTCCATGCCAAACTGGCTGAACAGGAAGGACAGTTTAATTTCAATGATGTTGTGGATGCCATTACAGAAAAAATGATTCGGCGCCATCCGCATATCTTTTCTGATGTGAAAGCCGATGATGCTGAAACCGTGCTGACCAACTGGGAAGCAATCAAAAAGCAGGAAAAGGCCGGCAAAGAAGAATCGAAAAGCATTATGAGCAAACTGCCGCCGACACTGCCTGCTTTAATGAAAGCGGAAAAAGTGCAGCAGAAAGCCCATAGAGTCGGTTTTGACTGGGATGATATCGAAGGGCCGAAAGCGAAAATCGTTGAGGAATTAGACGAAATTGATGCGGCTCTGCGCGGCGATGGCGATGTAGAAGAAGAAATCGGGGATTTACTGTTCTCGGCGGTGAATCTGGCGCGCTTTGCGAAAGTGGATCCGGAACAGGCGTTAAATCGTTCGGTACAGAAGTTTGTAAGCCGCTTTCAGGCCATGGAAGAGAAAATAATGCTGGACAAAAAAGAATTTGCTCAGTATACTTTAGAAGAATTAGACGAAATCTGGGATATGTGCAAAGCAGAGATGAAAAAAAATCAGTAAAAATGCCCATTTTTCGAAAGTTTTCTCCATTGGGGGCTTTTGTTTCTATAGAAAATATGATAATATGTCTGTAGCATATTGCTCGCAATGACTAATGAATAAATTTTAAGGATTTTTAGGAGGGATTTCAGTGAATAAAACTGAATTAGTGGCAAGCGTTGCCGAAAAAACTGGTTTAACAAAAAAAGATTCTGAAAAAGCAGTAAACGCTGTATTAGCGGCTGTAACCGAAAGCCTGCAGGAAGGCGATAAAGTTCAGCTGGTTGGTTTCGGTACATTCGAAGTTAGAGAACGTAAAGCTCGCAAAGCTAAAAACCCACAGACCAAAGAAGATATTACAATTCCAGAAACAAAAGTACCTGCATTCAAAGCTGGTAAAGGTCTGAAAGAAGTAGTAGCAAAGAAAAAATAATTGCAGCTGACTGCATATCCATCCGCTGATTGTATAATCAGCGGATTTTTTAATTTTTCACAGGATTTCTGCTGAAACAGTGGAATATAAGCGATAAAGGCAAAAATACAGACAGCAGACAGATAAGGCGGTGATAAAAATGCGTCTGGACAAATACCTGAAGGTATCTCGTATTATCAAACGAAGAACGGTTGCCAAAGATGTGTGTGACGGCGGCAAAGTAAAAATTAATGGCAAAGTGGCGAAAGCCGGTGCCGAGGTAAAACCTGGCGATGTACTGGAAATCGGTTTTGGGGAACGAAAAGTGCGTGCTGAAATTTTAGAAGTGCGTGATAATGTTCGTGCAGATGATGCCAAGACCTTATATCGATTACTGGAAGGTCAGGAAATTGATTAAACCTCCCTCTTTTGCGGAATACTTTCTGCAAAGGAGGTTTTTTTATGGATTTTTTCAGGAACTGTCAAAAAACGTTCCGCCTGTGTGTGATGATCTGTATTCTGGCAGGCATGTTTACCGGCTGCGGCCGGGATGGGGAGGACATCGCAAAAACACAACATAACTGGCTAACCGATGATACGGTTATCAGCCTTTATCAGCATGAAACAGGCGAGGTTATCCAGCTGCCGCTAAAAGAGTATCTGTATGGGGTGGTAGCCGGGGAAATGGATGTGAACTGGCCGGTGGAGGCGCTGGCGGCACAGGCCATTATGGCGCGGACTTTTACGCTGGAAAAAATAGAAGATGGCGGTGTACAAAAACGGGGAACCGATGCTTCCACCGATATTCATGAATTTCAGGCCTATGATGCATCAAAAATCAATAACCGGGTAAAACAGGCCGTAGATAAAACCGAGAATCAGGTGGCGGTTTATCGTGGCGAACTGATCAAGGCCTGGTTTTTTGCAGACGGAGGCGGCCGCACTGCGGCATCGGCAAAAGAAGGGCTGGCCTACGAAAAAGAGCCGACTCCCTATATTGAAAGTGTGGAAGACCCTGGCTTTACTCTGCCTGACAATCCAAACCGGACATGGGAAACTTATTTTACAATGAAACAGGTAGCCGATGCGGTCGAGTCTGTAACCGGTGTGCGACGGGAGAAGTTTCAGAAGGTCCGCATTGCGGAACAGGGCGAATCCGGACGTGTTATGAAATATGATTTTGATGGCCTTTCTGTAGGGGCAGCGGCTTTGCGGCTGGCGCTCGGCGGTGAAACCATGAAATCGAATATGATTGAAGAAATTGCGATTCGGGATGGCCGGCTCATGGTAAAAGGACGGGGCTATGGCCATGGTGTCGGTATGAGCCAGTGGGGCGCAAAAGCACTGGCGGAAGAAGGGGAAGATGCTGAGGATATCGTGGAATATTTTTTTGATGATATCGAGATTGTGCGGGTACAGCCATGAACTGGCTGCGGATAAGTATTTATCTGTATTGGCAATTCTGCATAGATAGAAATTCTGTATGGACAAATGACTCTGATTGATGGATGACGATTTTAGAAAACTATGGTAAAATAAAAGTGAGAGGAAACATAATAAAATCGATTGTTCAGCAAGGAGGATGTCTTATGTCTAATCAGATTTTAAACGAACAGGAACGTGTGCTTCTGGATAAATGGTGGCGTGCATCAAACTATCTGTCGGCAGCACAGTTATATTTACTGGATAATCCGCTTCTGGAAACACCGTTAACCCGGGATCAGATTAAACGTAAAATCGTTGGTCACTGGGGCACAGTGCCTGGCCAGAACTTCATTTATACGCATCTGAACCGTATGATAAAAAAATACGACCTCAATATGATCTATCTGTCCGGGCCGGGGCATGGCGGTAATGCCATGGTGGCGCAGTCCTGGATGGACGGAAGCTACAGCGAGGTATATCCGAATGTAGGGCAGGACAAAGACGGCCTGCAGAAACTGTTTAAGCAGTTTTCCTTCCCGGGCGGTATTTCCAGCCACGTAGCACCGGAGGTTCCTGGCTCTATTCACGAAGGCGGCGAGCTGGGCTATTCGCTGGCCCATGCATTTGGTGCCGTATTTGATAATCCGGATTTAATTGCAGCCTGTGTTGTAGGCGACGGCGAGGCAGAAACCGGCCCTTTAGCCACGGCATGGCAGAGCAATAAATTTTTAAGCCCGCAGACAGATGGCGCAGTACTGCCGATTCTGCATCTGAACGGCTATAAAATTGCGAACCCGACTATCCTGGCCCGCATCCCGAAAGCGGATTTGCAGAAATTCTTTGAAGGTATGGGCTGGAAGCCGTATTTTGTAGAAGGGTCTGACCCGGCCTATATGCATGAAGCTATGGCAGAGGCTCTGGAAGCAGCATATCAGGATATCAAAGCCATTCAGGAAGCTGCAAGAGCCGGCAGTCTGACCATGCCTTACTACTGGCCAATGGTAATTCTTCGTGCGCCAAAAGGCTGGAGCGGTCCAAAAGAAGTAGACGGTAAAAAAATTGAAGATACTTTCCGTGCCCATCAGGTACCGGTTAATATGAGCAAGCCGGAACATGTGCAGATGGTGGAAGCGTGGCTCAAAAGCTACAAACCGGAGGAACTGTTTACAGCGGACGGTGATTTGGCACCGGATCTGAAAGCCTTTGCACCGGCAGGAAATCGCCGTATGGCGGCAAATCCGCATGCAAACGGCGGGCTGCTGCTCCGTGATTTAAAACTGCCGGATTTCCGTGATTATGCGCTTAAGGTAGATGCTCCTGGTGCGGTAGAAGCACAGGATATGCTGGAACTGGGTGCCTTTGTACGCGATATTGTAAAACTGAATCCGCAGATCTTCCGCATTTTCGGACCGGATGAAACCATGTCCAACCGCCTGAACAAAGTATTTGAAGTGACAAACCGCACCTGGAATGCCGAAACGGTAGACGGGGACGAATATCTGGACGAAACCGGCCGCGTTGTGGACTCCATGCTGTCGGAACACTGCTGTGAAGGCTGGCTGGAAGGGTATCTGTTAACCGGCCGCCATGGGATTTTTAACAGCTATGAAGCATTTATCCGTATTGTAGACTCCATGGCATCCCAGCATGCAAAATGGCTGAAAGTAACCAGCGAACTGCCTTGGCGGGCAAAAATCTCCTCGCTGAACTATATTTTATCGTCTAACGTATGGCAGCAGGATCATAACGGCTACACCCATCAGGACCCGGGCTTTATTGATCATCTGGCCAATAAAAAAGCCGACGTGGTACGTATGTACTTCCCGCCGGATACAAACTGTTTATTAAGCTGCTTTGACCATTGTGTACGCAGCCGCAACTATATCAATGTTATGGTAACATCCAAACATGCCCGTCCGCAGTGGCTTAATATGGAGCAGGCTGTGAAACACTGCACCCAGGGCATTGGCATCTGGGACTGGGCATCTACCGACGCCGGAAACGAACCGGATATCGTTATGGCATGCTGCGGCGATGCACCGACATTAGAAACACTGGCGGCAGTATCGATTCTCCGCAAAAAACTGCCTGAACTGAAGGTTCGCGTTGTAAACGTGGTGGACTTAATGCGTCTGCAGGATAGCTCCCAGCATCCGCATGGCCTGAGCCAGTCCGACTACGATATGATTTTCACCAAAGATAAGCCGATTTTGTTTGCATATCACGGCTATCCATCGCTGATTCATGAGCTTACCTATCGCAGAGCCAATAAGGATTTGCACGTGCGCGGCTACAAAGAAGAAGGCACCATTACCACACCATTTGATATGCGTGTGCAGAACGACATCGACCGCTTCCATCTGGTTATCGATGCCATCAAGCTGATTCCTTCCCTGAGTAACAAAGGCGCAGCCGTCGTACAGGAAATGAAAGATAAACTGGTTGAACATAACCAGTACATCCGTGAATACGGCGTCGATATGCCGGAAGTTGCGGAATGGAAATGGGAAAAATAGAATATTGATTTATGCAGGGGCGCTGTTTCGGCGCCCTTTGTTTTAGTTTGTTATAAAAACAAAAAAACGAGCAATCGAAATTGCTCGTTTTAATTTCAGCTTGTCTGTAATCGGAATTATTTGCCGATGTAAGCAGCCAGGTCAACAACGCGGCAGGAGTAGCCCCATTCATTGTCGTACCAGGCCATGATTTTCAGCATGGTGTCATCCATAACCATGGTGGACAGACCGTCAACGATACTGGAACGATCATCGCCATTGTAGTCGATGGATACCAGTGGTTTGTCGGAGTAGCCCAGGATACCTTTCATTTCGCCTTCGGAAGCAGCTTTTAATAAAGCGTTAACTTCTTCTGCAGTTACTTTTTCTTCTAATTCGAATACAACGTCAACCAGAGATACGTTTGGTGTTGGAACACGCAGAGCCAGACCGGTCAGTTTGCCTTTCATTGCAGGGATTACTTCACCTACAGCTTTTGCAGCACCAGTGGTGGTTGGAATGATGGACTGAGCGCAGCCTCTTGCACGACGATAGTCTTTGTGACGGTTGTCCAGGTTTTTCTGGTCGTTGGTGAAAGAGTGTACAGTTGTCATTACACCGTGTTTGATGGTGTAGTTGTTGTTGATTACTTTTACAACTGGAGCCAGGCAGTTTGTGGTGCAGGAAGCGTTGGAGATAACCTGCATGTCTGGTGTGTAGATTTCTTCGTTTACGCCCATAACGATGGTAGCGTCCACGTTTTTACCAGGTGCAGAAATGATAACTTTTTTTGCACCGTTGTCCAGATGTACCTGGCAGTCTTCTTTGGTTTTGAATTTACCTGTGCAGTCGATTACTACATCTACGCCCAGTTCGCCCCATGGCAGGTTTTTAGGATCACGGTCGCTCAGTAAGCGAATTTTTTTGCCGTCTACTACCAGAGAATCTTCTGTGTAGGAAACTTCGCCTCTGTAGGTGCCGTGTGTGGAGTCGTACTGGAACAGGTGTGCAGTACCTTCTGGGTTGGATGTGCTGTTGATTGCAACAACCTCTACATCTTCATGCTGCATTGCTACACGCACGCATAAACGACCGATACGACCAAACCCGTTAATACCAATTTTAGTTGCCATAATGATAAAACCTCCGTTTGTTATATATAGTGTTTAAAAAAGAAATACACAATAAATCAATCCTATTATAATACGAATCACATCGCAAATAAAGACCTTGACAAAGAGAAAAACGAAAACTATAATTAAAAGATATGCAAGTTACTATATTATTGAATGTAAGGAGCGTTACAAAGTGAGCGAACAGGATGTAATTTTAACGCGTGAAGGTCTGGAACAGCTGGAACAGGAACTGGAAAATCTGCGTACAGTAAAACGTACAGAGGTAAAAGAACGTTTAAAAGAAGCAATCGCATTAGGGGACTTAAGTGAAAACTCTGAATACGATGATGCGAAAAACGAACAGGCTTTCATGGAAGGCCGCATTCTGGAACTGGAAAAAATGATTCGCAATGCGAAAATCATTGAAGATGGCGAACAGCAGAATGACACCATCACAGTAGGTTCCCTGGTAACTGTAAAAGATATCGAGTTTGACGAAATTACTGAATACAGACTGGTTGGTACCGTAGAGGCTGACCCAATGAATAACCGTATTTCCAATGAATCTCCAGTAGGCCGTGCGCTGCTGGGTCACAAAGCAGGCGAAATTATCGATGTAGAAGTACCTGCAGGCGTAATTCAGCTGGAAATCGTAAGCATCAGCAAATAATTACTGCTGAAATCCAGAAGGAGGTAACATCATGGCAAAACAAACACAGGAAGAAAAACGTGAAAATGAGTTAATTAAAGTTCGTATGGACAAAATGGACGCTTTGCGCGAAAAAGGTGTAAATCCTTTTGGTCAGCGGTTTGAACGTACACATCATGCGCAGGACGTTCTGGACAATGCAGAAGCTCTGTTAGCTTCCGGCGAGGAAGTTGTGGTAGCAGGCCGTCTGATGGCAAAACGCGGTCAGGGGAAAGCTGGCTTTGCGAACGTACAGGATTTAAGCGGCAGAGTACAGATTTACTCCCGTTTAGATGTAGCCGGTGAAGACAGCCACGGCTTCTTCAAAAAAGCAGACATCGGTGATATCGTAGGGATTCGCGGCGTTGTATTCTTAACCGAAAAAGGTGAATACACCATCTCCGTTCGTGAATTTACTCCATTAACCAAATCTCTGCGTCCGCTGCCTGAAAAATATCATGGTCTGACTGACGTAGAAATGCGTTATCGCCAGCGTTATGTAGACCTGATTATGAATCAGGAAGTACAGAACACCTTTATTATGCGTAGTAAAATTGTGCGTTATGTGCGTGAATTTTTAGATAATAAAGACTTCTTAGAAGTAGAAACACCAGTACTGCACGGCATTGCCGGCGGTGCAAATGCACGTCCTTTCATTTCTTATCACAATGCACTGGACATGCAGCTGTATATGCGTATTGCGCTGGAACTGCACCTGAAACGTTTAATCGTAGGCGGTATGGAAAAAGTATATGAATTAGGCCGTGTATTCCGTAACGAAGGGATTGACACCCGTCACAATCCGGAATTCACTCTGATGGAAGTATACCAGGCATATGCAGACTACAACGATATGATGGACTTAACAGAAGATCTGTTTAAATATGTTGCAGATAAAGTTCTGGGTACCACTAAAATTACTTACGGGGAACACGAAGTTGATTTAGGCACCAAATGGCTGCGTATTTCTATGAACGATGTTGTAAAACAGTACTCCGGTATTGATTTCAGCACCATCGAAACCGACGAGGAAGCTCGTGCAGCGGCTCGTGCGGCAGGCGTTCATGTAGAAGATGACATGCCAAAAGGTAAAGTACTGGCAGAAGTTTTCGATGCAAAAGTAGAAGAAAACCTGATTCAGCCTACCTTCGTAACCGATTATCCAATCGAAATCTCTCCACTGTCCCGTCGTAAAGATGGTCATCCGGAATTAACCGACCGTTTTGAACTGTTTATCGTTGGTCGTGAACATGCAAATGCATTCTCCGAGTTAAATGACCCAATCGACCAGAGAGAACGTTTCGAAAAACAGATGGAAGCAAAAGCAAAAGGCGACGACGAAGCACATCCAATGGATGAAGACTTCCTGACCGCTCTGGAATATGGTCTGCCTCCAACAGGCGGCCTGGGCATCGGTATTGACCGTATGGTAATGCTGTTAACCAACAGCGCATCCATCCGCGATGTACTGCTGTTCCCAGCAATGAAACCAAGAGACTAGTAGTATTTTTACTGACTGTTCTGATAAAGGACAGTCAGTTTTTTTGTAACCGAGAACTTTCCAATGATGGCTGTATATCAATATGAGTTTACACGAATAGTAAAGATGTGTCTGCAATGCAAAAAGCCGACGGCTCCTGATAGAGCGTCGGCTTTTTGCATAGGGTCTATGTGGCGGATTTACGATGATGTCGGAATTATTTTTTGGAATAAGTTGTTTTCATGCTGACGCCGCGTAACTGTCCCAGCTTGCCGGAGAGGGTACTGATAACAGTTTCCGGGGCATCCATGACAACACAGATAATGCTGACTTCTTTTTTAGGATAAGGCATCCCCATACGGCCGATAATATACTGGCCGAATTCGTGCAGCATGGCGTTGATTTTTTCAGCGTTTTCACGGTCTTCCACAATAATACTTAATGTGGCCAGACGGGTATCGCCGGTAATCTGTGTCATAGGTTCCATCTCGCTTTCTTCGTAAGGTGTTTCCGGAATATCGGTTTCGTCAGGCAATGTGTTTACAGCTAACACATCGGCATATTCATTGTGTGGTGTTTCAATCTGCCCGATAACGGTTTCTACGCCGAATGCCCGGCGCATATTTTCTTCCGTGATAACTTCGCTGGTTGCGCCAAATCGTACATTGCCGGATTTGTCCAGTAATAGAGCTTTGTCGGCATGGCGGAGTGCGTGTACCGGATAGTGGGTGTTAAAAATACAGGTGATTCCCTGTTCCGTCAGGCTGCGCAGAGTTTTCAGTACAATCAGCTGATTTTTAAAATCCAGATTGCTTTCTGGTTCATCCAGAATAATAACCTCTGGTTCAGCTACGATTGCACGGGCAATCAGTACCATCTGCAGTTCACCACCGGATAATTCGGCACAGGAACACTCTGCCATAGCAGATAAGCCCAGCTTTGCCAGAGTATCGGCTACCATCTGGCGGTCTTTGGCGCCTGGTCGGCCGAAAATACCGTAATGACTGCTGCGTCCTAAGAGAACCATATCTTTTACGCTGGAAGCCAGCGATGCATTTTTGGCCTGCGGTACATAGGCGACTTTGGAAAACAGTTTGCGTGGGCTCATAGAGGCGATGTTTTCACCATTTAACAGGCTCTGGCCGCCGGTCCATTTCAGAAAGCCCATCATGCAGCGCAGCATCGTGGTTTTTCCGGCGCCGTTGGGCCCTAAAATAGCCAGCATTTCGCCTTTACTGACAGAAAAAGAAATATGTTTCAGTACCTGACGGCCATGGGGATACCCAAAGCAGCCGTCTTTTACTTCAAATGTTGCGTGGGTCATAGTTTCCAGCCTCCTGTCTTGCGTAACAGGCCGATAAATACCGGTGCGCCAATAATCGCAGTCAGCACCGATACAGGGATTTCACTCGGGCTGATACTGCGGGCAGCCGTATCTACCAGAATCATAAAAACAGCCCCGATGCTGACCGATGCCGGCACCAGCACCATATTATCGCTTCCAAGAGCCATACGGCAGATATGAGGGATTAACAGCCCGACCCAGCCAACCTGGCCGCAGGTGGAAACACAGGCTGCGGTAATCATGGTACTGGCCAGTGCGGTCAGAAGCCGCAGTACATTTACATTGGAGCCGGTTGCCTGAATTTCGTCTTCTGACATCGGAAGGATGTTCAGACGCCAGCGGATAGAAAACAGTAAGGCAATCCCGCCCAGCACGAACGGGAGCGCAAATAAAACGGTATACCAGGTGGCGCTGTTTAAGCTGCCCATCAGCCAGTAGGTGATAGCCGGCAGTTTGGAATCGGTATCGGCCACCAGTTTTACAAGAGAAATCAGTGCGGAAAAAAGGGATGAGATTACCATCCCGCCTAAAATCATAGAGGTGAGAGATCGTTCTGAGCCTTTACCTTTCCCGATGGAAAGTGTCAGCCCGACAGCCACAAAGCCCATCAGCAGTGCTGCAAACTGTGTAGCTAAAGTACCTGCACCAAATAATAATGCCAGTACTGCACCAAAGCTGGCACCGGCTGCAACACCGAGTGTATCCGGTGATGCCATCGGATTCGCAAACAGACTCTGGAAAGCAAGCCCGGCTACAGAAAGTCCGCCGCCAACCAGAATGGCCATAGCGATACGCGGCAGACGCATATCCCGAATGATTTTTGCAAGATTATCTCCCTGTTCTACCCCCTGGGTCAGGATACGACCCAGGGCAGAGAGTGTTTCGGCAGGTGTAGTGGAAAATCGTCCAATACACAGGCAGATAACACCGGCAAGAACCGGCAGGACAATCAGTGTCAGATAAAACAGGATGCGGCGTAATCGGGTGGACGACACATCTAGTCTGAATTTTTTTTGTCCCATATGCAGTCACACATTACATTGCAGATTCTGCAGGAGGATTATACAGGGTATTCAGGTCTTCATCGCTTAAGGTTACGCCATAGAATTCCTGGAAATAGTCTTTGATTTCGGTATCCATATCAATGTCGGTAAAGAGTTCCGGATACAGATGTTTTGCCATCCACTGCAGAGCCAGAGGGCTGTCAGAGCAAGGAGGGAACCAGTAGTACATACCTAAAGGCATTTTGTAGAATTCACCATTCTGAACGGAAGTCAGGCCGGACCAGTCGTGACCTGCGATAGCGTTATTGCTCATAACTTCTTCTGCAGTAAATGCGCTGAAGCTGTTCAGGAAGATAACATCCGGATCCCATGCGTAAATCTGTTCCAGGCTGACTGGCGCTACTTTCTGTTCCAGTTCCATTGCTACGTTTTCTGCACCGATGGTAGCCAGCCAGTAACGGCCGAAGGTGGTGCCGGCAGCAGTAATGCCGGATGCATTATAGTTTGTCAGAATCAGTGCACTGCGGCGTTCTTCTTCTGGAATCTGGCCAACGCGGTCCATAACCATCTGTTCTACTTCCAGGCCGTATTCTACGATTTTGTCAGCCTGCATTTCGGTACCCATTACCTGACCAATCAGAGTTGCCCAGGTATTTACGCTTTCAATGGCACTTGGAATATCAGTAGTAAAGCCAACACAGGCAACGCCCAGTTCTTCCAGCTGTGCAGCTGCAGCAGCATCGCCGGTGTGCCAGGTGTTATAGAAAACAACATCCGGGTTCAGGTTCATAACTTCTTCAATGTTTACCGATTCGCCTTCAGCAAATGCGGTGGATACATCAGTTAAGTCCGCTACCTGACTCAGGAAGGAATTAACAGCAGCATTTTTGGATTCTGGTGTTAAGCCTACCAGTTTGTCCGGATCACCGCCAGCCATGCAGTATACGGAACACAGCGGCATAGAAGACATAATAACAACACGGTTGATTTCGCCAGGAACGGTAATTTCACGGCCGGTAGCATCTACCACAGTACGGGATTCTACTACGGTATCGGCATCGGATGTCTGCCCGCCGCCGCAGCCGGTGAACATGGTCAGAGCCATTGTAATCAGTAAAATCAGAGAAATCCATTTTTTCATTTGTTTCATGTTAAACACTCCTTCAGTTTGTCAAGATAATGGGTTAATTTATATTCGCTGAACGGATACAGCCGGCCGGATAACGCCCGATGCGGCCGTTCAATAAATATACAGGTGCTTTCTGGCGCCAGAAGTTCTTTGTAAAGAGGATCGCCAAGAATGATGTCGTAGTCTTTTCGTACCTCGGTACGAATGGCATCTTCGGTGTGCAGCAGCATGGAGGAAACATCCGGGAAAATTTCCGCGTCATCGTTGCTGATAATACCAGCGGTAACATCAATACCGTCATTCTGTGCCAAAAGCTGCGCCAGCTGCTTTGTAAAAACACTTTCGCCAATTAACAGAATTTTTTTCGGTGATTCCGGTGCAATCACCAGATCACTGTTAAATGGAATACCGATGGAATATGGAATTCCATATTTCTGTTTGAGGTAGCGGGCTGCAGGCAGGCCGGAGGTGCTGATAACCAGATTATATGCAGCATCTGCTGCGCCATATATCTGCTCCATACCGTCGGTCATAGTCAGGTTGTTCACAGAATCCGCCCCGTTTGCCAGAACAAGCTGTTCCAGATCGGCAATTTCAGCCGGGCTGTAATCCATCGGGGTTGCGCCCAGCAGGTTTACAAGCTGCCCGCCATTTGCTTCTGGCGGCTGTACGGTTTTCTGCAGCACTTTTTTTAAAGCTTCTCCGGCACCTTTGTCGTAAAGTTCAAATCCGCCGGAGTTAACGCCGAATGCCGGAATGCCGGTTGTGAATTCGGCTTCGGAAGCAATTCCCTCCAGATCGGTACCGATGGTAAACGGAACCGGTGAACCAAGAATAGCTATAAATGGTGGCGGATTATCGGCACAGGCATCTTCGATTTTAGTGAGAAGAATGCTGTCATCGCCGGTGATAGCTTCCAGCCGGGAAAGGCGGGAGGCTACTGTACGTTTGCCTTCCAGTTCCCGCTCTTCGTCAAAGGTGATATAACTTTCCATACTGCCGGCAGCATCATGAATAATGGTCAGACCGTTCAGCTGAAACAGCATTGAGGCTGCACCGGCAGTGTCAGAAGCCGGATTCGGTAAAATCATACGGAAATCTTTCATAGAGCCAGAAGCGCCTCCTCACTCAGGGAATCCGGATCAGCCGGATTTACCAGATTATAATACGGTGTACCGAAGCGGTTTTTCAGGATGCGGGCTGCAGGCAGTGCCATTGGCCCGGCTACAATATTTACAGCAGCATTTCCCATCTGGCGTAATTCCTCTACAGTTTTGCAATCCAGCAAATGGCGGGATGTGATATTGCTTTGCTGCAGTTTTAGCAGAAGAGGATGATTTTCATCCGGCCGCAGATAATGGCCAAGCCAGTTGGCGGTACGTGTGCTTCCGGTTTTTTCAAACAGTGCAGTAATGGTGTTATGCACTCGTACCAGAGGCGGCAGAGAATCGCGGTTAATCGGGTCAACCGCCAGATTGAAAAAGATAACATCCGGATATTTTTCCTGCAGCTGCTCGATAACAAATTCCCGGTCAGTGCCGATGAAACTGTCTACACAGCTTGCAAATACCGACAGAATTTTTGGCCGGCGGCCATCTTCTGTCAGTCGTTTTAATGTGCGCTCGGCTCCTTC
>ERZ808026.116-NODE-116-length-15521-cov-2.941531_pt1 | contig 15521 bp, 17 predicted proteins | sample MGYA00380182_ERZ808026 | MGnify/ENA primary metagenome ERZ808026 (study PRJEB31490, sample SAMN06133376) | cow dung metagenome | isolation source: H9 | host: cow | place: China: Chengdu | collected 2015-05 ... | reverse complement strand
TTTCCTCCAGCCTGTTTTGTTCCGTCGTTTCCGTTGATCTTTCCGTCTCCGGAAAGCGAATACGAGAGCGAAAGGGTTGCGGTATTCAACCTGAGGAGTCCCTGACCCTGGGTGATGGCGAACTTGTTCACTCTTACAACCCTCTTTTCCTGCACCTCCATAGCGTAAGGGTCGAAGTTCATGTTACCGCTGATACCGAGCTTGCCGAAAATCGACGTGTTCATGGTCATTCCGACGTTGCTCATCTTGAACTGCTCTGCGAGGAAGTTGTATCCTGTGCTGAAGTTCAGGTTGTCAATGAGTTTGATCTTTTTGGTTCCGGTTCCGGTTGTATCTTTAAGATCGCGGACCTTTGCTTCGAAGTTGTTTCCGAGCGAAAGGTTAAGGCTGGCCGTCTTACCCTTGCCTGGGTATGAACCTACGTTTCCGGCGTAGATGTTATAGTCCTGGGTCTTCGTCTCGCCGTTCCTGTCCGTATATGTCAAGGTTCTCCAACCATTGAAATATGTTCCTTTTTCCGGACTGAAAGAGGCTGAAATTGAAGGGGATACGACATGCCTGATGGCCTGAAGCTTACGGTGTTTGCCAAAGTTGAACAAACCGTAAAGTCTGGTATTCATCGAGATGCTTCCGGAGTAGGTGTGAGTTGCGCCAAAGGCTCCGAATGCCTTTCCTTTTATGTCTTCTACCTTGCCCGTATTAGGATTATAGTCCTTCTCGGTCTTCCTGAAGAACCAGTTCATGCCGTAGCTGATGCTCGGAGTGATGTTGATGTATTTCAGGAGTGTGAAGTTAGGAAGTCCGATCTGGAAGTTATGCGACATTCCGTTCTGGAACTTGTCCCAGAATCCAGGCTTGTTGAATTCGGATGCCTTGAAGTTGATCCTGTTCTGCAGCGAGGTGTTGTATCCGAGGGAGAATTTCTCGTAGAAACGCTCCTTGCCAACTCTGTTCTTTCTCTTGAAAGGATAGAATCGGCTCACTGAGAATGTGATGTTAGGCAATGTGAACGAGTATGAACTGTCTCGTGAATTCTGATTGTGCAGGATGTTGGCTGAGAGATTCAGCTTTCCGTTCCAGTTCTTTGAATATGAAATGGAAGATGAAATCTGATTCTGCAATGCTTCCTGAACAGAAGTCGAGTTGTATTTGCTGTTCGAAGGGCTGGAGAAGTTAACCGATGCACTGAACGATGTTCCCGGTCTTGCCTTGGCATCCTGCGAATGGCTCCACCTTATTCCGAAGTTGCGTGTCTGGAAGAAGTCCGAACTACCTTTTTCACCCGTCTGGTCATTTGAGAATGAGAAAGAGAAGTTACCGTTGCATTTGTAGTTGACCTTATAACGTGAGTTTACGTCCACAGCCCATGATCCCAAGGTATAGATGTCTCCGGTCAAGGCGATATCGAAATAGTCTCCGATAACGAAATACAGTCCGGCGTCCCTCATGAAGAATCCTCGTGACTGCTCCTCACCGAAGGTAGGGAAGAGGATACCTGTCGCTCTGTCCGGGCGCTTAGGGATGAATCCGAATGGGAGACCTATCGGAAGCGGAACGTCCTCAATTACAGGGTAGGCAGGTCCGAAGACTGTCTTCTGGGACGGTTTTGTCATGACCTTGGCTGCTGTGAGGTGAAGATAATAGTGAGGATGCTCGCAATCACAGACAGTATATTTACCTCTGGTGATGTTGATGGACCTGTCAGGCATCATCTTGATGTTCTGGCCGTGCAGGATACCGTCCTGTTCCTGAGTCACCATGTTGGTGATTCTTGCCTTCTGAGTCTCAAAATTATACCTTACTTCCTCCATCTCGTAGCTCTTGCCGCCCTGTTCCATTACAGGCTTTCCTGTAATGACGCCTGTAGTATCCTTGGTACCTCTTGCATACAATGTCTGCGTTGCAAGGTCGTATTCCATATAATCGGCTGTGAGCTTCATGTTGCCGTATGACACTGAAACGTCACCATAATAGTAGATGATTCTTTTGCCGTTGCTGAAATCCTCTATGACTGAGTCTTTCGCCATTGTGAATGCCGGAGCCTGAAGAGAACTCTTCTCAAGAAGTCTCAGAGAGTCCTGGCTGGCAATGGAATCTGCTCTGTGTGTCGAATCCATCACAGCCCTCATGGAATCGCTGATCTCTGGTATGAGAGTGGAATCAACAGCTTCTGCAGTTTCTGCAAGACGTCTTGCGCGTCTGCTTCTGCGGTCTTCCTGCGACGATACGGTAAACGAACAGAACACCAGTAACATTGCTGCTACCAGTCCCCATTTGCTGAGCCATATTTTCAGTTTTCCGTTACCGTATGATGACATTAATTCCTTTTCTATGTTATGCTTTATGCATTTTTTGCTATTTTTGCAAAATGCAAAAGTAAAACTTATTTCAATTATTACCAAATTGAGATGCGGATATGATGCGTAAACCTTACCTATATATATATAATATCATTGTTTGTCTCCTTTTGTTGTCCATGACTTCAAGTCTGGCGGCAAAGGATAAGCCATTGGGGCTGAAGACGGTCGTTATAGATGCCGGACATGGAGGAAAGGACCCCGGAGGTGTCAGCAAGGACAGGAAGACATATGAGAAAAATCTTGTACTTGACATCGCAAAGCGTTTTGGTCAGAAGATAAAGGAGAAATATCCCGATGTCAAGGTCATATATACCAGAAGCACGGATGTCTATATCACTTTGAATGAGCGTGCTGCAATTGCAAACAGGAACAATGCCGATCTGTTCATCTCAATACATACTAATGCAAACAATTCTTCGTCTGTACATGGAGCATCTGTCCATATCCTCGGTCAGTCGAGGGATCCGAAGCGTGATCTTTATGCCGGAAAGATGGATGTGTCGCGACGAGAGAACTCAGTAATCCTTCTTGAGGATGATTACTCTACAGATTATCAGGGTTTCGATCCTGATTCTCCGGAATCATTCATCTTCTTTAACCTTATGCAGAACGCATATTATGAGCAGAGTGTCCTGTTTGCATCCAAGGTTGATGAGTATCTCCGCAAGACAGATTTTGCGGTAAGTGCGTACACAGGAATACATCAGGACCCGTTCTGGCTTCTCTGGAAGACCGCTATGCCTGCCGTACTTCTCGAGTTGGGATTCATTTCCAATCCCGGTGACCTCAAGGTGCTGACTTCGGTGGATGGACGTAACGACATCGCTGACAAGCTTATGGCCGCATTTACTTCATTCAAGACATCATACGATTCCAGCCTTAATGTCCAGAGTACTCCCACCTCGGCTCCGGCCCAGACTTCTGTGTCAGTCCAGTCACAAGATCCTGCACCTGAAAAGAAGGAGGATACGGTAAGGACAGAACCGGTACAGGTTATGCAGAAGACTGATGGAGACGTTTATTATGGAGTTCAGATCATGGGGCTCGGACGTCTTCTCAAGAATGGAGATCCGGCACTTAAAGGCCTTGAGATTCAGGCTGTAAAGACTCCGGAAAGCAATATCTACAAATATGTGACAGGCAAATATTCCGACAGGGAAGGGGCAGCGCAGATTCTGCCATCGGTGAAGAAGAAGTTTCCTGAGGCATTTTTGGTTAAGGTTGAAGGAAATACTGTTAACAGATTACGCTAAAATTTGAAATATGAAATTAGGCAAGGAAATTAAAATCGGATTATTTATCGTGGTCGTTCTGACTGCGTCGTTTTTTCTGATCAATTATCTTCGAGGAGAGGATATCTTCAATAAAGAAATTGAGCTTAAGTCAAAGTATGATGATCTTCATGGACTTGTTGCTTCTGCACCTGTGCATATCAAGGGCTACAAGGCTGGTGAAGTGACAGCTGTGACATATATTGCTGAGGAAGGATGTTTCGAGGTTATATGCTCAATCCTCAAGGAATTCAAGATACCTGCAGATTCCCGAATGGTCATATATGGTGTGGATATCATGGGTGGCAAGGGCGTCAGAATCGATCTTGGAACATCATCTGAACAGGCACCGGACGGTGCAATGCTGGAAGGTGAATTTGAACAGGATCTGCTCGGAGTGCTTGGTGAGAGCATCGGACCTCTCCTTGAGAAGGTTTCCAGCACCCTTGACAGCCTGAGTGTCACTGTTTCAGGTGTGAATCAGATTCTTTCGGATCAGAATGCTGCAAGCATAAGCCGCACTCTCGCTCATCTCGAGAAGACCATGGCGGACGTCAAGGCGATAGCATCCGGAGTGCAGGGAAAATCTGCGGAACTCAACAATCTTATCGACAACCTTGCTTCGTTCTCAGACAAACTCGGAGGAATTGCCGAGAAGGTAGATACAACGATGGCTGGAGTTTCAGGAGTAGTTGACTCCTTGGCAGCGGCTGATCTCGAAGGATTGGTGTCATCTTTCAAGGCACTTGTTGATAATGTAAATGATCCTGACGGTTCTATCGGAAAACTTATGACAGATGATTCTGTTTATAACTCTGTGGATTCTCTTTTGATTGACATTAACTCTCTTGTTAAGAAAATTCAGGAAAATCCTAAGAAATATCTTAAGATATCTGTCTTTTAAGGCATTCAGATACGGTTTATCAACCAATTTGTCAGTTTGGAAAAATTAAAAACTGCAAACTCTATGTATCTGTGTGAGTTAGCAAATCGCTGTGATTATAAGGCGCTGAATAACAATAAGTTATAAAATTATCCGTTCGTGAAAAATTTCATCGGATAAAGTCAAATAAAATTAATTTACAATAGCTTTTTTGATTTTTTATAACTTTTTTTTCCTCATCTTTGTAGTCCAATTCGAAAACGACTAATGACACAGGATAGACACATAGCAGTGTGGAACAATTGTCTGCATTTTATCCAGCAGAACATTGAACCTCAGCAATTCAACATCTGGTTCAGGCCGATCAAGCCTGTATCACTTGCTGAATCAGGTCTTACTGTGGAAGTTCCATCGGAATTTTTCCGTGAATATCTTGAGGGAGCATATCTTGATATTCTCAAGGCTTCAATCAAGAAGGAACTTGGAGCAGCTGCTACTCTCGTCTTTGTCGTCAAGCCTGTCCAGACTCAGCCTGCATTGAAATATCCAGCTGCGCATGGCCAGGTTCCAGTAAACAAGACAATCTCAGTAAATACATATACCCCTGCCGGAAATCCGGGACCTTTTGTTTATCCTGGTATCCAGCGTGTGAGTGTCAATCCTCAGCTTAATCCAGTCTACAATTTCAAGAACCTTATAGTAGGTGAGTGCAACAAGATGGGATTTACAGCTGGAGAAAGCATTTCAAATGCTCCAGGAAAGACAGCCTTCAACCCGCTCTTCCTTTTCGGTGGACCGGGACTCGGCAAGACTCACATCGCTCAGGCCATCGGTATTTCCATCAAGGAAAGATATCCGGAACTTGTGGTTCTCTATGTTCCTGGCAACAGGTTCAAGACCCAGTATATGGATGCTATCCAGCGTAACAAGCTTACTGATTTCCTTGCATTCTACATGAAGATGGATGTGCTCATCGTAGATGATATTCAGGATATGACAGGAACAAGCACTCAGAATGCGTTCTTCAACATATTCAATCATCTTCATCAGTCGGGAAAGCAGCTGATCTTTACCTCTGACCGTCCGCCTGTGGAACTTGAGAATTTCGAGGAAAGACTTCTTTCACGAATGAAGTGGGGACTTTCTGTAGAACTTCAGAAGCCGGATTATCAGACCAGACTTGAGATGCTCAAGGCAAGGGCTTTCAGAGAAGGTGTCCGTGAGCAGGTAAGCGATGATGTGTTTACATATCTTGCGTCAAGGATCAAGTCAAATTTCCGTGAGCTTGAGGGTGCATTGATTTCTCTTATTGCAAACGCTACTCTTGCACATAAGGAGATTACAGTTGAACTTGCTGAGAAGATCACTGAGAAGATTGTCGGCGAACAGCAGAACGAGGTCTCTATAGATAAGGTACAGAGAGTTGTCTGTGATTATTTCAACATCACCCGCGACGAACTCCTGTCGAAGACAAGAAAGAGGCAGATCGTTCAGGCAAGACAGATTGCGATGTACATGTCGCGCAGCCTCATCAACTGCTCTCTCTCGACCATCGGTTCTGAGATCGGAGGCAAGGATCACGCTACAGTTCTTCATGCCTGCACAACAGTAAGCGACCTTATGTCTACTGACAAGACTTTCAGACAGTATGTCAATGACATCGAAAAGATTCTTGTCCCTGTCAAACGATAATTGATTCATAATTGATATATTCCCTGCAAATCGTTAAATTTGCAGGGAATCTTATTTTTATACAGAAATGAACTCAGAGAAAATATTATCCTTCTTCAAGGAAATCACTAAGGTTCCAAGGGAATCTGGTCATGAAGAGCAGATCATAGCTTATCTTCAGAAATTTGCAGCAGAACGCAATCTTGCTGAAAAGACCGACGAGGCAGGCAACGTACTCATTGTAAAGGAGGCTGCCCCAGGATATGAAAATGTACCGGCTATCGTTCTCCAGAGCCATTCGGATATGGTCTGTGAGAAGAATGAAGGGGTTGAACATGATTTTGCCAAGGATCCTATCAGATACGTGATCGAGAACGGTTGGATGATTGCTCCGGACACAACGCTTGGAGCTGATTGCGGAATCGGTATGGCTGCTCAGCTTGCAATTCTTGACAGTGATCTGCCTACCGGAAAGATCGAGTGCCTCTTTACCACTTCTGAGGAGACTGGTCTTGATGGTGCTATGGCTCTCCAGCCGGGATTTTTCGAAGGCAAGGTGCTCTTGAATCTTGATTCTGAGGATGAGGGTGAGATCTTTGTCGGATGTGCGGGTGGCATTGATACCACTGCTGAGTTCCACCATACATATGATGAAATCTGCGAGGATTTCGTTCTTGAAGAGGTGTATGTAAAGGACGCTATGGGTGGCCATAGCGGTGATGACATCAACAAGGGCAGGGCAAATGCAGTGCAGCTGCTTGGCCGTTTCCTCTATACTTGTCACGACCTTGACTGGCAGCTTGTTTCCATCGACGGCGGCAACAAGCGCAATGCAATCGCACGTGAAGCCAAGGCTGTCATAGCAGCTGAGGCTGAGACTCTTGACATCATAAACGAAAGACTCGAGGCGTATTATGAGGATGTCAAGGAAGAATATGGTGCGATCGAGAAGGATATCAAAGTCGGATATACTGAGGGAGCCAAAGGCGATAAGGCCATTGACGAGATGACTGCATGGAATCTTGTTGCTGCTCTCTGTGCATCACCTCACGGTGTCCTTGCTATGAGCCAGGAGATTGAGAATTTCGTTGAGACTTCAACTAACCTTGCTTCTGTTAAGATGACACAGCCAGGTGTGATCCGTATCGGTTCCAGCCAGAGAAGCTGTGTGACTGCCGCCCGTCGTGCTGCGGCAGACAAGATGGAGGCATGCTTTGTCCTTGCAGGTGCGATTGTCAAGCATGAGGGAGAATATCCTGGTTGGGCTCCTGCAGCTGAATCTCCAGTCAGAGATGCCTGCGTGGCTTCCTATAAGAAACTTTTCGGCGTTGAGCCAAAGGTGAAGGCTATTCATGCAGGACTTGAGTGCGGTCTTTTCACAGAGAAGTTCCCAGGTCTCGATATGGTTTCTTTCGGTCCTACTCTCAGGGGAGTACATGCTCCTGGCGAGCGTCTCGACCTTGCCTCTCTTGACAAGTTCACTGATCTGCTGGTCGATGTAATCACTACATTCGGAAAATAATCATGGTACAGATAGCTCCTTCAATGCTTGCTGCAGATTTCCTTCATCTGGAGAAGGATGTCAGGATGGTCAATGATTATGCAGACCTTTTCCATCTGGATATTATGGACGGCGTCTTCGTGCCGAATCTTTCATATGGATTCCCTGTAGTGGAGGCTATTGCTTCTATGGCTAAGAAGCCTTTGGATGTGCATCTGATGATAGTGCATCCGGAAAATTATGTAAAAAGATTCGCTGAGGTCGGTGCAGGTATGATTTCATTTCATCTCAATGCCACTGAGGATCCTGATGCGGTTCTTGCAGCTATCAGAGAGTCAGGTGCCAAGGCTGGTCTTGTCATCAATCCTGACATTCCTGTAGAGTCGCTTTATCCTCATCTGAAGAATTGTGACTACATCCTTCTGATGTCTGTCTTTGCCGGTTTCGGAGGTCAGAAATTCATCGAGGATACATATCAGAGAGTCCGTACACTCAAGGCTGAGATTGACAGACAGGGACTTGAGATTCCGATCGAAGTCGATGGCGGTGTGTCGGCGTCCAATGCGGCTGCCCTTGCGGCGGCGGGTGCTGAAATCCTTGTTGCGGGAAGTGCGGTCTTTAAGGCAGAATCTCCTGGGGAGGTCATTGAGGCAATGAGAGGTTAGTCCTCATTCTGGAAACGAACTCCTGTTCGAGTTTCTCCAGGCTGCCGTTTCCGTTCAGATATTCCCTATAATATCCGGTAAAGATTTCAATGTATTCTTCAAGTATTGTCCGGGTGTTATAGGGATTGCTGTTTCCTGTGCAAAGCCTCATTGAGGTCGGGTTCGGGAGATCTTCCGGAAATGATGTCTGATTGACATTCAGACCGATGCCGATTATGCTCCAGTCAATTTCCATTCCCTTCAGCGAGTTTTCTATAAGGATGCCGCAGATCTTATTGTCGCCTGCATAGATGTCGTTCGGCCATTTGATGCGTGCTTCGATCCCATGTCTTCCAAGAAGCTTTGTCAAGGAAAGTGCAGTGGCTTGGGAAATGGCGGACTGTTCGTTTGCCTTGATCCTGAAGTCCTTGACTATAATGCTGAATGTGAGGTTTTCTCCTGGCATGGAAAGCCATGTGTTTCCGTGCTGTCCCCGTCCTTTTGTCTGTTCCAATGCTGACACGACTGACAAATTGTCAATCTCTGAAATGTGCCTCCTGGCCTCGTCATTGGTCGAATCCACCCTCTCAAGCCATATTATGTCAGTCTTGCTTTCCATTGGTTTAGATTTTGATTATCTTTGCACGATTACAAAATTAATAATTTTTAAGAATAATGGACAAAAAAGCACTTAAGGTCATTGCTGATGCGATGCTCGAAAAGAAAGGACAGGATGTTGTATCACTTGACCTGAAGCCTATAGGAACTGCGATCTCAGATTATTTCATAGTATGTAACGCTGACTCTACTCCAAATGTAGTGGCTATTGCTGACAACGTGGAGGAGCGCATGATTGAAAAATGCAGGAGAAAGGTTATCAGAACCCAGGGTAAGGAGAATGCTTTCTGGGTGATTCTTGACTACGGTGATATTGTTGTGCACGTATTCCAGACTCCTTACAGAGCGTTCTACAGACTCGAGGATCTCTGGGCTGATGCAGAAAGAACCGCTTACGAAGACTAAGTAACGTAAATTATGACAGAAAAACAGAATAATGACGCTCCTCGCAGGAGGCGTCCCATAAAGTTTACCTTCAATATCAGCTGGATATATATCCTGCTGATGTTCGGTATCGGCTGGATGTTCTTCAACCAGGGTGGAGCCAATCCTCAGAAAGAGGAGTGGGCTGAGGTGAAGAAGCAGTGGCTTGCCGGTGACATCAAGGAGGTGGTCTTTGTCAGAAATGATTTTGAAGGTCATGTTACCATCAGGCCGGACAGACTTGCCAAGTTTGAAGAGAACTTCGGCGGAAATCTTCCAAAGAAATCCCCACATTTCGTGTTCCTTGTTTCGGGCAGCTTCAACGCTGAAGAAATGTTTGAAGAACTGAATGCCCAGCTTCCTGAATCAGAACAGGTCAAGGTTGTCATTGAAAATCACGAAAGCTACTGGAGCATACTGGAATGGCTGATATTCCCGCTGCTTCTTATTCTTATGTGGGTATTCATGTTCCGTGGAATGAACCGAAATATGGGAGGCGGAGCCGGTGGTCCTGGAGGAATCTTCAATGTTGGCAAATCTACCGGTAAGCTTGCCGAGAAGGATAGCATTAAGGTTACATTCAAGGATGTGGCAGGACTGTACGGCGCAAAGGATGAGGTGATGGAGATTGTAGATTTCCTCAAGAATCCTGAAAAATATACGGCATTGGGAGGAAAGATTCCTAAGGGAGCTTTGCTTGTCGGCCCTCCTGGTACAGGTAAGACCCTTCTTGCAAAGGCTGTAGCCGGCGAGGCTAATGTTCCTTTCTTCTCGATTTCGGGTTCTGACTTTGTGGAGATGTTTGTCGGAGTGGGTGCGTCTCGTGTACGTGACCTGTTCAGACAGGCCAAGGAGAAGTCTCCGTGCATAGTTTTCATTGATGAGATCGATGCTGTGGGTCGTGCAAGAAGCAAGAACGGAGGATTCTCTTCTAATGATGAACGCGAGAACACTCTCAATCAGCTCCTTACAGAGATGGATGGTTTCGGTTCAAATTCCGGTGTGATTATCCTTGCCGCAACTAACCGTGCGGACATTCTCGACAAGGCTCTTATGCGTGCCGGCCGATTTGACAGGCAGATTCATGTGGAGCTTCCGGACCTGAAGGAAAGACAGGAAATCTTCCAGGTGCATCTCAGAGGTCTTAAGCTTGCTGATGATTTCGATCTCGAGTTTCTTGCGAAGCATACTCCGGGATTTTCCGGTGCAGACATCGCCAATGTATGTAATGAGGCAGCTCTTACAGCAGCACGCCACGACAAGACTGCAATAGACAAGCAGGATTTCCTTGATGCTGTAGACAGGATCATCGGAGGACTTGAAAGAAAGAGCAAGATTATCACTCCTGAGGAAAAGAGTTCGATCGCGCATCACGAGGCAGGACATGCAACTGTAAGCTGGCTGCTCCCACACGCCAATCCTCTCTTCAAGGTTACTATCGTACCACGTGGACAGGCTCTCGGTGCAGCCTGGTATCTGCCAGAGGAACGTCAGCTTGTTACAAAGGAACAGATGATCGACGAGATGTGTTCACTCATTGGAGGTAGGGTAGCAGAGGAGATGATTACAGGACAGCCTTCTTCTGGAGCACTGAATGACCTTGAAAGACTCACGAAGATGGCTTATGCCATGGTTACATATTATGGTATGAGCGAGAAATTGGGTACTCTCTCATTCTATGATTCTACCGGAGCGCGCGGATATGATCTGACCAAACCATATAGCGAGAAGACTGCAGAACTCATCGACAAGGAGGTCAAGGAGCTCATTGAGATGATTCATGACAGGACACTGAAGATTCTTACAGATAATAAGGAAGGATTTTTGGCTTTGGCTGCTATTTTATTGGAGAAAGAGGTTATATTTGCAGAAGACTTGGAGAACATCTTCGGAAAGAGGGCTGGCGCGAAGGAGGAGAAGGCTGAAGATGTTGCTGAAACGGAAGCTGTCTAACCTTATTCTGACCTTATGAATAATTTTATAAAAAGAGCATTGTCAGGAGTTGTGTTCGTCGGTGTAATGCTGGCGGCATTACTCCTGAACAAGTATATTTTCGGAGCAGTCATGGCTCTTTCCCTCGTTGTGATGATGAAGGAGTTTCTGAAGATGACCTGCGGAAAGGATTATTGGTTCTCACAGATACTTTCAATTCTTGCCGGAACCACTCTTTTTGTTCTGGTCTATCTTTACAGAGGATTCAACTTTCCTGGCAGGCTTGTCATTCTTGCCTTCATACCTGTCTTCCTTCTGATGGTCAACTCGTTGTATGTGAAGGATAAGACCCGATTCGACAAGTTTTCTAATCTCTATACAGCGGTTCTCTACATTGCAGTTCCCTGGTCGCTTTTGAATTTTGCAGTGTTTGACGGATGTGGAGCATTCAACGGTGTACTTCTGCTTTCGTTCTTTGTGATCATCTGGGGATCTGATGTAGGAGCATATATCTTCGGAATAACCCTTGGCCAGAGATATGGAAAGAAACTCTTCCCTTCGATATCTCCTAAGAAATCCTGGATCGGATTCTGGGGTGGAATGGCAATGGCGATTGCCTTGGCTGTAGGACTTCATTATCTGGGAATGCTTCCGTTTGATCTGCCTCACTGCATTGCCATGTCTGTTCTTCTGAATGTCACAGGAGTTTATGGTGACCTTATCGAGTCGCAGTGGAAGAGGCATTATGAGGTCAAGGATTCAGGCAATATCATTCCTGGTCACGGAGGTCTTCTTGACAGATTCGACAGCGCTCTCATTGCTATACCGATAGGAATAATCTATCTTGTTGTGTGGAATGTCCTATTTGTCTAATTGACAAATATTTTGTATTTTTGCAGCCGCATTATCGCGTACCTTTTTCAGCGATGGTGCGGCTGATATTTTGAAATAATATAGAGATGATTATTCATAAGGATTGCTACAGTACGATTATCAAGGTATGGCTTGGAGGAGCACTTGGTCTCTTCCTTATCCTGAAGTTTATTCCTTGGCCAGTTCTTTCTTATCTTCTTTGCATTATCCCGTTGTTCATCATGGGATTTGTGATGTTCTTCTTCCGTGTTCCGCAGAGGAGTCGTGTTGAAGGAGAAAATGTCGTTACATCAGTTGCAGACGGAAGAGTTGTGGTGATTGAAAAGGTTTATGAACCTGAGCATCTCCAGTGTGAGTGTATGCAGGTGTCAGTGTATATGGATTTCTTCAATGTACATGTAAACTTCTGGCCTATCAGCGGTGAGGTTACCTATTATAAATATCATCCTGGCAAATATCTCCTTGCCTATCTTCCTAAAGCATCCGAGCTCAACGAGCATACTTCTGTAGGAATCAAGGGAACGCATGGTGAGATCTTCTTCAAGCAGTTGGCAGGAACATTCGCCAGAAGAATCGTATGCTATGCCAATCCTGGAAATCAGGAGGTGAAGGGTGACCAGTGCGGCATCATCAAGTTCGGGTCACGAATCGATATGTATCTTCCGCTTGATGCCGACATCAAGGTGCAGATCGGTGATTTTGTAAGAGCCAGTGAGAGTGTAATCGCAGAACTTCGTTAATGAGTATGAATGAGCAACTTATATATATAATAATGTTAGTCTCCATCGCGTTGTCAGCTTTGTGCTCAACCCTGGAGGCGACACTTCTTTCCACGCCCTTGTCATATGTGACCGGACTTGAGGAGCAGGGTGTGAAAGGAGCAAAGAGACTCAAGCGTCTTAAACACCATCCTGATAGACCAATCTCTGCAATTCTGTGTGTCAACACGATTGCCAATACAGTAGGAGCTTCCATTGTCGGTTCTCTTGTTTATGAGGTCTATGGTGATGCTCTGGTGGGAATATTCTCGACAGTTTTCACCTTGATGATTCTCATTTTCTCGGAAATCATACCTAAGACCATTGGAGCAAGCTACTGGAGGTCATTGGCATTGCCTGCATCAGTGATCATCAATGCATTGATCTTCATTACTTTCCCTCTGGTATGGGTGCTTGAGAAGATGCAGAAGCTCATATCAAGCCGTTCAACTCAGGTCAGCGTCAGCAGAGAGGATATTTCAGCTATGGTCAGTGTCGCTACAGAAGAGGATGTGATCGAGAAGGAGGAAAAGAAGATGATCCAGAATCTCCTAAAGCTTGATGAGGTTACTGCACATGAAATCATGACTCCTAGTGCTGTCGTCGAGATGGCTGAGGCTGATATGACCATCAAGGAGTTCTATGACGAGGGCGAGGCAATGCACCATTGCGTATTCACGAACAAGTATTACAGCAAGGATGGATGCCTTATCATCGGAGCGAGAGTCAATGGCGAGAGAGCCGAGACCATCGAAGTCAATACGAAAGAATGGCGGATAATGCAATGTCGTGGGAAGCATAATCAGGACAGCCAATACCACGAAGCAATAATGGAAGCAATGACAAACAACATAAACAAGTACAGGAGGATGGCACTATGATGACCGAAGAACAACTGAAAGTGATGGCTGACGATTATGCAGCCAAGTTCGAACCGATGTTCAGGAAGGTGGCGAGGTTCGCCTTCATCGAAGGAATGCAGCTGGGAATGGAAATGTCAAAGGAAGTGATTGAGGAATGTTCGCAGCAGTAATAGTATTAATGATCATCGGCATCCTTGCCATTCAAGGAGCATTGTCTGGACTCAGTGACTGGATCAAGGATGCCGATTTCCAAGATATGGAGAACACGATATGAAGAAGCTTACACTCAGCATTTGCCGGATTGACCGCAAGTGCATTGACTACGAAGGAGAATGGGATGGCACTTATGATGAGAGCTACGAATACATCATCTATGACGGAGAGGGAATTGAGGTCGCAGGTAGGGATGGATTTAATACTCACGATAAGGCAAGAGAGGCCGGAGAGAAGAAACTCAAAGAATTGGAGGAAAGAAAATGAAAGCAAGAGTCAAAGCAACGGGAGAGATTGTAGATGAAAATGCAATGGTATCCTTTCAGGGAGATGATTTCTACCTTGATGAGTTAGAAGCAATCATAGATGAAACTGAAAAGATATATGATGAGTTGGATGAGGTCTATTGGAAGAATCTTGAGCATCAGTACGCAGGAATGGCGATGCAGCAACTTGTACATCTTGTAAATGTAGGCTATGAGTATGTTTATGAAGAAACAGCAATAATAGCAATGAACTTCGCCCACGCCCTCGTGGAGAAACTTAAATCGGAAAGCAATGGTTAGCAAGAAGACAAGGAACAACAGGCAGAAAGCAGACATCCGTTTGGCGATACATCTTCTGGTGATGAGACAAATGAATTTGACCACATCGGTTAACGAGGCTCTGCTGGCTATGTGGCAGAAGATTGACGAACTGCAAAAGGAAGTTGAAAAACTAAAGGAAAAGGAGGAAAGGAAATGAAAGATTTTATGTTAATCTTAATAGCAGGTGCTTGTCTGCAAACTTGTTGCAATACCTACGTAACTTGTGAAGATGTTAAGTATATACGCTCACACATTGAGGACTCTCGTCTTGGAGATAACTTATAGGGATAGTGTGGCAATAGATTCAACAGTTGTTTATAAAGTGAAATAGGTATGGCATTCTGGCATAGATTATTATGGTTGTTTTACCATTGGGATATTAAAAGGAAAACGAAAATCATTGAAGAACATAACAAGAAATACAATGGGAAGTAAATTCAATTCACAAATATGCACTACCAGAGAGCAGAGCGAAAGATTGATTGCTTTGGGAGTAAAAGAGGAAACTGCGGACTTTCCTGTATGGGGAACTGAGAGGTTGTTGTATATGGCGTGGAGTCTGCATAGGTTACTGATGATGCTTCCAAGTTATGTGCAAATAGAAACCTATGAATATGGCAGAAAGTACATTGCTGCCTTAGACCTTGAACTTGATTCACACTTGAATGTGATTTATAAAGAAGGAGTGGAAGAGCCTTGCTATGACCAATACTTCTATGTAAATGATGCTTACGAATCAGTTTGCCGAGCTATCGAATGGCTAATCAAGGAAGGGTATTTTAACAAGGAGTATTTGGTATGAAAAGGAATCAACAAGCAATAGAAGCATCTCAAAGTATTCCCAATTATAGTATAAGAGAACAATATGCCTTTCTTGCAGGTGTTGCTTGGGCTGATAAGACTATGATTGAAAGGGCTTGTGAG
>ERZ808026.115-NODE-115-length-15524-cov-4.445200_pt1 | contig 15524 bp, 15 predicted proteins | sample MGYA00380182_ERZ808026 | MGnify/ENA primary metagenome ERZ808026 (study PRJEB31490, sample SAMN06133376) | cow dung metagenome | isolation source: H9 | host: cow | place: China: Chengdu | collected 2015-05 ... | reverse complement strand
TACCATTTTTCGAGATTTTATTCAACATAATTCTCACTTTTATGTATACTTTCAAAGATACATCAACTTATATATGCTATAATTTTTAGTTACCTTTCATTTTTGTAACAACATAAAGGAAGTTGTCATTGCTTTGAGGAGCAAAGCCAATAGAAGTGTACACGCCTTTCTTGTTTTTTTTATTGAAAGCGGCTCCCTGTGTTTTCAGCTGATCCAATGAAATAGAATAAGAGCCGTCAACAAGATCTTTGTTTTGCTTTGAGTAAATTACAGCAGGAATATTAAAACTTACAGGTAAAAGATACTGACTATATTTTGCTTTACCTGCAGAAAGCAAAGTTTCATAAAAATCAGAAGATGAGAGATAGTTTCTTTCAAAAAGGAAGTCGATAGGTTCAAAATTTTTCTTAATTTTAGAATTTCTAAGCCAGGTTCCAACAATTAAATCTGGATGAAGTTCATCCCGCATTGGAGGCAGACTGGCTGCCAGATTATCTTTGTAAATCAGAACAGCCTTGTTTTTATGATATTCGTTGTAGATTTCTATGTAAGATGCAAACTCACTGTTATCAGTCCAGATTACAAGACGTTTTTCCTGTTTTTTTGAACAGCCTGAAAAAATCAGACCACAAATTGCTGTTACTAATAACAGTGAATTTTTTATTTTATGCACGCTTCATTTCCTCTGCAGTATTATAGATTTCTGTGTAAACCTTTTCAATTAGGTTTTCTTCTATACTACTGAAAGCAACGCGTAATGTCTGTGGGTCAATCTGAATTGTTCCGATTCCTTTTTCGTTCAAGAGCTTAACGCGAAGTGCTTCTGCGTCTATTCCGATTGTTCTAAAGCTCATGAAGTAACCAGAGTTGAAAGGAAGTGCTTCAAGACCTGAACATTTGTGTGTATCAACAAAGTTGCGGACAACCTTGTAGCGTCCTTCAAGAACCTTGCGGAATGCAGCTTTTTCTGCATCATTGTTTGGATCCTGGAAAGATTTAAGGATGAGAGTCTGACCAGGTGTTGCAGCACAAGAAACAGAAGAACGGATGACACCCATCAACTTCTTAACAAGGTTTTCGTACTGTGTTTCTGTAAAGCCTTTGCAACCGAATGTAAGGAATCCGCAGCGAAGTCCCCATGCAAAATCTTCTTTTGTTGGACCGTCAGCCTTTACAGCCAGTACATTTTCGTGAAGGTCACAGATGTGTGCGAAAAGTGATTCTGGTTCGATTGAGTCTTCGTAGTTTAATCCGAAGTAAGCGTCATCGCTGATAACAAGTGCCTTTGCTCCGGATTCACCAACTTCCTTAAGAATGCGGCAGAGTTCCTTTACTTCTGCTGATGTTGGAGAATATCCTGATGGGTTCTGCGGGAAGTTCAGGATAAGGCGAACTGAACCGTATTTTTTAGCTTCAGTTTTTACTGCTTCTTCAAGACCTGCGATGTTGAATTTTCCATCCTTGAACATTTCAAACTGGTGGAATTCAGAACCGCGGCGAGCTTCTGCAATAAGAACGTAGTTGTCCCAGCTTGGATTTGGAGCAAGCATAGGTTTGTCTGCATCTACGAACAAGTCCATGATATAAGAAAGACCTGCTGTAAGACCTGGAACTACAACTGGAAGGGATGTTAATTTATTAGCAAGAGAAGGATTCTTCTGAATCTGCTTTTGTTTCCAGGCTTCACGGATTGCAGGAAGACCTGCTGTTGGTGCGTATGCAACCAGTTCACCTGATGACAATTCCGGAGCCCATTTCTGAACTGAAGGAAGAATTGCTGGCTTTCCGTTGATTACTGTAGTACCAATAGTACCGTTTGCTACGGATGCTTTCTGTTTTGCTTCACCACCCTGGGCAATGATGCCTTTAGGAAAGTAAATACGTTTACCAAGATCAGAGAAGAGAGCTTCTGCTGATGTACCTTTTAATGATTCATTTAATTCTTGTGCTAATGGGTTCAACATGATAAATTAGATTATTCTGAATTGAGAGTTTATTGTCAATTGAAAATCAAAATTTATGCATATTTATGCATTTTACAGGTTAAAAAATGGAAAAAAATAACATAAATGAAGCAGAATTGGAAAATGTTCGTGTGCTTGTAGAAAAATGCCGTGAAGAGGCAAAAAAGCGTCTTATCGGTCAGGATTATCTGATTGATGGAATTCTTACTGCTTTTGTTGCAGGCGGACACGTTATTCTTGAAGGTGTTCCTGGTCTTGCAAAGACTCTTGCTGTAAAGACTTTTGCAGAAATCAGCGGACTTGATTTTAAGAGAATTCAGTTTACACCAGATCTTCTGCCGGCAGACGTAAGCGGTACACTTATCTATGAACAGGCAAAGGGGTCTTTTAGTGTGCGCAAGGGGCCTGTTTTCACAAATGTTGTTCTTGCTGATGAAATCAACCGTGCTCCTGCAAAGGTTCAGTCTGCAATGCTGGAAGCCATGGAAGAAAAGCAGGTTACAATTGGCGAAGAAACATACAGGCTTCCAGAGCCATTTTTTGTTCTTGCAACTCAGAATCCAATTGAACAGGAAGGAACTTATAATCTTCCAGAAGCAGAACTTGACCGTTTCCTTTTGAAATTGAATATAAATTATCCTTCAGCGGAAGAAGAACTTCAGATTGTGAAGACTCAGGGAGCGGCATCAAAAGTTCCTGTAAATCAGATTCTTTCTGCAAAAGATTTGCTTAAATTCCGTGAAATGAACGGCAATATTGTATGTGATGATAAAATCGTTGAATATATAGTACAAATTATTTCTGTAACTCGTCCTTCTGTCAAAAAACAGTCAGAACACGATATTACCCGCTATATTACTTTTGGCGCATCTCCTCGTGCAGGTATCGCAATCTTGCAGTGTGCAAAGGCAACTGCACTTCTTGCAGGACGCTCTTTTGTTCTTCCAGAAGACGTAAAAGCTGTAGCTGCAATGGTTCTGCGCCACAGAATCGTTCTTTCTTATGAAGCAGCTGCAGATAATATTACTGCTGATGATATTATCGCAAAAATTCTTGATTTTATTCCGGTTCCATAATTTTTAGATGGGTTTCGGACAGAGATGTGTTCGTAAAGGTTTGGTAAAATGCAGCAGTTCCTTGTTGGTTCAAGAGATTCTCTTTCTCAAAAGTCATCATATTTAAGGCTTGCGGCTGGTCGTCTTGCTGAAAGCATGAAATCTGGCGGTTTCAGATCATTGTATCGCGGTCAGGGAATAGAATTCAGCGGCGTTCGTGAATATTTGCGGGGCGATGACGTTCGTTCCATTGACTGGAATGTTACAGCCCGCATGGGTAAGCCTTTTGTAAAAATGTTTGAAGAAGAACATGAACTTCAGATTTTTCTTATTGTTGACCGTTCTTCGTCAATGTTTATTGGTTCTAAAGGAAAAGTAAAATATGAAACTGCGGCGGAAACTGCAGCTTTGTTAACTCTTGCAGGGGAATTGAATGAAAGCCCTGTTGGAGCAGTTTTTTTTGACGGTGGTATACATTTTTCATGTACTCCTCAGGCAGGAAAATTGCAGTCGATGCATCTTTTAACACGCTTGAATCAGGTGGAAAAAATTACTCAAGGTTCTGTTTTAGGAAATGCGATTACAGGTGCAGTTAAAATGTTAAAGCATCATTCCCTGGTTTTTGTAATTTCTGATTTTAGAAGTGCAGGCTGGGAAGAACCGTTTAAATTGCTGGCGCAGAAAAACGATGTGGCCGCAATTCAAATTACAGATTCAACAGACTGGGAAATTCCTGAAATTGGGTCGCTGCCATTTGTTGACAGCGAAACAGGAAAAAGACTTGTGCTTCCTACATTGTCTTCTATCTTCAAGTCTGCGTGGCGAGATGATTATAGAAGACGTTCCTCTAAATTACAGAATTTCTGCGCAAAGCATGGTGCTGGCTGGCTTTCCATTTCTACAGAGGAAGATGTTGTAAGACAGCTTTCCAATTTTTTTGCTGCAAGAAACAGCAATCATGGACATAAATGGGGAGGACGCTGATGAAAAAACTGATTTCCGCGGTACTTTTTGCACTATCCGGCATATCCGCCCCAATATTTGCACAGTCCGATATAAAACAGATGTCTTTTCCAAAACACATCTACATTGGGGATACAGCCGAAATTCATTATACCTTTGGCTCTGGAGTTGATTTTTTTCCTGACGAGGAAAGTGTTGATGAAAAAAATCTTCTCTTTTCGACATTACCATTTAAAAGTGATAATAATGATTTTACTTTGCAGAAGGCTGTAATTCAGAAAAACGGTCCTCTTTATACGGTTGTACTGATTTTTACTCCGTGGAAAACGGGATATATTGATTTTCCTGAATTTGATTTGTATGCGGCTGTTTTTGGCATAAGTACGATACCTTTTATAATAGATCCAAAACCTGTTGAAATTTCTTCAATAATGGTTGACCAGGATACAAGCTTAAGACCATTTGCTTCTCCGTTGCTTTTTCCTGGAACAATTTATTTTGTATATATTATTATCGCTGTTATTTTAGGAATTCTGATTTTCGTTGTGCAGGCTGTAATAAGGTGGCAGACAATCTCGGATAAAATAAAGCAAAAGAAGATTTTGCGCCGAAACGCAAAAAATTTCAGGACTGCACTTCGTCAGCTTAAAAAATTAGAGAAAAAGTCTGCAAAAATAAATGATGTAATTTTTTGTACGGCAATCCAGCATATATTCAGAAACTATCTGACTGTGCGTATGGGGCTTGATTTTCATGCTCTTACTACAAATCAATTTATACCTGCGTTTAATTCAGCTACCTGTGGAGTTGTTAATGGGTTTATTGTTGATAATATGGAAGCTATAGTTGAGATTTTTAGAAGGATGGATTACGTTCGTTTTGCTAAGAATTCTATTGATTCAAATAAACTTCCTAAAGAAAAATATGCGGCAGCTCTTCATCCTGGTGAACGGGAAGAAATATTAGAAACATCTCGTGCGATTATTAAGTTATTTGACAGGGGGAAATAATGCCAGATTTTCAAAATCCAGCAGCTTTTTTACTTTTACTGCTTATTCCTGTTTTATATTTACTAAGATATGCGGGATTTTTTTCTCGTATGTCTTTTTTAATAACACTTTCTGACTGGAATGGAAAATATTTTCCGTGGGAAAAAAAGCCTAGAAATTTTGCATCGATGTTTTCCAGAATTTGCGGATGCATTGGTTTTGTTGTGACAGTTATTGCGCTGGCAGATCCAGTTTTATACAGACAAGAAAGAGTTTATACGTCTCGCGGTACTGATGTTATGTTTGTAATAGATGTTAGTCCTTCAATGGCTGCAAAAGATATTGGCGGAATTTCTCGTCTGGAAGCTGCTAAGCATGCAGTTACAGAACTGGTAAATGACAATATTGGGGCAACTTTTGGTGTTGTTGCAATGGGCGAAGAAGCCTCTATTGTTATTCCGCCTACAGTAGACAAAAAAATATTCCATGAAAGACTTGCTGATTTATCGTTGGGAAATCTTGGTGATGGTACTGCAATTGGAACAGGACTAGCTACAGCTGTTTTTCACATGGCTAGTTCTGGCGCTCCCAAAAAATGTATCGTGCTAGTTACAGATGGTGAAAATAATGCTGGAGCAATTCATCCAGAAACAGCAGCGGAACTAGCCGCAAAGAATAACATAATTGTTTACACTCTTGGTGTAGGTACAACTGGTTCTGTACCAATTGAATATATTGATCCTGTTACGGGAAAATCTTATACAGGGTTCTTAAATTCAACCTTTGATGTAAATGCTTTGCGTCAGATTGCTCAGGTTGGTGGCGGTCGTTTTTTTGAAATACAGGCAATCAGTGATTTTTCACTGGCACTTTCAGTAATCATTAAAAATCAGAATGTTGTTCAGACATATCATTCTAAAACAGTAAATTATGATTTTTATGACAAATTGATTTTAATTGCGGGTATCATGTTCGTTTTAAGCTGGTTTGTACGCCGCATTTGTCTTCAGGAGTTTATATAATATGAATTTTACGTGTCAAAGACCAGAAGTTTTATATGGAATCCTTCTGATAATACCTGCGTTGATAATTGCAATTATTCAGTACCGCAATGTTATGAAACGTTACAAGGTGATTACAATAAAAGATGATGATTCTATTCATGCAAAACGTATAAAGAAATATCACTTTACTATTGCTTTGCGTTCAACATTTCTTTCTGTCGCCTGGATTATGCTGATACTTGCTTTTGCAGGTTTCTCCTGGGGAACTTACCTGGAACCAGTTCAAAAGTCTGGAACTGCAGTATCACTTGTATTTGATATTTCTTACAGTATGAATGCAGAAGATGCTCCTGGAGGAATGACCAGATTAGAGGCTGTAAAAAAATATTCGGCGATGCTTTTGTCTCATATGGAAAATACTGCTATTTCTGTGATAATTGCGAAAGGTGATGGAGTTGTTTTAGTTCCTTTGACAGAAGATAAAGCTGTTGTAGAAACCTTGCTGGATTCGTTATCGCCAAAGCTTATGAGTTCTGGCGGAACAAGTCTTGGAAAAGGAATCAGAGCAGCTCTAAGAGCTTTTCCTTCAAATTCGTCTCAGGCAAATACAATCTTTGTGTTTACTGATGGTGATGAAACTGATGGTCTTCTTGAAACATCACTTTCAGAATGTGTGAAAAATGGTGTTTCTGTATATCTTGTTGGTTTTGGTTCTGAACGTGAAACAAAAGTTCTTGCAGGAGATGGAAAAACAACAGTTCTTACTGCATTGAGATTTGAAAAAATGAAAAACGCATGTGCAAATGCCATGAAAAAAAATGCAGCCCGGCAAATTTCAGATTTGCAGATTTCATATGTAGATGCCACAGAAGCTGGTTCTGCACTGCAATTGCTGGAACCAGTTCAAAAATATAATCGCAATGTAAAATATGAAAAAGATAATAAAGTAAATGATTCTTCATTCGTAAGATATGAACAGAAACCTGTAAAAAGATATACTTTATTTTTAGGCTTGGGAATTGTTTTTTTTGTTTTGGCTTTTGTAGTTTCTGAACTTAATGCTGATGGAATTGCAGAATCAATTCACCGAAAATCGATTATATCAATAATTTTTCTTGTCTTTATGTGCAGTTCGTGCAAAGAAAGATTTTTGGGCGCTAAAACAATTTTAGACAGTACGTGGAACTGGTATCAGCACAGATATAACGATTCAATAGCTGGTTATCTGCAGACAGTTTATAATGCAGAAGCAGAGGGTGATGACCTGTTGGAGCAGTATGCCGTTTATGATTTAGCTGTAACTTATCTTTCGCAAAATGAAAATGATGCAGCTATGTCGAGATTTAACCAGATTGAAGATACTGCTTGTGAACCTGTAAAATATGCGGCATTTTATAACAGTGGAATAATCGCCTACAGAAAAGGTAATTATGATGTTGCTGCAGAATATTTTAGAAAGGCATTGAAAATTGACGGAACAAAAATCAATGCAAAAATAAATCTGGAATTATCGCTAAAAAATTCTGAAAAAGAAGCAAAAGTTCGGGAGAATGAATTTTCTCAGGTTGGCGAATCTGATAAATCAGATGTGATGGAACAATCTGTATTCCAGCGAATCAGGGAGTATGATAAAAAACAATGGAAAAACAGCGAAAAGAAAGAAACCGTAAATTCTTCATCAGATTATTAAAAACAGTTTTACTCATAAGCGTTATGACTTTTTCAGCAAGTCCTGTATTCTCACAAAGACTGACGTACAACATTATTAAAGAATTAACTGTAAAGCCTGTTAATCAAAATAATTTCAGCGGCACTGACTGTGCATTCGAATTGAAAATTCCGTATATAAAGTCAGAAAACGTGCAGGCTCAGATTCCAGATTTGCCAAACGGGGTCAATTTTGTGTCGTTACGTCGTACTGAATATTCAGATACTGAAACAGGTACTAAAATAGAATTGTGGCTTAACTTTGCAGATTCTGGAACTTACAGACTTCGTTCGTTAAGAGTATACCTTAATAACAGGTTATATTATCTTCCGTTTATTCCAATTGTTATTTCTGAAAATCCAAGAAATATTCTTCCTCAGCTTGTAGTTGTTTTTGACAGTGGAACGAAAATTGTTCAAACCCGTAAAGGCAGCAATAAGAATTATGGAAATTTTTCGGCCGCTGCAGGAAAGTCAGAATTTTTTACTGTTTATTTACAATATGGGGTACAGATAGTTTCTCTTAACTGGTCAGTTCCTAAAAATGCAATTTTCAGAGAGATAGAACGATATGATATTACGCATGGAGTTGTAAAAAGTGCAGAATACAGTGAAGAAATGATTCCTGTTGTAAGATTTGAGTGGCAGCCATTAAAAAGTGGTCCTCAAAAATTACCAGATTTGCAGATTGTTGCAACTTCGTATAATGGCGTAAGAGTTGATTTAAAGCTGCCAGAAAATCCATTAAATGTAAAAGATGGCGTTGTTTCTTTGGACAATAAAAATGATGCTGAAAATTATTTTGGCTACGCTTTCTCTAGTAAGGCTTCATCTATAAAAAAAATAGAAAAAGTTGCCGTTTCTATTGAAGATTGTGAAAAAATAGCAGAATTACGGAAAATTGAACGGATGTCTATTCCGTTTACGCAGAAATATAACCAGCGAAAGGAATTTGAAGAGTCTGTGGGAATTGAAAATGCAGCCGCAGAACCTACATATTTTGTTTTTTATGTATTTCTTTATTTAAGCGGATTTTTTCTTTTGCTGCTGATTTTTATTATCTGGTTAAAAAAAATGAAAGGAATTATAGTTGTTTCTGCATTGTTATTGAGTTCAGTTGTTTGCGTTATAATTTCTTTTGTTCAAGTGTATGCGACATACGCCATTTTTAAAGGCGGAGATATTAGTCCTGTTCCGGAACTTACGGCAGGTGCTGTTGCTTCAATAGAAAGCGGAAAACGGGTTCATATTGGACAGAGAGCAGGTCATTGGGTTTTTGTCCAATTTGGAGATTCCGGTGGCTGGGTAACAGATAATAACGTTATCATTATTGATGAAAAGGAAAAATAAAATGGATTTTGGCGATATTCTTGAACAATGGGATAATCAGCAGAAGGCTGCAGCAAAAAAACAGAAGGATAGTGGTAAAAATCAGGTTTCTCATAAGAAAGCAAATGCTCCAACACCAGAAGAAAAAGCTGCAATGGAAATAAAAAAAGGTTTTGATTTTGTAGAAGAACGAAACAAAAAAATAAATCCAATGGAATTGTGGCTTCGTCGTTATGGAACAGTTGATAAAGATGCTTTGAATCAGCAGGAAGAGGCTAGAAATAAATATCAAAGTCGTTCAAGTCTTGTAGAAATGCGACCAGAAGCCAGAATTGATCTTCACGGTCTTAAAAGAGAAGAAGCATGGGCTCGGCTAGAAGCTTTTGTTGCCGATTGCGAAATGCGTAAAATAAAAAAAATTATGATAGTCCATGGCAAAGGAATTCATACTCATGGCAGCGATCCTGTTTTAGGTGAAATGGTACGCAAATTCATTGAACAGGATAAACGGCTTGGAACTTCTGGTCATCCAGATGCTAATGAAGGCGGAAAAGGCGCAACCTGGGTCATTTTAAAAAATAATTTATTTAAATGAAAATTACTTGTAACTAAGTTGTATTGTTATTAATTTAAATAGTAGTTAAAGAGGATTATTGGTGAAAGATTACTACGAAATACTTGGAATACAAAGAACAGCAACCAGCGAAGAGATAAAAAAGGCATATAGAAATCTTGCATTTAAATATCACCCTGACAGGAACGCTGGAAATAAAGATGCAGAAGAGCGTTTTAAACAGATTACAGAGGCGTATGATGTACTTGGTGATGAAAAGAAGCGTGCTGATTATGATAGATATGGTTTTCAAGATAATTCATATTCTGACTATAGCCGCTCTTATCAGAATGAATACAATTCTAATGCATATCAGAGTAATGCTTATGAAGCAGAAGATGCGTTCTGGGATTGGTTTAATAATGGGACTGCAAGACAGAATTATCAGAAACAATATTATCAGTCTTCGTATTCAAATTATCAGCGAAACAAAAATTATACAAAATTTGATTTAATGATAAATTTTCTGCTTAAGATTTTTCAGATTTTTATGGGATTTTTTCTTATTAAGATTTTAATATGGTTCTTTCCGTTTGGTCCGCTAGTTTGTCTTGGTATTATTATAAACGGATTTTCCGGAGCAATAAACTCGCTCCGGATGTTAAAGAATTTTAACGCTGACGGAAAATAATACGGCCTTTGTCAAGGTCATATGGTGAAAGTTCAACTTTTACGCTGTCGCCTGGAACGATTCTGATGTAATGCTTGCGCATTTTTCCAGAAAGATGCGCCATAATCATATGACCATTCTGCAACTCAACACGGAACATTGTATTTGGCAATGCTTCCTTAACGATACCTTCAACTTCAATAGCTTCTTCTTTAGCCACGATTCCTCCAGAAATTATCACCCAAAAAATATAATTTAAAACTCAAAAAAAAGTTGTTTTTTTGGGATTTTATACTTATATTATTATGTACAGATAAAAAAGACAAGTCAACATAGGGGAAAATGTTGGCTTATAGGAGCAACTTTATGGATGAGAAATTTGTAGCTGAAGTAAAAATTAAGCTGCAGGAGCAGAGAGAATCGATTTTGAAATCTCTTGCAGATCAGACTGATGAAATGAAATCTTTGATAAAGCCAATTGAATCTGGCGATGAAGCTGATGTAGCTTCTGATGTAATTGATAGAACAATGCTGGATGCATTAGGCGCCCAGGATTCTTTAAGATTGCAGCAGATTGATGCTGCTCTTGAAAGAATCCGTAATGGAAAATATGGAATTTGTCTTGGATGCAACAAGGAAATTCCTCAGGCACGTCTTGAAGCCTTGCCATACGCATTCTTGTGTGTAAACTGTGCAAGTGCAGCAGAACGTCGTAACAGATAGTTAAAAATTTTTTAATTGTGTGTTAAATAAATAATCAGAATAAGTTTAAAATTTAAAAATAGTCAGCGGCTTCATTAATTTTCTCTTAGAAGCCGTTTTTTTGTTTTAAATAGGTTTTAACATATTTTTTGAAAAGCTATTTTATTATTTCTGTCGATATATGCTAATTCGCTGTATCCTGCTTTCAAAGCAGCTTGTAACGCTCTTTCGTAACCACAGTCAATTTTTTCTGGTGAATGGCAGTCAGTGTTGATTGTTACAGGAACATTCCGTTCTCGTAAAAGACTTAAAAATTCAGCAGAAGGGTATACATCGTCCATTGTGCCACGGGCAATTGCGCCTGTGTTTATTTCTGCAATTACACCAGCTTTCTTTATTTCATCGGCAGTAATTTTAATCTCTTCTCTGTACCAGCTGTCGTTTTCATTAAACATGCATAGCTTTTCGTTGTTTTTGCGAACAAGATCTGCGTGACCGATTATATTAAAGTTTGCTTCTTTAAGCATTTTTCGTTCAAGCTGGAAATATTCCTGAATCATTTTTTTTGAATTTCCATTAAAGAGCTGCTCAATGCGTTCCTTAAGCTTGTCTGCGCTGTAATCAACGGCAAGCCGTCCGTTTTCTGTAAAAATATAATGAACGGAGCCAATCAGGTAATCTGGAGATTTGGATTTATATGTTTCAAAATCTGGTTTTGTTACAAATGGAACGTAGTCTGCTTCAAAACCGCAGAGAACTGTAATCTGGTCTTTGAATTTTTCTGCTGCGTTGCGAACGGCTGTGACGTAATCAGAAAAATCCCGGGGAGCAATATGCCATGTGCTGGCAAAAGGATACATGCTGTGGCTTGATAGCCCGATTATTTTAAAATCTCTGGAAATAGCGGCTTTTATTAAATCTTCTGGAGAACCTTTTCCGTCACAGAATTCTGTATGGATGTGATAGTTTGTTTTGAACATAATTTTCCTCTTTTACAGTATTTAAGAACCAAACTGCTGATTTTAAATTCTTGCAGAAAAATGCTTCCATTTTGTTGTTGCAAGTATGAAAAGATCAAAATATTCTTCAAAGTCTTCAAGATTTTTTCTGAACTCATCAGCATTCTTTGATTTAGTTGCCTGACTCATAAGTGTGGATATATGAACAAGCTTGTTTGCTGAAATTGCTGCAGAACTACCTTTTAATGTGTGCGAAACACGATGTAATTCTTCAAAATCTTTGTTGTCCAGTAAATCGTAAGCAGTAACGATAAAACCTTTTGTCTGGTCAATATAATCAAGCAGAATCTGTTTTCCAAGATCAACATCGTTTCCGATTGTATCTTCAAAATCTGCTGAATTCCAGAGTTCATTATTAAGCATCATATCTGAATCAACAGAAGCAATTTGAGATGCAGATGGCAGATTTATTACTGTACTCCACTTGTCCAGCATATTTTCAATATTTTTTCGTTTGAACGGCTTTACAAGGATGTCATTCATACCAATCCGCTGGTATTCCTTGAAATTTTCCGGATCATTGTTTGCAGTACAGGCGATTATTAAACCAGAAAAATTTTCTTTTCTTAAGATTTTTGTTGTTTCAATTCCGCTTAGTACAGGCATCTGAATATCCATAAATACAACCTGAATTTCAGAATGTTCGCGTATCATCTTTATTGCCGCTTCACCGTTTTCTGCTTCGTAAACAGCTGCACCAAACTTTTTAAGAAATTCCACAAGAATCTTTCTGTTTACAGGATGGTCATCTGTTACAAGAATCTTCATTCCTTCTGCAATTTGAGGCAGTTCTGTTTGTTTTTTTGTTGTGTTTTCAGAATTTTTATTGATACTGTTTATTTCTTCAAATAATTTTATGGAAGAATCAGATCCGTTTGTTTCAATAAGAAGCTGATCAAGTTTTTCTAAACGGACAGGCTTGTATAAATATCCTGCAAACCAGTCTAGAAGCTTCATTTTTGCATCGCGGCCCACTTGCCCTTCTGGAACAAGCATATAAAGCTTTGTTTTTTTTATTTTTGGATTATTTTTTATGTTGGAAGCCAGATGCCATCCTTCAACAACAGGCATAATCTTATCTATGAAAACAATGTCATAGGGATTATCAATCTGTTCTGCATATTGAAGTTTTAAGTATGCGTCATCACCATTTTGCGAGATTTGAATGTTCTGTAAACCAATAGTTTTAAGTTTATTCTCCAGACTTTTTGCTGCCAGAATACTGTCATCTACAATAAGAATTTTTGTGGTTGCAGGAACAGGAAGTACGTATTGATTTTTTTTAGAATCATCAGCTGCAGAAAGGGGGATTTTCACCCAGAAACAGGAACCGCCATAAGGATTTGGTGTAAAACCAATAGAACCATTCATCTTAGAAACAAGACCTTTGCAGATTGGCAAACCTAAGCCTGTACCGCCGTATTTTCGGGAAATTGAAGGATCCCCCTGATCAAATGATTCAAAAAGATTATTTTCCTTGTCTTTAGAAACTCCTATCCCGCTGTCAGTAATTTTTATTAGTAAAAAATCACCGTCTTTTTTAAGTTCCGTGTGTATGTAACCTTGATTTGTGAATTTAACTGCATTTTTCAGCAGATTAATAAGAATCTGCTGAACCCTTGTGGGGTCTCCCATAATCATTTCTGGAAGAGAATAGTCAATATCTGTAACTATTTCCAGTTTTTTATTGAATGCTTCAATGCTGATTAAATGGACAACATTTTCCACTAGATTTTTTATGTCGTAGGGAACATTTTCCAGCAGCATTTTGTGAGATTTTATTTTTGAAAAATCCAGAATATCATTAACAAGAGCCAGAAGAACTTCAGCACCAAAACGGATTTGCCTTACATATTCAGTCTGCTCTGTATTCATCTGGGTGTCAGAAAGCAAGTCAAGTGTACCAATTATTGTCTGGACAGGAGTTCTTATTTCGTGAACCGCATTTGCAAGAAAGAGTTCATTTGGAATATCTCTGATGTTATTGGAATTTTGCTGCATTTATAACTTCAAATACCTTTTTTACAATGGCTTCTGGTTTTTGTGGTTTTACAAGATAATGTTTTGCACCAAGGGACAAAGCTTGTATAACCAGTTCTTTTTTTACGGCCTGAGAATAGATTATGATTGGTGGTTTTTTAGAAAGCCCCTGAAGTCTTTTCAGTGTATCAAGTCCAGAAATTCCTGTCATAAGTATGTCTAAAATAACGGCTGAAAAATTATGTTTTGTGATGTCCGAAAGGAATTCTGTTCCACTTGAATAAACAACGCAGTTGTAACCTGTGTTTTTAAAACCAGAGGCTACAATTTGCTGTACGATTTTATCATCGTCTACAATGGCGATTTCATTTTTCATGTTATTATTTTCTGTCTTTGCAGGTGCCGGAACTGATTTTTTTTGTTCTGTATCAGACATGAAACGCATTTCTATTAATCCAGAATTTTCTGATTCAGAAGTTGTAAGAATTTTATCTGTTACCAGGTCAGAAACTTTTGTTGTGGTTGAGCTGTCTACAAGAGAATTCAAAACCTGAGAAATATCTGTAACTACTTCAATTCCGTCATACTGAGAATGCCCGTCAATTAATTCTTTTGTAAATGTACTGAAGGAAAGAACTTTTATATTTTTTGTGAGAATTTTTGAATTTGCAAGAATATTATCGAACAAAAGCTCTATATTTAATCCATCCACAAAGGTTAGTTCCAGATTAGTCATCATAAGAACGATTTTTGGAGTGTCGATGGAATCATTTTCAATAATTTCGGATAATTTATATTTAAGAAGTGAAAGTTTTTCTCTGTTTAATCCCTGCGCAATTTCAATAAAAATGATATCTCTGTTTCGGTGAATATCCATTACGCAGGGAGTGGTATCCATTGAAAAAGCTGAATGAAGAATGCGCCCGATAGATTCAAAAAAAACATCAAATTTAATTGGTTTTACAAAGTACTTTACGATTCCGTGTTTTGCAAAATAAGCCAGGTTTTCGCGGCTAGCAGCAGGTCCTGTGGCAATCATAGGAATTCTAGAAGCATTGGGATTTTCTTTGATTTTGCTCAGGAGTTCGATAAAGTAGTCAATATTTTCATTTTCATCAATATCAAAAATAGTCAGATCTGGAAGCAAAGAATTCATCTTGATGATTGAATCCTGTTTATCTGCAATTACATTAACTTCAACTTTTTCTTCTGAAAGTTTGTCTTTCAGAAATTCTCTGAACATAGGAGCTGCTTCAACAATCAAAACATTCTTCATACTTCTATTTTATACATAAAGTATTTAGTTTTCAATAAATAGATTCTTTGTTTTAAAACTTTATGATTGCAGGTTATAATAAAGCTAAAGTTATAAAGAAGATTTATCGAGCGTGCGACGAGAGATGCAAATAAAACAAAAAAAATATAAGGAATAAAAATGAAAACAGCAGTAGTATTTTTAGCAGATGGATTCGAGGATGCCTAAAATCGAAAATCCGTTAAAAGAAGCTGTCTAATAAGTTTGCATTACGGTGGTTGAGTTTATCGAAACCACCACATTTAGTGTAGCAGTCATTTCGACGAGTGGTTCC
>ERZ808026.114-NODE-114-length-15747-cov-4.040268_pt1 | contig 15747 bp, 18 predicted proteins | sample MGYA00380182_ERZ808026 | MGnify/ENA primary metagenome ERZ808026 (study PRJEB31490, sample SAMN06133376) | cow dung metagenome | isolation source: H9 | host: cow | place: China: Chengdu | collected 2015-05 ... | reverse complement strand
ATTTCTATTATTATATTTGATTTACATAGGAAAGAAAAAAGAGGTACTTAGATATCATGGATTTTACAGAAGATTTCAATTTACTTGAAATTTATTCGGACTATGTAAAAGAACCATTTTTCTTAAACTTAGAAGAAATAATTGATTTGTTTGATACAAGTTCTATAGAAAAGACAAAAGAAAGAATCAAAATCTTATTTACCGAGAATGCTGAGTTTCTGACTGAAAGAATGTTTTCAAAGAATGAAATCTTTTACCGTGGACGTGTGGGTTTTAATAATGAAAAAGGTGCTATAGATGATTGTGATATTAATGTAACATTTCCATATTATGGAAGTCAAATTAGTGCACCTCCAACTTCAATGAGTAGAGCGGGACGTTTCAATCGTAGTTCCTATTCATATTTATATATGGCGACTTCAAAGGAAACTTGTATAAGCGAATTAAAACTGGATGTAGGACAGTTTTGCAGCATTGCAGAATTCAAACCTGTAAATAAAGGTAGATTTCTTGACCTATCTGCAAATAATGGTTTTATTCATATTTTGAATCGAATTATTCTAGTACCAATTACTGAAGCTAACAAACATTTGTATTACGTTACACAAGTGTTTTCTGATGTAATAAAAGAATTAGGTTATAGAGGAATTGTATATCCGAGTTCTAAAAATATTAATGACGAAAATTTTAATATTGTTTCTTTTTATCCAAAGGATTTTGAATACATTGAATTTAGTGAAAATATGTATTCCGTTCAAAAAATTTCATATACCATAAAGAAAGAAGAGGAATCGTTTAGAAAATATAAGGATTATGAAACTTTATTAAATTCCTATAGCCAGGAAGAAAATGATGCAAAAGAAGCACACTTTGACTATCTGGATAGAAAAATCGAATATGAAAAAGAAGAATTAAATAAGGCCGAAAAATGAACAATATTGATTGGAAAGCATTCGAAACTAACATGTCTCTTATGCTTATAAATATGAAATTGGAATCTTTGCCAACAGATTTGGAAAAACTTGTTGATAAGAGTTATGAACTGGCAGATAATGCAGAGAAAGACTTAAAGAAAGAAGCTGAAAAAACTTTTGCCGATATAGAGAAAATGCCAGAAGTTATTGAAGAAACTTCTGATGGAGAACCATTTTGTGAAAAAAACTGGATAGAATCACAGGCAGAAGATTATTTTTGCGAACAAAACGGCATTATAGAGTTATATAATAAATCCATAAATTTGATGCTTATAAATTTTTTTGTTGAAACTTTTGAAGGCTTAAAGAAAAATGTCGGAGATAAATTAAAGAAAGAAAAAATGGAGACAACTACATTAGACAGGTTAGTTTATGCGCCTGCTGATGATGACATGCTGAAAGTACGTTTGATTAATAACTGTATAAAACATAATGACAGCAAAGTTTCTGATGATTTAAGCAGGAAATTTCCAGGTGAGTATACAAAAAATGATGAGATTGATATAAATCCAGAACTTGTTTATGAATTATTGGAAATTACTGTGAATGCAATTCGAAAATTTAATAAACTGTTTAATCAATATTATCATGATTGATGTTTTGTTAGCGCCGGTAAAACTAATGTTTTTTTTCTAAAAAGGTGTTATACTATCAGTAATGGAGGTAATTTATGGCTTCAATTAATCGCTATCAGACAATTAATGATATTCCTGCAAGTAAGGGAAAAGATGTGCTTTTGAAGATTTTAAATTCTCCAAAAGCAGACTTTTCAAAGTTACAAAAAATTGCAGTTGAATATGAGAAAAAAGCTCTTGAAATGATCAAAGCAGAATCGAAGGAGAATAAATAATGATTTTCCTGCCTTTAGAGACAGAGCTTTTTTATTATGAACATCTTTTAGACTCTTCTGATAATCTGCAACTTATTCAGGATTTTTGTGTAACTAATACTTCTGGTTATGGACTGGAACGATATATAAAAAAACTTGCCGAATCAGATGAAAAAGATGGCTCTGCAAGAACTTATCTGGTAAAAGATAGGTTTACACATGAGATTGTTGCTTATTTTTCTTTAAAGACCGGGCTCTTTACTATTGATGCAGGTAATGACTTCTTCTATTCAATTTCTGGAATAGAACTTGCAAATTTTGCTGTTAATTCTTCGTATAGAAAAAATCATCCAGATGCTAAGAATTTAGGATCAACAGTTTTTGCTGAGTTTGTTTTACCTTTTGTAAATTTTATTAGAAGTTTAGTGGGAATTCAGGCTATTTACATTTATGCTTTGCCAGAGGACAAGCTTATAAAGCATTATAAGACTATGGGATTTCATAGACTTGACCCAGAAGATGAACAGTTTGTGCATCAACATGTAAAACCAAAGTATGATGAAGGCTGTGTTTTTATGTATCAGCTTTTGTAGGGGAGGGGGGACCTCGTGGTATTTCGTATTTTATATGATTTTTTATATTTTAACAAGAATAACCTATAATAACCTGTTTTCAAACAGGTTATTATAGGTTATAATAGGTACTGAAATCAAATTTTGAGGACAAGATATGGAAGATATAAATATTCAGATTTCAGACCTTGAAAGTCAGATTGCCTCGTTGCCAGTCGGTTATATTTCAAAAAAAATGATTAACGGAAAGGAACGTTATTACCAGCAGTGGACAGAAAACGGAAAAATAAAAAGCAAATATATCAAAAATGAAGAAGTTGAAGAATTTCAGAAAAAGATAGAATTCCGAAAATCTCTACAGTCGAAGCTTTCGGAATTGAAATCTTCAGCTGCCTTTATCGAGACACCATCAATAAAAGATGCAAAGTTCAATCTCAGGATTATATATGGAACAGATCTTAAGGATTTTGCATCCCAGACAAAAAATTTTCAGAAACGCGATTGTTTTACGCAGATTCAGGAATATCTTTACAGTGACACTCTGGATAAAGTCTGCCTCGTCTACGGACTTAGGCGAACCGGAAAAACAACGATGATTCGCCAGTGCCTTTACGAAATGAAGGAAGGGGACTTTAAGCGTAGTGTTTATATTAAGGCAACAGTCACAGATACAATGGCTGCATTGAATAAAGATTTGAAACAGCTTCGTGAACTTGGCATTAAATATGTGTTTATTGATGAAGTGACTCTCATCAGCGATTTTATCGATTCCGCAGCAATATTGTCTGATATTTATTCGGCAATGGGAATGAAGATTGTTCTTTCCGGAACAGATTCCCTTGGTTTCTGGCTGGCAGTTCATGAAGAGCTTTATGACCGGGCAGTAATGGTTCATACAACCTATATTCCATTTTCTGAACATTCAAGACTGCTTGGTATTAATGATGTTGATGAATATATCCGCTATGGAGGAACACTGAAGGCTGGAGTCTGGGATGACGGGTTTATGATTAACAGAAACCCGTCAAACGGCCGAGTCAAGGCTTTAAGCGAACCGTGCCTTGACCGGTCGTATTTTGAAAACAAAGAAGTAAATGCAGAGGATGCATCCTTCCGTGATAATGAATCAACTAGAATTTATATTGATACTGCAATTTGTTCTAACATTCAGCGTTCATTAAAGTGTTATCAGGATGGAAATCATTTCCGAAATCTGTACGACCTTTATGAAAAAAAGGAACTCACAGGTGCAATAAACAGAATAATTGAAAATGAATCTCATAAATTCCTGGTTCAGATTCTCACGGATGATTTTAAATCACATGATCTGCATTTGCTTGGTCGAAATTTGAGAAAAGAGAGAGAAGAGGAAAATAGAATAGAGATTTTTGATAATCTGAATGAAGTTTCAGTTACTAAAAATCTTATGGAAATTCTTGAGATAAAGAATAAAGATTTGCAGATTGTTCAAATTACAGATGACCATGTTGAAGAAATAAAAGAATATTTAGAAGCACTGGATCTTCTTGACGAGTGTGATTTGAGGGCAATAGGCACAAAATTAAAGTTTTCAGAAAATAAGATTTTTACTCAGCCGGGAATGAGATTCTGTCAGGCAAAGGCTCTTGTTCATTCGATTCTGAAGGACGAGAAATTTGATCAGTTGAGTGAGCCTGTAAAAACTTTTATTACAGAACGACTATTGGCAACAGTTATGGGGCACATGCTTGAAGATATAGTTCTTCTTGATACTAAGCGGCGATATGGAAAAAGCAAAGAAGTCTTTAAACTGTATTTTGCTGCCGGTGAATTTGATATGGTCATCTATGATAAGAAAAAAGCTGAAATAGAATGTTTTGAAATCAAGCACAGTGATGAAATTGTTGAAGAACAGGCAAAACATCTTTTGAATGAAGACAACATTGCAAACACCGAGAAGATGTATGGAAAAGTTACCCGCCGATGCGTATTGTACAAAGGCGGCTCCGGTATTGCTTCAAACGGAATTGAATACAAGAATGTGGAAGAATTCCTGAATGAAATTTAAATATGGCTTTTTTTTGGGAATGAAATGCAGGGGCGTAATGACTGCGGTATACCGCCATATTTTTTAAACTTTTTCCTTCCAGAAGGCAGGATGCGAAGATTGATGAATCAATAATTCGACATGCATATTCAGTCTATTCGCAGCAGTAGCAAAAAGATGCAGTGAAGATATATGAATATTCAACAATATTTCTTGGTGCAAAATCCACATTGAAATATATTGAAGAATATATTCCTGAGGAGTATCAGAAGATAAAAGCGGGAACCGGTAAAACACATCTTGCAATGGCATTCGCTTATGAATGCTGCTGTAAAATGCTTAAGGCATATTTCATCAAAATGACTGAACTGAATGAACTGTTCACAGAGGCAAGAAAACTTGACCGTGTTGGGAAAGTTATGACCTCTCTTGTGCAGCCTTCATGCCTAGTAATTGATGAAGTCGGACACTGCGTATTTGATGCTGAAAACACAAGGTTGTTTTTTGACCTTGTTGACCGGCGTTACAACAAGGAAGGCAGTTACAATATGATTTTTACCAGTAACAAGCAGCCGTCAGCCTGGCGGCAGAACTTCACAGAAGAAGATTCTCTGCTTTGTGCCTTGGACAGAATCTTTGATGATGCCTTAATTTTTAACTTCAACGGCGAAACGCATCGTGGGTTGAAAAAGGAAGTTATAAGCTTAACGACAAAACGAGCAAAGACTGTCGCACTAAAAGAACAGTCAGAAAATAACCAGTAAAAGGAGGCAACTCTGTGCATTATTGGTTATTTTTCTTTGACTAAAATTGGTTAATTCTGCCTGACTCTAAATGGCGATTTCCTCCCGACTCTAACACAGTCATTTCTAACCTCCAGATGCCTATTCTTTTCCTAAAAGAAAATCAGCCAAATTTATTATGCTAATACCTTCGTATAAATATTTTTCATGTCTTGTTCGCGCAATTAAAACTTTTGGATAGGCATCTTTTATGCTCAATAAAGGAGTTACTTCCCGTTCAAGAGTTTCTGGTAAAGAAATATCATCACTCACTTGAATGTAGATTTTCTCACTCTGCTTTATTGCAACAAAATCAATTTCTTTTTTATATAAAACTCCGGTGTAAACTTCGTAGCCCCTGCGAAGCAATTCTATACAAACCATGTTTTCATAAACTCTGCCATAATCCATGTTTTTAGTTCCAAGAATTGCATAGCGGAAAGAATGGTCGGCAAGATAATATTTATCCTGGCTGGCAAGATATTTTTTGCCTCGGATGTCATAGCGTCGAACTTTATAAAAAGCAAAGGCATTGCAAAGATAATTGAGGTAAGAACCTATAGTTTTATCATTTGTTTTTTCCTGATTACTTGTAAGAGTGTCGGCGATTTTACGAACAGAAACTTCTGAAGAAATATTATCCAGCATAAAATCATTTAATTTATTCAGCAAAAGTTCATTTTTGATTTTATACTTTTGAACAATATCACGCGTAATAAGTGTATCAAAAACATCTTTGATATAAGCATATTTTTCTTCTGTAGATTTATAGACAAATGAACCTGACATTCCGCCTTCTTTTACATAAGAATCAAAAGCATTTTCAGGATCAGCATTTTTAAAATATTTCTGATATTCTAAGAATGAAAAAGGGAATACTTTTATTTGAAAAACGCGGCCTGTAAAAAGTGTAGCTAAATCGCTTGAGAGTAAAAAGGCATTTGAACCAGTTATATAAATGTCATATTTCTCACTAGCATGAAATGAATTGATTACTTTTTCGAAATCTGAACAAAGTTGAACTTCATCTATTAGTAAATAATTTATATTATTTTTTTGATATCGTTCTTCAACATAAGAATTCAAAGACTGTGCAGTTTTAATAGAATCGAACTCAAAAAGATTGTAATTGATATGGATAATATTCGAATCTTTTTCATTCTGCTTTATCCAGTCGATGAAGGCATCCATCAGCTTAGACTTACCGCAACGGCGAACTCCTGTTATTACTTTTATATCAGGCGTTCCCATTACGTTTTTAAGTTTATCTAAATAGAAGTCTCGTTCAATTAATTTCATAAGAAAAGTATACACCGTCTATTTCGCAAAATCAATTTTTTTTTAATTTTGCGAAATATAATCAGATTAGATTTTAATCAAAAACGGACTGTCAACAACTTTTTAATTTTTATTTGACATCAATATGATAATATACTATATTTATATATGCATAGTCTTAACTATGGTTGAACAGGCTGGTAATGAAAAGACCTCCCAATATAGGGGAAGAGTCCAGATTACACAGCCTTTTGTTTTTTAGGAGTGCTAAATAAAGAATTTTAATTTTGCAAAATCTCCAACATTTATATGGATGAATAACTTTTTGAACAATTTAAAACAGAGACGAAAAGTTGCATTAAGAATGGGATTCTTTGCTGATGAAGAAATGAATTATGTTTTTTCTGCAGAAACTGTAAAGAAACTCTGTAAGAAATCTATAACAATAGATGACATTCAGGAAAGTAATCCGGTGTTGAATATGCGTCAAAAAGGTGTAGATATGAAAATTGGTCTAGATATTGCCTCTTTAGCATATAAGAAACTTGTTGATCAGATAGTGCTTATTTCTGGTGACAGTGATTTTGTACCTGCTGCAAAACTTGCTCGTATTGAAGGCATTGATTTTATTGTTGATTCTCTTGGTATGAAAATAAATGATAATCTAACAGAACACATTGATGGACTAAGAACATATTATAAGGTAAATATAAATTCAGATTCCGATGATGAAGAATGATTAAGATTTTGCGTTAGCAAAATCGAATCCGTGTGATATTTAATAAACATTTTCTAGGGTGATTTACTTTTTATGGATTTTTCAAAGCTTTAATGCTATAATTTAATTATAGAATCCATTTTTGGAGGTGCAAAAATGAGTGAAAAAAGACTTAACAATACCATTTATATCATGTACCTCGTTACAGAAAACTACAAAAAGGCTCATTCTCTTACGACAGAGCAATTCATGAATTTAGATCAAAAATATAATATCATAAATTTTGTTGGTGAATGTCCGGATATTTTTGACTCTATGAATAACCATGAGATGGTAGAGGAAATTGACCAGTATGTTGCAGCTTATTAATACCCTTTATCACGGAACTGCAGAGAAGTTTGAAACAATTGATGTTTTCAAAGGCCGCAATAATAAAGATTTTGGAAAAGGCTTTTATATGGCCGTAACAAAGAGCCAGGCAGTTGGTATGATGCATAAGAAATACCGAGAAGCTATTTTGCGTCGTCCTAATGCTCCAAAAGATAGACTTTCTGAAATTTTATATGAAATCAAAATTGATATAGAATATGTTCAGACATTGAATATAAAATACTTCAAAACAGCTGATGAAGAATGGCTTGATTTTATTTTAATGTGTAGAGAAAAAGGCGGACTTCCTCATGATTTTGATTTAGTAATTGGTCCTACTGCAGATGATGATACAATGGTTTGTTTAAACTCTTACTGGCGAGGATTGTACGGTGAAGTAGGTTCTGATGAAGCAAAAGAAAAACTTCTTGGATTTTTAGAACCAGAGAACCTTGGAACGCAGTATTTTGTAGGAAAACAAGAAATTGCAGACAAGCTTGTAGTTGAAATGAAAGAAATCAAATGGAGCTAAGTATTATGGAAGAAGCAAAAATTGAACACTTGAAAGGATTGTCAGTAATCAACGCAACAAAACATATCATGTCTAAATACAGTCTTAATCATGAAGATGCTTATAAAAAACTTCTTAATTCCGAAACCTATAGGATACTAATGGAAAGCAACTCTGGACTTTTTCTTGAAACGGACTCTTATTTGAATAATGCACTAGATATTGAGTTTGAGAAAGATAAAGAAGCTTTATATGACTATATCAGCAGCAACTGATTGTCCTTTTTTCTCAAACCGTGCTTTTTTTATTTGACGAAATAAGTAAGTTATAATTATAATATAATTATGGAAATAAAATTTGATTGGGATCCAGAAAAAGCAGAAATAAATCTTAAGAAACATAATGTTTCTTTTGAAGAAGCAAAAACTGTTTTTTATGATCCAAATGCAAAATTAATTGCAGATCCAGACCATTCGGAAGAAGAGGATAGATTTATTATTTTAGGCATTAGTAATAATTCTAAAGTGCTGGTTGTTTGTCATTGCTATCGGGAAAATGATGAAGTAATCAGAATCATTTCAGCTCGAAAAGCAACTACAAACGAAAAGAAACAGTATGGAGAAAATTAAAATGAGAGAAGAATACGATTTTTCAAATGCAGTAAAAAATCCTTATGTTGGAAAACTCAAGCAGCAAATTACAATCCGTCTCGATGAACAGGTAATTGATTATTTCAAAAAAATGTCAGAAGAAACAGGAATGCCATATCAGAATATTATTAATTATTATCTTCTTGACTGTGTAAAAGAAAAGAAACATATGGAAGTGGCATTTGCAAAGTAGAAACACATAACAATTTTCAAAGCCGACAGCGGGTCAAGTCCGCTGCGGTACAACCCGTTGTTATGCACACGGCTCACTTAGCCGCTTTTGTAAAAAGAAAAAGCCTGATAACAAAATTTCCTTCAATTTTTATTGCCATAGGCGGATATAATTTCCCGTCAATAAGCTGCGAAGCTCTGTAAGCTTTGCATATGTCAGTTCAATTTCATTAATCTCCCGCCCCCCCAAAAAAAACTTTAAGTAAACCTCACACAAACATGAGTTCAGACAACTATTCCTTGGTTGAAAATTCCTAAATTCTGTGATAAATTAGAAATATCTTGGCAGAAAGCCAATATTTTTACTTATTTGGTCTTTTCTGAACTCATCTCAAGAGTGATTTTTTTAGCCGGAACCCTGGAAAGCCCGATTTTTGGTTGCGAGGGAAACCGAAGTAACCAAAAAGCACCCAATAAATTTTAAATCTGACATTTGACCTGCAAAAACACATTAAAATGGAGCTGATGGTAGTCATTGGGAGATATTGGAGTAAAAATTGAAAAAATCGAATACAATCCAGACATTAAGATTTCGTTTTCTGCCGTCACTTTTTGTTGTGGACGACACATCCTATAAGGGAACATTCAAAACTGAACCTGTTAAGGCGCTTTATAATCTTGGTTTTGACGTGCGTCCTGTTGCGACTGTTGATGATGCAGGGCTTTTTTTGTGGCAGGTGGCAGATTCTTTTATTACCGAACTTTCCCGCACTGAAGGTGTTGAAATTTCTCGTGAGAATACGGAAGTCCTTCTTTCTGGTGATTTGATTGAGAGTTTTCTTTCTTCTGTTCCATTTGCTCCAGGTTCAGAATATGTTAATGAACAGTGGCTTAAAATCCTCTGGTCTAAGTTGAATGTTTATTTTTCTGAAGAGATTCAAAACTATTCAGGCACTGTGGCTCTTTACCTTGCAGAAAAAGATGAGCATTTAAAAGTTGCCGAACGCATTTTCTTTCATCTTGTTGAAAATAAAAATGATGAAAAATATCCATTTTCGTTTTTGGCGACTTATTCTACAAAAAACCCTGAGGGAAAAATAAAACATGCGCCTTTAAAATATGCTCTTACTGAATACAAAGATGAGCGTGATAAGATTCTTGAACTGCTTTCCTGTCTGAACAGGGCAGGGGATGTTTCTTCTTTAATTGGTGAGTTTACTTCAAGCGGAGAAATGTTCCATCCGCTGCGTATTACGAGCAAAGAAGCATGGCAGCTTTTGAAAGATATTCCGGCTATTGAAGAGACGGGAATTGTATGCCGCATTCCCGACTGGTGGAAAAAGTCCCGGCAGAAAGCAAAGGTTGGTGTCAGCCTTACAAAGAAGAAATCTCTTTTGGGTTTAAGTTCAATACTTGGAATGGAAGGCTATCTTGAAGTGGATGGTGAAAAACTTACCAAAGCCGACATAAAAAAGATGCTTGCAATGGATGAAGGTCTTTCTCTTATTAAAGGTAAGTGGGTAGAAGTTGACCATGAACGCCTGAATGCACTTTTACAGGCAGCAGAAAAATTCCACGGCGACATCACTATGCTTGAAGCACTCCGACTGGGATTAAATGACGGTTCGAAGGTTTCTGCAGACTCAACCACAGACGAAATTGATATTAACGCCGTTTCAAATTCTTCATGGATTTCTGAACTTCTGCGTGATTTACGCTCGACTTCTGGCAGCGATTTTGTTCAGACTTTACCCCATAGTTTTAAAGCAACTCTCCGCCCGTACCAGTCAAAAGGCTTTGAATGGCTTTCTAAAATGATGCGCTATAATTTTGGAGCCTGTCTTGCAGACGACATGGGTTTGGGAAAGACCGTTCAGATTCTTGCTTTTCTTGACACCTTCAGAAACCAAATGCCTGAAGCAAAAATTCTTCTTGTAGTTCCGGCTTCTCTTTTAGGAAACTGGCAGAATGAATGTAAAAAGTTTGCACCGGATATTCCCCTGCAGATTTTACACAGTTCGGCTAAAAAAAATAATGACGACGCTGTTACAGAAATGGTATTCCTTTCTATCACGACTTACAGCATGGTCAGCCGTATGAGTGAACTTTTGGAGACTGAGTGGGACCTGGTAATTCTTGATGAAGCACAGGCTATAAAAAATCCGGCATCTAAGCAGACAAAGACAATCAAATCTCTTAAAGCTAAAAATCGTATTGCCCTTACCGGTACTCCCATTGAGAACGACCTTACAAACCTCTGGTCGCTGTATGACTTTTTGAACAAAGGACTTTTGGGAACTTCTGCGGAATTCAAACGCTTTGCAAATTCTCTAAAAGAAAATCCTTCGGGATATTCAAAACTCAAGACAATGATTTCGCCTTTTATGCTGCGCCGGTTAAAAACAGACAAGTCAATTATTTCCGATTTACCTGAAAAAATGGAAATGACCGATTATGTAACCCTTTCCAAAAAACAGCGCATCCTTTATAAAAAATATGTTGATGACCTTGCAAAGCTGCTTGAAAAAGCAAAGTTTGACGATGATCCGATGAAGCGCCGGGGACTTGTACTTGCTTCTCTTTTGAAACTTAAGCAGATTTGCAATCATCCTGATCAGTTTAACGGAGGAGAGGGGTTTGCAGAAAGTGACAGCGGAAAGTTTGAAATGCTGGAAGAACTTTGCCGCACGATTTATGAAAAACGGGAACGCGTGCTTGTATTCACTCAATTTAAGGAAATTTGTTCTGCTCTCGACACATTCCTTGCCGGTGTTTTTGGCATAAAAGGTTTTGTCCTTCACGGTGGAACAGCTGTTTTAAGGCGAAACAAGATGGTCCAAGAATTCCAGAGCGATACTTACATTCCGTATATGGTGATTTCCGTAAAAGCCGGTGGAACTGGTTTGAACCTTACAAATGCAAATCATGTAATTCACTTTGACCGATGGTGGAACCCGGCAGTAGAAAATCAGGCCACCGACCGTGCTTTCCGAATCGGGCAGACTAAAAATGTTATGGTTCACAAGTTTGTGTGCCGCGGAACGATTGAAGAAAAAATCGACGAGCTTATAAGAAGTAAAACGGAGCTTGCACAGAATGTAATTGCCGCTGATTCTGGCGAGAACTGGATTACCGAAATGAGTGATTCAGATTTGATGAATATGTTCCGTCTGGAAGGGGAGGCGTAAGCAATGGGATACTATGATTACTATTCAGGCTTTGCACCCTACATTTCTGTTGCAGAGCATAAAGCAAAGGCGAAAAAATATATAGCGGAACAGCGCAAAAAGGGCATTGAACTTTCCCCTGTAGAACTGGAAGACCGCACTATTGCTAAAAGCTGGTGGGGTAAAGCCTGGTGCGAAAACCTGGAACTTTATGCCGATTATGCAAGCCGGCTTGAACGGGGAAGAAAATATGTCCGGGCTAACTGTGTTCTGGATTTACAGATTGAACCGGGCGAAGTCCACGCATTAGTGCAGGGGAGTGGTAAAAAGCCTTACACTGTAAAAGTTCGGATAGACGAGCTTACCGAAGAACAGTACGAAAAAATTGTAGAAAAATGCGCTTCAAAAATTCAGAATCTGGAAGACCTGATAAACGGCAACTTTCCTGATGATTTAAAATCTCTTTTTACAGAAAAACAAGCCGGTCTTTTTCCTTCGATGGCAAAGATTCATTTTAACTGTTCGTGCCCGGACTGGGCGGATATGTGTAAGCATGTTGCAGCGGTTCTTTATGGAATCGGAAGCCGATTTGACAAGGATCCGCTTTTGTTTTTTAAGCTGCGCGGAGTAGACACCGAACGTCTGATTGGAAACGCCATAAACGATAGAATCGAAAGCATGATTGAAAATGCCTCAAAACCAAGTGACCGCATTATAGATGATGCCGATTTGACCGCCTTATTTGGAATGAAAGTGTAACTGTTGTGGTGCCCATGAAATGTGCCGCTTGTGCCTTTGAAGATATCGGCTTTACCAATGTGAATATATTGAAGAATATATGCCTGAGGAGTATCAGAAGATAAAAGTCATATACAGAGAAAAGAAAAAGGTTGAAAAATAGTAAACTCTAAAGTATACTACTTTAAAGTTTACATTTTCAAATGGAGTAAATATGTTTAAAGGCCGAAAAAAGGAACTTGAATTATTAGAAGACTTATATGATTCAAAACAATTTGAATTTCTCGTTCTTTATGGCCGTAGGCGTGTCGGAAAGACAGAACTCCTCAAAGAATTCACTAAAAATAAAAAACCGTTGTTCTTTTCAGCACAGGAAAAGAATGATTCATTAAATCTTCTTGATTTTTCAAAAACTGTGCAAACATATTTTGATAATGATTTTTTTGGTGAGTTTTCAGATTGGGAAACAGCATTAAAATATGTTACATCAAAAGCAACTGAAGACAGACTTGTTATTGTAATTGATGAATTTCCATACATTGCTAGTGAGAATAAATCAATAAAGAGCATTTTTCAGCACACAATAGATCATCAGTGGAAAGAGAAAAATATATTCCTTGTTCTTTGTGGTTCCTCTGTAAGTTTTATGGAAGGTGAAGTTCTAGGTTCAAAAAGTCCACTTTATGGGCGTTCAACAGCACATCTTGAACTTAAGGCATTTGATTATTTTGATTCGGCATTGTTTTTTCCTGAATATTCAAATGAAGAAAAACTGATGGCCTATGGAATCTTAGGTGGCATTCCATGTTATTTGCAGGCTTTTGATTCAGAAAAACCAATCGAAAAAAACATTGCAAGGGAAATACTAAGAGAAGGAAGATTTCTTAAGGATGAACCAATTTATTTTCTTAAACAGGAATTACGGGAACCAGCAATTTACAACAGTATTTTTGAAGCGATTGCTGGAGGTGCTTCAAGAGTAAATGAAATTGCCACGAAAATACATGAGGACACACAAAAATGTTCAAAGTATCTTGGAATCCTTCAGACAATCCGTCTTATAAAAAAGGCAGTTCCTTGTGGTGAGGATGAAGCTTCCAGAAAAACAATCTATAAAATTGCAGATAATTATTTTTCTTTCTGGTATCACTTTTTATTTGAGAAGAAAAGCTTCTATGAAATTCTCGGGGACGAAGAATCCGCAAAGGAAATAATGGACCCACAGAGTTTCTTTTCTTATTTTGGATTTGTTTTTGAAACAATCTGTCTTGAATATATGATACGTATGGCAAAGAACAGAAAGTTGCCTTTTATTCCATCAAAATATGGAAAATGGTGGGGAAATAATCCTGCCAGAAAATGTCAGGACGATATAGATGTTCTTTTAATTGATGATAAAAATGAAAAGTATATTTTCTGTGAATGTAAGTTCAAAGGTGAATCCTTTGGAAAATCCGAAATGGAAGATATGCTTTCAAGAAAGTCAATTTTTGCACATGCAAAGGAAACATATTTCTATGCCTTCAGTAAAAGCGGATTTTCAGATTATGTAAAGGAAAATGCATCATCAAATAACATTACTCTTGTAACGGTTGATGACTTATTCGAGTTCGGAGAATAAAATTGGTATCGTCTTGCCTCTGTGATTCAATATGCAAAAACAAAACAGACCGCGATAGAAACATTGCTTGAATATGAATCAAGACAATTATTTTAATAAAAGAGATTTTCAAGGTAAAAAAAATGAAACTTTGTTTAATTGACTATCACTGTTAGCCGTTATATACTGTTAACGGTGATAATATGAATCTTTCAGCATATATTAAACAGCAGGGAATCTCAGTTTATAGTCTTTCAAAAAAGAGTGCTGTTCCTTATACAACCCTTTGCAGTATATGTAATGGAACGGCTGATGTAATGGAATGCAGGGTGAATACTCTTGTAAAAATCGCAGATTCTTTGGGAGTAAATCTGCTGGATTTGATAAACTCATCTCTTGCTCTTCCTCAGAAGTATAATTTTATTAATGGTGAAATAAGAATTGAATTTACGGATTTACCAAAGGCTCTGAAAAATACAATCAAAGAGCTTGAGGAATATGACCGGAATAACGATACAATGTTTTATGAGTGTGCAGATATGCTTTATATGATGGCAGACCGATTCCTGAAAGACGGTGCTATTGATAGTGAGACTCGGGACAAATTAATTATGAAATATCCAATTGCATAAGGAAAAAAGTATGGAAATTTTTGACTTTTCAAATGCTGAATATAGTAACAGAAACGGATCATACGGTGGCGCTGCTGGCGATAAAGATGGAATTGTCATTAATGGAGAGCCTTGGATTGCAAAATACCCAAAGTCAAATGAAGGAATGGCAAAGAGTGATAAGCTTTCAAAATTTTCGCAGACACCATTGTCGGAATTCATCGGAAGTCATATCGTTCAAGAACCTTTTACAATTGATGGCGAACACCATCTGAATTATCGTTCAATTCTTGATTTGACTGAGTCGGAGATTCCTGCTGCACAAGTAGAATTACTGAAAGCAGCTGTTATCAGTAATACAGAACTCGTTGAAAGTAAACTGAATGAAATCATAGAGTTTGTTAAATCAATACCTGGCAGCTACGAGGAGTACGAAATTATCAGTGAACCACGCAGGGAATACTATTTGAAATCATTTATTACAAGATTTGAAGATGTATTGAAAAAGAGAAGGGGTGTGGGAAAGCATTGAATTTTAGTAGTATATTATTTCAGGGCAAACGCATTATAGATTCTGCAAAGCGTAAAGCAGACATTTTTCGTTTTTTAAACAGAGTGTCTGTTTGTTGCCTATTGTAAGATTCTTCTTTTTTGTTGCGACAGGCAAATCTAATCCCTTTAATAGGTTCATAACAAGTTTTCTTATAATATTCAAATTCTGTGCGCTGTTGTCTTTTCTTACCCTGCAATA
>ERZ808026.113-NODE-113-length-15767-cov-5.089484_pt1 | contig 15767 bp, 15 predicted proteins | sample MGYA00380182_ERZ808026 | MGnify/ENA primary metagenome ERZ808026 (study PRJEB31490, sample SAMN06133376) | cow dung metagenome | isolation source: H9 | host: cow | place: China: Chengdu | collected 2015-05 ... | reverse complement strand
CATTTCGACGAGTGGTTCCTGAGCCTGTCGAAGGGCTCAATGAGCGCTACACTCATTACTTTTGGGACAGCCCCTTTGTAATTTTGCGAATAAACTAGAACTTAGCAGTTCTCTGACGAACACGTTCAATATCTTCACAGATGCCTACAATCGAAGAACCGTTAAAAAACAAGCCGAAAGGGTTGTTTTAGGTTCATCGGAAGAACGGCACCGAAGGCGATTTATCGCCTGAGTCTATCATTTTAGAACTTAGCAGTTCTCTGACGAACACGTTCAATATCTTCACAAAATAATTCACGCAAGTCGTTCAAGCCAAGAGCCATCAAAGCCATACGGTCAATACCAATACCCCAGGCCAAAACTGGTGCATCAATTCCCATAGCTTTTGTAACTTCTGGACGGAAAATACCAGATCCACCAAGCTCAAACCAACCAAGAACCGGATGTTTAATATGAACTTCAACAGATGGTTCTGTGAATGGGAAGTAACCAGGAACGTATTTAACTTCTGTAGCGCCTGCAATTTCTGTAGCAAACATCTTAAGGAAGCCAAGAAGAGTTCTAAGGTTTGCTTCTTCACCGATTACAATACCTTCTGTCTGATAAAAGTCAGAAAGGTGAGTTGCATCAACTTTGTCGTAGCGGAAACAGCGGGCAATACCAAAGTATTTGCCAGGAACTTCTGCTTTGTGAAGCTGATGAGCAGAAAGAACTGTACCCTGAGAACGGAGAATAAGACGACGAGTAAATTCACGGTCAAAAGAGTAATTCCAGCCACGGCTTCCAGAATCGCCACCGTTTTCGTGAACTTTTGCAATATTGCTCAAATATGGTTCTTCAATTTCTTTTGCATGTGTAGGATTTTTGATGCGGTAAACATCATGAATATCACGTGCTGCATGGAACTGTGGCATGAACAAAGCATCGCCATTCCAGAATTCTGTTTCTACAAGTGGACCGTCAAATTCCTGAAAACCAAGAGAACAAAGCTTGTCCTTTACAGATTCAAGGAACTGAACGTATGGATTTGTGCGCCCAGGAATGATACGAGCAGGCTGCAAAGAAATGTTGTATCCACGGAATGTACCTTTTTTCCATTCACCAGATTCAAGCATTTTAGAAGTTACTTCACCAATTTCGTTTCCAGTAACGCCAGCTTTTTTAAGAGCTTCTGTAACTTCTGCAGCTTCAGGAAGAAGCTTAAAAGTAACAGTTTCACGTTCAATCATTTTAAATGGACTATCAGCACCGCGTTTCTTTGAAAGCGAACCAATTACATCCTGTTCTTCTTTTGAAAGATTTGCTTTATCAAGAAGTCCGTTTTCTGCAGCAACAGCCTTTTTTATAATAGCTGCTGTTACAGAAATTCTAGAAGGAAGCTCAGCCCCAGTGAATGAAACCTTTTTTTCTTCATTCATCTTCAAAACGCCTTCTTTTACTAAAGGACCGTATGCACTTCCTACAACGCTGTTATCTACATTCAAAGCTGCTGCAATTTCTGGAAGAGCTCTTGCAGTCCCGTCTTTAAGAAGATTGATTATACGTTCTTCTGGAGTTCCATTTTTTTCGATTGCACGACCCATTTCTGTAATTTCAAAGTACGTATGTGGTGTGCGGTTTACTTCTTTAAGAAGTTCTTTTCCAGAAAGCCAGGAGAAAGCCTGATTTGCATGACCTTCCTTATAATCCAATTCTTTAATAAGCTTTTCAGATGTAAGTTCATCTTTGTCTGAATACCTAAGAAGCACCTTTACTTCAAGAGGGTGCAAGTTTTTGATGATGTTTGAAATGTCCATTTTTATGTAAAACCTGTTTTATAATAATACCGCTAAAAATAAACATTTTTAGCGGTGCTGCATTTTAGCGACTGAATTTAACGTGAGAACTGTATTCTGCCCATCTGATTCCACGAGCATCTTTAAAATAACGTTCCTTGTCTTTTTCCATGTACTTGTAGTGATAGTACTTATTTTCTTTGAGAAAATCTTCAAGACATCCAAGAACAGCATTCATAGCTTTTCCTGAATCATAAGTTGTGTAAAGAGTTTTGTAGTAAATACGTACTTCATCAACCATTGGAATATACTGGATGCGAACTTTTCCAGCCTTATCTTCTTTATCAAGATGCTGATTTTCAGGTACGTACTCCTTCATTGACAAGTCAACTTTTACGTCTTCATCTGGAAGTGCAGAAACTTCAGACTGAGCAAAAGCACTGCCAGCAATAAAAAATATTGTAAAAAGAATAGCAAGTGTCTTTTTCATAAATTCCTCCATGAATTATACAAGGTTAAAAAACTGTATACTTAACTATTCTATCCGTTTCTAGGAAAAAATCAAGTTCTACTATATATTGTCCTTCAACAATCCCTATTTTTGGTTCCTTAAAAATTATTACACGACCAGTTATTTCTTTTGGCTTATTTTTTTCTAATGCTCTGTAATGCTGTCGTAATGCTTGTTTTAAGGAATCTTTTGCAGCATCTGTTATTCCATCAAAGCCATTTGAAATTTGACCGACTCCACGTCCTTTTATTTTTGTAGAGTTCAAAGATTGCCATTTTCTGTATGTCCAGGTTTGGTTATCCGTACGATTGTATTTTGCCCAGCAGTTTAATTTATTATCTTGAATCCAGGGTTTTTCATAAATTATTTTAGAATCATTTGAAGTTAAATTGCTTATAGGTGTGATTTCAAAATATTCCTGAACATTTCTGAATTTATCGTAAGGTGTATAAGTAAAATTCCAGCCGTAAACCATGCCTGTAATCAGAAACGGGGTAACTTCTTTGATTCTGCTTATAGGATAGTCCCACTGACCAGAGGATGTATCCTGGGCTTCTTTTAGTCCGGGATATGCATCTAATTCTGCCCATACATGCAGGTTGATTGTTCTGTCTAAATCTGGAGTCTGGGAAAATAAAAATGCAGATGAAAAAATGAACGTTATAGTTAAAATTAATTGAAATAAGCGTTTTTCCATACTTTTAGCGGATTTACTCCCATTCTGATTATAAAATACAAAAATGCTGTCAGAAAACCAAATAAGTGGGCAAAATGAGCTATTCCCGCCTGCAATCCAGTGAATTGTGTAAAAACTTCGATTATTGCGTATATTATTACAAGAATTGGAGCTGGAATTGGAATAAGTCCAAATATATAAATATTTGCTTTTGGATAAATAACGGCATAGGCCAGCATTATGGAATACAAAGCTCCGCTTGCTCCAATCAATAAGGTTCTGTAGTTATCTGTTGCAATGAAGTAGCCAAGAGAAAAAAGGCCGCTTAAAATTCCGCATAAAAAATATATTAAAAGAAATTCCTTTGAACCAAGCGCTTTTTCTACAGAAAATCCAAAAAAGAAAAGCCCCAGCATGTTTGAAATCAAATGGTTGAAATTCCCATGAAGAAACATATATGTAAATATCTGCCAGTACATACGGTGATATAAAAACAGTCCTGGATTTAGTCCGTATGTGTTCATCAGTTTTATGCTGGAATTTGTGATGAAATAAATAATCAGATTAACAACGATGAGAATCAGACTTGCAGAGAAAAAACAATATTTAAATGGTCTTCTTATAGGATTTGCCATCTTTATTCGTCTGTGTCTTTTACCAGAGAAGGGGGAGCGTAAGTTACTCTGTTTCGTCCGTTGTGTTTAGACATGTACAATCCCTGGTCTGCCTGATTTACAAGCTTTGCAGAATTTAAAACAGGATTTGTTTCGTGATTGAATACTGCAACACCGCTGGAAATAGTAACTTTCATTTTTATGTCGTTAAAAACAAAGTCTCTTGATTCAATGCTGGTACGGATTCTTTCGGCAACCATCATGGCATCTTCTTTGTCTGTGTTGTTAAGCAATACTGTAAATTCTTCTCCACCATAACGGCTTGCAAGATCTTCTCCTCGGAGATTTGTCTTTATAAGTTTTGCAACTTCTTTAAGAACGTAATCGCCGCATTCATGGCCGTAAGTGTCGTTAAAATGCTTGAAAAAGTCGATGTCAAACATGATTACAGAAAGTGGCAATTTTTCTGTCATTGCCTGGTAAAGCTTTTCTGTAAGAACATTAAAGAAGAAGTATTTGAGCTTTAACTGAGTCATCATGTCTGTAGATGAGCGTTCAATCATCATTGTATTGTTGATGGCAATTGCAGCTAAAGACGCAATGTTTTGAATCAAATCCTTTTCGTAATCTGTATATGAACCGTCAGAATCTGGGTCAAAAATAAAACGTTCACCCAAAAACAGAATGCCGTTAATGTGATTTTTCTGAATTAAAGGAATTATGAGAGTTGGGTTCAGTGACTTAAGGATATCTGCAACATTTGTGTCTGGACATTTTGCCAGAAGGTATTCTAATGTTACAGGATGACTCTCTTCAGTAAGAACAGCAATGATTGGATCTGTAAATGGAATTACATATTTGTTTTTACTTCCAAATTCTGCATTGCTCTGTCGCGTTTCAAGTGTAAAATTTTCAGAGTTAATAAGGTCAAGAACAAAGATTCCGGCATCAGTAACGTGCATCTGTGCCATGCATGAAAAAACGATAGATTCAAGAAGCTGTGCACCTTCAAGAGCAGAGTTAAAGGAACGGGAAATATCAAGAAGCTGTTCTAAATCGTAGATTCTCTTCTCGTATTGTGCGGAAACTTCTTTTATTGTTCTTCGTTTTCTTGCAGCCATAATTAATCTCTTCTCTAGCCATTAATGATAGCATAGTTTTTCATTATTTCAAAAAAAATTTCCCATTTTGGATATTGTTTTTCCAACAGGTCTGAGTTGTCTCTGTTTCGTGAAGACATCATCAGAACTTTTAGGTTTGAAATAATTTCACTTGCAGGTTTTTTAGCATCCTGAATCAGTAATTCAAGATGCTTAGAAAGTTTGTTTAAACTATTTATTTCTCGGCTGATTAGCTTGCTGGCTTGAGCATTAATATTATTAACATTCATTTCCAGCTTTTTAAAGAAATCCGGGTCTTTATGGGCATCACGAATATAGCCTTCAATCATGGCAACATCATTAGGTTTTCCGCTGGCGAATGAATCTTCAAATGCCTGAAGATTTTCTGAGCTTTCCAATGCGGCAAAAATATCTGCGGCAAATTCAGTTTTGAACTGGGAATTATTAAAGAATCCTTCAATAACGATATTATTCAAAAGTAAACGGATTGGTTCTGTCATAAAAATAAAAAGGAAAGTTTTTAGAATCTGCATAGGCATAATCCATGTAAATGATACCTGTGCGTTCGCCAGTAGTTTTGCATTAGTTTCGTTGTTGTAACCGTTAAGACGTAGCAGCGAAACATCTCCAAAAAGCCTTGAAAGCTCATTGTTAATTTTTTCGTCCTTCATTTCAGATTTTATGCGCTGTTCATCCGTATTAAATCTAACCTGGATCATTTCATTGAAATTTCTGCGGGCAGATAATTCATATTTTGCTTTTTTTGGAACATAATTTATATCGTTTCTTCCGTAAGCAATCAGGAGTTTGATTTTTTCTTCTGAAATTATATGTTTTAGAATATATGCAATTTTCTTAACATTATCTGCTATTTCGCTTTCCTGATTATCAAGGGAAGAAGTTCCTTTTCTCAATGATTCTAATGCAATTAATGCATTCAGAGTGCTGTTAGAAAGTTTTAATCCGGCTATCAGATAGTACATATCCTCAAGAATGTTAACCATTCGGTCTATGTATATTTCTTGAAATGCTGGCTGGTAATTCAAATCTGCTGAAATAAAATTTGGATCAAAAACTTGAAGAACTGTTACAAAACTGAACTTTGACAAGTCAAACAACTGGTTTAAGAGATTCAAATCTTTGTCTATATGAGCGAATGCAGGTGTTCCCAGTTCGTGTGTAATTTTTTCTAAAGCTTTATGCTGATGGTCAAAAATCTGTGAAGTAGTCATAGCTGTGTTTTCCAGCTGTTTTTTTCGTTCTTCATAGGAAAGACTTTCAACAATTTTTTGACCTTCTGAACTAAAGCCGGTAACAACAAGCTGAGCTTCAAAGCGGCGGTTTCGTGCGGCATCAGGTCCACAAATTGTAGAGTAAAGGAGTTCGTTTATTGGTTTTGTATTTATGTATAAAAGTCTACAGGCTTCTGCAAAGTTTGGAAGAACTCTGCCGTTTTTGAAAATCAAAGGTTGAAACGCAGAAATTTCTTTATCCAGTTTTTTCATCTGGATTTTTTTCTGAACTTCGGGAGAATTTTTATTAAAAAGAGATTCAAAAAAAAATGTTATAGTTTGTAGTAAACTCATGTATTAAAGTTTAATTATTTTAAAGATAATCGTCAAATACCTGATGATAGTCTTCTATAGTTGCTGCATGAACTGTTTTTGCTCTAAGTTCTGCACCACCTTCTATTCCCTTTGAATATGCACAAAAGCGTTTTCGCATTTCCATGCAGGCATGTTTTTCGTTTGTATCTGCCGCAAGCATTGCAAGTTCGTTAAACGCAGTTTTTATTCGTTCAGATGCAGGAATTTCCTGATATTCTCCATTCTGCAGAAGTTGAATTGTTTTTTTGAATATAAATGGGTTTCCCATTGCGCCGCGGGCAAACATAACACCGTCGCAGCCGGTTTCTTCAAGCATACGCTTTGCATCTTCCGGTTTAAAAAGGTCTCCTGAACCAAAAACAGGAACTTTACCGTCAACTAACTGTACAAGTTCTTTTAATTTATTCCAGTCAGAAAAGCCTTCGTAACCTTGAGTTTTTGTTCGTGGATGCATTGTAATCGCATCTGCTCCGTTTTCAAGCGCTGCCAGGGCTGCTTCTTTCCATGTTATTGTTTGTGCGTCCCAGCCAGATCGAATTTTTACAGTAACAGGTCGCTTTCCTTCAGTGGCGCGTTTTACAGCGGCAACAATTTTTCCAAGTCGGTCTGGGTCTCTGGTTAACGCAGAACCTGCGTTTGTCTTTACGATTTTTGGTACTGGGCAACCGCAGTTAATATCAATGACTTCACAGCTGGATTTTTCCATCACGATTTTTGCGGCTTCATACATTACATCTTCTTCGCCGCCAAAAATCTGAACGGCATAGGATTTTTCGTTTTCTGCCCGGGACATAAGCTCTTCTGTTTTCCAGTTGCCACGAACCAAAGCTTCTGCACTAACCATTTCTGTATAAGTGAAGGAAGCTCCTTGTTCTACACAAATAGAACGGAACGACCTGTCGCTGTATCCGGCAACAGGCGCAAGAAAGAGATTCCCATTTAATTCTACAGAACCAATTTTTACAGGATGATAAAGCATTATTCTTCCGGTAACTTGAAAATCTTGCAGCTGTTTTTCCAAAGCTGCTGACTTAATTCTTCTAAATCCATTTCAAGCATTTCTGCAAGGAATTTAGCTGTTGATGTAAGGTAAGCAGGCATTGTGCGTTTTCCGCGGAATTCTGCCGGAACCATAAAAGGACTTTCTGTTTCAATAAGAATTCTGTCCAATGGAATATTCATTATTGTTTCGTGAAGATTTCGCGCATTGCGGTATGTAAGGTTACCGGCAAATGAAAAATAAATGTTCATATCAAGACATTTTTTTGCATAAGCCGCATCTTCTGAATAGCAGTGTAAAATTGCTCCTGAATCTGGAATTCTTTCTGAAAGCACATCAAAAACGTCTTTTCCTGCATCGCGGTTATGAATAATGACAGGAAGATTGTGTTTTTGTGCCAGTTCAAGCTGAGTAATAAAAAGTTCAATCTGAGAACGTTTGTCACCAAACTGTTTGAAATAATCTAAACCAGTTTCTCCAACGGCAACAACGTTTGGATTAGAAAGGTATTGTTCAATTTTATCTATATAATTGCTTCCCGGGTTGGTAACTTCAGAAGGAGCAACACCTACGGCGTGGTAAATTCCAGGCAGCGCCTTAAGGTTTGGATAGACCCTTTCAAAATCGTGAAGACTGTTGTTGATGCTGACAATGCGAGTTACACCAGCCTGCTTTGCTTGCTGAATAACGCGTAATTGTTCTATAGGATCATCGTAAATAAGCCCGATGTGAGCGTGAGTATCAAAAAATTGCATGGCTTTTCTTCCAAAAGGTGATGTTAGGAGACAGGAATGTCTCGGAAATTGGTGATTTTTTTTACCAATCCTACCGATAAATGTAATATAGGATTTTGGAGTTGTCAACATTATAGGGAATTTCTTGAAAAACGGGTCTTTTTTTAAAGTTCACTAAAAGTTTGACATTGAATAAATGAGCGTGATATACTCAATTTGGTTTATACGCTTTATATAAATTGGGGATTTAAAGATTGGCTAAAACTCAAAGATACAAAAGAATTGAGAAGACCATTGTTTCTAACGTACACAATAGTTTTGTTTCTTTTTTTAAGACAATTGGACTCTTCTTTGTAAAAGTGTTTAAGATTTTTGACAGTAAACTCACAGTAATGATTGTGCCTCATTCGCAGAGCAAAGTAATAAACTTTCAGACAAATGTTTTTGCGCTCTGTTTTGGACTTGTTCTTGTTGTAGGAATTGTTGGTTCTTTCTTCTATTTTAACAGACGTGCCGTAATTTCTAAAGTTGAAATAAGTTCGCTTATGAATAAAAACCGCGAAACTCTTGCAAGTCTTGATGAACTTCGTGATGAAAATACAAATCTTTTGCAGGCTGCAAAACGTTTTCAGTCTTCGCTTTCTCAGAGTCTTGCTTTGCTGGGATTGGACAGAAATAATAATGTATCACAGTCTTCTATAAATAACGGTGATCTTTCGTCCCTGTTTACATCACGGGATACAGTAAATGGTTCTGTTAGGGAAGCTTCTGATATACGTTCTCTTACGGCATATCTTGAAGAAGCCGTACAGCCAATTGAACAGATTGGTAAAATGCTGGATAACCAGAATGCACTTTTCCGTGAAATTCCAAACATCTGGCCTGTAAACAATCCTAACGTTCATATTTCCAGTCAGTTTGGACCTACAATTCACCCTGTAACAGGGCAGTGGTATATTCATAAGGGAATTGACTTTTCTACATGGCGTTCTGGGGATCCTATTATGGCAACTGCGAACGGTCAGGTTGTAACAGTTGGTTATGACAACAGTTTTGGTAACTATATAATCATTCGTCATAAACATGGTATTTATACACGTTTTGCCCATATGAGTGCTACTCGTGTAAAGAAGGGTGAATTTGTAAATCAGGGACAGATAATCGGTAATATTGGTAATACTGGTATTACAACTGGTCCTCATCTTCATTATGAAGTTCATATTGGTTCAGACGTAGTTGATCCAGCAAAATACATCAACGTAAAATTATTAAAATAAGTAGAAAACAATGGCATTCAGATCAGATGATATTTCAATCAATACTCTCGTAGGGAACGGGTCGTTCATCAAAGGTGATCTTAAGGTAAACGGCTTTATTCGTGTTGACGGTGATATTGACGGAGATTTAAATACTGACGGTGCTGTAATCATAAGCGAAAAAGCTCGTATTCATGGCAATCTTGTTGCAAAATCAGCGATTATTGGCGGAATTATACTAGGAGATGTAACTGCAAGAGAAGGAGTAAAACTTCTTTCTTCTTCTGCTGTAATTGGTAACATCATTACCCGCAAAGTTCAGATGGAAGACAAGGTAATATTTCACGGGCATTGTATTTCAATAGAAGACGAAACAAGATTTGACGAAGAAACAAAGCGATTTCTTGAGGCAAAGGCTATTAGGGATAAGGCTGCGCTTTCATGAGTTCAATGGATGTTTTAAATTCATCTTTATATTTCTCGTCAGTTGCAAATGCTTCAAGAGAAGCGCAAAAAAATCAGGACAAGCAAAAAGTAGACAAAACAAAAAAGACTGCATTTTCTTCGATGATGCAAAAGTCTCAGGAAATTCAAGAGCTTGCCAGCGAAGGGTTTCCTATTGAGATAGCAGGAATGTCTGTTGAGGAAGCTGTTGTCTTTTTAAAAGATGCAGTTGATTCTTCTGCAGATAAGCTGAATGATTTTGTAAGTGCAGAGAATTTTGCAGAATTCAGGAAATCTGTAAGCAGCTTCTTAAAGTATGTAGAAAAAAATAATTACGAAATTTCCAAAAAAAAGCGCTTTGGAAAAAGTTATAAAAAAGGCGTGTATTTTGAAGAAGTTCGTCCTAAAGATCCCTATTATCAAATTCATGTGATTAACACGGAACTTGACAGGCTTGCCACCATGGTGCTGCAAAATCATTCAGATAAACTTGCTCTAATGAGCAAAGTGGATGAAATAAAAGGTCTTGTGGTGGATTTTCTGGCTGTTTAGGGTATAATTTGAGGTAGTTATGAGTGATATTTTTGAAAACGATATAGATAAAGAAAATGTAAACCTTTCGTCATTGGAAGATGGGGAATCTGGAGAAAGTCTTGAACAGTTTGAATTTGAAGGGCCTCTTTATTGTCTTAAACTTGCTTATTCCTGTGAAAGCGTTTATGCAAAAAATGAAAAAAATATAGATGTTCGTGTTGGTGAGTACGCAATTATTCCTACCCGCTATGGAAAAGACATGGCAAAAGTTCTGGGAATTTCCAAAAAGCCAATGGGCGTAAAACCTTCGGATGTTGTAGTAATTGAACGTAAGGCATCTAAAGAGGATCTGGCAAAAGCTGCAGAATACGAAAAAAAAGAAAAAGAAGCATACGGTATTTTCAAGGAAAAAGTTCAGCTTCATAAATTAGACATGAAACTTATTACTGTCCATTTTCTTATTGACGAGCAGAAAGCTTTGTTTTTCTTTAGTTCAGAAAATCGCGTAGATTTCCGTGAACTTGTAAAAGATCTTGTAAGTATTTTTAAGATGCGCATTGAACTTCGTCAGATTGGTGTTAGAGATGAATCTCGTATTGTTGGCGGACTGGGCGTTTGCGGAAGACCTTTCTGTTGTCACGGAGTCAGCGATAAATTGCGTCCGGTTTCTATTAGAATGGCAAAAGATCAAAACCTTTCCCTTAATTCACTTAAAATCAGCGGACAATGCGGACGTCTTCTTTGCTGTCTTTCTTATGAATTTGACTGGTATAACGAAGCTCGCAAAAAATTACCTAATGAAGGAATTCACATTCATTATGATGGAACGAACTTCAAAATAATGGAAGTGAATCCATTGACTTCAATGGTAAAAATGCTTGGTGAAGACGGACGTATGCTGGAAGTTAATGCAAAACGTTTTTGCCGCGACAACAACAAGTGGCGCATTGATTAGAACCAGATTTTGAATTATTCAAGTACGCAAATTATTTCTTCAGAATTATCAGAAAGCGGAGTCTTTTTGTAATCTCCGTAGAAATCAATCTTTGTAAAGCCAGCTTTATTTGCCAGTTCAATTAATAATTGTTTTGTTACTGGCAATATTTCCATATTTTCAAAAACAGGAATTTTTTTTGAGTAAGCATCTATTGTTTGTGTAATAATTGCTTTTGTATCAGATTTAAATTCAATATTTGTTACTAATGCTACTCTTTCTGATTTTTTTATGGATGGTTTGTTGCCTTGTTTTAAGTATTCATAATTATAAGTACGGATAATCATTTTTCCATTTTTAGAAAGGAGTTCTTTGCAGTTTTTTAAAACTTTTTCTGCGCTTTCTTCATCACGGACAGATACAAGCCTGTTGTTCAGGCACATTATAACGTTGTAGTAAGATTTTCCGAGATATTTATTCATTTCTAAAGCAGACATTTTAAAAAATCTGATGGATAAAAGCTGAAATCTTCTTTTTAATGATGAACATGTTAATAAAGGTTGCGACATTTCGATTCCCGTAACGTCTTTTCCTCTTTTTGCAAGGCGGTAGGATAATTGCCCTGAACCTGAACCAATCTGTAGTATCTTATTAGGGGTAGTAAAACCTTTACAGATATCTTCAATGAAAGCTAACTGTTCATCTGTAGTTGGGTAAAGTTCATCGTAGTATTCAACTAAGTTGTGTAAAAAATTCATGAATTAAATTGTAAATCAGTTTTTTAGAAAAGCAATAAAAATAAATTGAATTTGTAAAAAACTGAAAACTATTAATCGACTGACTGTAAATCTGTAATAGAGTCTGAGTTGTCTCTTTTACGTGTTGCAGAAGTAAACAGTTTGTTCAGAAGTTCCGTACAATTTTCTACCATGATTTCATAAACTTTTGGGATCAAAAGTTGTTTGTTTACAGGATCAAGCCCGCTTTGACCACTTTTAGTCTGGAATGCAAATACAAACAGTATTCCTGTTTCTACAGGGCGAGTCATATACAAAACCGCATCAGAACGGAATCTAAGTCCATGAATTGTAAACGCAATGTCGGAAACTTTTTCGTAATCAGCAAGTTCCAGCTGACCTTCTGGCAATACAAAAGAAAAGTGTGAAATACTGATATCTGTAAGACGACTCTGAATAACGCCCTGTCCTTCTGCTGTAAACTGGAAAGAACAGCTGTTGGAACAAACTGCACGAACGTTCTTTCGGCGGCCCATAGCCTGATTTGCGTAAAGAACCTGTTCAATAAGCTGAAAATTATTTTTTTTCTGATATTCAATCTGAATACAGCCACACTGAATTCCAATTGAATACAGATACTGTCGTTCCAGAGCCTGTCGTTCAGAAACAGACTGGCGTTTTGCGTATAAAACACCAAAAAGGGCATTAGGATATTTGTCCTGCATTCCCTTAATCAGATGATTCCATGTATTACCTTGAATTGGCGCATCAATTTTGAAGAAAAGAATAGAATCTTTAAATACAGAAAGAATGATATCAACTTTAACTTCTATAGGAAGGAAAATGTCTGTGTCTATAAAGTAACATTCATAACCAAGTGTAAGGTATTCTTCTAGATAAGATTGCGGAAACAAAGTTCTGTCAGGAGCAATGAAAAATGTTTTTCTACCTTTGATTATTTCGTCTACAATGTTGCTCATTATTCCTCCAATACATCTGAATATAAATTATAACATAGATTTTAAACTAGTGGGAAAGGAATTTCATTTTTTTTAAGAAAATTAAATTTAAACTTGCAGGTGCATTTATTCGTGGGGAGGGTTAAATATCCTGGCCTTCAGATCCTGTAAAGAGTATGAAATCCGACTGGGATACCTTATGAAAACGAAGGATACTCCCATGCTTGCGTAGGGGTTCGTTCATTCAACGGATATTAAAATTCTTTGTAAATTATTCATAAACTTGATTTTAGAGAACTGTCTAAATTCTAATTAATTAATGGAAACTCTTTACACGTAATTATTTTTTTCGTTAAAATCGTTTCACTATGGAATTTACAGAAGAAACAATTGAAGCTTTAAAAGTTAATGAAGTTGAAATTATGAAAAAAATTGCTGAAGAATTACAGATACGTCTTCAGCAGGTTAGTGCAGTAATCAGTCTTGTAGAAGAAGGCTGTACAATCCCTTTCATTTCCCGCTACCGAAAAGAAAAACATGATAATTTGAATGAAGTTCAGGTACGTGATACAGACCACTTGTTCAAAACATATAAAAATCTTGAAGAACGACGCCTTGAAATTGTAAAAGGAATTTTCAAGCAGGGAAAATTAACAGAATCTTTGTATAACGCTTGTATGAGCGCAACAACTCTTACAGAACTTGAAGATTTGTGGGCTCCATTTAAGAAAAAGAAGAAGACTCGCGGTATGGTTGCTGCAGAAAAGGGGCTGGAACCTTTGGCAGATGCTATGCTTGAAATGAATGATGCTGCAATCGAAAAAGAAGCTGAAAAATATGTTAAAACAGACAATGAAGATGCTGCTCTTAACGTAGAATCTGCCGCAGATGCTTTGCAAGGTGCGCAGGATATTCTTGCAGAACGTGTAAGTCAGAATACAGAAAACCGTGCTGCAATTCTTGACCTTTATATGGCAGAAGGCAACATCAAGACTAAGGGTATTGTTCCAGACGGACAGACAGAAGAACAGGCAATGAAAGTCAGTACATATCAGATGTACTGGGATTATTCAGAACCTTTGAATCAGGTAAAACCTCATCGCATTCTTGCAATCAACCGTGCAGAACGGGAAGGCGCTCTTGATGTTACAATTGATGTAGATGTTGATTCGGCAGTTGATTTGCTTACACGCAAAGCTGTTGTAAACAACAAATATCATAAAGAAGCCATTGAAGACGGAGTTGTGCGTCTTCTTTCTCCTGCTGTTGTTCGCGAAATCCGCAGCAACGAAGCAGATGAAGCTGATAATCACGGTATTGGCATCTTCAGTGAAAACCTTAAAAATCTTTTGATGACACAGCCAATTAAAGGCAGCCGGGTTCTTGGAATTGACCCTGGTATTCGTACAGGTACAAAATGTGCCGCACTTGATGAAACAGGAAAATATCTTGGATATTTTAAGATTTTTCAGGTTCAGGATCCAGAAGATGCTTACAAACAGCTTAATGATGCTATTGATAAGTATGACATTCAGGTTGTAGCAGTTGGAAACGGAACTGGAAGTCCAGAAGTACAGGCTGTAGTTTCAAAAGTAATCAGCGAAAACTATGCAGATGCAGACGTAAAATATACTGTTGTTGATGAATCTGGTGCTTCTGTTTATTCAGCTTCTGAAGTGGCAACAAAAGAATTCCCTGAGCTTGACCTTACAATTCGTGGTGCAATTTCAATGGGTCGCCGTCTGCAGGATCCTCTTGCAGAACTTGTAAAAATTGACCCTAAGGCTATTGGTGTTGGTCTTTATCAGCACGACGTAAATCAGAAAAAGCTTGGCGAAACTTTGGATGAAGTTGTTGGTTCTGTTGTAAACCAGGTTGGCGTAAACTTAAATACAGCTTCTTACATGCTGTTGAGCTATGTTTCTGGTATTACAATGAGCACTGCAAAGAAAATCACAGAATATCGTGATGCTAATGGAAAAATTCTTAGCCGCGAGGACTTGAAAAAGGTTCCAGGTCTTGGTCCAAAAGCCTTTGAACAGTGTGCCGGATTCCTTAAGATTGCAGAAAGTTCTGACCCTCTTGATAACACTTGGGTTCACCCTGAAAACTATGATGTTGCCAGAGAAGTGCTTCCAACTGTTAAAGCAGGCGGAAAAATCAGCAATGACGAGAGAAAGGCTCTTGCAGAGAAATATAATATTGGCGAAACAACTTTGAATGATATCATTGAAGAATTGCAGAAGCCAAACAGAGACCCTCGTGACGGATATCCAGCTCCAATCATGCAGAAAGGTGTTGTTCAGTTTGAAGACCTTAAAGAAGGCATGAAGGTAACAGGAAAAATCAAGAATGTAGTAGACTTTGGTGCTTTCGTAGATATCGGTTTGCACGAAACAGCTTTGATTCACGTTTCTGAATTGAGCGATTCTTTTGTAACGGATCCGATGGAAGTTGTTAAGGTTGGCGATATTTTTGAATTCACAATCATTGGCCTTGATAAAGACAGAAAGCGCATTTCTTTAAGCTTGAAAAGTGATGCTGCAAGCCGCATAGGACAGAGTGTTGCAAGCCGCGCTGCAGCCCGCAGTGCAGGTGATTCAGGAACAGGTTCTGGCGAAACAAAGCGCAAGGTTGTAGTTGTAAAGAAAGGTTCTGCTGGTGGAAATGGGACTGCCCGTCCTGCTGGAAATCGTGACCGCAACGGTGGAAATCGCAGCTACAATTCTGGCAGTGATGACGGAATGAGTTACAATCCATTTGCAGCTTTGCTTAAAAAATAGAAGGTGCTGTCCCAAAAGTAATGAGTGTAGCGCTCAGGAACCACTCGTCGAAATGACTGCTACACTAAATGTGGTGGTTTCG
>ERZ808026.112-NODE-112-length-15866-cov-2.806131_pt1 | contig 15866 bp, 16 predicted proteins | sample MGYA00380182_ERZ808026 | MGnify/ENA primary metagenome ERZ808026 (study PRJEB31490, sample SAMN06133376) | cow dung metagenome | isolation source: H9 | host: cow | place: China: Chengdu | collected 2015-05 ... | reverse complement strand
TATCTGCGCCGTAAATACTAAAAATATGCCCTTCACGCAAATGCGTGAAGGGCATTTCTCTATGGTTTTTTCATCAGTCCCGTTCTCAGGCAAGTCGGCAGATCCAGCTTTTTGATCCCCTTTTCGCCGAAATCAATGACCGCAATGCTGCCCGAGCGGCTCTCCAGCACACCCCTGCCAAATTGCTTATGTTCAACCGCCATTCCAACTTGATACTCGTTTTCCCAAGCAGCGATTTGGTCCAAGGCAGGTTTCGTCTGGTAAGAGATCAGCGTTTTTTTCCGTTTTTCCAGCGTTACCCCACTCTGTGTCTCTCCCAACAGTTGAGACACAAAAGTGGACTTTGTCCCTCCCAACTCCCCAAACTTCCCAGCATAGGTCAGCAGTTCCAACTGAACACGCGCGCGAGTGACCGCAACATAGAAGAGCCTGCGCTCTTCTTCCAGGGTCTCCCGTTCTTTCTCACCCAGTTCACTTTCTTTCACAGACATGTCCACCGCCGGGAACAACCCATCCAGTACGTCCATAACGATCACTCTGTCATACTCCAGGCCTTTGCTTGCATGCACTGTGGACAACACAAAGCAGCACCCCGGATGAGGCACAGGGTTTTCCACCACTTCCTTCAGCTCTCTCAGACGACGCAGGAACTCCTCAACGTCCGGAGTCTGATTGGCCAGCGCCAGCAGGATATCCAGTTTCGCCGTATCCATGTTTTGTTCTTCCAGATAATCGCCATACCCCAGATAGCGTACCAGCCGCTGCAGCGCCGCGTAGCTGCTCAAGGTGGGCAGCTTGGCAAAGTGGGTCTGCATGGCACGTACTTTGCCCAACTGCCACCCCTCCAGTGCCGCACTGTATGCCAGTACCTCGAACACGCTGTCATTTGGATCCATAGTTTGAAGAATCTGCGAGATCACGGTTTTTTTCACCTTCAGATCCAACTTATAGTAAAAACGCAGGAATTTCTCTCGATCCGTATCATCAAAGGCAAACTCCAACATATCCGTCAGATCCCGTACAATCGGACTGGTAAAGAAAAATGCCTCTCTTTGCCGGCAAACATAGGGGATCCGGTGATTCTCCAACAGATCAATCAGCGGCAACGCGCTGTCATTGTTGCGGAACAGCACCGCTGTGGGCACAGCGCAGTTTTCCGCCACCTTCATCAGGTACTTGTACTGCCGGTTGTAGTCTCCCAACTCCACCTTTCGGATGTCCTCTCCCTGAGGATTCTCTGTGTGCATCCGCTTGGGATGACGCTCCTGATTGCGCTGAATAAAGGCATCCGCCCGCTCCACAATACTTTTTGTGGAGCGGTAATTGGTCTCCATCAATAAAACGCGCGCACCGGGATAGGTTTTCTCAAACTCCAGCAGCGCCTGAGGCCACGCTGCCCGAAACCCGTAGATGCTCTGGTCCTCGTCACCCACCATAAAGAGATTATTTCGGGGTGCCGCCAGCAGACGGAGAATCGCATGTTGGATCTTGGATGTATCCTGCGCTTCATCTACACAGAGATAGGCGTACCGCAGTCGGAACCGCTGCAGAATTTCCGGATACTGACGAAAAATCCGATAGGCAAAGACCATCTGATCATCATAATCCATCAGGCGGTACTTCCTGAGATAATTCTGATATCCGGAATATACCGCCGGGAAATCCATCCCATCCACCTTATATGCCTTGATTTCATCATCGGTGAGCATCATGTTTTTGCAATATGTAATATGAGTGCGCGCTTCCTTGATCTGCTGATCGCCCGGAAATACAGTCCCTCCCTTGGACAGCAGTTCCCGGACCACCCCGTTCAGCTTTTTCTCATCGCTGACCAACGCAAAGGGCTGTGTTCCTTTGTAGGCAGCATAATACTGTACTACCACGGCACAGATGCCGTTAATGGTTCGAAATGTCAGCCGTTTGGCGTGTTCCTCTCCAAACCGGTTGATGAAACGCTCCCGCATATCCCGGGTGGCCGCTACGGTATAGGTCACTGTCAGGATCTGCTCGGGAGGGATACCCTTGCAGTAAATCATATACCCCAGTCTGGACACCAACACCGTGGTCTTTCCGCTTCCGGGGACCGCCAGCAGCAAAACCGGCCCTTCGGTTTGGCGTACCGCCGCCTGCTGCTGCGGGTTGAGCGCGATGGAAAACCGCTGCTGAAATTCCTGTTCTGTCACAAAATCCCCCTGTCATCGTGTCCCATTTATGGGACTTTTCTTTTGCTATACTCACATCACAATCAAAAGATGAGAGGAGCAATAGTATGGATTACAACATCGTATGGGTACGCGGTCATGTGGAGGTCTACGACTGGGCCGGTCGTTTTTGCTTCTCTGCCGATAACGAGCGGGAGGCACTCCAGGAGCTGGATCTGACCGCGTGAGTATATCAAATACAGGCGGCTGAACCTGGTTCAGCCGCCTGTTTGTATCTATCAGGAATCAATAAAACTGCGTACACGCAGCTGAACACCCAGTTCTTCCGCAATGGCATAACAGCGGTCGATCTCCTCCCGGGTCTTGTCCTTGTCCACAATGGTCATCACCACATTGGGAACGTAGGCTGCTGCCTCTCTGGTAAAGTCCAGCATGGCCTGATAGGCCGCCTCACCCTGAATGGGATGACACAGCTGGACATAGCCGGCAGCATCCACCGCATTGAGTGAAATAGATAACGTCTGGATGCGGCCCTTCAGATCAGGGCAGATATCTCGGCCATGGATCAGGTTGGCATGTCCGTTGGTATTGATGCGCACAGGAGGCAGCTGCTCCCCAAAACGCTCTTTCAACTGGTCCACCAGCCACAGGATATCGTCGATCCGGTATGTGGGCTCTCCGTAGCCGCAAAAGACGATCTCACGATAACTGGGCACATCCCGGCTCAAAAAGCTATCCAGAGCCTCCTGTCGGGTAGGCTCACGTTCCAGCCACAGGGAATCCTCCGTATAGATAGAACCCTCAGCCTTGCCGTGCCGCAGACAGAACTCGCAGTTGCAGTTGCATTTATTGGTGAGGTTAACATACAGTGCTCCCTCATATTCATAGGTAATCGTCATAAGCAACCTCTCCTCTCAGATATTGAACAATCGTTTTCCGTTTTCGGTTGTAATGCGGATGACTTCCTCCACATCCATCCCCTTGACCTGGGCGATGGTCTCTGCCACCAGCCCCACCTTGCCGGAATCGTTGCGCTTTCCGCGGAAGGGCACAGGGGTCAAGTAGGGGGAATCCGTCTCGATCATGATGCGGTCCATAGGCAGCCACTGGATCACTTCCAGGGACTTACGGGCATTCTTGTAGGTAACCACGCCGGTAAAGGAAAGCATCCAACCCAACTTAACCAGAATCTTGGCATCTTCCACACTGCCGGAATAGCAGTGGTATACACCCTTCACATCAGGATATTCCTTCACGATCTCCAGACAATCTCTGTGTGCCTCGCGGTCGTGGATGATCACCGGCAGCTTCAGCTCCCGTGCCAATTCCATCTGGCGGCGGAATACCGCTTTTTGCACCTCTGCGGGTGCATTGTCCTCCCAGTAATAGTCCAGACCGATCTCGCCTACCGCTTTCACCTTCGGGTCAGCGGCCAGCTTGCGCAGTTCCTCCTCTACCTGGTCGGTGTAAGTCTCGCAGTCGGAGGGATGAACCCCTACAGCGGCATACACAAACGGAAACGCATTGGCCAAAGAAACTGCAGTTCTGGAAGATTCCAGATCACAGCCGGGGTTCAGAATCAGCTCCACGCCCTGCTCAGGCATGGAGGCAAGCACTTCCATTCTATCGGCGTTAAATGCGCCGGAATCATAGTGCGCATGGGTATCAAACAACATAACGTATCTCCTCAAATGCTGTACTTGTGGGAAGGGAGGGTCAACCACGCACCCTGTCAGGGTTTGCGCTGCCCTCCACGGCAAAATAGGTAAAGTAGGCATCTCCCTGAGTCTCGTTTTCGAAGACCTCCAGATAGGCCAGGGTCATCTCCCGCTGCTCCTGCGGCACCTGAAAGATCAGTTCCCCCTCTGCCGACTCATCCTCCGGGATGCTGTACTCATGGGGAAACTGCCGCTCGTAGTACCAGGTTTCGGGATAAGCATACTCCCCCTCATCGGAGCCCCACTGCACCCGAAAATCATAGCGCCCCATGGGCAGCTCATAGTCTTCCGTGTTTTCAATCTCCAGCTCCGCTACCACGATTTGGTGTCCTTCTCGGGCCTGCATACCATGGTAATCCTGGTGAACAGTTATTTCTTTCACACGGTAGTCAAAAAAGGCCGTAGAGACCTCATCCTCCAGGTCGAAAAACTTATTCTTCGGTTCTGAGCCGCATCCACAGGCAAACAGCAGACAAAGTGCCGTCAGAACCAATCCGGGAAACTGTATTTTTTTCATAGAAACGCTCCAAATCCACTCTATTTGGTACGAAATTGATTATAGAAGCCCCACCGTCCAATGTCAAGACGGGGGAGTCCCCACGCAAAAAGAACCGGAGCACAGCTCCGGTTCTCCCCTTTTATTTATTCCTCAACGTAGTCGTCGTACTCAGAGGGAGCGCCAGCCTTCTTCTTCAGCTTCTCGCCCACACTGGCACCCATTTCCAACAGGTTGTCCCAATAGGCAATGATGGCACACACTGCAGCGGCGGCAGCGAGGGAAAGAGCTACAATCTTCAGCACGAAACGGGCAACTTTCATGATTCATACCTCCACAGTTCAAATTGATTGTCTTTAGTTTACATGATTTTCACTTTGAATTCAATCTATTTCGGGATTTTTTCAGCTTGTGTCACGTTCTCAGGAATCGCTCGGCGTCCCTTCAACCAATTTCACCCGAACCGTCAGCATCGTGTTTCCCCGCAGCACATCCAGGACCAGCTCTTCGCCTACCCGCTGCAGATTCTTGACCCGCTCCAGATCCCGGTTGACAGTGGTGCTGTGTCCGTTGGCTCCCACGATCAGGTCTCCCACCTGAATTTCGGTATTGCAGGCATCGCTCCAGTCCTCAATTTTCAGAACCTCCAGACCGATGCGTTCGTGGCTTTGCTGTACTGTGATCCCAAGCATAGGAACCTGAAGTTCCTCTCCGGCGATCAGATGATCCACCACATATTTCACCCGCTCCATCGGAATCGCAAATCCCAGACCCTCGGTAGAGCCATCTTCGGTGACAATCTTCACTGCGGTAACACCAATCACCTGTCCCCGGTCATTGAACAGTGCCCCGCCGGAATTTCCAAAATTGATGGGCGCGCTGGTCTGCAGCAGATGCATCCTGTTTCCGTCCACTTCCAACTCACGATCCACGGAGGAAATAATTCCGGGCGTAAGGGTCATCCGGTATCCCAGAGGATTTCCCAATGCCGATACCTCATCGCCAACCTTCACAGAAAAGGAATCACCGAACTCCGCTGGGATCAGATCGGTTGCCTCCACCTTCAAAACCGCCAGATCCTCTTCCTGGGAAATCCCCACCAGCTTTGCCTCATAGCTCAGATCGTTGTTCAGCAGCACCTCCGCCCGGACCGCACCTTCAATCACATGGGCATTGGTAATGATGTAACCGTCCCTTGTCAGGACGATTCCTGTTCCCTCTCCCACGCCTTCGGAATCAGCGGCCCAGATGGTAACAATGGACTGCTGGTTTTTCTCATACACCTGGGTGTAGGACAGCTTCTCTCCCTGGGCAGCCGCTACCGGAACCGTCACTCCTGTGCCGGTTTCGGCCCGGGGCATAGTGGACACGGAAGCCGGGACCCGATTCTGGCCGTCAGGTAAGGTGATCGGACCGGAAGCATCCGGCTCCGACCAGGGCATGTTCCCCCCGAGCAGCAGCCCTCCTGCAGTCAGAATGCAAATCAATCCAATGGTCCCTAAAAATACGACCACAGGTTTTTTCAGGCGTCTTTTTTTCTTGTCAGGAACAGGAACAGGTTCCGTACGTCCCCGCTGTTCCCAGGGACCTCCCTGCCACAGGTCATCTCTCCGCGGCTGCATAGCCTCACTCCTCTCAGCGGGTCATCATGCCAAAGTCAACGTAAACACGAATTTGGTCACGCCGTCCTCGCTGGTCACATAAATGTTTTCCTTCAGGTTTCCTAAAATGGTTTTAACGATATACAGCCCCAGACCTACACCGTCACGGTCTGCACTGCGGGAATAATCCGCCTTATGGAAGCGGTCAAACAGCAGCGGCAGTTCTTCCGGCGGAATGGTGGCACCCAGGTTGCTGATACTGGTATAAGCTTTTCCATCCTTTTTCGTCATGCTTATGCCAATCACAGTCCCGGCAGCCGCAAATTTGGCCGCGTTGTCGATCAGGTTGTAGCAAACCTGGGTAATGGAATCAGGATCTCCCCAAACCATCAACCGCTCCTCTGGCATCTGCACATCCACATCCAGATCCCGCTCCGTGATCTTACCCTCCAGGCTGACCAGGACCTGCGAAAGGATCTCAGTCAGATCAAACTGGGCCTGCGCTGTCACACTCTCCGTCAGGGCATCCAAACGGGAAAGATCCAGCATGCGGCGCACCAGGCGGCTCAAGCGGCGGGTCTCCGCCACGATGATGTGCAGGGACTCCTGCTCACGGGCAGGAGGAATGGTGCCGTCCAGAATTCCCTCCGCAAAACCGGAGATGGTGGTCATGGGCGTTTTCAGCTCATGGGACACATTGGCGATAAACTCGCTTCTCTGGCGTTCCACCTTTTCAATGGAGGTAGCCATGGAATTAAACGCCTCTGCCAGGGTACCGATCTCATCCTGCCGGCTTTCGTATCCCCGAACGCGAACGTCCAGCTCGCCCCGGCCAAACCTCCGTGCAGCCTCCGCCATGTCATTGAGGGGTTTTGCCTGATAGGCAGAGGTCAGAGAGCTGGCCACGCAGGCGATCAAAAGCACCACAACCGCGGTAAAGAAGAAGATGGTAGCCGTAGAGCGCCACATCTCCGAGACGCTGGATGTATCTGCCGACACCATCACATACCCCTGGCAGCAGCTGCTCTCTCCCGTCTCCAGTACATAGGGCAGGGCTGCCATATAGCGGGTATCCGGGAAAATCCCATCCAGGTTGGTCATTCCGGTATATTTTCCATGGTTTCTCAAATGCCGGAGCATGGCCGCAGGCACTCTGGTGTCCTCGTAAGTATACAGTTTGTAGCCATCTGTGGCGTAGGTGATGCTTCCATTCTGATCTGTCACGATCACATAGGCATCCGCCGCCTTCGCCACTACAGCAATGGCTCCGGCAAAGGCATCGTTTCGGATGTCCCCACCCCAGACACTGCTGACATATTTTGTAGCCAGTTCCGCAATATCGCTGGCATTGCGCTGCATGGCCTCCCGCTTATCTTCAAGAATGTAGCGATAGGACAGGAGCATAAAGGCACTGCCCAGCATGGAAAAGGACACGGCGATCACCGCCACCATAATCGCAAGCTGGCGTCGGTACATAGTCTTCACCCGTCCTCACCTCCGTTTCTTTCGGATTGTACTGGTCAGCTTTTGCCGCCCACCTCAAACTTGTAGCCTACGCCCCAAACGGTTTTCAGCTTCCACTGTTCACTCACATCCTCCAGCTTTTCGCGCAGGCGCTTGATGTGAACGTCCACAGTGCGGGAGTCACCAAAGTAATCAAAGCCCCACACCTCGTCCAGCAGCTGGTTGCGGGTAAACACCCGGTTGGGGGAAGATGCCAGATGGAACAGCAGCTCCAGTTCCTTGGGCGGCGTATCCACCTGCTGTCCGTCCACCAAAAGCTCATAAGAATCCAGGTTGATGGTCAGCTTATCGTAGCTGAGCTTTTTGACCTGAGACACTTCCTCGGGACTGGTCCGGCGCAGCACAGCGTGAATCCGTGCCAAAACCTCCTTCATTTCAAAAGGTTTGACGATATAGTCGTCGGCACCCATCTCCAGTCCGGACACCCGGTCCTCCGTCTCTCCCTTTGCGGTCAGCACGATAACCGGGGTCTTTCCCTCCTCGCGGATCTTCTTGAGCACAGACCAGCCATCCATGACAGGGAGCATGATGTCCAGCAAAACCAAATCGGGCTGAAACTGGCGAAACTGTTCCACACCCTTGCCGCCGTCTTTGGCAACACTGGTTTCAAACCCTTCCTTCTCTAAATACAGGTGAAGAAGCTCGGCAATGTTGCTCTCATCTTCCACGATCAAAACTTTTTTTGCCATGTATAATACACCACCAATTCTATGGTTTTTTATCCTCTTACCTATTATATACAATTTCAGATGGTTTGAATGAATAATTTGTAAAATCCAAGCTCAGGAGCGGCGCGTTCCCTCCACATAGGAGTATTCCACAAGGATCACGGGGAAGTAGCGTTCGGACATCCCCTTCACCAGCCGTTCCATCTCTTCCTTAACCTTTGCTTCCTGTTTCTTGTGGGCATAAGGGACCACCATATCAAACAGCAGATTGGTGTGTCTGGGGCCGGCCGTCATACGAAAATCGTGAATGGTGATTTCCGGATCGATCTGGCGGGCCAGAGCCGCCACTTTTTCCCGCAGTTCCATAGTCCGCTGGTCATTTACAATGGGATCCATGTGGATCACGGTGTCGATGCCATGCTTCTGCTTCATCTCGCGCTCAATATGGTCTATCATATCGTGCACATCCAGCAGATCCGCGTCCGCAGGCACTTCCGCATGGAAGGACATCATCGCCCGTCCGGGACCATAGTCGTGATAGATCAGGTCATGGATGCCCAGGATGTACGGATGTTCCAGAGCCAGCTGGTCGATCTCCAGTGCCAGATCCGGGTCCATAGCCCGACCCAGTAGGGGATCAATGGTCTCCTTTGCCGCTTCGATACCGGTTTTCAGGATAAAGGCTGCTACCAACAGACCGGCAAATCCGTCTATCTGCAAGCCCCAGAAATGTCCTACTACAGTAGCCAGCATCACCACACCGGTGGAAATGGCATCAGACAAGGAATCTGCTGCAGTGGCCTCCATAGCTGCGGAATCAATGATTTTTCCCAGTTTTCGGTTGAAAACGAACAACCACAACTTCACCACAATCGCCGCGGCCAGAATCCCCATGGCCAACCAGGAAAAGTTCAATGCCTCCGGATGCAGGATCTTTTCCACAGAGGACTTGCCGATTTCAAATCCCATCAGCAAAATGGCTGCGGCCACCACCAAACCGGTCAGATATTCAATGCGGCCATGACCAAAAGGATGGTCCTCATCCGCCTCCTGTCCCGCCAATCGGAACCCGATCAGGGTAACAACAGAAGATGCCGCATCGGAAAGATTATTGATGGCATCTGCCACTACAGCAATGGAACCGATCAGCAGGCCGGATAAAATTTTTCCACAAAAGAGGAGGAAATTGAGGACAATTCCCGTGGTTCCGGCCAGCGTTCCGTAGCAGCTGCGCACCGCCGGATCTTTGGGATCCCCTCCCGCTGGTACAAATAGCTTGAGCAGTAACTGCGTCACTGAAATACACGCCCTTTCTTTTCTTATAGTATGTTCTGTTCTTGTTTTCGGACTCCCAATATCTGGAATTCTACTATTAAAACACACCCCTTTTCTCCCGTCAATCGGAAAAGCCGTAGAATCCCCCTGGGCATGGCGACAGTATTTACAATTTGTTCATGTGCCTGTCATGATTTTGACGCATTTATTTTTTATGATATCCCCGTACTCAACGTACAGACCAAACCATAACTACTTCCTTTTTCCCTCTCCTTTTTACAACACACAGGCAAAGGACCCCAACTGATCTGTTGGGGTCCTTTGTCGTTTCCCATCACAGCGTTATCTGACGCAGTTTACATTTTGTTTACAATCATGTCACGCTTTTTTCTTATTTTTCCACTAAGCTGTAATCAGCAAGTTGATCAATGAAAAATCCTCCCATTCTCCCTCTCCTTTTTCAACACACCGTAAAACGCCTCGGCTTTCAGCCGGGGCGTTTTGCGTTTGAACAGACAGCGGGTCAGCCCCTGATGGCTGACCCGCTTTTTCATTTCTGTTTGGCAGACCGTTCTCTTCCCACAGCCCCGCTTTCCAGTTCCATCTGGTTCATTTTTCTCTTTCTGCTGGAGGAATAGTTCAGTTTTTCCACCAATTCTTCCCGGTTTCCCTCCTGAATGACCCTGCGGTACTGGCGGAGGTTGTCTTCCAGATGTTCCAGCGCCTTACAAAGTGCGTCGGAATTGAGCGTAAACAGCTGGGTCCACAAGGGGACATCCAGCGCCGCCACTCTGGTACAGCCCCGGAAGGAATCTCCTTCAAATCCCTGATACTCAAACAGCCTGGGATCGTCACACACTGCCACTGCAATAACGTGCATCATCTGGCTGGTGTAGGCGATGATCGCATCGTGCTGCTCCGGTGTCGTTTTCACCACATCGGCACATCCGATATGCTTGGCCACCCGCTCCATCAGACGGATATGCTCGGCTTTGGACTGCTCGCCCGGTGTAAGGATATAGTGTGCAGCCTGGAACATGTTGGGGATGGCGTTCTGAACACCGGACACCTCTCGTCCCGCCATAGGATGTCCGCCCAGAAAAGATACCTCCTCCGGCAGCGCTCTGGCCGCCTCCAGAACCGCCCCCTTAACACCGCATACATCGGTCACCATGGCTCCAGGCTTAAAGTGATCTTTATGTTCTGTCAAAAAATTGACAATTCCCTGCGGATGCATACATAAGAACACCAGGTCAGCTTCTCCCAATGCCTCTTCCGCATCGTCTGTGGCGCGGTCTACGATGTTGTGCTCCAGCGCATAGCGCAAGGTAGGCTGACTGACATCCACACCCAAAAGTTCGTAATCCTCAAATCCGTGCAGGGCCATGGCCATGGATCCACCGATCAGTCCAAGCCCTACCACCGCGATTGTTCCTTTCATCACAGGCACCTCTTTCCCCGTTGTCTAGCTGTACTTTAACACATTTACCCATTAAAGTCAACGCCGGTATATACCTCGAATTTTCTCTTGTCTCCACTCCATCACCGCACCTTCCCGCGGTCCAAACCTTCCACCGAAAATTTTAGGAAAGAGCGATTGACAAATCTGTCCGCGTAGTTTAGTATTAAGCTTAACTTTAGTTGGGTAATGTGCCCAAGACAAACCAGCAATGACTGGACGAGTAGACCATTCTGAACGTACAGAGAGGGAGCGGTTGGTGCAAGCTCCACCGAATGAATGGATCGAACATCACCCATGAGCGGTCCTGCTGAACCCTCAATGCAGTAGGCAGGAACGGTTTCCCTCCGTTATCAGGGGTTTGAGTGCGCAGACTGGATCCGTCTGCGAATTTAGGTGGTACCACGGAGTATTATGGCTTCGTCCTAGTCTGGGACGAAGCCATTTTTATATTTTCTCATCAAGATGTAGGAGGATGCACCATGACAGGCGCACAAGCTCTGATCGAAAGCCTGCGGCAGGAGCAGGTAACACATATTTTCGGCTACGCGGGAGCCACCATCTGTCCCGCAGTGGATGCATTAAAGGATGCCAACGACATCGGCTACACGCTGGTCCGCACCGAGCAGAATGCCGGTCACATGGCCTCCGGATACGCCCGTGTCAGCGGAAAGGTAGGCGTGTGCATGGTCACCTCCGGTCCGGGTGCCACCAATCTGATCACCGGCATCGCTACCGCCTACATGGATTCCATTCCCATGGTGGCCATTACCGGTCAGGTTCCCAGCAACCTGCTGGGCCGTGACATTTTCCAGGAAGTAGACATCACCGGTGCCGTAGCTCCTTTCTCCAAGCACAGCTACCTGGTCAAAAACGCCAACGACATTCCCCGGGTCATCAAGGAGGCCTTCCATATCGCCTCCACCGGCCGTCCCGGCCCTGTGCTGATCGACATTCCCATTGATGTCCAGAATCAGACCCTGAAGAAATTTGAATACCCCGAAGTGGTCAATATCCGGGGCTACAAGCCCAGTGTCCGCGGCAACGAGCTGCAAATCAAGCGCGTCATGGATGCCATCGCCCGCTCCAAACAGCCTTTGATCTGTGCCGGCGGCGGCGTTTGGCTGGCAAACGCCCAGGAAGAGCTGGTGGAACTGGCCGAAAGCTGTGCCATCCCGGTGGTCAAAACCATGATGGGCCTCTCCGTCCTCCCCACCGACCATCCCCTTAACATGGGCATGATCGGCGCACACGGCAACCACTGTGCCAATCAGGCTCTGGCCAGGGCAGATCTGTTGATCATGGTTGGTACCCGCGCTGCCGACCGGGCTATGGTAGACCCCAGAGAGATCCAGCGGCGCATGGCCACCATCCACATCGACGTGGATCCTGCCGAAATCGGCAAGAATATGCAGGCTGCCATCCCTCTGGTCGGCGACGTGAAGGTGATCCTGCGGCAGCTTCTGGATCGCTCCACCCCTGTCACCGACTCTTCTGCCTGGCTGGAACAGCTGCGCGACTATCGCAAGGCAGAGCTCAACCGCATTTTCCCTCACCGGGAGGGCTACATCTTCCCCGGCACCTTCCTGCGTAAGCTGGGCGCAATGCTGGACGACGATGCCGCCGTGTGTGTGGATGTGGGCCAGAACCAGATCTTCACCTGCAAATATCTCCCCCAGAAGCACGGCCGCCTGCTCACCAGCGGCGGTCTGGGCACCATGGGTTACGCTCTGCCCGCCGCCGTGGGCGTAAAGGTCGCACAGCCCCAGCGGCAAACCATCGTCATCTGTGGTGACGGCTCCTTCCAGATGGCTATGAACGAACTGTCTGCAATTCGATATGCAGGTATGGATATCAAAATCATCGTGTTCCGAAATCATGTCCTGGGTCTGGTCAATCAGATCCAGAACACCGCCCCCTACCACGGCTCCTTCGGCGTAGCCCTGGACGGCTCTCCTGACTTCCAGGTGATCGCTTCGGCCTATGGCATTCCCAGTATGGTTCTCAGTGAGGAGTCGCAGATCGAAGAAACTCTGGATCGCTTCCTGAAGGCTGAGGGCAGCTGTCTGCTCATCTGTGACGTCCACCCCGATGTCACCACCAACGACTGAGAAGGGAGGGAGAATATATGAAACAGACTATTTCCGTTCTGGTTGAAAACCAGGCTGGCGTTCTGAACCGGATCACCGGCCTCTTCTCCCGCCGGGCATTCAATATCGAATCTCTGGCCGTCGGTGTCACCGATGACCCCACCATCTCCCGTATCACCATCATCGTAGACAGCGGCAACAGCGTGGTGGAGCAGGTAGAAAAGCAGCTGAACAAGCTGGTGGAAGTAATCAAAGTCCGCACCCTGGAGGAGAACAGCCTGATCGGCCGTGAACTGATTATCCTGAAGGTCAACGCCAATAACAAGACCCGCCAGGACATCATGACCATCTGCTCCATCTACGGTGCCAAGGTGGCAGATATCTCCCCCACTTCCATGACTCTGGAGCTGTCTGACACCCCCGACCGCATCAACACATTCGAAACCATGATGCGCCCCTTCTCCATTCTGGAGGTCGCCCGCACCGGCGTGATCGCAGTCCAGAAGGGCGGAGGAAAGATTTAACCCCGGTTTCATTGCACTTGAACAGGAGTGAATATCCCTATGAAGATCCGTGCAACTCAGGCCATTATGGAGTGCCTGTTGGAGCAGGAGGTTGACACCGTCTTCGGTTATCCCGGCGGAACCATCCTGAATCTCTATGACGAGTTGTATAATTATAAAGATAAAATACAGCATGTGCTCACCGCACACGAGCAAGGTGCCTCTCACGCCGCCGATGGCTACGCCCGCTCCACCGGAAAAGTAGGCGTGTGTTTCGCCACCAGCGGCCCCGGTGCCACCAACCTGACCACCGGCATCGCCACCGCCTACATGGACTCCTCCCCCGTGGTCTTTATCACCTGCAACGTGGCCGAAGACCTGTTGGGTAAGGACTCCTTTCAGGAGGTGGACATCACCGGCATTGCCATGCCCATCACCAAAGCCACCTATCTGGTCCGGGATCCTGAAACCATCCCCGATGTGATGCGTCAGGCCTTTGCCGTGGCCGCAACCGGCCGTCCCGGCCCGGTGCTCATTGATTTTTTGAAAAATGTCACCGCACCCAGTGTGGAGATCGACTATGAATTTGTCCCCTGGACAAAGAACCGTACCTGCTCCAGTATTCAGGAGCTTGCCGCCCGCCACGGTCTGAAGGCCCCCGAACCCAATCTGGATGACATCGACAAGCTGGCTGAAATGATCGCACAGGCCGAAAAGCCCATGCTCATTTGCGGCGGCGGTGTCGTGCGCGGACGTGCCCACAAACAATTCAAGGAACTGGCCGAAAAGCTGGACTGCCCCGTAGCCATCACCGTGATGGGCGGCGGCGGCTTCCCCGGCAGTCATCCTCTGACCACCGGCATGGTGGGTATGCACGGTTCCAAAGCTTCCAATACCGCCTGCAACGAATGTGACCTGCTCATCTCGGTGGGCTGCCGTTTCTCCGACCGTGTTGCTCTGCAGACCGGTACCTTCGCCAGCCAGGCCAAGATCGTACAGATCGACATTGACCGCGCGGAAATCGACAAAAATATCCGTTCCGATCACCATATCATCGGTTCCGCCAAGCGGGTACTGACCTTGCTCAACCGGAAACTCCCCCAGTATCACCATCCCGAGTGGAAGGAGCGCATCCTCTCTCTCAAAACTGATACTGTGGTGGAAGAGAGTGCCCATCTCACTCCCCAGCAAGTGCTGGAAACCATCCGCAAGCAGGCTCCTCAGGATACCATCGTGGCTACCGACGTGGGACAGCATCAGATGTGGTCCATTCAGCATTTCAATTTCGATTACCCCGGCCAGCTGCTCACCAGCGGCGGTTTTGGTACCATGGGCTTTGGCCTGGGTGCCGCCATCGGCGCGCAGGTCAGCCACCCCGACAAAGTGGTCATCCACACCACCGGTGATGGCTGCTTCCGCATGAACTGCCACGAACTGTCCACAGTGGAGCACTACAATCTGCCTATCATCACCGTCATCTTCAATAACGGCTGTCTGGGCATGGTACGCCAGTGGCAGAACCTGATTTATCACAAACGCTTCTCCGAAACCACCCTGGACCGCGGCCCGGACTTTGTGAAGCTGGCTCAGGCCTACGGTCTGAAGGGCTTCCGGGTCACCAATCTGGCCGAGATGGAACATGCCATGGCCGAGGCTCTGAAGGGTGATCGGGGCTGTGTCATCGACTGCGTGCTGGATATTGACGAGATGGTAAGACCTATGGTCGGAGGCGGCAGCCACATCACCGACTTCATGCTGAATTCCTGAGAAAGGAGCTGACCGAAATGGCTAACATCGAGCGACACACCCTCGCCGTGCTGGTTGACAACGAGTCCGGCGTCCTTTCCCGGGTGGCCCGCCTCTTCTCCGGCAAGGGCTACAACATCGAGTCCCTGGCTGTGGGCACCACCGACGACCCCGCCGTCAGCCGCATCACCATCGAGATCCTCGCCGATGAGGATCAGACGCGGCTCATCGCCTCCCAGCTGCGCAAGCTGATCTGCGTTCACTCCGTCAAGGTGCTGGTTCCCGCCCACGCCATCCGCCGCGAGCTGGTCCTCATCAAGGTCATGGCCAACACCGCCGAAAGCCGCAACGAGGTCATCCAGATCGCCAACATCTTCCGCGCGTCCATCATCGACGTGTCGGTCGCCTCCCTCACCCTTGCCGTCATCGGCGACGAAAGCAAGGCTGAAGCCATCCAGAACCTCCTCAAGGAGTTTGGAATCCTCGAGCTGGTGCGCACCGGCATGGTGGCAACGGATTTGAATATTGCACAGATGCTGCAGCGCATCCAGAGTATCGCCGCGGCGGCCGATCAGGTAACCCAGATCCTGGCCAACCAGCTCTACCATGTAGGTGTTCTCACCT
>ERZ808026.111-NODE-111-length-15875-cov-3.484935_pt1 | contig 15875 bp, 15 predicted proteins | sample MGYA00380182_ERZ808026 | MGnify/ENA primary metagenome ERZ808026 (study PRJEB31490, sample SAMN06133376) | cow dung metagenome | isolation source: H9 | host: cow | place: China: Chengdu | collected 2015-05 ... | reverse complement strand
GGTATACTTGTCGGAGCAAAGGTACCTTGCGTACTTTCTTCGCGTGCCGACAGCATTGATACTAAACTTAACTCCATTGCAATTGCTGCAATGTCAGCAAGATAAGATATGAAAGGCAGAATACTGGTAATCAATACAGGCTCAACTTCCACAAAGATCGGTTTTTATGATGCCGGTGAGAAACTCTTTGAGCAGAATCTCACCCATTCTGCAGAGGAAGTTGCAAAGTATGAATCCGTAATGGATCAGACCGGCATGCGACGCGATGCCATCATCAATTTCCTCAAGGAAAAAGGTATTGCTCTCGAAGGAATCGACATTGCAATGGCTCGAGGCGGTCTCATTACTCCTATCCGTACAGGTGTGTATGTGGTGAATCAGGAGATGAGGGATGCCCTCATGGCCGGCAGGGAAGGTGTCCATGCCTGCAATCTGAGCGCTCTGCTTGCGGATGATATCGCGGCTCTTGTAAATGATGCCCGTGAATCTATGGATCAGATGGAAAGGCTTCGTAAAGGATACTCTGCAAAATGTCAGGCATTCATTGCTGATCCTCCGATGGCGGATGAAATGCTGCCTGAGGTAAAGGTTGGAGGTGTTCCTGAGTTCCCTCGCAGGACTCTTTTTCATGCCCTCAATTCGCGCGCCATGGTCCGCAGGTATGCGCGCAGCGTCGGTAAGACAAATAAGGAAGTGACAGTAGTCGTTGCTCACATGGGTGGCGGTTCCTCTGTTTCTCTCCATAGGAACGGTCTTGTCATAGATGTGAATGATTCACTTGGCGGCGACGGTCCGATCAGTCCTGAACGTGCAGGCAGTGTCCCTGGATTCCAGCTTGTTGAGAAATGCTTCAGCGGCCAGTGGACCAAGGACCAGATCAAGAAGAGGCTTGTCGGCAGAGGTGGTGCGGTTGCATATTTCGGCACAAACGATTTTCGCGAGCTTGTAGACAGGGCAAAGGCCGGAGACAAGGAGTGCGAGACCTTCATCAAAGGTTACTGCATATCATTCGCAAAGTACATAGCAGCTGTATCTGCAGTCGTATGCGGCAAGGTGGATGCCATCATTCTTACTGGTGGCATCGCTTACAGCGACTACATAACATCTGATATCAAGGAGCGTGTGAGCTTCATTGCTCCGGTACATGTGTATCCGGGGGAAAACGAGCTTGAATCGCTTGCTGAAAACGGATATGGAATCCTCGCGGGTGAGTTTGAGATAAAGGAATATAGTTCTAAAGTTATATAAGCAAATGTCTAAGGAATACGATGTAATCATTGTCGGCGGAGGTGCTACCGGAGCCGGTACAGCGAGAGACTGTGCCATGAGAGGCTTGAAGACCCTTCTGCTTGAGCGCCACGATTTCTCGGCAGGCGCAACAGGACGAAATCACGGACTGCTTCATAGTGGTGCCCGTTATGCGGTGACCGATCAGGAGTCCGCTGAGGAATGTATCAGGGAGAATATGATTCTTCGCAAGGTTGCACGCCATTGCGTAGAGGAGACAGACGGTCTCTTCATTACTCTTCCTGAGGATGATCTTGGCTTCCAGTCAACCTTCGTGGATGCTTGTCTTCGTGCAGGCATCAATGCTGAGGCTATTGACCCTAAGGAGGCGATCAGGCTGGAACCATCTGTGAATAAGAGCCTGATCGGAGCTGTAAAGGTTCCGGATGGTGCTGTGGATCCATTCAGACTTACTATGGCCAATGTGCTTGATGCACGTCTTCACGGAGCGGATGTCCTTACTTATCATGAGGTCACAGCTGTCGTGAAGGAGGGAGACAGAGTTGTCGGAGTTGAGGTATACGACGTACATGCAAAGGAAAAGAAGACTCTTCGAAGCCGTCTGGTCATCAACGCCGGAGGTATCTGGGGTCATCATATTGCGCAGCTGGCTGGTGCTACTGTCAATATGTTCCCGGCAAAGGGTGCTCTCCTCATCTTCGGCCATAGAGTCAACAATCTCGTGATCAACAGATGTCGCAAGCCTGCAGATGCTGATATCCTCGTCCCTGGTGACACAATCTGTCTGATCGGAACGACATCAAGCCGCCTTCCATATGATCAGATCGATGATATGAAGGTTACTGCGGATGAGGTCGATCTCCTTCTTCGTGAGGGTGAGAAGCTTGCTCCGGAGCTCGCATATACAAGAATACTCCGTGCGTATGCCGGTGTGCGTCCTCTCGTTGCAGCGGACAATGACCCTTCAGGCAGAAGCATCAGCCGAGGAATTGTCTGCCTCGACCATGAGACACGCGACGGTATTCCTGGATTCATCACCATCACAGGTGGTAAGCTGATGACATACAGACTTATGGCAGAATGGGCCACAGACCTTGCCTGCAAGAAGCTTGGAGTCGACAAGAAGTGCCAGACAGCAGATATTCCTCTTCCTGGTTCCGATATTTCAGAAGAAGACAGATATGCAGCAGGTTCTGATATGGCAGGAAAGGCAGCTCGTGGACGTCACGGTTCACGTTCGGTTGAGATCAAGCCGCAGAACCGCTATGACGAATCTCTCGTATGCGAGTGTGAGGGCGTTTCTGTAGCTGAGGTCAATTATGCAATCGAGACACTCGAGGCTAAGAACATCACCAATCTCCGTCGCAGGACAAGGCTTGGCATGGGAACCTGTCAGGGAGAACTCTGTGCTTGCCGTGCGGCAGGACTTCTCAGCAAGGCTAACGGTTGTGCGCGCAAGTCCGTTGAAGATCTCGCGACATTTATGAATGAAAGATGGAAAGGTATGTTCCCTGTTTCATGGGGTGATACATTGTCAGAGGCGCAGTTTACTTCATGGATATATGAAGGAGTATGCGGACTTGACGCTTTCGATAAAAAAGAGGAATAGGCTATGAGATTTGATACAATAATTATAGGTGGAGGCCTCAGCGGTCTCGTTGCTGGAATCGAACTTGTACGTAAGGGTCAGAAATGTCTGGTTGTTTCACAAGGACAGAGTGCTCTTCATTTCTTCTCAGGTTCATTCGAACTTTACGGAAAGGATGAGAACCCGTTGAAGGCAATCGCATCTCTTGATGCGGCACATCCTTATTCAAAGCTTGGAGTTGAGCGTGTTGAGGCTTTGGCTGCACGTGTGAAGCCGTTCTTTTCTGAACTTGGCCTTGAATTCAAGGGTGAAGCATCTGCAAACCATTGGAGACTTACTCCGCTTGGCGTGTTCAAGAAAGCTTGGCTTACCCTTGACGAATATGCTGCATTCGCTTCTCAGACTGAGATGCCTTGGAAGAAGGTCTGCCTTCTGAACATTGACGGATTCCTTGATTTCCACACAAGCTATATTGCAGCTGCTCTTGAGGCTAAGGGCGTAGAGGTTGCAGTTTCATCTTTGTCTGCACCTCAGTTCGATAAACTCAGAGAGAGCCCGACTGAAATGCGTTCTACAAACATTTCCAAGACAATCATCGGAGACTTTGTGAATGAACTTGCAGCTCAGATCAATGAGAAGGCAGCTGGAGCAGATGCTGTGCTGATGCCTGCAGTGACAGGACTTTCGGGAACAGCAGAGGTTGACCGTCTGAAGAAGGCCGTGGAGCTTCCGCTTCATTTCCTTCCGACCCTTCCTCCATCAACACCGGGTATCCGCATTCAGATGATGCTCAAGAAATATTTCCAGAGCCTCGGAGGCGTCTATATGCTTGGCGATTCTGTCGTTGAAGGCACATTCGAGGATGGAAAGCTCAAGAGTATCAAGACAGTCAATAATGAAGCTACCGAGTTTGAGGCAGATAATTTCGTTCTCGCTACAGGAAGTTTCTTCAGCAAGGGTATCGTGGCATCGCAGAACGGTGTTGTAGAACCGGTCTTCGGACTTGATGTTGATGCTGATGCAGATAGGACCAACTGGTACGAGCGTAATGTGTTTGAGGCGCAGCCGTATATGAAGTTCGGTGTTGCTGCGGATGAGAATTTCCGCGCAAAGAAGGATGGAAAGACTGTAGAGAACCTTTATGTGGTTGGCTCTGTCCTCAGTGGATTCAATGCAATCAAGGAGGGATGCGGCGCAGGTGTGTCCATCCTCACAGCCCTTAATGCAGCTGACCAGATCGTGAATCTATAAACGATAAATGATTCTAAGAAAATGAATAAGGAACATAATACAAACTCAGAAAGTTTTGAGCAGTGCCTCAAATGTACGGTGTGTACTGTCTATTGTCCGATGGTCGCTGTAAATCCGGATTATCCGGGTCCTAAGCAGGCTGGTCCGGACGGTGAGAGATACCGTCTCAAGAATCCGGTATTCTATGATGATGCACTCGACCTCTGTCTCAACTGCAAGAGATGTGAAGTGGCATGTCCTTCGAATGTGAAGATCGGAGACATCATTCAGAGCGCACGTCTCAAGTACAGCAGCAAGAAGCCTAAGCTCCGTGATTTCATTCTTGCCAACACAGACCTTATGGGAACTGTGGCTTCTACAATGGCCCCAGTGGTAAACTATACTCTCGGTCTCAAGCCTGTCAAGGCAGTCATGGATGGAGTGCTTGCGGTTGACCATCACAGAACATTCCCTAAATATACCGGACAGAAATTCGAGACATGGTTCAAGAGATATGCTCTCGAGAAGCAGAAGGACTATTCAAAGAAGGTAAGCTATTTCCATGGATGTTATGCAAACTATAATTTCCCTAAGCTTGCCAAGGATTTCGTGAAGATCATGAATGCCATCGGTTATGGCGTGAATCTTCTCGAAAAGGAGAAGTGCTGTGGTGTGGCTCTCATTTCAAACGGCTTCAAGAATCAGGCGGTCAAGCAGGCGGAACTCAACCTCGGCAGCATCAGAAAGGCGGTCGGAAGGGGAGAGCCGGTGCTTACCACAAGTTCTACATGTACCTTCACAATGCGTGATGAGTACGCTCACATTCTTGGGCTTGACAACTCTGATGTAAGAAGCAGCATCGCTCTTGCAACAAAGTTCATTTTTGAACTTGTTGATGCAGGCAAGGTTAAGCTTGTATTCAAGGATGACTACAGGAAGAAGGTAGCATATCATACTCCTTGTCATATGGAGAAGCTCGGCTGGGCGATATATTCAACATCCCTTATGAGGATGATTCCTGGTGTCGACTTCCATATGCTTGATTCGCAGTGCTGCGGTATTGCAGGTACATACGGATTCAAGAAGGAGCACTACAACGATTCTCAGAAGATCGGTGAGCCTGTATTCCGTCAGATAGCTGATCTCCAGGTGGATATGGTGGCTACAGATTGTGAGACCTGCAAGTGGCAGATAGAGATGAGCGCGGGAGTTGAGGTTCAGAATCCTATTTCGATCATTGCAGACGCCCTTGACGTAGAGGCTACAGAGAAGGCGAATAGATAGACTGTTCTTCAAACAGATTGATTGCGGGGAGCTTTGCACTGTAAAGCTCCCTGCATTGTTTGAACAGGGCATCTGTGTAGCGGGCCTGTCCGGGACCTTTCCATGTGCTTGAGTTTGTTATCAGTATCCAGCATTCGCCGTCAGGGAAGTATTTGACAAGTGCTGTCGTTCCGGATAATGTGCCTGTCCTGCTCCATCCTTTGGCCGGATGAGTGTCGTTCCATCCCAGAGAGAAGGTGTCCTTGTCGTAGTAGCCTGTCATCTGTTCAACAGCTTCCTTCGAAATTATATCCGGAACCTCATTTCTTCCATCGATTGAAGCCACAAGTCTGGCCAGTTCCGCTGGAGAACCGCACCAGGCTCCTGCGCCTGACAGCATAGGGATGTTGTTGCCTCCGTAGCATCTTTCGACTATCCTTCCGCTGTTGTTGTATTCTTCGATGAACTTTCCGTCTCCCTCATGAGTGTAATATCTTACCTCGTTCTCCCTTTTATCATCATAGTATATACCTGCGATATGCATGTCATAGACTCCTGCAGGACGAAGTACATCCTCCTTGATGAAATCTTCGTATGACTTTCCCGAGACCTCCTCAATTATTCTGGAAAGGAGGAGATAACCGAAATTAGAGTATCTCTGCCATTCTCCTGGCTGGAATCTCAGCCTTTTCGGAAGGACGAATCTGAAGTAGTCGTCGGCCTCCGGAGCGTGGTCAAGCTGCATGAGATGCATTATGTCTCTTGATGAGAATAAAGGGTCTCTGTAGAATCCTGCCTGATGTCTGAGCAGATGCTCGACTGTTATCTTGTGGCAGTTCTTGTCTTTGATCAAGGAATCGAGCTGCGTGCCTTGGAGAATGCCTGAAGGTCCGAAGACAGTGTCCTTTATGCTCAGCATACCCTTGTCCTGAAGCACCATGACGCCAACTGCTGTGATAAGCTTCGACACCGACGCCATTCTCATTATATGACCAGGCTCCATAGGTATTCCCTTTTCCTCTTCAGCCCATCCGTAACCTTTGGCATAGACTAGAGAGTCATTCCTCATTATGGCGAGCGAGCCTCCTTTGATGAACCATTTTCTCAGATAGTTCTTCATCTTCTTGTCAAGACCAGCCAGTTCCTGTACTTCGGACATCTCGTTGGTGAGCATCAGGTTCAGCTTAGGTGGAAGTGATGCAGTCGGCTTTGACTTTGGAATCTGCCTTATAAAAATGACAGATGCAGCAGTCACTATTATGGCTGCTGCAACTGCAATTATCGCTATGGCAGATCTGCGTGTCCTCATTCTATGCTTTTATATCTTTCCTCCCAGAACAGCAGGGTCGCCGCCATCCTTCAGGATGTTGAACTTTCTGAACAGGCGTCTCAACATATATGCGCTCAAAAGGAAGGAGAGCACATCGGATACCGGATAGCTGAGCCATATTCCTGGAGAGCCTAACCACAAAGGAAGAAGGTACAGCGCCGGAAGCAGGAATATGATCTGTCTTGAAAGAGAGAGTATGACAGATCTTCTAACCATTCCTAGCGACTGGAAGAAATTCGTCGTGATCATCTGGAATCCTACTGTAGGAAGTCCGATGCCGAGAATTCTAAGTCCCTTTTCCGCGATGTCGAGAAGTTCCTTGTCGTGAGTGAATATGCCGGTTGCTGCTCGTGGGATAAGCATTGATATGATGAAGCATATCATTGTAACCACAGTGGCAGACAATGCTGTCTTCCAGAATACCTGTTTGACTCTTGAGTACTGTCTGGCGCCGTAGTTGTATCCTGCAATCGGCTGCATTCCCTGGTTCAGACCCATGCAGATCATGATGAACATGAATATGATTCTGTTGCATATTCCGTAGGCTCCGATGCCGAGGTCGCCGCTGTAGGTGCGAAGCTGCTGGTTGATGAAGAGAGTTACAAGACAGGCGGCTGCATTCATCAGGAATGGGCCTGCTCCGATTGCGAGAGATTCCTTTGCAATCTTGAAGTTGAGTCTCAGGATTCCTTTCTTGAAATGTACAGCTCTTTCATGGTTGCTGAAGTGCATCATCACAACTATCAGGGATACTGACTGAGCGATGACTGTCGCCCATGCTGCACCTGCGATACCCATGTCAAGTGTAAAGATGAATATCGGGTCAAGAATGGCATTCAGTATGACAGTGAATATCGTAAGCCCCATTGCCTTTTTCGGACTGCCTGTCGAACGCATGGCGGCGTTGAGTCCGAAATACAGATGAGTGATGATGTTTCCGTAGAGGATGATCCTGATATATTCCTTGGCGTAAGGCAGGGTGTTCGCACTGGCGCCGAAGAAATATAGGATAGGATCGATGTAGGTCAGTGCAACTGCCATGAACAGCAGTCCGATAATGATGTTGAGGCTGACAACGTTGCTGAGGACCTTGTTGCATGCACTGTATTTCTTTCTTCCAAGGAAAATGGAGAGAATAGTAGCCGCTCCGGCACCGACTAAAGTTCCGAATGCGGTTGAGAGATTCATCAGAGGAAATGTGACTGCCAGACCTGAAATAGCCAGTGGACCGCATCCCTGTCCTATATAGATGCTGTCAATCATATTATATAGCGATGACGCCGTCATCGCTATGATTGCAGGAAATGCGTATTTCTTCAGGAGTTTACCGACGTCCTCTGTGCCGAGATCTGTAGGAATGGCTGCATTCTGTGGCTCTTCCATCCTGCTACTCCTCCGGCTTGTCAACGAACTCAATTTCGAAGATCAGTGGAGCATATCCAGGAATGCTGGAACTGCCGGAATATCCGTATCCGAGTTCTGAGTAGAACATTCCGATTGCCTTGGATCCGCTTCTGAGCTTGCCCATCTGCTTGATGGTCTTTGCAAATCCAGAGATGACAGTGCTTCCGTCAAGTGTGATCTCGTCAGCCTTCTCCGACCATTCTACTGAAGTCGGACCATATGTTCTTCCAGCTGTGTTGAGATAGTTGTCAAGGGCAACTCTTTCGATGTTTGTGTCGAATACGAGTCCGTTCAAGAGTTTTCCGGTATAGTTGATATAGATTGTAGTGTCTGTTGAGAATTCCTCTTCAGCCTTCACTTCCACGAGGGGCTTGTACAACATTCCGTATGCAACTCCTACAGTGTCTTCAAGAGATGTTCCGCAGAAGCGTCCATCATAGAAATCGACATCGTTGCATGTTCTTACCATCTGGACGAACTGCCACTCGTTGATGTCCTTTGTGAAATCTGTAACCTTTACATCGAAGATGCTGTTGGAAAAGTCTGTTGACTCGGCAAGGTACTCCTCTTCTGTACTATAGTTTTCGTAAGACATGAGCCATGAAGGGACAATGAACTTCTTGGTTTCTCCTGTCTTCATTCCGAGGATGCCGTCAAGGAGACCGGCACGGATGGTTTCAGCCGTTGTCGTCCAGACTGTCGGGCCGTAGTAGGCACTCTTGGAATATGCTCCGAGCTGCTTTGCAGTTTCAGCATCGGTATAGTCGGTGATATTGCCTTCCAGGTCAGTTGTGGTATATTCTACAATGGCATAGCCGTCAGTTGTCACGTTTGCTCCATACTCGACTTTTGTCTCTTCAAGTACATATATTCCTCTTCCTGCTCTCTGAGATTCAGAAATGTTGTTTACCTTGAGCCAGGCGTTGAAATATCTCTGGTTTCCTTCGTTTACTCCCTGTGGAATGGTTCTGGCGCAGCTTGCCGGAATTATTGCTGCAGCTGCGAAAATGATGTATTTGAAAATATTCTTCATTGTCAGTTTATGTGAAACAACCTGCAAATATATATAATATATTCCTAATATCTCTAGTCATTTGAGATGCTTTCCACCCAAATCTTGTAGACGAGCGCCGAGTTTGCAGGAATGATGCCGAAGGCTTTGTTCCCGAAACCATATTTTCCGGTAAATAGAATCTGGCATTCTTCTCCTCCCTTCACGCCTGTCAGTCCACTCTTGAGACCAGGTAGAAGTTTGTAGTCGTTCATGTTGATTGACAATGCTTTAGCATCTTCTTCCGTCAATGTCCAACCTGCCTGTGTCGCGGTCTGCTGATGGTTGGTAGAGAAGAGGTTTGAATTGCTGATGCTTCCGCTGAAGGTGTAGCCTGCATAGTAGAATGCAATGTTGCCGTCAGCGGACAGTTCCGGGCCATTTCCTTCTTTTGTCACAAGACGTGACGCGCCTCCGTTGTACACTACACGCAGGGTGTCCGTTCCCGAGATCCTGTTTTTCTCGATATATTGGTCTATTCTGTTTTCCTGTGAATTGTATGTGCTTTCCAGCTTCTGCTTCACGCAGGAAACGGATGCGATGCACATAAAGACAAGTGCAAGGTTTCTAAGCTTCATTTTCTTCTGTCATAAAAATATGTGTGTGCCTTTCGATGTATTCCGGGGCTTCCTTTATGCTGTTTATGTCTCCCGGTATGTTCAGCCTGCCGCCTGCTGCGTTTTCGTGTCCTCCTCCGTTGAAGTGAAGTCTTGAACATCTGTTTGCCGAAGTACCCTTCTTTGATCTGATGGATACGCGGACTCTGTCGGTGTCCTCCTTGACCAGGATGCTCATCCTGACACCGTCAATTGTCAGAGGCATGTTCACAAATCCTTCCGTATCACCTTCTTCAATATGGTATTTCGTCAGGGTGTCCTTGTCAATCACTACATAGGCGACTCCGTCTTCGGTTATTGTGAGGAGGTCCTTGAGGATATGTCCGAGAAGCCTCAGCCTGTTCTCCCCGTAGCGGTTGTATATGTTGAGAATGATCTGGTCCCTGTCAACTCCGATTCCGATGAGTTCGGAGGCCATCTGGAGTGTCGACGGATATGTCGAATTTGCAAAATTATTGGTGTCTGTCGTCATTCCTGTCATCAGGGATTCTGCCGCTTCGAATGGAAGCATCTCCGGCTTGCCCTGGCACTGTGGACTGGTCTTCAGTATGTGGTACAGGAGTTCTGATGCGGAAGATATGTCCTGATAAGAGAATACAAGGTCGAATGCCTCATGGTCCGGGTTAAGGTGATGGTCGATGAGTATCTTGTATGCCTTTGATGCGCTCAGTGCAGACTCCAGGCGGTCTGTGCGATGGAATGCGTTGAAATCCAATGCTACTATATGGTCGGCTTCCTTTATGGCCATCAGGGCCTCTTCCTGGTTGTCGTCGTATGTGAGTATGTCTTTTTCAGCCTCGGGGCTTACCATGAAGGCTATGCTTTGAGGATATCTGTCATTAAGGACAAGCTTCACGTCGCTGCAGAAGAACTGCCTGATGAAGCCGTACATTGCCAATGAGCTTCCCATAGCATCGCCGTCAGGCTTGAAATGAGTAGTAATGACAATCTTTTCCGCTGTTTCAAGTTCAGAAAAAAGTCTGTTTATGTCAGATTGGTTGAATGATAGCATTCCTTATAATTGTTTTTCGGGGCAAAATTACAAATTATATTGCATTTCATAAATCAATTTTCTAACTTTGTCCGGCATTTTGGAAAAATTAAACATCAAGATATGAACTCAATTCTTAAAAAGGTACTGACCTATCTTATTCTTCCTGCAATCATCGTAGGACTCGTTTATCTTATCGTCCAGAGCATTATGGAGCCTGTAGAATTCAATAAGCAGAAGGCTTTCCGTGAAAGCATTGCTGTTCAGAGACTTAAGGATATCCGTGATCTTCAGGTAGCGTATAAGAACGTAAATGGTAAGTATTCATCGACTCTCGATTCACTCAAACTTTTCTACAATGAGGGCAAGATCAAGGTCGTTATGCAGATCGGTTCAAAGGATGACTCTCTTGCAATGATCAACACAACCAATCTCAAGAAGCGTAATCCAAGAATCAAGCCTGAGCAGATGCTCGAGCTCTACAAGCAGGGTCAGAAGCTCGTGTTTGAGATTCAGAATGAGGTTGCCGTAAAGGATACCCTCTTCAATGGCCGTACAGATTTCAATGTTGACTCTCTTGCAATGATTCCGTTCTGCGGTGATTCAGTAATCATGGAGTCTACTGTCAAGATGGTGTCTGGTGTGAAGGTTCCTCTCTTCGAGGCTTCAATGCCATACAAGTCTCTCCTCAGAGGTCTTAACAATCAGTTGAGAATCAACCTTGATTCAGAGAGAAATGATCAGGGACGTTATCCTGGTCTCAAGGTCGGTAGCGTTACAGCTCCGAACAACAATGCAGGTAACTGGGAGTAATGACAGATTATCATAAAGACAGAATATCCATTCAAGTCGGCTTGAGTGGATATTCTTTTAAGATAGAAACCGATGATACGGTCCGCTCATCCGAATGGTTGAGTGCGGATCGTATCTTTACTTCTTCGGAGTTCCAGAGACGCTATGATGAGGTTGAAATCTCAGTCTTTACTCCGAAATGTGCTTTGGTGCCCCGTCAGTTCCATCATCCGGGAGAATCCCGACAGATCTTGTCGGAAGTGGCACCTGTTTCAGACTCGGACTATGTTGAGTATGTCGATATCCCTCAGTCTGCTTCTGTCCTGGTATTCTCGAATTCAATAGGAGAGTCTCTTTCCAGAGTGATTTCCGATATGGTCCTCAAGACAGATGGAGGCAAAGCGCGCCCTCTTCCTGAACTGTATCATATGCTTATGGCATTGGAACAGATCCAGGACTATAACAAGATAATGGCATCCTACAAGGATGGATATCTTTATCTGGTTATCGCTCAGGGACGTACTCTGCTTTTGTGCAATGCCTTTCAGGCTCAGGACTTTACGACAGCTGAGTATTTCATATTCCATGCGATGAAGAAGCTTCAGCTGAATGTGGAGATGTCGACAATACATTTCAGGACTTCTTTGACCGAGGATGAGGAAATTTCATTGTATCGTTATTTCAAGAATGTAGAGCAGATTTGATATGAGGATCATCGGAGGTAGATTGAAGGGCAAGACTATTGAGCCCCCGCAAGGGTATAAGGCAAGGCCTACGACGGATTTTGCAAAGGAGGGTCTGTTTAATGTCCTTAATAACGAATATGAACTGGAAGGACTTCAGGTCCTGGATCTTTTTGGCGGAACCGGGGCCATTTCCTTCGAATTTGCATCCCGTGGAGCATCGATGGTCTATTGTGTCGAGATGCTTCCCCTGCATTCGAATTTCATTCGCTCGCAGGCGGCCCGCTTCGGTCTGAAGAACCTTACAGTTGTCAGACACAATGTGTTCGAGTTTCTGGAAATATGCCGTGAGAAGTTTGATATTATCTTTGCTGATCCGCCTTATGCACTTGATGACCTGGCGACAATTCCGGACAAGGTGTTTGCCAAGGATATTCTGCATCCGGGCGCATATTTCATCCTGGAGCATCCGGGTGATTACGATTTCAGCGCCCATCCGCGTTTTCTGAAGGAAAAGAAATACGGCAATGTGCATTTCTCCTTCTTCGAAGCTCCGCAGGTTGCTGAAAATCAGTAAGAGAAATTAGTAGTAGTAAAATTATAGTGGTATGAACTTTAACCTGAAAGAAGTATTCCAGCCCAAACTTTTCGGGCTGTTCAAAAAAGGCGGCTATGACAAGCAGACCTTTATGTCAGATCTTATTGCCGGCATAATAGTCGGTATCATTGCCCTCCCGTTGGCAATTGCGTTTGGTATTGCCAGTGGTGTGACTCCACAGCAGGGACTTATCACTGCCATTGTTGCAGGATTCCTTATCTCTTTCTTTGGAGGATCAAATTTCCTCATTGGAGGTCCTACCGGTGCCTTCATCGTCATTGTTGCCGGCATTGTGGCACAATATGGAATGCAGGGACTGATTATCGCAACTATCATGGCGGGTGTGTTCCTCATTGCAATGGGTCTGACCAAGATGGGAGCAATATTCAAATTCATCCCATATCCGATCGTGGTGGGCTTCACAAGCGGTATTGCGCTCACCATCTTTTCAACTCAGATGAAGGATTTCTTCGGACTTCCTCTGGATCTGGCAGTTCCTGCCGGTTTCATTCCTCAGTGGGGATGCTATTTCCAGAACATCTCTTCCATCAACTGGGTTGAGTTTGCCATGAGCATGGGATGTCTGCTTATATGCATATTCTGGGGAAAGGTGACCAAGAAGATTCCAGGATCTCTTATAGCATTGATTCTCGGAACCCTTGTTTCTGTGCTGCTGAGCAAGTTTGCCGGTGTAGAGTTTGCAACCATCGGTTCCAAGTTCCCTGAACTTGCAAACGGATTGCCGATGCCTAAGCCGGTTGCTCCTGAATTTGACTTCGAGACAATCAAGGGACTTGTTTCCCCAGCATTCACTATCGCAATCCTTTGTGCCATCGAGTCTCTTCTCGCAGCCATGGTTGCCGATGGTGCCACAGGTAAGAGACATAATTCAAACACTGAACTTATCGGACAGGGTATTGCAAACATCATTACTCCGATGTTCGGCGGTATTCCTGCCACTGGTGCACTCGCAAGAACAATGGCGAGCATAAACAACGGCGGAAAGTCACCTGTTACAGGTCTGATTCATGCAGTTGTACTCCTTCTCATATATCTCTTCCTCATGCCATATGCGGTCTATATTCCGCTTTCATGTCTTGCTGCCATTCTTGTAATGGTTGCCTACAATATGAGTGAGTGGAGGACATTCAAATATCTTCTTCGTGGAGACAAATCTGATGTTGCGGTACTTCTTCTGACATTCTTCCTCACTGTCATCGTTGACCTTACAGTAGCTATCGAGGTGGGTGTGGTACTTGCGATTGTACTTTTCGTGCGTCGTGTGATGCAGACTTCTACAATCTCAGTGCTTGAAGGAAATGAAGTCGCTGCGACAGAGGATATGGAGAAGGCGTCAATGGAGGATACTGACCGTCTTACAATTCCTGATGGAGTTGAGGTCTATGAGATCGATGGTCCGTTCTTCTTCGGACTTGCAAGCCGCTTTGAAGAGTTCGAGAGCCGTAAGGGTGGCAACACCAAGGTTCGCATCATCCGCATGAGAAAGGTTCCTTTCATTGACTCTACAGGAGTCAACAACCTTAGGAATCTCTGTGAGAGAACCCGCAAGAGGGGAGTGACAGTCATACTTTCGGGTGTGACAGAGAAGGTAAATGCAAGTCTTGTCAAGTTCGGGGTCGATCAGGAGATCGGAAGTGAGAACATCTTCCCGCATATTGTACCTGCTTTGGAAAGGGCTACCGAACTTGCTTCAAAGTAAGAGGCTACATCAGCCAATCCGACATATCCTGACCTTCAGCGATGCCTTCGCGGATGACTGTTGAGGATATGTCAACCAATTCAGCTTCAAGAATTTCAATTCGATAGGACGGGTCTTCTTCAAGGAGATCCGTCTTTATTGCATCTGTGTCAAATCCGCTGCGTGGGTATACAAGGACTCCGTACTCTGACAGTATGCGGCTGTAGTCCTTCCATCTTCGGATGTCTGCGAGGTTGTCGCTGCCTATGACGAGCGTGAATGTATCCGCAGGGTGTTGCTTCTTAAGCTCGTCGAGAGTGCGGATTGTGTAATGCGGTTCCGGCATGTTCAGTTCGATGTCGTCCACTGTCACCTTTCCGGATTCCGGGAAATGTCGGCCGACTGCTTCTTTGGCTGCATTGTATCGTTCTGTTCCGGAACTGCTGCTGATGCTGTCCTTCAACGGGTTCTTAGGGGAAACGATAAGCCGTACACAGTCGTAGCCGCCTTTGCCTGTCAGATGCTTCATGATGGCAAGATGACCTATGTGCAGAGGGTTGAATGAACCGCTGTATACTGCTGTCTTCATGGTGACGTCGTTGGCTGCCTGGCCGGCAGACTATTTTGAAAGGAAGTCTCCGATGACCTTTTCTGCTTCTGCCTTTGCGGTCTGGAGGTTATCGTTGATTAGGACGTAATCAAACTTTCCGTCAGCGAATTCCATCTCTGAAGCCGCCTTTGCGACTCTTCTTTCTATGGCTTCTTCTGTGTCTGTGCCTCTTCCTACTAGTCTTTCGCGAAGTATTTCTACGGAAGGAGCCTGAATGAATACAGAAAGAGCCTTGTCACCGAAGAATTTCTTGAGGTTCACTCCTCCCTGGACATCGATGTCAAAGATTATGGTGTGACCTTTTGCCCAGATTCTGTCTACTTCGGATTTCAGGGTTCCGTAGAAAGATCCGGCATATACTTCCTCATACTCAACAAAGCTGTCTTCTGCAATCAGCTGGCGGAACTCGTCTGTAGAGAAGAAATAGTATTCCACACCATGCTGCTCCTGTCCTCTAGGTGCTCTGGAGGTCGCTGAAATCGAGAATTCAAGCTCAGGATACTGTGCAAGGAGGTGATTGACGATTGTGCTTTTGCCTGCTCCTGATGGAGCTGAGAAGATAATTACCTTGTTGTTCATAAATGTTGTAGGAATCTTTTTAATTTTCGGCAAAATTAACTATTTTTGCGAGGATTTTGTGACAAGTAAACGATTTTTTAAAAATTATAGAATTATGATTTCTTACAAAGAACTTGGTCTTGTAAACACTAAAGAGATGTTTGCAAAGGCTATTGAGGGCGGTTACGCTATCCCAGCATTCAACTTCAACAA
>ERZ808026.110-NODE-110-length-15880-cov-2.776815_pt1 | contig 15880 bp, 8 predicted proteins | sample MGYA00380182_ERZ808026 | MGnify/ENA primary metagenome ERZ808026 (study PRJEB31490, sample SAMN06133376) | cow dung metagenome | isolation source: H9 | host: cow | place: China: Chengdu | collected 2015-05 ... | reverse complement strand
TCCTGACAATAAAACCTCATATATAGCAGATTACAACGCAACATACAATGCGTACGTTTTTAATAATATCTCGAATCTTTTGACATATTTAAAGTTAGAAAGAGATAAAGGAGCTGGGGTTGAAATAACAGATTCAGAAGCAGTCCGCATAGTAAAATATGCTGAATGGGAATCAAATAACAAGGATTGGAATAAGGTAGTTCTTATTCCCGTTGATGCAGAATACAACACTTCATCAGATTTACTTGGAAATAGCTCAAAAACACTTTTGAGAGTAAGAAATCAAATGGGAATGAGAAGCGCAAAGATTGAGGGTGGTGAAATCAACAATAATAGTACACTCCAACTAAGTGTAATTTATAGTAAATTTAAGAACAACTAATATATATCTAAATATATACGCGAGGTCAAGTTATGACTTCGCGTCTTTTTGATTATGAAAAAAGCCATGTTGTTTGCAGCTGGGATGGGAACACGACTCAAACCGCTCACAGATATTATGCCCAAAGCGTTAGTGCCAGTAAATGGTATGCCTTTATTAGAAATCACATTAAACAGGCTTATCAGTTTTGGGTTTAATGAAATTGTTATCAATGTTCATCATTTTGCAGAACAAATTGAGCAATACTTAAAACAGCATCAATTCTCTGCCGATATTATCATTTCAGACGAATCTGACAAATTATTAGAAACTGGCGGAGGATTAAAAAAGGCGCTAAATCTTTTCACAAACGACGATGACCCTATCCTATTACATAATGTCGATATTTTAAGCAATGCCGACCTCGACACATTCTATAATGAAAGTAAAGATAAGTTGGCTCATCTTATGGTGAGCAAACGCAAAACCAACAGATTTTTATTATTTAATAACGAAAATCGCCTAATGGGTTGGCATAATACAACTACCGGTGAAGTAAAATCCCCCTTCCCTGCCCTCATTTCAGACGAATATCGTTCATTAGCCTTTTCAGGTATTCATTGCGTATCACCCGATATCATCAAAATGATGGATGAATGGCCTGACAAATTTCCAATAATAGATTTTTATCTATCCAATTGTAAAGACCACGACATATTCTGTACAGAATTTTCCGATTTACAATTATTGGATGTCGGCAAGCAGGACACCTTGAAAACTGCTGAAGAATTTCTTTCTACACATTATTTATAGTAGAAAGTTTTGACTTTTCTGCAGAAAATAGAACAAGTTTTATCTTACTATTCATCTTTTATTTAACTTTGCACGGTAATAGATAATATAACATCATGAATATGAATCCTAATATTTCCGTTGTAGTGCCTTTGTTTAACGAGGCTGAAAGCTTGCCAGAACTTTATGCATGGATCAAGCGCGTGATGGACACCAACAAATTCACCTACGAAATCATTTTTGTAAATGATGGTAGTACAGATGAAAGTTGGCAAGTTATTGAACAATTGTCTGAAAAAGATTCAAACGTTCACGGTATCAAGTTTAGAAGAAATTATGGCAAATCACCAGCTCTGTTTTGCGGTTTCAATGCAGCACAGGGCGACGTGGTTATTACAATGGATGCCGACTTGCAGGATTCTCCCGACGAAATCCCCGAATTATATCGCATGATTACCGAGGATGGCTACGATCTCGTTTCAGGATATAAGCAAAAACGTTACGATCCACTTTCTAAAACAATACCTACCAAACTCTTCAATGCTACGGCCAGAAAAGTCAGTGGTATTAAGAATTTGCACGACTTCAACTGTGGACTGAAGGCCTACAAGAAAGCGGTTGTAAAGAACATCGAGGTCTATGGTGAAATGCACCGCTATATCCCCTATTTGGCGAAGAATGCAGGATTCAGCAAGATTGGTGAGAAGGTCGTTCAACACCAGGCACGCAAATTTGGCAAGACTAAGTTTGGTGGTCTCAATCGCTTTGTCAATGGTTATCTGGACCTCTTGTCATTATGGTTCCTGAATAGCTTTGGCCTCAAGCCCATGCACGTATTTGGCTTCTTGGGTACGTTGATGTTTCTGTTTGGTTTTATTGCTGTGATTATCGTTGGAGCTATCAAACTCGTTGCTATCTGCAACCACACTCCTGCTCCATTGGTTACTGACTCTCCCTATTTCTATATTTCACTCACGATGATGATTCTTGGCACACAATTATTTGTGGCAGGATTCCTTGGCGAGTTGATCAGCCGAAATGCTGAAGGTCGTAACAATTATCAAATAGAAAAAGAAATTTAAGGTAGAATTCATCGAGAGATATTCTGCTGCCCTAAGTTCTATCATATTTTGAATTTAGAGTGGGTAGAATATCTCTCGATTTTATTATCCAACAAGACAACAGCCTATTGAGAATATTAGTTATGCGAAAATTTTTATTTTTCCTCTGCATAATAGTTTGTTCTTGCACCGAGATAGAATGTCCTATGGACAATATTGTAATGATGGGCGCAGGACTCTATGATAGTGAGACGAAGCAGAAACAAAAGATCTCTGAATACTTGTCTATTGCTCCCGAGGGGAAAGACACTATTTTGCTGAATTTCGCACAACATATTGATGCATTCTATCTACCACTCAAGCATGAATCGGGCGACAACAACTTTCTGTTGTACTTTTCAGATGCATATGGCAATTATTCCGTTGATACGCTAAAGATTCATCAGACTGCCATCCCGCATCTCGAGTCTCTGGATTGTCCTTCCACTTTTTTCCATAAAATCAATAGTGTAGGATGGACATCTCACCCACTATCAGAAATTCCACTCACAATTGATTCTGTTGTAATATCACAACCCAGCGTAGAATATGAAGATCAAGAAAATATTAAAATATACCTTCGTTCTGTGTCTCATTAACCTGAGCGTACACGGATATGCAGGATCCCCAATTCATATCAGCGTCACAGATAGTTTGGTAGGCGACACTATTGAAGCACCCGATACAAATACCCCAGTCATTGTAGAGTACAAAGATTCTGTTGTAAACAAAAATGAGGCAATCAAGCCAAAGAAAAATTATGCTTTTCGGGGCATGTCTCTTTCTTTTGATGCAGCCGGAGGGCTCATGGCACTGGCCACAGCATTTGGACAGTGGGAAGGTGCATTCAGATTGAATTTTCTTGACACCTATTTCCCTGTCGTCGAGGCTGGATGTGGTATAAGCAATCATACCAACGAGACCACAGATATTCACTTCAAAACAAACTCCCCCTACTTTAGGATAGGTTGTGATTACAACTTTGTCAAAAACAAAGCATCTGGAAACAAAATCCTCGGTGGTCTCAGGTTTGGCTATAGTCCTTTTAAGTATGACGTAGACGGTCCTCCAATCATAGATCCCGTTTGGGGTACAGAAAGCCCCTTCGAATTCAATGGTGTAAAATCTCATGCCGAATGGATAGAAATCGTTTTTGGACTCGAAACCCGAATCGTAAAATTCTTCAACCTCGGTTGGTCATTCAGATATAAATTCCTCTTCCATGAAAAGGCCAATGCGCCTGGCAAAGCATGGTATATCCCCGGATATGGCAAAAATGGCGACAATGTCATGGGCGGTACATTCAATCTCGTCTTTGATATTTCCACTTACAGAAAGGTAAAAAATGAAAAACGTAATGCAGTAAAATAATCCTACTACTCTTCAACCCCTACACACTCCAATTCACATCAGACCATCTATCATGAACAAGAATATATTACTACGCATTGCAAAAGTTGCTTTCCTACTTTTCCTGATGATAGGAACCGCATGGATCATTCGCAACAACAAGAACAAAATGCAACAAAGCCAAACTGAATGGACCACCAACGAGGGCAAAGTGTTTGGCACCACCTACCATATCACCTACCATAGCACACAGGACATGCACGATAGCATCCTGGTCGCCTTGGCACAGGTTGATTCCTCGCTTTCCATGTTCAATCCCGAGAGCCAAGTGGCTAAAATCAACAACAACGAGACCGATGTGATGAATCACCAGCTAAAGCATCTGTTGGCACAATCACTGGAGATTTCACAAAAGACTGATGGCGCATTCGACGTCACCGTAGCTCCCCTGGTCAACGCATGGGGATTTGGTTTCAAAAATGCCGATAACGTAAGTCAGACACAAATTGATAGCATCATGCAATTCGTGGGATACGACAAGGTGCACATCAATGGGGACAAATTAGCAAAGGAAGACCCACGCACCATGCTCGACTTCAGCGCCATTGCCAAAGGCTATGGAGTAGACCAAGCAGCAGAAGTCCTGGAAAGAAACGGCATCACCGACTATATGGTCGAAATCGGTGGCGAGATGCGACTGTCTGGCAAAAATAAAGAAAAGAAAGACTGGAGCATCGGCGTGCAAAACCCACACAAGGACGGCACACACACCGAGAACAATCTGCAAATGATCGTCTCCGTCAGCAATTGCGGCATAGCCACCAGTGGTAACTACAACAGATATTACATCAAAGACGGCCAAAAAATATCGCATACCATCGACCCCAGCACCGGTCGCCCAGTGACGCACAACCTCCTGTCAGCCACCGTACGCGCCAAGGATTGTGCCACAGCCGACGCCCTGGCCACCTCGTTTATGGTGATGGGAAAAGACAAAGCGATGCAGTTTCTGAAAGAGCACAAGGAATATAGTGCAATTTTAATCTACGCCAAAGAAGATGGCACACTGGTTTCTACTCAATTTGGCGAATGGATCGTAAAATAATTCGTACAGACGCCCCATCGCGGCGCCCCTCTCTCACACCTCTCAACCCTCCTCTCTCCTCTCTCCTCTCTCCTCTCTCCTCTCTCCTCTCTTACCTCTCCTACCCCCATGCAAAACGAAAAGTTCTTTGACCGCCTCCTGCTCCTGCCCCTATTCCAAGGTATAGGCAAGAATGACTTTTGGGAAATCGCCGAACAAATCAAGATTGCCTTTCACAAGAAAGCGGCAGGTCATGTCGTAGCCAAACAGGGCGACCTGTGCGATCGGCTCTACTTTGTCCTGAGCGGCACATTGCGGATCGAGCGCCCCAGCGACGACCGCCGCTACCGCCTGAGCGAATGGAACGACCGCCCCACCGTCATCCAACCCGAATGCCTGTTTGGGTTGACCACCCGATACACCAGGGACTATATCGCCGAAACAGACCTGCAATATTTCGAAATCGACAAAGCAGCCATTCGCGAAGTCCTGTTCTTCTACCCCACCTTCCGCTTGAACTACCTCAACATGCTCAGCGGAACGATACAGACGGCGACAAAGCACACCTGGCGCAGCCTGCCAGCCGATTTGACCGAAAGGTTTATCAAGTTTGTAGCCGATCGCTCCCTCAAACCAGCCGGACGAAAGGAATTCTACATCGATATGCCCACCCTGGCAGACGAACTCCTCACCACCCGCCTCAATGTCTCCAGGATGCTCAACAAACTGGCGGACCAGGGTCTGATCAGCATCTCGCGCAAAAAGATCATCATCCCTCAACTGGAAAAATTGATACAAGCCTACCATTAGTACATGGTTTATCGGTAAAGGGAAAGTCCCCGATATACAACGACAGAAGATACTACCTCATCCTACAGTATTTTCTGTCGTTTTCTTTATATGTAAGCGCCCTTGAATGAAAGTCAGACGTTTTTCGAAAAAGTCGGCGCAGAATTTCAACAAGACGTCGCGAAATTTTATTTATCCGTCGCGAAATTTCAACAAGACGTCGCGGAATTTTATTTATCCGTCGCGGAATTTCAAGTAAGACGTCGCGGAATTTTCGCGAGGTCTTACCTTTTTCCTCTGTTTCAAAATATTCGCTCAAAATAGTGCTATTTCTGTCAGTTCGGAAGAATTCTGACAGAAAATTTTAGATATATGCCGCTCCAAATGTTAAACAAATGTTAAAATGGGGGGGTAATTTGTTTAAATATGTAAAATCATTACATTTGCAGAATTAACTTAGGCGTAAAGTATAATTATTACAATTTATTTCGCAAAAGACTGAATTTTAGTTCAACCTGATTATAAACAAAAAAACGTACAAAATCATATACAATATAAATTATAAGCCTATGAAAAAGTCATATTTAAAACCTGATGCAACAGTCGTTGCCCTCGCCGCAGAAGATGGGCTTTTGGCTGGAAGCAATCTGGGTTCGCTCGGAAATGCAGGAAATGCCAGCGATCATGAAGGTGGTCCCCCCGAAATGGATACCAGAAAAACCATCTGGGGTGAAGATAATAATAGAGGTATTTGGGACTGATCTAAATTAGCTTTTGTATAAGAGTAGCAAAGCCATTGATCATTTCTCCTGAATTATCGCTTCATAAGACCACTTATTAGTAATCAATCAAAACACGCACATTATATGTATACAAAATCATACAAGTCTCTCCGGCGCACCCTATTGATGCTGTGCTTGGTGGCATGTAGTGCAGGTGCCTCATGGGCCACTACAGCTGTGCACAACGTCGGCAACAATGAGGCAGAGTCCCTTGCTGTCAGCGCCCAAACATCTGATACGAATGGCGAGTATGCCATTCAGTTGACCGCAGGTGGTACCCTGCAGGAAAAATTGCTCGAAGCCGGTGCCGACCTTGCCACAGTGACCACCTTGACTGTGACAGGTCCCATCAATGGCACAGACATCGACGTGCTGCACGGCAAATTGACCGCCTTGACCACCCTTGATTTGAGCAACGCCAATATTTGTGCTGGTGGTGATTCCTATCACAACTGGAATATCTCTAACAATACACCTGTCAAAGGCAGCAATGCTTACAATACAGAAGACAATGTGGTCGGCGACTATATGTTCAACAATATGCCGCAATTGCAAAAATTAGTATTGCCAAGCACTGTGACCAAAATTGGCAAATATGCTGTAGCCAAATGCTCCAATCTGACCGATATGCAACAATTCCCACAAAGGGTCACCTGGATTGACGAATTCGCTTTTTATAATACTGCCGTGTCTTCAATCACCCTCGGTGCCGCACTACAGTATATCGGCAGGTATGCCTTTTCAGGAAGTGGATTGACCAGTATCACCATCCCCGACGGCGTGACTCAATTGCAAGAACGTACCTTTGATGAGTGTGCGCAGCTGACCGAAGCCCATCTGCCAGAAACCATGACCGGCATTGGTCAATATGCATTCCGTAATTGCAAGAATCTGGAAAGCGCTAATTTGCCTGGCAGACTTGAATCACTTGGAAGCTATGCATTTTCTGGCTGCAGTAAACTGAGCAGTATAGAAATCCCGGCATCACTGCAAGTAATAGGCACATACGCTTTTTCAAATTGCAGTTCGCTTAAAAATGTTGTGTTCAACGAAGGGCTTACAAACATTGGAGACAATGCATTTCAATATTGTCAGAGTTTGACTAAAATAGAACTACCTTCGACAGTTAAACGTGTTGGCAGATACGCATTCTACAGCTGTCAATCAATAGCCTCATTGAAATTGCCAGAGGGTCTGACAACCGCAGACCAATATGCATTCAGTGCTTGCAGAAGCTTGACAGAGGTAACCCTGCCTGCCGGCATCACACATGTGGCAGACAATTTGTTTCGCAATTGCGAAAGCCTCACCACAGTCAACTTGAGTCCAGCCACCCAAAGCATCGGCACGTATAGCTTCAATGATTGCTATAAATTGGTGAATATTGACTTATCATTGGCAACCCTGAATAGTATTGGTGCGAGTGCTTTTCTATATTGCCAAAGCCTGGAGGACGTTACACTTTCAAATACAATCACAACAATTGGAAGTGGTGCATTCAGTCGTTGCAGTAATTTACAGACGATAAATATCCCAACAGGAGTGACAGAATTGTCTTCATCAATCTTCTCTGATTGCCCTAAATTGGAAGAAGTAGCCATGCACAATCAAATCACGTCTATAGGCTCATATGCATTTTCGGGTTGTAAGCTCTTATCAAAATGTACACTACCTGAAAGCATTACGACGATAGGCAATTATGCATTCCAAGATTGTGTCAGTCTGCCTATCACCAGCCTGCCTACCAGTCTGGAAACACTTGGCAGTTATGTTTTTCGAGACTGCGCCTTGCTCAATATTAACCGTTTTCCTAATGCACTAACCTCTATTGGGAATGACGCTTTTTTTAACACGGGTATAACAACGCTGGACTTATCTGATTCTCCCCTGACTACATTTGGAATGGACACCTTTTATGATTGCCAGGCATTGACTTCTGTGATACTGCCCAATACATTGATTGCGACAGGCATCAACACATTTTATAACTGTAAGAATTTGTCCAGTGTCACTCTGCCTCAATCGCTACAAAGGATAGATCAGGGTACGTTCCATGAATGTACCGCTTTATCATCAATAACACTCCCAGAATCATTACAAAGCATCGATGGTAGCGCATTTGAATATTCAGGATTAAAATCTATTGAAATCCCAGATAATGTAACGAGTTTGGGTGCTTACGCTTTTTTAAATTGCAAGGACCTGGAAAGTGCTAAATTAAGTAAACGACTAACCTACGACAATGATTTTAGCTATTTCCAAGGTTGTACGAAAATGACAAAGCTACGTCTTTATGCAGGTGTACCTCCAACCATAGGTTATGAGCCCTATTTATCATTTAGAACGAATTGCGTATTAGAGGTGCCACGAGGTACTGAGGATTTATATCGCAATGCAGCGTATTGGAAAGACTTCAAGGAAATTAATGGTTTCTTGACTGGCGATAAGCTCAATGCACAGGATTTTGCCGCCCTGCAAGAGATGTATAATTCCCTCGGTGGTGAAAACTGGACACACAAGTGGGATCTATCGAATGACGACTGCTATACTGGCAGATGGTATGGTGTAAGCACAGAGGACAACCAAATTGTATCCATCAATCTCAGTGGTAATGGACTGAGCGGCCGTATTCCATCATCTGTATTCGAATTGCCAATGCTGACTACATTAGACCTGTCCAATGGTGAAATAGACATGCTGGTTGATGATATTTTGGAATATACGCCCAACAGAGTCAATATCCAAAAACTCTATCTGCAAAACAACAAACTGAAAGGTGACGTTTATGCATTTATTAGCAAACTGCCCACCTTGCAGGAAGTAGATTTGACATGCAATCAGCTGACAGAGGTGTCTGAGCCATTAAATTCTACCGTCTTGAAGACATTAAAACTGCACAACCAGTTTGTGAGAAATGGAGAATTCGTCTACAATCCCGAGGTACTTCCAGCTGAGATCGTAGACTTGGGACTTCCATGTACGATATCGCTAAACACATTGCAAAGATATAATCATGACTCGAATAGATATCTTGTTGCCTCGGAAATGGCAACGCTTTACAAACTAACTATCACTGAGAATGGCAACATTAGTTGGAGTTGGCTTTCGCATAAACTTAAAGACACAGATGAAGAAGGGGTGTATGAAATTTTACCTTATGACGCATACGGATATATGCTAAGACCCGTCAACAATACGATACATTTCATGAGTGCCAGAGAGTCTGGTAGTAAATATTACCCCAAACCATTATTGATAAGATATATCGAAGGCGATATAAATGTGGACAGATATGTCGACGTCACCGATTTATCAACATTGCTTCAATTTTTCCAACTTGGAGAAAGATGGTCCAGCGGTGTATTCAATTATTCCGCTGCAGATGGTGACAAGAACAACAGTCTGAATGTCCTGGACATCGTCTTGAACGTCAATCATATCCTCAACGAAGAAATCGTGGATAATGGTGAGGCAAACATGGCAAAAGCATATAGTTCGTCTGCTGCTACTGATGATGTGAGCCTGTGCGTCGACGACAACGGATCGTTGTTGATGAACATATCGGCAGATACCGTCGCAGCCTTACAGCTTGACCTGAGAGGTACAAATATTGATAATGTAAGGTTGTCGAAAGACCTCAAAGCTTTCAGCCTGGCCAAACAAATGAGAAAAGATGGTTCACTGCGTGTCGTGATCTATTCAAATTCTGGCGAGGTATTGAAAGATGGAGCGATGGTATTGCTCACCGGCATTGCACCAGGAACAACAATTATGAATGCCGTGGTTTCTAATCAGCACGCACAGAGATTGTCTGTGAACTGTAATGCTGATTTGACAGGTATCGCCCTCCCTGATGTTGATGAAAAGACCAATGATATATATGATATCAGTGGCCGAAAGGTAACAAAAGGAAACAAAGGCGTGTTTATCATTGGAGGCCAAAAAGTATTGAAGTAAAAGTATGAGTGAATCATATCTTCAAAAAATATGACGTAATATGAAAAAGATATTTTCCCTAATTTTAAGTTGTCTGGTGGTAATCACTGCAGTCGCACAGACGGTTCAGCTCAGTGTTCCCCAGGATTTGACAAATGGTCCAGGCAAGGCTCTGCCTATTCCAGTCATCTTAAATAATGCAGTGGACGTGACTGCAGTGCAATTTGACGTAAAAGTCCCACTTGCAGTAACCAGCCACACATTGACACCCAATAGATGTGGTGAACATGAATATATTGTTCAAGTGAAGAACAATAATACCTATCGTGTGATGATCTATTCATCGCAAAATGCTACTATTTCTGGAACTACTGGTAGCCTGATCACGTTTTCAGTTGATATACCAGAAGATGCACCCGATGGTAAGACTTATGCCGTAGAACTAAGTAATGTAATTATAGCCAATCGTGCTGGCGAAAATGTAGCAACCGGCAGCAGCAATGGCCTGATCACCGTAGTGAGACAACCTCGCCCTGACCTGAAACCAGGAAATGTTGCCGTATCACAAACACTCTGCAACCCAGGTGATGCCATAGATCTGTCGTGGGATGTACAAAACATCGGGGACCTTGCTACCGGTGCTGGATGGACAGAAAAAATTTATCTCCAGGATGAAGATGGTTACAAAGTCTATGTAGGTTCGACTTCATATTCAGGTGTATTGGAAGCTGGTACAACTATCAATAGAAACTATACACTAACTCTGCCAGAATATCCAGGTATAAGCGGAAATCTGAGACCAGTGGTCGAAATCTTACCTGCAGCAGATTGCGGCGAGTTGTCTGTTGACCTGACAAACAATACAGCCTATGCCAACAATTATTCGCTGTATCTGAAGAAATACCTGACTTTTGTCGCCTATGACAAGTTGATCAGTGAAAAATCAACAGGACGTTTTGCATGCGAAGTGCGCAGAACAGGTTCGCTGAACAAAGCTGAAACTTTTGATATTGCTCAGAGGGATGCTAATGGGCATGTCGGCAGATTGTCTATTTCAAACGAAGGTAAGGTGACGTTCGGCGTTGGCGTAAATAAGACTTATTTCTATGTCTCTCCTGTCAACAATAACGAAGTCAACGTGAATCAAGAGGTCACATTGACGCTCAATCCAAACAAAAACAATGGATATGACACCGTGACAGATGATGTACGAATAGAAGATGATGAAAAGATCGCAATGACGATTGCTACAGAAAAAGTAGAATATCAAGAAGGCGAGACCATCCGCCTCACAGTCACTGCACCACGCCATTATCCTGGTGATTTGATCGTCTATTTTAATATCGAAAAGCCAGGTAGATTCAAATTACCAAAACGATTGGTGATGAGCGAGGGTGTAGAAACAGCTTCTATCGAAATCCCCATCATCGACGATAGCACACCTGCAAATGATGTGGATATAAAAATCACAGCTACTGCAGAGCACTATGACAAGACGGAAACGCTCTTCTTGCTAAAGGACAACGACGTACCTGCTATTTCGATGACTTTGACACCGACGGATGTCAGTGAAGCGGCTGGACCCTCGGCGATGTATGGTACGATTGTGAGAAGTGGTGTGACCGACAACAGAATCACAATCAAACTGAGTGATGATGGTGATGACGATTTGTACTACTCTGTCAAGAGTATTACATTACCAGCAGGAACCACTACGGCCAACTTCCCTGTCGGCGTGAAGGATAATGCTGAAAAGGAAGGTGATCGCGTGGTCAATCTGAAAGCCGCTGTATACATTTCCGATTGTAATTGTGATGCTATAGGCGATAAGCAAGCATCCGTCGTAGTGCCTATCACTATCACAGACGACGATGGTCCTATGTTGAGTCTCGCTACGGACAAGTCTACCATCCTTGAAGGCGATACGAATGGTTGCAAACTGACTATTTCGAGAAATACCACTCCACAGGGAGATCTGACCGTACAACTGTACAGCAGAAGCGAGGACTTGGTTTTCCCAGAGACGGTCATCATTCCCGATGGCGAGAAAAGTGTAGCGGTGACACTCACAGCACGGGCAAATGATGTGGAGGAAGGTGACAGAACCGTGAGCATGTATGCTAGTTCTGACAACTATAGTATGGGTACATGCTGGGTATTGATTTCCGACCGCACTTTGCCAGATATTGCTATCGAGACTTCAACGCTGTCACGGACTGCCTTGGCGGCAGGTGAGAGTCTGCAAATGCACCTGGGTGTAAAAAACATTGGTGCGGCAGACCTGCCAGCGGGTACACCCGTCATCATCCGAGCTAATGGTAATACTGTGGTGAAATACACTACACAGGAAGCTATAGGAAAGGGACAGGAAAAGGAACTAATCATCCCCATGCAAGCCTCTGCCATACCTGGAGCATACACCATTACTGCTGAAATCAATCCCGACAGGGGTGTGAGCGAATTGCTCTATCTGAACAATACAAGCGAGGCGCATACCCTTACGGTAAGTTCGCTATACTCCTTTACTATAGATAGTGAACGGGAAATCTACAACGTCGGCGAAGTGGTCAAATTCGAAGGCAAGCTATCTGCTGTAGGCAATGCAAATATTGCTGGTGTAAAGGTAGAGCCATATATATTATATAGTGGCCACCGCATTGCGATGGAAGCTACGACAGACACACAGGGTGCATTTGCATGTGAATACGTCATACCCGATGGCTACAGAGGAGAGTTTGATTATGGTGTCTGCAATATTGGTGAGAACAAACGCGACGCTGACAAGAATTTCAAAGTTTATGGCTTCTGCCGCACAGACAACTCTTACTTGAAGCACGAGATTTATCTGAACGAACCCTATCGCGGTGCCATCGCACTGAAGAATTTAACATCTTTGCCATTGACTGGACTCAAGGCAGAAGTAACAGGTGCGACTGATAGATATGACTTAGTGCTGGATATACCAGAGGAAATTCCTGGTGGAGAAGGTGGAGTGGAGGTAACATATACGCTGACTCCTCGACAAATCTCAACTGGCAATAGTTGGGAAACTATCAACTTGCACTTCACTACAAACGAAGGAGCTACACACGATGTAACATTCTATAACTATACTCGTGTACATAATGCTAAGTTGGTAGCTAGTACGAACAGCATTAGCACCACTGCGACAAAGGGTGTTTCGAGATTGTATCCTGTCATCTTGACAAACAAAGGTCTTGCACCGACAGGTGAAATCAAGGTTTCATTGCCAGAAGGACTCAGAGAATTCATTTCGCTGGCTACACCTGAAGTAATACCTTCACTACAAACTAACGATAGCACAACGATTATGCTGAGATTCACACCTGGGGCAAACTTGGACGTGAATATTGTACAAAAGGGAAATATTGCTATTAATTGTGAAAATGGCAATGGTATCTCTGTCTACTTCAATGTAAAGGTAGTGAGTGAAGAAAAAGGCGGATTGTTGGTAAAAGTACGCGACGAAAATACTATCTATGGTAACAAGGATGGCGAACATCCCTACGTAGCGAATGCCACAGTCGAACTGAAAGACTATAATACTGGAAAGTTGATCAGAAAAATTGTAACTGGCGAAGAAGGAACGGCACTGTTTGAAAATATCAATGAAGGGTATTATCAATTGTATGTCACTTCGCCCAAGCATGATTCTTACAGACAGAATATTGTAGTCTCTCCAGGTGAAACTCTGGAACATTTGGCTACTATCTCATATCAAGCAGTAAGTGTGTCGTGGGACGTAGTAGAGACTGAGGTAGAAGACGAGTACGAAATTGTCACTACATTGACGTATGAAACCCATGTACCAGTTCCTGTGGTGCGCATGACAATGCCAAAACGCTTAAATTTGGACGAATTAGAGTATGGCAGAAGCACGCTGTTTAACATCGTGCTGAGAAACGACGGTCTGATCACAGCACAAAATGTTTGGATAGACCTATTCGAAGTAGATGGCTACACAGTGACTCCTCTCGTTCAAACATCTGGTATAAACCTTGGCCCTGAATGTAGCTATGTGATACCAGTATCCGTGACACGCAACAATATGTCCACTGATCCTGTGATTCAATCATCTGGAGGCAGTGCCTGCTCAGGTAATGTGGATGGCGGCTATGAATGGCCATGCGGTAGTGATTCAAAGTTTGGCTGGATTGGAGACGTAGTAAACTTCTTCTCTGAAAACATGTCATGCTCTGATGCTGGCGAAGGTGGCGGCATACAGATAAATGGAGGAAGCAGTGGCGGTGTAGGCTCTCCTGGTGGCAGTAGCGACGGATATGCATCTGGTGCTGGTGGTGGCGTAAATACAGCAGCCATACAAAAGTTGGTTTGTACATTGTTAGAATGTATACCTATCGACATCCCTGTACCAGGCGAAGACTGTACAAGACAAGCTTATAATGTAGCTAAAGGTAGAGGCTTGAGCTTTGGTGGTGTTATAGGTTGCATATCATATATCACTAAGAAAATTCCAGGAGTAGGTCCAGTGATTTCTTGTCTTGAAGCATTGATGAAGAATTATGCCCCAGTTGCAGATGGTGGTGTAAAATTCAAAGCTAAACAAACTGTAACGGGCGACCTAAAACAATGGTATGACAAGGCTAAAATCTATTATGACTATGGCATATTGCTAAAACAAGCGCTTAGTGAAAGAATGGGTTGTACACAACTCCTTGAAGAAGGCGACGATCAGGTGCTGGAAGCTATTGACCTGGTTGACTTGGAACTGAACGATATGTTTGTCAAAGGTGAATTGTTTAATATTGATTTGAACACGATACCTGATGATTATTCTAAATATGAACAAGCAGTTGCGCAAGGCACTGCACAGGAATGGATGCCAGCTGAGGGTAAGACTAGCGCTGCACATCTGACAGCATTGATGCCTGGTGGTGTTGCAAACTGGTATGACTTCAAATTAAAAGCATACGTAGAAAGAATGATCAATCTCTATCGCCAAGAAAACAACATGGAGGTTGTGGGCGACAATTGTGTAGACTTCTCTGTATTTGAAAGCACATCTGATGCATACGATGCGGTTCAAACTGCAATCATTGACAATCACCTTGTTTCAATACAGGAATTGGTTGAATCTGCAAACAACAATCGCCTTAATTATTTTGAAAATCAATCTTCATCTACTTGTGCAAGCGTGAAGTTGGAAATTGAGCAAAAGTTAGTGATGACACGCCAAGCTTTCCGTGGCACACTGACTGTTGAAAATTCAACAGCAAAAGACTTGTTGGATATCGACCTCAATGTCGTCGTAACAAATATGTTGGGCGAACAAACCACACAGCACGAAATGCAAATAAATTTTGAATCTATCACTGGATTTGAGGGTGGATTGGAAGGCCCATGGACATTGGCTCCACAAAGCAAAGGTGTGGCTACTATTTTGTTTATCCCGACAAAATATGCTGCCCCTGATACGCTTACTACATATTCATTTGGTGGCAACCTCTATTTCAAAGATGGTGAAGATGGTGTGGTACAGTCACGCGAACTCTACCCCGTGAAACTGCAGGTTAAACCTTCTCCTGAATTGGATTTGACTTATTTCGTTCAACGCGACATCTATGGCGACAACCCATTGACAAAAGATGTAGTAGAACCTGTCGTTCCAGCTGAATTTAGTGTATTGCTACACAACAAAGGAAAG
>ERZ808026.108-NODE-108-length-15960-cov-3.951646_pt1 | contig 15960 bp, 14 predicted proteins | sample MGYA00380182_ERZ808026 | MGnify/ENA primary metagenome ERZ808026 (study PRJEB31490, sample SAMN06133376) | cow dung metagenome | isolation source: H9 | host: cow | place: China: Chengdu | collected 2015-05 ... | reverse complement strand
TGTAAATCCTTCCGATGAGTCAAGTGTCATTATGTCTGCGCCTGCTTCAAGAAGGGCTGGAACGCGTTCCATGTAGTCGCGGGTATTGATTCCGGCGCCTACAATGTAGCGTTTCTGAGAGTCGAGAAGTTCATTCGGGTGCTCCTCGTGGCTTGCTGCATCCTTTCGGAATACCAGATACTGGAGGTTTCCGTTTTTATCAACTACTGGAAGCTGGTTGATCTTGTTCTTCCAGATGATGTCATTTGCTTCCTCAAGGGTAATGCCTGTCTCTGCCTTTACAAGGTCGCCCAGGACAGTCATGTATTCCTGAACTTTTGCTCCTGCAGGGCAGTGGTCAATGCGGAAGTCTCGTTCTGTGATAATTCCCAGAAGTTTTCCGTTTGCCTCACCGTTGTCTGTAACGGCTGCGGTTGAATGGCCTGTTGCCTCAATTTTTCTAACAAGTTCTTCAAGAGTCTGATCCGGGCGGATGTTTGTGTCAGATGTAACGAAACCGGCTTTGTATGACTTTACCCGTGCAATCATTGCGGCCTGATTTTCGATAGTCTGGGAACCGTAGATGAAACTGATTCCGCCTTCTTTTGCAAGTGCGATTGCAAGAGTGTCATTTGAAACAGCCTGCATTACGGCACTTACCATAGGAATGTTCATTGTAAGCGGACATTTTTCCCCGGCTTTCTTATTGTAACGTATAATTGGAGTTTTTAATGATACGTTGGCAGGAATGCAGTCCGGCCCGGTATAGCCCGGAACTAACAGATATTCACTAAATGTGTGGGATGGTTCACTATAATAGAACGCCATGATATAAATCTCCTTTCAAAACATACAACACTTTTCTACCATTCAGAATATGATAATGATTTCTCTTCGGAAAGTCAATTCATTTTTATTAATTAATTCCTATAATATTTCTGAATATAATTAATAAATGTACTTATAAATGGTTTCAGCACATCGTCTTTCCTATATATTATATAAAATTTTCTGCCGCTTGTATATCTGGAAAATTCAAAAGCCAGCAATCTTTTTTCACGAATCATATTTTCTGCCGCTTTTTTGGACACAATAGAGATTCCCAGTCCCGCTGCCACTGAGTTTTTAATGGCTTCCGGATCATTCATATAAGCCGCCACCTTCAGAGAGTCTTTTGAAATCCCCTGTTTTTCCAAAAACTGATCGGCTGCTTTTTTCGTTCCGCTTCCTTTTTCACGCAGAATCATCGGTTCCTTAAAAAGCTCTTCCAGAGGAACCTCATTTTTTCGGAGTGCCAGAAAATGCTCTGTCACCGGAGTGATCACAACCAGCTCGTCTTCATAAAAGGGAATACAGGCCAAAGCTTCCGCTTCCCACTCCATTCCTACCAGACCCACATCCATGCGTCCATCCAGAACCCCCTCAATGATTCCTTTACTGTCGCTCTGGATGGATTGAAAAAAAACTTCAGGGTACTCTTTACAGAATTTTGGCAAAAATTCCGGCAGAATATACGCGGAGGGAATGGTGGATACACCAAGGCGAATGATCTTCTCATCCCAGCTTCTCCACTTTTCCAAAAGCCCGTCTCGCAGATCCAGCATTTTAACTGCGCATTCATAAAGCTCTGCCCCCCGTTTTGTCAATTCAATGCTTTTGGTGGTGCGTACGATCAATTTCGTCTCCAGTTCCTTTTCCAGTGCCTGGATATGGGTACTGATGGTAGGCTGGGAAATATATAATTGCTTTGCAGCTTCCGTGAAGCTTTTATACACCACTACTGCCACAAAAGATTCTAACTGCTTTAACTCCATAAAATTTCCTCCAGTGCTTTCACCGCAAAAAGCACTTCTTCTTCTGTATTAAAATATCCAAGAGAAAAACGAATCGTTCCCGTTGGATAGGTACCAAGAGTTTTGTGAGCCGACGGGGCACAGTGAAGGCCCACTCTCGTCATGATGCCGTATTTTTTATCCAACAGCCAGGCAACTTCTGAAACATCTCTCCCCGGTGTCTGAATAGAAACAACAGCGGTTCGTTCCTCCATCGTCTTCTTTCCTGTCAACCTGATCTTTTCCTGTTCAGGATCAAGATCTTTTAATTTTTGCAAAAACAGCTCTGTCAGTACTTTTTCCTTCTCACGGATGGTTTCTGTTCCAATCTCCATCAGCCAGTTCAGTGCTGCGTGTAGGCCAAAAATTCCCGGCAGGTTCATGGTTCCCGGTTCAAAACGGTCCGGCATAAAATCCGGAATCTCCTCTGTATGGCTGATGCTGCCGGTTCCGCCGGATAAAAGAGGCGTGATTTTGTCAATCATGTCCTCCTGCAAAAGAAAACCTCCGATTCCCTGGGGACCGAGCAATCCTTTATGTCCTGTAAAGCACAGTGCATCTATGTGCATTTCTTTCATGGAAATGGGCAGAACACCCGCGGTTTGGGCGCAGTCTGCAATAAATTTCAGACCATGACTTTTACAAAATACACCCACCTCTTTTAATGGAAGGACTGTACCACACACATTGCTGGCATGCATCATGACCACAGCCTTTGTATTTGGCTTTAAAAGGCTTTCCATCGCTTCTAAAATCACTTCTCCCTGTTCGTTACATGGAATACGGTCAAAAGTCACTCCTTCTGCCTCCAACTGCCTGATCGGACGCATCACCGCATTGTGCTCCATGGAAGAGGTCAGTACATGGTCTCCCGGCTTTAAAAACCCTTTTAATACCACATTTAAGCTTTCTGTGACATTTTTCGTAAAAACCACATTTTTGCAGTCCGGACCATCAAACAGCCGGCAGATCAGTTCTCTGGTTTCCAGAACCACTTCCTCTGTATCGTAGGCATTTTCATAGCAGCCTCGATTGATGTTGCTGCCGTTGCCGGTCATGTACTCATATACGGCCCGGGGCACGCACTCCGGCTTTGGGTAAGTGGTGCTGGCCTGATCCAAATAGATTTTTCTCATCTTGCGTTACCTTCCGTATTTTCCTATATCCTATATCATAACACAATTATTTGCATTTTCAATAAATCCATTAAAGTTATCAATAATCCAAATTGGATTTAAACATTGGCGAATGATATACTTTTAATAATTAATACAGGTATTTTTACCTACATAAGAGAAAGGGATTACTTATGAACCAGAAAAAAGAAGTAAGAAACATCCTGATTGCCGGTTTGGTAACAGGAATCCTCGGTGCTGCTTTAGTTCTCTTTGGCAACCCGAAAAATATGGGCTTTTGTATCGCCTGCTTCATCCGTGATACAGCAGGGGCCCTTGGCCTTCACAGAGCAGAAGCTGTTCAGTATATCAGACCTGAAATCATCGGTCTTGTACTTGGAAGCTTCATCGTGGCAATTTTGAGCCGCGAATTTCGTCCAAAGGGCGGTTCTGCTCCACTGACACGTTTTATTTTAGGATTTTTCGCAATGATCGGCTGCTTAATGTTCTTAGGCTGTCCATTCCGTATGGTGCTTCGTCTTGCAGGCGGTGACTTAAATGCGGTATTTGGTCTTATAGGCTTTGCAGCAGGTATCCTGGTTGGTATCTTCTTCCTGAACAGAGGATATTCTTTAAAACGTACCTACGCCATGTCCAAATGCGAAGGATTTTTATTTCCTGCAATGCAGATTGCTTTCTTTGTATTATTGGCAGCTGCTCCGGCATTTATTTTATTCTCACCGGAAGGTGCCGGTCCAGGTGCCCTTCACGCTCCAATTATGATCAGCTTAATCGCCGGTCTCGTAGTTGGTGCCATGGCACAGAAAACAAGACTCTGTATGGTGGGCGGTATCCGTGACTTCGTACTTTTCAAAGACGTAAAATTATTATCCGGATTTGTTGCTGTATTTGCAGCTGCACTCATCGTTAACCTGATTTTAACAGCTGCCGGTGATACAGAATTCTTCAAATTATCTATGACAGAGCAGCCGGTTGCTCATGTTGACGGACTTTGGAATGCCCTTGGTATGCTGCTTGCAGGCTTTGCATGTACACTCCTTGGAGGCTGCCCTCTTCGTCAGCTGGTACTTGCCGGTGAAGGAAACACAGACAGTGCTGTAACAGTTCTCGGCCTTCTGGTTGGTGCTGCTTTTGCTCACAACTTTGGTCTTGCTTCCAGCGGCGCGGGCCCAACAGCAAATGGTAAGATCGCAGTGATCATCGGTATCATCGCAGTTGCTGCAATCGGTGCAATGAACACATTCAGAAAGGACAACTAATATGACAACATTAGACGCAAAAGGACTTTCCTGTCCGGAACCAGTCATCATGATTCAGAAAGCAATGAAGACAAAAGAAGCTGTTTATGTTATGATGGTAGATAACCACGCATCTAAAGAAAACGTAACACGCTTTGCAGAAAAAAACGGCTACACAGTTACGATTAAGGAAAATGCTGGTGAATATACTTTGGAAATGAGAAAATAAGATGATCTACATTGCAACCTTCTACTCCCACTTTGGAGCGGTACGCTTCAAAAAAGAATGTAAAAAAGGAAATCTCACCGCGGAAGCAATGCCGGTGCCAAGAGACTTGAGCAGCAGCTGCGGAACCTGTGTGCGATTTGAAACAGACAGGGATATTTCTACATTTACATGGAGTCAGGAAGTAGAACAGGTGGTAGAAATCACAGAATCAGGCTACATGCTCCACTATCATGTGGAGCATTCTGATTAGATAGGACTGTTTATGGAAACAAATGTAAAATTAACAAAACTGGCCTCCTGCGCAGGCTGCGGCGCAAAGGTAGGTGCCGGAACATTAAGCAGGATGCTGGAGGGCTTTCAGACACATTTTGATGAAAGACTGCTGGTTGGATATGACAAAAGCGACGATGCCAGTGTATTTAAATTAGATGAAGAAACTGCACTGGTACAGACACTTGATTTCTTTCCTCCAATCGTAGATGACCCTTATCTTTTTGGACAGATCGCTGCCACAAACGCTTTAAGCGACGTCTACGCTATGGGCGGCGAACCAAGACTTGCCTTAAATATTCTATGTCTAAAAGACAGCATGGATTCTGAAACTGTTCAGGAAATTTTGCGTGGCGGCTATTCCAAAGCTTATGAAGCTGATACCATCATCACCGGCGGACATACCATTCACGGCGCAGAGCCTTTATATGGACTCTCTGTTTCCGGATTCGTTCATCCGCAAAGGGTACTTACCAACAGCGGCGCAAAACCCGGAGATGTACTGATTTTGACAAAGCCCCTGGGTATCGGTATCTTAACCACTGCTGCCAAGGCTGATCTGGTAGATGAAGTGCTTTTAAACCGCATTTATACACAGATGACTTATCTTAACAAGACGTCTGCCCAAATTATGAAAAAATATGAGGTACATAGCTGCACAGATGTCACAGGCTTTTCCTTGTTGGGTCATTCTTTTGAAATGGCACAGGGAAGCGATTGTACTATTCACATCGATGTGGCAAATGTGCCATACCATACAGAAGCTTATGAATTTGCAGAAATGGGCTTTATCCCGGCAGGGGCTTACAGAAACCGCGATTTTGCCGAAAAAGGCGTTTATGCATCGGAAAATATCTCCCGTGCAATGCAGGACATAATGTATGATCCACAGACCAGCGGGGGGCTGTTGATTTCCGTTGCAGAAAAAAATGCCGCAAAGCTTCATCATGAACTGACAGAATCCGGCGTACAGGCTGCTATCGTAGGACATGTAACTCAAATGCAGGATCATTCTATTATTCTTAAATAATGGTATATTTTTAGGAAAACATATGAGAAACTGTAAAAATTTCACACTGCCACATCTGAAAAACGATGAATATTCAATCATTTCGGGGCCCAGAGAGAAAAATCATCTCTCCGGGCCCCTTGTCATATTAAAATTTCTATTCTATTTCCATTTTAGGGGCACCTGTGATTTTTTTTGATCCCAGACCCCATTTTTTTATTTTCCGGGGCACCATATCTTTCTTATTCTGTATAGACCCCTTCTATACTTCATAAAGCAAGTTACACTTGACTTTTGGTATCTTACAGCAAACTATTTTTATATAGACCCCACAGCAACTTTTGAGGCTTATTTTTTGCGTTTTCTTCTCACTGATACTTTCGCAAAAAATTTTTAGCTGTTTGCAATATTTCTTGCCACATGCACTCCGCTTGCAGATGCATGAGAAAGAGAATGTGTAATACCACTTCCGTCGCCGATGATATATAATCCTTTGTGTTTTGACTCCAGATTTTCATCAACTTCAACTTCCATGTTATAGAACTTCACTTCTACCCCATAAAGCAGTGTATCTTCATTTGCAGTACCCGGAGCCACCTTATCCAGTGCATAGATCATCTCGATGATACCATCCAGAATTCGTTTAGGAAGCACAAGACTTAAATCTCCAGGAGTCGCATTTAGTGTCGGAGTAATAAATGCTTCTTCAATACGGCTTGGTGTGGAACGACGTCCGCGGATCAGATCCCCAAAACGCTGAACGATGACACCGCCCCCAAGCATGTTGCTAAGGCGGGCAATGGATTCCCCATATCCATTAGAATCCTTAAATGGTTCGGAGAAGTGCTTTGCAACCAGAAGCGCAAAATTTGTGTTTTCTGTCTGCTTTGCAGGATCTTCATAGCTGTGACCATTTACCGTGATGATACCGTTTGTATTTTCATTTACAACTGCACCCTTTGGGTTCATACAGAAGGTGCGAACTCTGTCACCGTATTTTTCAGTACGGTAGACGATCTTGCTTTCATATAATTCATCTGTCAGATGTGCAAATACAGATGCAGGTAATTCCACTCGCACACCGATGTCGACGCGATTGGATTTTGTGGAAATGTCTAAATCCTTACATACAGATTCCATCCATTTGCTTCCGCTTCGACCTACAGAAATGATACATTCGGTACAATCATAAGAAGTTTCTTTACAGATTACCTCATATCCTCCCTCCACTGCTGCAACCGTTAAAACTGCAGTGTCAAAGAAGAAATCTACCTTGTCCTGTAAATATGCATAAATATTTTCCAAAACCACATAATTGATATCTGTTCCCAGATGACGCACCGAAGCATCTAAAAGATGAAGATCATGCTGGATACAGATGGTTTTAAACCTTGTACCGGCTGTAGAATACAGTTTTGTACCTTCGCCTCCGAAACGCAGATTGATTTCATCTACATAGCGCATCAGGTCTAATGCCTGCTTCTTTCCGATATATTCATATAAAGTACCGCCAAAATCGTTGGTAATATTGTATTTTCCGTCAGAAAAAGCACCTGCACCCCCAAAACCGCTCATAATGCTGCAGCTCTTACATCCAATACAGGTCTTGATTTTTTCTCCGTCAATTGGACATTTACGTTTTGACAGTTCATGTCCCGCTTCAAACACTGCCACCTTTAATTCAGGTCTGCACTGCATTAACTCGTAAGCAGCAAAAATCCCCCCAGGACCTGCGCCAACGATAATTACATCATATTGCATTTTCTATCCCCCATGTTTTTCTCTATTATCTTAGCATTAACATACTTTTATTAATCATACAAGATTTCACAGGACTGCACCTGTTTTTACTGTTCTCTGAAAATAATTTCCCCAGTTTCTGCATTCATACCATCTACAATCGCCAAAGATTCTAACTGATAGCCAAGGTTACGAATCATTCTTCCTCCCGGCTGGAAGCCTTTTTCCACTGCAATACCGATACCTTCTACAGTAGCTCCTGCAGACTGTACGATCTGAATCAGTCCCTGCAGCGCACAGCCATTTGCAAGGAAATCATCAATGATCAATACATGATCCTCTTCGTTTAAAAACTTCTTGGAAACAATGACCTGATTCTTGTTTTTATGTGTAAATGACTCTACTTCTGCAGTGTACATCTCACCATCCAGATTGATGCTTTTTGCCTTTTTTGCAAAAACCACCGGAACATTAAAATGAATAGCTGCAATGCATGCGATTCCGATTCCGGAAGCTTCAATGGTCAAAATCTTGTTGATTTTTTTATCTGCAAACAGTTTTTTCCATTCTTTCCCCATTTCGCTGATCAATTCAATATCCATCTGATGGTTGATAAAACTGTCTACTTTTAATACATTTCCCGGTTTTACGATCCCGTCTTTTCGAATACGTTCTTCTAATAATTTCATAATTTCTCTCCTGTTATCTCATATTTTATCACTTTTGTGGTGTATCGATGTCCTGCAGGCTTAGTTCACTGTCTGCTTCATACTGAAAGACTTCTGATAGATGCGCCTTCACCACCGCTTTTCCGCCAACATTCCCAGTCAGTGCCATAAGCTCCGGAACAAATTTTCCCTGAAAGATCACCGGATTTCCCATCACACCCTGATAGCTCAAGCAGCCAATCCCCTTGTAGGAACGTTTATACATATGAATAAATCCAAACAGCTCATCTTCCTGCACGTAAGGCTGATCTGCCACAGCAAACATCACATGATCGTGCTGTCCAATCTCACCACAAGCTTCCAGACCAAGTTTTATGGAATGGGATGCTCCCAGCTCCTGATTGTTATTTCTAACAACCTTCACCGGAAGTCCTTTTACCGACTCTTCGATTTCATCATAGGCAGTTACTACCACCAGTTCATACCGATGCGGCTCTTCTTCCTTCATGACTGTCAAAATATCCAGTAAATGGCGAAACATTGGTTTTCCATCTACCATTTCCAATAATTTATTACTGCCGTAGCGGCTGGACAAGCCAGCCGCCAGATAAATCATATAAAACATATTATTCTCCGATTTTATGAAGTCCTCTTAAAATCTTTTCCGGTGTAATCGGAAGTTCTCTAATGCGAACACCGGTTGCATTTGCCACCGCATGGGCAATTGCAGGAGACGCAGTGTTTATTACTACTTCCCCAACAGATTTTACACCAAATGGGCCTGTTGGCTCGTAGCTTCCCTTGGCAATTTCTGTACGGAACGTTGGAAGATCCACACGGGATGGAATCTTATACTGCATAAAGGAATTTTCTGCGATCATACCTCTGTCTGTATAAGTAACGTCTTCATAAAGAGCCATGCCAATACCCTGGGCAACACCGCCTTCTACCTGGATTTTCACTAGAGCCGGGTTGATCGGTGTTCCACAGTCAACACAGGATACGAAGTCAACTAATTTAATTTCACCTGTTTCTGTATCCACTTCCACTTCTGCCATACTTGCCATAAATGGTGGTGGTGATTTTGGTGAAGTATGGGAGGCTGAAACTTCCAGTGTCAGTTCACATCCGCACATATTCTTTGTAGAAATATCTTTTAATGTAACATTCTTTTCTTCTGCGCCCTTCACATATACAACTTTGCCGTCAAACTCTACTGCATCTGCTTCTACTTCCAAAATTCTTGCACCGATAGCACAGATTTTCTGTTTCAGTTCTGTACAGGCTTTGATGGTTGCATTACCGGTTACATATGCCGTACTTGACGCATAAGAACCTGAGTCATATGGTGAAATATCTGTATCTACACCGTATACGACGATATCATCCACATCACAATCTAAACAGTCTGCTGCAATCTGCGCAAGAGTTGTATCACAACCGGTACCCATATCAGCTGCACCGATCATCATATTATAATGTCCTTCATCAGACACTTTAATGGTTACACTGCCTACGTCTACGCTGGAAATACCGGATCCCTGCATGGAAATACCAATACCAAGACCTCTCACCTTGCCGTTGCCAAGATCTCTAACATTATATTTTTCGTCCCATCCGATCATTTCACGGCATTTATCCATGCATTCTTCTACTGCACAGCTTTCTAACAGCTCGTTATAGTAAGCCGGCATTCTCTGTCCAACCTGAACAAAGTTTTTACGACGGATTTCCAACGGATCAATTCCAAGCATATCTGCAGCTTCATTTAAGATGCTTTCCACTGCAAACAGCCCTTGCGTCGCACCATACCCACGGTAGGCACCTGCTGCCTGCATATTTGTGTATACCACATCATAAACAAACTCAAACACTTCCGGTGTATAGATTGGAAGAGCTTTATGCCCGGATAAGCCAACAGTTGTTGGACCATGTTCCCCGAAGGCACCGGTATTCGATAAAGTATACATACGAAGCGCTTTTACCTGACCGTCTTTATTAAGACCAATCTTTACAGTCACTTCCATTTCGTGACGTGGAGAACCTGCAATCATGGCTTCCTTACGGGAATACACAATCTTCGATGGTTTTCCTGTCTTCCAAGTTACGATTGCAGGATAAATTTCTGCAACCCCTGTCTGTTTTGCACCAAAGCCGCCGCCTACACGAGGTTTGATGATACGAACCTTTGATTTTGGAATCCCAAGAGCGTTTCCTAAGATTCGTCTGTTGTGAAATGGAATCTGTGTAGAGCTTACCACTGTCAGACGTCCATAAATATCTAAATATGCATAGGAACGGAAAGTTTCCATCATAGTCTGACAGTTTGCTTTCGTATGATAAGTACGTTCCAGTACCAGATCACATTCTGCAAATTTTGCTTCCACATCTCCGTTGCTGTCATAACCGGTTGCTACCAGGTTTCTCTTATTATCTGCTCCAACAGGGCAATGGGCCACCCAGTCTTCTTCCGGATGAACTAAGATCGGATTGTCCTTTGCTGTTCTAAAATCAAGGACAGGCTCTAATACTTCATACTGAACCTTGATCATTTTCAAAGCTCGATCTACACATTTTTCATCTTTACCGGCAACGATGGCTACCGCATCACCCACAAAACGCACTCTTTGATCCAGAATGTATCTGTCATATGGGCTTGGTTCCGGATAAGTCTGTCCTGCCTGTGTAAAACGGTTCTGCGGCACATCTTTGTATGTTAAGACACATTCAACACCGGGAACCTTCATTGCAATGTCTGTTTTAATTTCTTTAATCAATGCATGAGCATGCGGGCTTCGAAGCACTTTTACTACAAGGCAGTCTGCCGGCGCCAGGTCATCTGTATAAACAGGTTTTCCCGTAATCAAGGCCATGGCGTCTTTTTTCATAATGGATTTACTTACATATGCCATAATTTACGCCTCCCCATTCTTCTTCCATGCCAGATATTTTTGAATGGCACGAAGCTGTCCTGCATAACCTGTACATCTGCAAAGGTTTCCGGCCAGATATTCTTTGATATCTTCTTCTGTTGGATCTTCTAATTCACGTACCATGGCAAGTACATTCATAACAAATCCCGGTGAACAGAAGCCACACTGTTCTGCACCTTCACCGCCTAAGAACTGTGCAAATTCTTCTGCTTCTTTCTGAACGCCTTCTAAAGTTGTTATTTTTTTTCCTTCCGCTCGCATGGCCGGTGTAGAACAGGAAAGAACCGGTGTTCCATCTACCCATACCGTGCACAAACCACAGTTGGATGTCTCGCATCCTCTTTTTACACTGTAACATCCCTGACTTCTCACAAACTCTAAAAGAGCCATATCCGGAGAAATATCAGCAGTCACTGCTTTTCCATTAATAAAGCATTTTAAGATCATTTATTTCTCCTCCAGTCTTTGATGTAATCTCTTTATCAAAACGCCTGCTACATGCTGGCGATATTCTGCGCTTCCTCGTAAGTTGCTGCCATAAGTAAATTCGGAAGCTGCTGCTTTTGCATCTTCTAAATCTTTTACCACAATTTTCGCTGCTTTTGCAGGTCTTGCACCTACAGATACATGGTACCCATCTTCCCATTTTGCAACCGCAACTGCGATCACAGGGAAATCAGTTGCCTGTCTTCGGATTGTTTCATAAGCAATCTTCATTGGTTTCTTTTTCACGATTAAAGAAACCAGAATTTCATTGCCGTATGGACTCTTTGCAAACTCTTCCAGAGAAATAATTCCTGTTGGATAAAGTTCCACATAAGCATCCATGGCAAGAAAGCATGTTAATACATCCGAAAAACCAAATCTTCCAAAAATACTTCCACCTACAGTTGCACAGTTTCTAAACTGTGTACCAACAATGTGACGTACGCATTCTTTCACCGCACCATCTGTATAGGCATTGAGCCCTTCATGCTTTTCTATCTGACGCAGCGTTGTCATGGCACCAATTTTGAATTCCTCTTCAGTTTCTTCAATCCTATCCAGTCCCAGATTTGACAGGTCAATGGCTGTCTGCACATTTCTGCTTCCCATTTTCAGCCAAAGGGTACCTCCAAGCACTTTGGCACTTCTCTTCTGATTTAACTCATAAGCCTGTTCAAGACTTTCCGCTTTCACATAATTTTTAATTGTCAGCAAAGTCATCCCCCACTTTAACATATTTTTTTCATCGTACCATATTTCTGCAAATTTTGCACATATTTTCCGCATAAAAATGGCAGGTGAAAACCACCTGCCAAACACTGTACGATTATTTTTTTTCTTCCGGAATCAGCACATTTAAGATAATTGCAATGATTGCTGCCGGAACGATACCGGAACCTCCAAATACTAACTGGAAGTTTGTCGGTAATGCGGAAAGGATTGCAGTATTTGCACCAAGACCATACCCAAGACCAAGCGCTACGGATACGATGGTAATGTTTCTCGCTGTTAATGTCTCCTTTGTAACAAGCTGGATACCGCTTACTACGATAGAGGCAAACATCATAACTGCCGCACCGCCAAGAACACTCTGAGGCATGATAGAAATCAGCGCTGCAAGTTTCGGGAACAGACCGCAGAATACAAGGAAGATCGCACCGATTGCAAGTGCAAAACGGTTTACAACCTTTGTCATTGCCACCAGACCTACATTCTGGCTGAAGGATGTATTTGGAAGTACACCAAAGATTGCTGCCAATGATGAACCAACACCGTCACACATGACACCGCCTGCAAGTTCAGAATCTGTTGCTTCTCTGCCCATACCGCCTTCCATAACACCGGAAATATCTCCAACTGTCTCTACTGCAGTTACGATAAACATGATCATAACAGGCACAATGGCACGAAGATCAAATACCGGTTTTACAGGCATGATCTGTGGGATGGAAATCCAGGCTGCATCCTTTACTTTCTGCCAGTTTAATACCCATGCCTTTGTATATTCTACGCCTTCTGCTGTTACTGCTGTTGTTTCTAAAAACATCGGCATAACTCCGGCAATGATATAACCAACTAAAATTCCCATGAAAATGGCTGCGTAGCTTGTAATACCCTTTGTAAAATGCTTAAACAGAATAATTACGATTAATACGATCAAACCAAGAGCAAGGTTTTCCAAAGAACCAAAGTCTTTAGCACCTGAACCGCCACCAAAGGAATTCACCCCAACGGAAATCAGGGAAAGACCGATGGATAATACAACAACACCCGTTACAACACTTGGGAAAAATTTTCTCAGTGGTTTTAAGAATGCACCTAAAACGGTTTCAAACAGACCGCCAATAATGGATGCTCCCATAATCGCCCCATAGGCAAGGACTCCGCCGCCCATTACGTTAGCCACACTGTTAAATACACCGATGAATCCTGAGCTTGTTCCCATGATGATCGGTACCTTGCCGCCGATTGGTCCCACTGCGTATAACTGAATTAATGTAACAACCCCTGCCATTAACATGGCATTCTGTAATAATGTAACCTGTAATGCTGCCAGGTCTCCACCTGCTGTAATACCGCAGGCGCCACCAATGATCATAATCGGTGTTAAATTTCCAACGAACATGGCAAGTACGTGCTGTAACCCCAGCGGAATTGCCTCTTTCAAAGGAATGCGTCCTTCAAATTCATAAGGACTTGTGTACTTTACACTTTTTTTCATTTGTACCTTTCTCCTCTATATTGCTTAAAACAAAAAACTCCTATGTTATTATAGCATAGGAATCTTCTATCAAAAAATTATTTCTTATTATCTGTTCTCATTAGAATCCCTTATAATGTATCCTTTAACGGAACAAATAAAATTTTATTCTTTCCGCCGCAGATCATTCCCAAAGCGGCACTTTCTTCATTTGACAATTGAAACTCTTCTATCGTCACAGAAGTAATCTTTTTTGCCTTTTCCATCACGGCACATTCCAAAACGCCTCCGCCAATGCTTCCGATCACACTCTGCTCCGTCACAAGCATCATACTGCCTTCCCCTCTTGGACTGGAACCATGCTTTTCAATGATGATACACAGAATCCCTGTTTCTTTTGTATTTGCAAGTTCCGTACTTAGTGTACTGCAGATCGTTTTATTTTTTTCCAATATCAGTTCACCGGCAACACTAACGGCAATCTCTTTTGGTGTTCTTGCACCGATTTTCAAACCAATTGGTGCATGGATGGTTTCTAATTGTTCCTGTGAAAATCCATGTTCCCTGAGCATTGCATAGGTTGCGCTGATCTTCTTTTGGCTTCCAATCATTCCAAGGTACGCATAGTTTTTATTTAATATTTTTTCAACACAAACTCTGTCTGCAGCATGTCCGCGAGTTACTACCACATAAAAAGCATTCTCTGTTCCGGGCAAAATTTCCTCTACTGTATTAAAATCATGAAAATACAGATGATCTGCTTCCGGAATTACTTCTTTTTTGACAAATTCAGGTCTGTCATCAATGACTGTCACCTCGAACTCAAGGTAATTACCAAGCTTTGCAATTTCTTTTCCCACATGGCCTCCGCCCAGCACAATCAGTTTCTGTTTTTCTTGAAACCATACCTGATTGATCAAAGACACATCCTTTTGCTCCCTCAGAAGGGCCGCTGCCACACGCTCATAAAGGGAATTTGCCTGGCCCGGACATATTTTTATTTCTTTCTCAGGGAATTTTTTCTGCAATGGTTCTATATATCCTTTCTGCAAAAGTTTTTGTAAATGTTCCGGCATGATGATGCCATCTTCACTAATCTCAAGGCATTGCTCCACAAGCTGTTTTCGATGACTTACTTCTTTGAGGGATTTTCCCAACGCCGAAAGCCCCGTCACAATATGAATTTCCTCTGCATTCTCCGGAATTACCGGTTCATATTCTGCCGGATACTTGATGGGCATTCCCCTGCTTCCATCTGCTTCTACAAGTACCACATCCGCATATGCGCAAAGGGCATCATATATTTTTTCAGGAAGTGCCTTGATTTTTCCCTCCTCTGCCGGAAGACCAGCCATACAATATCCGAAATTTTTCAATTTTGCCCTAATCTGCCCTTCATCACCGGAAATATCACAGCCCTCTTCCCGATACATATGGGTGGTTGTGGTCACGAGGACCGTTTTCCCAAGCTTTCGGTATTTTTCTGTCAGCAAATGAATCCTTGTGGTCTTTCCTCCGGAACCTGCAACTGCTATTACCATTTTTAATCCCTTCTCTAACTGTTTCTGTTCTGCAAATAAAGAATTGCTTCCAAAACCCCGCCTGCAATACATCTTGCTTTATCTGAAATGGTAAAACAATTTTCATATTCCTCCAAACGGGGATCTATATCCGCAATCTTAAATCCTTTTGTCACCCTATATCCGTCCCTTAACAATCCTCGCAAAAGACCTGAGATTGATGCCCGGACATCAATGATTCCTTCCCGACTTTCTATAAATGCAATCTTTTGACCCTTTTCAACCACATCTGCAATATGACTGATATTTCTTAAGATACCTTCCGCCGGTGCATGAATCACCCGTTCTTTTGTCACACCGGCGACTGATCCCGGAATTCCCGTATTGGGAATTGCAGCCCCTTTCAGAATCACTCTTCCCAGATTATGACCTCGCATGGTTTCAATCACCGCATCCACATCTTCTCCTGCATAAAATCCCGGACCAAGTCCAATGGTTACAGGCGCCATCCTTCGATTAGTTCCCAGATTTCTCTTTGCCAGAATCCCGTCAATGAGAATGTCTGGATGATACCCTTTCAGGCAGGCGGCTTCCTCATCTACCAGAAGAACCGGATTTCCCGGTGCAGCTTTTTCCAGGGCCTCTTCCAAAGATTCCACCAGGGTACAAACCATGCCTTCCACTTCCATGGTTCCTTCATAAACCGCCTGGCAAAAAGAA
>ERZ808026.106-NODE-106-length-15983-cov-3.175657_pt1 | contig 15983 bp, 15 predicted proteins | sample MGYA00380182_ERZ808026 | MGnify/ENA primary metagenome ERZ808026 (study PRJEB31490, sample SAMN06133376) | cow dung metagenome | isolation source: H9 | host: cow | place: China: Chengdu | collected 2015-05 ... | reverse complement strand
AGTCGCTTGTGCTGCCGTGTGTTCCTGGCAAGAAGAAGGTCGTGGCCATTGTCAATGCTCCGGAGCTGTCAGGAGTCACATCTCTTACTTCCCTGACATCAATGACATCCAAGCTGTCTGACAACACTATCGAGTCGATGGTTATGGAGGGCTCTGTGGACATTGAGGTTACAGCAAACACAAGTGTCACTATCCCGGTTTCGCGTCTGGCGGCAAAAGTTGTACTCAGGACTGTCATCAACAGCTTTGAGCTTCTGACCCATCAGCAGATGGAATTCCAGGTGACAGCTGTCTATCTGGTAAATGTGGCGGGAGAGAAGACTTATATGACTGACGATATGCCTGAGCTGTGGTATAACAAGATGAAGAATGAGGAAGATGACAAGAAAGAAGACGCAGAAAGGGAAGCGATGCGCTGGTACACCATCAAGTCCGGCGACACTCTCGGCCGCATCGCCATCAACAACGGCACGACAGTCAACGCCCTCTGCAAGCTGAACGGCATCAAACCTACGACTACCCTCAAGATCGGCCGCAAGATCCGAGTGAGGTAATCTTCCGGAGATTTTTCAGATACATCTGACACCTTGGACGTTTCTTTCATGATTTCCGTCCAAGGTGTTTTGTTTTTCGGTGTTTTTGTAAACAAAAGCTCCGACCTCGGAAGGAGGCCGGAGCTGTATCGTTTATGCGGGGAGGGGAATTGTTCCCTCTCGACTGTCAGGGATGATTACTCCCACTCGATTGTTGCGTTTGGCTTTGGTGAGAGGTCGTAGCAGACACGGTTCACTGTAGGGATCTCAGCGAGGATTCTGTCAGTGATCTTCTGGAGGATAGGCCAGTCGATCTGCTCGATTGTCGCAGTCATTGCGTCGATTGTGTTTACGGCGCGGATGATTACAGGCCAGTCATATGAGCGTGCATTGTTGCGTACTCCCACTGACTTGAAGTCAGGAACCACTGTGAAATACTGCCATACCTTCTTGTCAAGACCGGCGAGAGCGAACTCCTCGCGGAGGATAGCGTCTGACTCGCGAAGTGCCTCAAGACGGTCGCGTGTGATGGCTCCGAGGCAGCGTACTCCAAGGCCTGGGCCAGGGAACGGCTGACGATATACCATTTCGTATGGAAGGCCGAGCTCAACACCGCAAGCGCGAACCTCATCCTTGAAGAGCTGCTTGAGCGGCTCTACGAGTTCGAACTGGAGGTCTTCAGGAAGACCGCCTACGTTGTGGTGAGACTTAACGCACTTTGCAGTCTTTGTACCGCTTTCCACGATGTCAGGATAGATGGTGCCCTGTCCGAGGAAATCTATGCCGTCAAGCTTGCGTGCCTCTTCTTCAAATACACGGATGAACTCTCCGCCGATGATCTTTCTCTTCTGCTCAGGATCTGCAACGCCTTCGAGAAGACCGAGGAATCGGTCTGTTGCGTCTACATATATAAGGTTAGCGCAGAGCTGGTTACGGAATACTTCCACAACATTCTCGGATTCGCCCTTACGCATAAGTCCGTGGTTCACGTGAACGCATACGAGGTTGTCTCCGATTGCCTTAAGAAGGAGGGCAGCAACAACTGAACTGTCAACACCGCCGGAAAGCGCGAGAAGGACTTTTCTGTCTCCGACCTGCTTGCGGACAAGCTCAACCTGGTCAGCTACGAAATTCTTCATGTTCCAGTTGGTCTCAGCCTTGCATGTGTCGAATACGAATCCCTTAATCGCTTCCTTGATTGCCTCCTCATCGTTTGAGAACTCAGGGAGTTTTACTTCGCAGAGGGCCTTGTCGTGGCCGGCAGCCATTACAGGGAAACCTGCTTCATAAATCTCAGGAAGAACGTCAATCGCTACTCCGTCGATGACATTGTTGGGACCTCCGTTGATGATGATTCCCTTTACGTTTGGCAGAGCCTTGAGCTCAGCCGCTGTGATGTCGTGCGGGTAGATCTCGCTGTAGACTCCCAATGCACGGATTGCTCTTGCCACCACTGTGTTCTCGTGGCTGCCAAGATCAAGGATGACAATCATGTCCTGTTTCATATTCTTGTGTCTGTTTAAGTTTGTTTTCAATGACAAATTCGGGTGCAAAAATAGAAAAAGATTGGAAAAAATATTATAAAAATATCTAATTTTGCAAATCATTTTTCGACCGGAAAACCGGTCGGGTTTCTTTGTGCACTGGATGTGCACGTATGTGATTAAGTATTAGCTAGATATGCAGGAAATTAGAAACATCGCGATCATTGCTCACGTCGACCATGGAAAGACTACAATTGTCGACAGGATGATCTATCAGGCGCGTCAGGCGCGTGAGCAGGAGAAGCTGGGAGAGCTGATCCTTGACAATAATGATCTTGAAAGAGAAAGAGGCATCACCATTCTTGCCAAGAATGTGTCGGTTGTATATAAAGGCGTAAAGATTAACGTGATCGACACTCCGGGCCATAGTGACTTCGGCGGTGAAGTTGAGCGAGTGCTTAATATGGCTGACGGTGTCATCCTTCTGGTGGATGCGTTTGAAGGCTGTATGCCTCAGACGCGTTTCGTGCTTCAGAAGGCCATTGAGATGGGTAAGAAGCCTGTTCTTGTGATCAATAAGGTCGATAAGCTCAACTGCCGTCCTGATGAGGTCCAGGAAGAAGTCTTTGATCTGATGTTCTCGCTCGGAGCGACAGAGGACCAGCTTGATTTCCGCACCATCTACGGAAGTGCAAAGCAGGGATGGATGTCATATGACTGGAAGCAGCCGACAAACGATATCACTGCTCTTCTTGACACTATTCTTGAGGTTGTTCCTGCGCCGGAAATGGTTGAGGGTACTCCTCAGATGTTGATTTCTTCTTTGGAATATTCTCCGTATGTAGGACGTATCGCAGTCGGAAGAGTGACTCGCGGCGAGCTTGCGGCTGGAATGAACATAACACTCTGCAAGAGATACGACATACAGCAGAAGCAGAAGATCAAGGAACTCATGATCTTCGATGGACTTGGAAAGGCTAAGGTCGAGTCTGTGAAATGCGGTGACATCTGTGCGGTTGTGGGACTTGAAGGCTTTGAGATCGGAGATACGATAGCTGACTTCGAGAATCCGGAGGCGCTTCCTCCTATTGAGGTGGATGAACCTACCATGAGCATGCTTTTCTGCATCAACAACTCTCCTTTCTTCGGTAAGGAAGGCAAGTTTGTCACTTCGCGTCATCTCAAGGACCGTCTTGACAAGGAACTTGAGAAGAATCTGGCCCTCAGGGTAAAGCCGGGTCCTAATGCTGATTCATTCATTGTCTACGGCCGTGGTGTCCTCCATCTTTCAGTGCTGATCGAGACAATGCGCCGCGAAGGCTTCGAGCTTCAGGTAGGCCAGCCAAAGGTTCTCGATAAAGTGATCGGAGGGCAGCGTTGCGAGCCTATCGAGATGCTTACAATTGATGTTCCGGAGGAGTTTGTGGGTAGAGCCATTGAAATGGTGACACGCAGAAAAGGCGCGCTTATCCAGATGGAAGGAAGGGGAGACAGGACTCATCTCGAGTTCGACATACCTTCACGCGGACTTATGGGACTCAGAAGCAATCTTCTTACAGCTACCCAGGGTGAGGCAGTTGTCGCACATCGCCTCAAAGGCTATGAGCCGTATAAGGGTGATATCGAGCGCCGTACAAACGGTTCTCTTGTCTCTCTTGAAACAGGTGTTTCAGTGGCTTATTCAATGGATAAACTGCAGGATCGCGGACGTTTCTTCATCGAGCCGGGAGTTGATGTATATGAAGGACAGGTAGTGGGAGAGCATACTCGCGACCGTGACCTTACCATCAATATCTGCAAGACAAAGAAGCTTACGAATATGCGTGCTTCGGGAAGTGACGACAAGGTCATGCTTCCTCCTCCTGTGGTGTTCTCGCTTGAGGAAGCGCTTGAGTATATTCAGGAGGATGAGCTTGTGGAAGTTACGCCAAAGTCGATGCGTCTGAGGAAGATTCTTCTCAGCGAAATTGACCGAAAGAGAAAAAGTTCAGAATTGAATTGCTAATAATAAAAGAATTTGCTATCTTTGCGGGCTCAAATCTGTTTACGGGTCGCTATGGACAACAAATTTATAATACCTATAAATGGATTGGCTGCTGGGGAAAACCATTTTTTCTGGCAGGCAGGAAAGGAGTTCTTTGAGGGCTATGATAACACTGAAGTGATTGATGCTCAGCTTGATATAGATGCGTCGGCGGAGAAGTCGGGACGATATATCGGAGTTGATTGTGATATTCAGGGATGGCTTGTTGTGGAGTGTGACAGATGTCTTGAGGAATTGAAGATGCCGATAGATGTTGCAGTCAGATTGAGTGTCAAATTCGGTGAGGCTGATTCTTCAGAAGAGATTCAGGACGGTGAAAGGGAGGTTATATTCCTTTCAGTCGACAATGCGGATCTTGATATGAGTCAGATTGTGTATGACTATGTCTGCACATCGCTTCCTATGCAGAGGGTTCACAAGGAAGGTGAGTGTAATCCCGAAGCCATGAAGTATTATGGGGCGCCGGAAGATACCGTGACTTCAGATGAGGCAGTCGGAGAAAATCCGTTTGCAGCCTTGAGGGATATGTTTAAGTAGGAATATTAATAATTTATAAAATATAGAACAATGGCACATCCAAAACACAAAGTCTCTAAGCAGAGACGTGACAAGAGAAGAACACACGACGTGGCGGTAGTTCCGACACTCGCGACTTGTTCAAACTGCGGTGCAACTATCATGTACCACAGAGTATGCCCAGAGTGTGGCTACTACAGAGGTCGTCAGATCATCGAGAAGAAGGCTGAGTAATCAGCTTTCTTTTTGAAATCATGGCCCTGTAGTTCAACGGATAGAATGGAAGTTTCCTAAACTTTAGATAGCAGTTCGATTCTGCTCGGGGCTACTAAAAAAGAGTCAAGCATTTGCTTGGCTCTTTTTTAGTAGCCCCATGTCCAAACCATCTCAAGGTTAATGCTTAACTATTCGAATAATTTATTATATTTGCATGTTTGTATTTTGGATAAAAGTATAGACATGCAAATGTTGTATATTAACTGATTAACTAATTGATAACGTTATGAAAAAGGTAATTGCTACTCCAGATGCACCGAAGGCGGTGGGCCCATATTCACAGGCTATCGAAGTGAATGGAACTCTCTATATTTCAGGCCAGATTCCTGTAAACCCTGCTGACGGTAAGGTTCAGGAGGATATCGTTGCTGCCGCACATCAGTCTCTCAAGAACATCGGAGCTATCCTCAAGGAGGCAGGCATGACTTATGACAACGTAGTCAAGACTACAGTCCTTCTTGCTGATATCGCTGATTTCAAGGCAGTTAACGAGGTGTATGCTGAGTATTTTACAGGTGACAAGCCTGCAAGAGCATGCTATCAGGCTGCAGCTCTTCCTCTTGGTGTAAAGGTTGAGATTGAGGCAATAGCAGTCAGATAATGAGCAGGAAGTCACTGATAATTTGTCTTGCCGTAATAGCGGCAATGGTAGTTGGTATCGGTGTCGCCGTTGCTGTATTGTATTCTGGAACGGGCAGCTCCAGGAATGACTCTGTGGCGAAGGTGTCGGATGATTCCCGTTATCTTCTTCTCCCTGCAGTCCCTTCAGATGCGGTAATGCTCTGCTGTTTCTCGGATGCCGATGAGGCCCTTGATGATATTTATGGCGGTTCGACTTTCCCTGCAGCACTGAAGGAGTCCGGAGTAAGACTTGGCAGAATGACAGTCTCTCTGCATTTTTCAGGCAAGCTGTCTGCTCTGTACGTTATCGATATGGGCAAGGCTTCCGGTCAGCCGTCAGCAGAGGCAGAGACAGTAATGGATGCGGCGCGAGGATGCGGCATGTGCGTAGAGTATCTGGATTGCTCTACTACAGGTTCAGAATTCTCGATTGCAAACCGTTCTATCGTAGTGGCTTCTGCTTCGGAAGGCCTTGTCAAATCATCTCTAAGACATATTCAGAAGGCCGTCTCCGTTCTGGAGGCTCCCGGATTTGCTGATGCAGCTGAATATGCAGCATCGGAAACATGCGTATTCATTCCGAATGAGGTTTCTCCAAAGATACTCTCGTCTGTCTTTTCCGGTAAGTATAACTCGTGGTCGCGATTTGCTCCTAAACTTTCTGACTGGACCGTGCTTGATGCAGGTAAATCAGATGGAATGATATCGTTCTACGGACGTATGACGACTGACGGTGATCTTTCGGATTTCATCACTTTGTTTGAAAGAAGCGGCGCTGCATCCTCAAAGCTCTCATCAGTACTGCCATCCAATACTCTTTCTGCAGCATCTGTCCCTTTCAGAAATGTTGCTGAATATATATCGGAATATCAGATGTTCCTGGATGCAAGACAGTCTCTCCAGACAAGAAGATCGACAATTGATGTGCTCGAAAAGAAGGTTGGAGTTTCTCCTGTTGCATTCTTTACAAGAATCGAGACCAAGGAAGCTGCAACTGCTTCATTCCTCGTAGATGGAAAGCTTGAGCGTGTCAATCTTATCCGTGCTGCAAAGCCGGATACACTTAAGAACTATACGGCAGGACAGCATCCCTATAAATATTCATCATTTGCTTCTTCTGTTTTCGGAAGTCTTTTCGAAATTCCGGATGAATCCTCGTTCACCTATGTAGATGGGTGGATAATCTCAGGAAGTCCTAAGGCTGTGGATATGTTCGCCACCGGCAAGGCTGCCAAATATACATTGAAGGAATATATGGTAAATGCCGGTCTGGAAGATCTGTTCTCTGCCGGACAGGCGTCGTTCATGGCATATCTTTCTCTTACAGAGGACAGAGGCTCATTGGGGGAAATCTTCAGAACACCTGTCTTGAACACAATGCTTTCGTTGGTTCAGGGGGCAGATTACAGCGGTGTCTTTGTTTCTGCCGGACAGCCTAAACTGCCTCATGCGGTTTCAATGTCACTTTTCCATAAAGAAATCAAGAAGTCCAAGCCGGTTGCACAGCGTGAAGTTACTGTAACCGTTTCTAAGGGGCCTTTCAAGGTAAAGAATTCCGGTACAGGAAAAATGAATCTTTTCTATCAGCAGGATAATATGTATCTGTGCCTGAAGGAAGAGGGTGGAAAAGGACTTTGGGGAGTTCCGTTCTCTGAACCTATCTGCGGAAAGGCATCGACAATTGATTATTATGCGAACGGCAAGCTCCAGATACTTTTCGGAGCCGGAACCAGACTGCATCTTATAGACAGACTTGGACGTTTTGTATCAGGTTTCCCTGTTGATCTTGGTAAGGAAATTCTTCTGGGACCTGATGTGTACGATTTCAATGGCAGCCGTCGTTACAATGTGATGGTTCTGCATAAGGACAATACAATAGAAATGTACAATCTCAAGGGCCAGAAACCGGCCTCTTGGGCTGGCATAAGACCATCAGAGACCATTCGTGATCTGCCTGAGAGGATTATTGTAGGAGGAAACACTTTCTGGGTGGTCCGAACTTCCGTGCAGACGCTCATATACCCATTCGGCGGCGGTCAGCCTTTGACTTCGTTTGAAGGAGAACAGATGGTTCTTCCTGACAGTGAAGTAAAGGTGGTTGACGGATCAGCTGTAGAACTTCACTGCTATGACGGCAAGAGTCGCACAGTGAAACTTAAATAGACACACATTAACTTAGATAAAATGGAATTCACATCAGTAAACAAGATTTTTGAATCAGCTTTCAAAAAACATTGGGATCGCCCTGCGATTTCAAATTATCAGGGTGTAACTCTCCATTACAGAGATGTTGCACGTAGAATTGAGAAGCTGCACATTATGTTCGAAGAATGTGGCCTTCAGAAGGGTGACAAGGTTGCTTTATGTTCAAGAAACCAGGCCAATTGGGCTGTGGCTTTCCTTGCTGCCATGACTTATGGTGCGGTGCCGGTACCTCTTCTCCATGAATTCAAGTCAAGCAATATTCATCATCTTGTAAATCACTCAGAAGCAAAGATCCTTTTTGTGGATGATGTCATCTGGGAGGGCATTACAGAAGCTGAAATGCCTGAGCTGCATGCAATTATTCAGGTAAATACATTCAAACTGCTGTATGCTGCGGATGAGCATATTACCAATGCCCGTGAACATCTTAATGAACTTTTTGGAAAGAAGTATCCGAATGCGTTTACTCCAGAATCTCTCAACTATTATGAAGATTCTGCAGAGGAGCTTGCCATCATCAATTACACCTCGGGAACTTCAGGGTTCTCTAAGGGCGTCATGATTCCATATAGGGCAATATTCTCAAATATGGAATTTGCTAAGAAGGTGCTTCCAGGATTGGACCACACCAAGAATATGGTGTCAATGCTTCCGTCTGCCCATATGTATGGACTTATGTTCGAACTTCTATATGAACTTAGTGTAGGTGCTCATGTTCATTTCCTTTCAAGAGTTCCTAGTCCTAAGATCATAATGCAGGCTATGTCTGATGTCAAGCCTTATCTCGTAATTGCAGTTCCTCTCGTCATCGAGAAGATATACAAGAGCAAGGTAAAGCCTATTCTTGAGAAGGAGGGTGTCAAGGTGCTTATGAAACTTCCGGTTTTAAGCCAGATGGTAATGAACAAGATTAAGGAAGAGCTTGTGAATGCTTTCGGAGGAGAGTTCTATCAGGTAATTATCGGTGGAGCAGCATTCAACAAGGAGGTTGAGGCCTTTTTCAAGAAGATAGGTTTCCCTGTAACAGTCGGTTATGGTATGACTGAGTGTGCACCGATCATTACATACGATGATTGGAATGTTGAGAAGCTTTATTCTTGTGGAAAGGTTGCCCCAAATATGGAGATCAGGATTGATTCTTCCGATCCGCTTAATGTACCAGGTGAGATTCTTATCAAGGGAGCAAACGTGTTCCTTGGTTATTTCAAGAATGAGGAAGCTACACAGGCTGTCTTTACAGAGGACGGTTGGTTCAAGACAGGAGATATGGGTGTCATTGATGAGGACGGATGCCTCTTTATCAAGGGACGTTCGAAGTGCATGATCCTCGGTCCAAGCGGACAGAATATCTATCCTGAGGAAGTGGAGACCGTAATCAACAGCCAGCCGTATGTTGTTGACTCTCTGGTGGTAGAGGATAACGGCGGACTTACAGCCTTGATCTATCCTGATTTCGCGCAGGGTGCAAAGGATGGAATGAATCAGGATACATTCATAAAGTACATCGAAGATACTCTTCCTGAGCTTAATAAGGAGCTTCCAAATTATGCGAAACTCAAGAAGATTGAAGTGATGTCAGAGGATTTTGAAAGAACTCCGAAGAAGAGCATCAAGCGTTATCTATATCAGAGATAGTATGGAGAAATTTGACCAGAGTTACATAGAGATGGCTGGTGTATGGGCAAGAAACTCGTACTGTAAGCGCCGTCAGGTCGGAGCCTTGATTGTCAAGGACAGAATGATCATTTCAGATGGATACAATGGTACTCCATCAGGTTTTGAGAATATCTGTGAAGATGAAAACGGGGTTACCAAACCGTATGTCCTGCATGCTGAGGCAAATGCAATTTCAAAAGTTGCACAGTCCGGCAACAGCAGCAAGGATGCAACTCTGTATGTCACAGCATCTCCATGTCTGGAATGTGCAAAGCTTATCATCCAGTCTGGTATAAAGAGGGTGGTGTATCGTGATGCATATCGTCTGACGGATGGAATAGATCTCTTAAGACGTGCAGGCATTGAGGTTGAACAGGTCGAGTAATGTATGAATAATAACAAGACTAATATTTTGAATGCACTCCTGGGCGTTGTCCTGGGAGTGCTTGCTACTTTGCTTGCCGTCACTGTCGTCAACAGGAACAAGAAGTTTGATGGAGACTATAACAGATGGCGCAAGCTCAATCTTATCCTTCAGGAAGTGCAGAGGAACTATGTGGACACTATCAACATGTCCGCAATGACAGATGCTGCCGTCGTGGCTGCTCTTGCAGAGTTGGATCCGCATTCTGTCTATCTTCCTCCAGTTGAGCTGACCGAGTCGGAAAGTGAGCTCTCAGGTAACTTTGAAGGCGTAGGAATAGTATTCAATGTTCCTAACGATACTGCCATAGTAATAAATGTCGTTCCTGGTGGTCCTTCACAGAAGGCCGGACTCCTTCAGGGTGACAGGATCATCAAGGTCGGTGAGAGAGTCATTGCAGGAACCAGGACGCCACAAGATTCGATGGTCAGAATGATGAAAGGTCCTAAAGGCACCAAGGTAAATCTTCTGATAAATCGTGCGGGAACAGATATACCGTTCGACATCACAAGAGACAAGATACCTGTACATTGCATAGATGCCGCCTTTATGATTAATGATACAACCGGTTATATCAAGCTTTCCAAATTTACCCGCACTACTTATAAGGAATTCAAGGAAGCATCTTCGACGCTTCTTGCAGATGGAATGAAGAGACTGATCTTTGACCTCAGAGACAATACCGGAGGATATTTTGATCAGGCTCTGATGCTATCGAATGAGTTTCTTCAGAAAGGTGACTGTGTTGTCTACATGGAAGGACTTCACAGATCAAGACAGGATTATGATGCAGATGGTCGTGGTGCATTGAAGGATATACAGTTATCTGTTCTGATTGACGAGGTGACGGCTTCATCAAGTGAAATCTTTGCAGGAGCCATCCAGGATAATGACAGGGGAGTCATTGTCGGCAGACGTTCATTCGGCAAGGGCCTGGTGCAGGAGCCTATCAATTTCACTGATGGCTCCGGACTTAGAGTTACTGTAGCAAGATTCTATACACCGTCCGGAAGGTGTATACAAAAGCCATACGACAAGAACTATGAGTATGATATATATGAGCGTTATGCTCATGGTGAGATGACGTCGGCAGACAGCATGAAGGTAGACACTACTGCGTTATTCTATACTGTCAAGGGCAGGAGAGTATATGGTGGAGGTGGAATCATACCTGATGTATTTGTCCCTATTGACACTACTCTGGCTACCAGGTTCTACATCAACTGCAACAAGAAGGCAGTACAGATGAGATTTGCGGCTTCAATGTTTGATAAGTATCGTGGAGCTCTATCAGAATTTGAAGATTTCCCTGCTTTGGAAAACTGGATGGACAAGATTGATGTCGAAGGACAGTTCCTGGATTATGCCGCATCCGTTGAAAAACTGACGCCTAAGCTGGGTGAATGGGAAAAGACCAGACCATATATGATGCCTCAGCTCAAGGCTCTGGTAGGCAGATACTCAAAACTTGACGATGAAGCATTCTATCGTTTCTATCTTACTGTTGATGAAACGATACAGGCAGCTTTGAAGAATCCGTCAGTAGTTGATTGATTACTGTGCGATGAATCTGTAGAGAATCTCTCCGTTCTGTCGTGCCGGAGCAGATGACGATGCAGAAAATTTTGATAATCGGGCGGCTCTTACTGCAAAACTACGCAGGCAGGAGTCGCTCGATGATATTTCATCCAGAACCTTTGCTGCAACAACGTTTCCCTGCGGATCTACCGTGATGATTACAGTTACATCTCCGCATCCATAGCATCTGTATGCCGGAATCTTGAGATGACTGGCCTTGCGTCCGTCCAGATTGTAGGACACGACTGAAGGTCCGCTATATTCCTTCTTTTTTTCGTCAGGTTTCTGTTCTTTTGATGACAGTTCGACTGTTTCCTCGCGAGCATCTTCCTGAACATTCTGGCCTTTCTTCAGCTCATTTGCAAGGCGTTCTGCATCTTTGTACAGTTGCTCCGCATCTGTGTTCCTGTCATCCTTGAGATGCGCTCCTGCATCTACAGCTATGTTCTTGATTTCCGCTCTCGATACCTGAGCGGCTGCGAGCATTTCATCAATACGTCTGCTGATATCTTCCTTGAATACTTCTTCCTTCTTTTTCTGCTCGATCTCCTCCTGTTTTGAGAAGTCCAGGACGAAGCTTTCCTCGCGTCTTACAGCAGTGTCTATATGATAAGCAAGCAGGACTATAATCACCACCAGATGGAATATGATGGTGAGATATAGTCCTGCCTTATCGTCTTTGTTGATGCTCACTATTTGTTGCTATTATTCAGCGATTTTTCGATAGTTGCCGAAATTATATCAATGGCAACCTTGTTGTGTCCTCCCTGAGGAATTATGATGTCAGCGTATCTCTTGCTTGGTTCAATGAACTGAAGATACATTGGCTTCACTGTCTTTGAGTAGCGCTCAATCACCCAGTCAACTGTCTTTCCTCTTTCAAGGATGTCACGTGAAATGACTCTCATGAGACGGTCATCGTCATCTGCATCCACAAAAAGCTTGATGTCCATCTGCTCTCGTACCTTCTCGCAGGTGAAGATAAGGATACCTTCAACTATGATGACATCGGCAGGGTGCACAGTCACTGTCTCTTCTTTTGAACGTGAACAAGTGATATAGGAATATACCGGCTGTTCCACGCTTTTGCCCTCCTTGAGCTGCTGCAGCTGTTCGCAAAGCAGTTCAAAGTCTATCGAATCCGGATGGTCGAAGTTATGGTCGCGCTTTTCCTGTGCTGTGAAGTGGCTTAAATCCTTGTAGTAGGCATCTTGAGGGATGACTGTAACTCGTTCCTTAAGCTGCTCTGTAATGGCTTTTACCACTGTGGTCTTGCCAGATCCTGATCCGCCGGCTATTCCGATTATCAACATATGTCAAAGGTTTGAAATCCCCGGTCAGGCCGGGGATGACGATTAATATTCTGCGTTCTTAGGTGTGCGTGGGAAAGGTATCACATCGCGGATGTTGCTCATGCCGGTAACAAAGAGCAGGAGTCTCTCGAAACCAAGACCGAATCCACTGTGAGGTGCAGAACCGAAGCGGCGGGTGTCAAGGTACCACTCAAGACCCTTGCGGCTCATTCCTGTCTCCTCGATACGTGCCTCAAGCTTCTGAAGTGATGACTCTCTCTCAGAACCTCCGATAATTTCGCCGATCTTAGGGAAGAGGACGTCCATTGCACGTACTGTCTTTCCATCCTCATTCTGCTTCATGTAGAATGCCTTGATATCCTTAGGATAATCGGTAAGGATTACAGGCTTCTTGAAATGCTTTTCCACAAGGTATCTCTCGTGCTCGCTCTGAAGGTCTGTACCCCAGCTTACAGGATACTCCCACTCTACTCCGGCAGCCTCGAGAATCTTTATACCCTCGGTATATGTAAGTCTTACGAACTCAGTATCGGCTACGCTTTCAAGACGTTCGATGAGTTCGTTGTCATATCTGTCGTTAAGGAACTGGATGTCATCGCGGCAGTTGTCAAGGGCATACTTTACAAGATACTTGATGAACTCCTCTGCGATGTCCATGTTATCCTTGATGTCGTAGAAGGCCATCTCCGGCTCTACCATCCAGAACTCTGCAAGGTGACGTGGAGTGTTAGAGTTCTCTGCGCGGAATGTTGGACCGAATGTGTAGATGTCACCGAGTGCCATAGCTCCAAGTTCTCCCTCGAGCTGACCGCTCACTGTGAGGCTTGTCTCCTTTCCGAAGAAGTCCTTGCTGTAGTCAACTCCTCCCTTCTTGTTGCGTGGAAGATTCTCCATGTCAAGAGTTGTTACACGGAACATCTGTCCTGCTCCCTCACAGTCCGATGCAGTGATGAGTGGTGTATGCACGTACACGAAGCCTTTTTCGTTGAAGAACTGATGGATCGCATATGCCATCTTGCTTCTTACGCGGTAGATTGCTCCGAACGTATTTGTTCTTGGACGGAGGTGCGCCACGCTTCTAAGGAACTCGAATGATGTATCCTTCTTCTGAAGAGGATAGCGGACAGGGTCGCATTCTCCATAGACTTCAATCTCGGTAGCCTGAATCTCAGTGCTCTGGCCGCCTCCCATTGACTCTACCAGCATACCTTTGACAGCAATGCAGGCTCCTGTTGTAACCTTGGCAAGTACGGCCTCGTTCTCAGGAGTCTTATCCACTACTATCTGTATATTATTGATGGTTGAACCGTCATTGAGCGCAATGAATGCCACGTTCTTGTTTCCTCTCTTGGTTCTTACCCATCCTTTTGCAAGAACCTCTTTGCCTGGCTCGCTGAGGAGCAGGTCTTTTACTTTGGTTCTGATAATAGTTTCCATTAGTTACAATTGATTTTCAAACTTACAAATATACGCTTTTATGCTCATAAACCCAAAACTTTAGTCTTTCAATCATATATACACAAATAAAAAAGCAGCCCTTTCGAGCTGCTTCTTTAATTTTATGTGATAGCAGATTACTCTGCTGTCTTTCTAGCTGTATACATAATCTTCAATGCTGAGCACTTACGGAGCTCCTGCTTTACGTCAGTGACGATACCCATACGGGTGTTCTCGTCTGCTCTGATTGCAACTGTCATGAAAGATCTGTCTGCCTCTGACATCGCGTCACGCTCTGCTGCGATAAAGTCACGGATTTCGTCTACAGTCTTGAAAGAGTCGTTGAGCTGGATACGTGAATCGTTACCATACTGTCCCTGAAGGGAAGCGATAGGAGTACCGATGTTGATGTATGAAGTCAAGTCTTTTCTTTCGAGCTTTACGATTTCTGAAGCTTCAGGAAGCTTCACCATAACCTTGTTCTCAGTTTCACGCATAGTGGTTGTTACCATAAAGAAGAACAACAGCATGAACACGATATCGGAAAGTGAGCCTGAAGGTGGCTGTGGCACTGTCCTTTTTTCTTTCTGTTTAAATCTTGACATAGTTGTTTTCTCCTTTATTTCTTGGAAACATCCTTAGGCTCTGCCTCAGAGATGTTCTGCGGAACAGCCTTTCTTACGATGCCCTGCTGGTCTTCATCAAGCTTGAGGTATGGCTTACCGTAGTTTGCCATCGCCCACTCGTCGCGGAGTTCGTTTACAGCCTTTACAAGCTCGTTCTGAACTGCCATGTATGCCTGGTAGCTGGTACCGCGGTCATTCTGGAGTGAGATGACACCCTTTGAAACCATGCATGGACCGTATCCTTCGATTTCGATCTCCTCCTTTTCTGGAAGATTAGGGTCGTTTGCAGGGTTTGAGAGGAATTCCTTGATCTTATCCTTAAGTTGGCTGACATCCATAGGCTCAGTACCAGCAAGCAGTCTGTCGGCAGAGTTGATCTTCACAACGATGATGTTACGACGATTAACCTTCTGATCCTGTGCCTTCTGATTTGGATCCGGCATAGGAGGCAGACGACGCTGCAGACCCTTGTCCTGGTCCATTGTTGTAGTCATCAGGAAGAAACAGAGGAGGATGAATGCCATATCCGCCGTTGAACTTGAATTGATTTCTGGTGTTTTTCTAGCCATGGCGTGCTTTATTTACGAAGTGCTCCTACAACCCAACCTACTACGAGAGCAAGGATTGAGAGACCAAATGTGAAATAAGTAAGATTAAGAACTGTATCTGTCAGCTTGAGAGTGCCATCTGACACTGGGTCGCCGAGGTAACCTACGGCTGGAGTTCCTGGTGCAAGTACATAAGCAACTGCTACGATCGCTCCGATGGCAACAAGACCAAGAACAAGCTTGAGCAAGCTCTTAGGGTTGTTGATTCCACCGATCACCACTACTCCGAGTACAACAGCGAGCAATGCGATTGCTGCGAATGCGTAAGCGCAGTAGAGGATATTGTCAACCGGAGCGTTACCGTTTGTTTCAAAGCCTACGAGGAAACCGTAAACACTGAACACGATACCTACGATGAACAATGCGACCAGAACCCATTTAATGATTTTATCGTATTTCATTTTATGGAAATTTCAAATATTACTTCTGATACTTAACCAAGATATCCATGAGGCTGATTGAAGCGTCCTCCATGTCGATAGTGAGGGACTCAACCTGTGAAAGGATGTAGTTGAAGAAGATCTGAAGGATAACGGCAACGATCAAACCACCTACAGTAGTGATCAAAGCGACCTTCATACCACCTGCTACGACAGCTGGAGACATATCACCTGCAACCATGATGGCGTCGAATGCCTGGATCATACCGATAACTGTTCCCA
>ERZ808026.104-NODE-104-length-16034-cov-3.224040_pt1 | contig 16034 bp, 11 predicted proteins | sample MGYA00380182_ERZ808026 | MGnify/ENA primary metagenome ERZ808026 (study PRJEB31490, sample SAMN06133376) | cow dung metagenome | isolation source: H9 | host: cow | place: China: Chengdu | collected 2015-05 ... | reverse complement strand
TTTACCTGAGACAGATTCTGGATAAAGGATTCTTGATCCTGATTGAATATTGCAACTTTTGCAAGAAGAATTTCTGTCTGAATATTCTTCACTAGGATTTTTGTCTGATCAGGTGATAAGAACTGGTTAACGATATTTTCGTCACGTCTTCTTACTTCAATAAAGCGAGAAGAAAAGTCCTTTAATGACTCTAACAGATTGTTTTTCCAGTCTTTTATTTCTGCGGTTTTTGCATTTTCCTCTGATTCAAACTTATCTCTGTTTGCTCTTAAAAATTCATTTAAAGGCATCTGTGGAATAGCATTATAAATGCAGTCTAGCTTGAGATTCATTCCTCTAGTATCAAGAACAGGAAGGGCCTTTAATTTTGCAATATCCTTACTCAATGCTTCCCTTAGACGGATAATTTCATCTTCATCTATTTTTGCAAGAAGAATATCAGCTCTTTCAAGATTTAATAGAGCTGCACTTACATTGTCTGTCAGCTCAAGAATATTCTGTGCGTTTGATACAAGGAAGAAACTCTGTGCAATCAGCCAGTCATTAGGTTTTCTGTCTTCATATTCCTTTAATCTGTTAGATACAGACTGAGTATTAGCTCCATATAATTCAACAAGTTGTTTTAAATCTTCAGTGCTTGTTTTAATTACATTGTTGTTAGCAATAATCTGAGAGTTTTGTGTGAAAAGCTCATCCATTCTGGCATCTTTTGCTTTCACTTCATTACTTAAAGATTCAACTTTTAAAGCTTTGTCTGAAACTTCTAATCTTGTAGCTTCAATTTTTCCTGCTAATTCGTTTATGTCATCGAATCTGTGCTGATGAAAATAGTATGCAGCAAAACCTGCACCTGCTATGACAGAAATCAATAGGGCTGTCAGAACATTAACCTTTGTTTTTAGAGAACTTATTTGAGAATACTCTAAATTCTCTTTAATTATGCCGTTGTTCTTAATCTTGTTATCATTCATTTTTTCTTCTTTTTCGTGCTCTATAGCTTCAACAGGTTTTTCTTTATTTTTTGAAGGTCTGTATTGGCTTTCACTGTGAATCAGTTCCTTTGCAACTTCTTCAATAGCAATAGCTTCTTTCTCAAGTTGCTCAAGAGTCTGTTCTTGACTGTTTGATTGTACGTGTTCGTTTGAACTTTGTGAGTTGATGTTTGTTTCTTTTAATTTTTTTTCATAGGAAAGCATTATGGAATCGTAAGGCATCTCCAGGGTACGAAGTCCGTGCACTGTATTGTAAAGTTCAATTTCACCAAGAGGCCAGTTTTGATTAAGGTTTAGCATAGCAGAGTAAGCTCTCTGGATGTTTTCTTTCTTTATTATTTCTGAAACAGAAATATTTTTTATGTCATACAAAGTTATACTTTTTTCTTCTATTGCCTTTAATATATCCGGATTAAGATATGCGGATGAATTGTAATAAGCTACAAGATGTATTTTATCCAGGTTTTCAAGAAGTTTAAAGAATACAACTTCTCCATATTCTCCTCCGCCATGAAATTTGCTCTGAGGAGAGGGCTGGACGGCCGTTAAATCATAAAGAAAATTTATCATATTATTTTACAAATTCTCCATTTTTAACATTTAGTTTTGACCAGTTAGAAATATCCAGTACATTGTCTTTTACAGTAAACCATTCATTGTCAGAAATTATAAAGCCATTATTTTCAGTGGCAAGAACACGGTTTGCCTTACCGAAAGAAATAATTGTTTTTTTCTGTTTTTCCGTTTGTGAAATTTTACTGATTTTATTGCCAGTAAAAGGATTTATAGCCTCATCTATTACATCTTCGATTGCAATTGCAGGAACATCAGCCTGAGTCATAAACTCATTATTTATCTGAAATTCTTTTTCTTCATTAAAATCTTTTACCATCAAAAGAGGATTGAACCATTCAATATTTCGAGGAAGAGATTTGCTGTTTGTAAAAGAATGATATGAGCCGTGATCAGATGCAATGATGATACGGGTATTGTCATATATTCCGTTTTCTTTTAAATAATCAAGCCATGTACAGATACATTTTAGAGAACCTGTCATTGCATGGAATGCCGGATCTTCTGAAAGAGGCGAAACTTTGAAAAGCTCTGTACTGACTTTAGAATCAACAGGTCTGTAGTCCGGAGGAAGTACAAAACCTGGATCGTGAATAGCCTCATTATCAATAAATACAAATTTTCCGTCATCATCTGTAATTTCGGTCAGCTTAGGAAGATAATCAAGGACAGAATATCTGTCAATAAAATCAGCAGTCCAGCCAGGAACGTCAATAGCTGTCCACCAGTCGTTATAGTGAACTGCAGCTCTAAATGACATTGGAACAATTTTGAAAATACTGAACCATAGAAAATTTCGTTTTATGCGATTGCTTTTTACAGGAATTTTCTTGAAATTATTTTCCGAATACCATAAATCACTGTATTTTTTCATGGCTTCAACTGGAAAAATTTTATCGTGCCCATTTAAAAACGAAAATAAAAGACGTTCATCGTAATTAGGATATGGAGGATCAATAAGATAAGAATCATATCCATTAGCTTCAAAAATTAAAGGAAGAAGACTTAAGGATTCATTGTGTTTGTCTTTCATTGAAATTTCACGGCGATGGTTCATTTCCCACGGCGTGTATTCATATCCACCATACAGACCTGGTGCGCCTTGGATTGTCCAGCTTCCAAAAGAGACCGTGTTAGGATAAAAGGTAAATCCCTTAAAACTATCCATCATTTCCGGGCATTCTTTAAGACAATAGTCAAGAAGATAGCCTGGTGCTTTATCAAGCATAAGAATAAGAACATTTTTATGAGTTTTACTAAGTTTGAAAATCGGCTTTATTTTTGATTTCTGTAAATCGGGCGGCGTTGCTTTTTTGAATGCAGCAGAAATAATAAAGAAATTAAGAATTGTAATGCCAGCTAAAGAAATAACAGAAATGTAATTTATCCAATTAAAGATAAAAATTTTCTTTTTTATAAAAAGTATAATGAATATTGCTGTTACAGCAAAAAGGACAGAAAAATTAAGTAGAGCGGCAAAAAGAGTTGGATGAATTTCTTTATGCTCTGTGAAAATCAAATCGGCAGATATATTTCCGTAATCTCCCTGAAAGCAGAATGCATTTATTATTGAAAAACAAAGTCCAGCTGTAAAAAATACAGATAATAAAGTCTGAATTTTTTTATCAAAGAGAATATAAATGATTAACGGCCATAATAAAAAAAGCCCGAAGCTTTGCGCTGTAGAATTCAAAAGAAAAATTACAGGAGATTTATAATCATCAATATAGAAAAAATCAGATGATGTTGAAGCTGTAATCAAAAGAGATGGAATTACAAAACCTGTAAGAAGAACAAATCCAAAAGCTGAAAAAATAAACAATGAAAATCGTAATTTTTTATCTTCCATGACATTCTGTAGAACAGTATTTAAAGTTAAATTTGTATATTTAATGATTACTGGCAAAAATGCAATGAACGCTGTAAAAGCAAAAAGCGGCAAAGACTGACGAGGCTTCATGTTAAACAGAACATAAACGGATGCAAAGAATAGAATAATCGCTGACGAAATCCATAAAACTTTAAGCGGATTTTTTAATTTATAGAAAATATTTTTTATAAGCGAAAAAACGTTATTCATTGTCCAATATAGAACAAGACCTGATGGAGACTGGTATAAAATAATTAAAAATACAATCGCCATTATATGAATCTGAAGTTTTTCTCGTAATGAAAATCCTTTTGTATAGATAATTCCAGCAAAAATATTGATTGCAGTCATTAAAAGGGGAAGAACATTAATTTGAAACGCTCCAATTTTCAACAGCGCATCTGGATTTGCAAGATTTTCAATCCATAAAAAGGAACATCTTTGAATTTCAGGACAAGAGCTTAAAAAACTGTAAGCGGCAATGAAAAAAGGTATTTGAATTAAAAGTCCAATTGAGGACCTTAAAGACATTAACGGGTGATAATGATTCTGATGATAAAAAGTATTTAAAATCATATACTGCTCATCACCCTTAAAAGTTGCTTTGATTCTATCTATTCCTGGTTTTAATTTCTTTTGAGTGTTTCGTTCGATGGTCTGCCATTTTTCTGCAATAGCATAAAGCGGAAGACACATGATTGAAACAGCAGCACTTACTCCAATAATTGAAAATCCAGGTATTTTGAATATTTCAAAAATAGCTCTGAATACTATTTCAATAATCTAGTAAAGAGGATAAATAATAATGGTGTAAAATAAATTATTCATAATAAACTACTCATTTATCATTGGATATTTTAGATAAACAAAATATTGATTATCTTTTCCACAAATTTTGTGGTAATAAGTATCAATTATAACTGGCAAATCTGTAAGCTGTTTTTTTAGTTCCGGGAAGTATTCCAGTTCTTCTAAAGTGCACTCACTAAGGAATTCAAAATCCATGTTGTAATCTTTTATAAGATATTGAGTAAGAACAGGAGAAACGGAGCCGCCCTGGAATTTATAATTTTTTGTTTCCATTCTTGCTTTGTCTGTTCTTCCAGTCCAACCACCAATATAAATCGAATTTTTCTGATTAAAATCTACAATTCTGCTTAAATCCTCTGCAAGAATTGAAAATCTGAATTCTTCATAATATTTCTGCTTTTCTACGAAATTTCCATAAATAACAGCTTCAACTACAAGACCATAAACAAGACAGACAGCCACTGTGTAAGAGATTTTTTTTGCTTTAGTAAAATCTGCAAGAGAACAGACATGGAAAATAGAAAGCAGAGAAATAATTATATCAAATCCAAGGAATGTTCTGAAGTCAATTAATGGTTCTGCAAGGGCAAGGTATGCACCAAATGATAAACTGAACATTGCAAAAAGAACAATGAAAGTCATTAAAAGGGTAGACCATATTTTTCTGTTGTTTCTTGTCAAAACGCCGGAAATAACAAAAAGAACAACAGATACAAGAGTGAAGAATCTGATCCAAAAGTTTCCGTAATTTATTGTAACTGAAAGAAAGTAATCCTTGTAATTGCGTAAAATCAGCTGGAATGTGTTAAGTCCAGCTCCGATAGCAGTTCCTCGTTCATAACTTGAACTGGCGAACTGATTCATAAGGAATAAACGGAAGAATACTAGAGCTGCAATATAACATCCGATTGAAATAAGGGCGTAAACTGTGATTTCTTTTGTTGATTTTCCCTTTAACCACATTTTATAAGCAGTAAAAATTGCCATGATTATATAAATACTGTTTGCTGCCTGATAAGAAGTACAAACAAGAAGCAGGCTCATTATAGAAACGAAAATATATTCGATTCTTTTTTCAGTGAATAGAAATGGAAGAATTCCAAATAATAAAGACATTGCCATGTACGGGCAGTCATATTTATATGAAAAATTTGCCAGAAAATATGGTGTCATTCCTGCACAAGTAGATGCAATTACAGAAATAAGTGTAATTTTTCCTTCTGTTACAATAAACGCCAGTAAATATGAAGTAATTGCAAGAACAGCGATTGCAACAAACTGTGTAATTGGAGTGATGTCGTTAATAAAAAAGTTTGTATGCAGGAAAACAGCCAGAGTTTCTGAAATGTAACGGCTCCAGCCAACCCATGCTTTATGACCTGCGTAAACTCTTCGTATGTCATCAGCATATTCGTAATTTGCCCTTATAAGTGAATAATATGCAAAAAGAAAAATACCAGCTGCAATCAGAAGATATTTCACAGTTTTTTCAGTCTTAAATGTGTCTGAAAAAGTCTTAAAGATATTGTAACCGATAATTTTTCCCTTTGCTGTATACCAGAAGAAAAACCAGAAGGCGCCTATAAAAGCAAAAAAAGACATGGAGTGGACAAGAATATCATCCCATTTTTGAATATCTCGCAATTCTCTATGAAGTACGAATTTTTCCATAATTGTAACAATCAGATTTTTACTGAAAGGAATGATACAGCACAAACATGCAATTATTCCAACAATAAGCAGAGTCTTAAAAGTAAATATTTTTTTAAGGCTAAAATTCATTAGTTTATCTCCTGAAAAAAAATTAAGATTGTTTTAATTCTGATTTTTTAAAAATGTAAAAATTTGAAATAATAAAATTGAAAATCATGCCGGCAAGAATACCGATTCCCTGTGGAATAACCTGCAAAGACAGTTGTTTTTCCATGATTGTGAAATTCCAGCTGAAATTGTGAATAAGAACAGAGAAAATCAAGAAATTTGCAGCGTAGCCCATAAGTGAACCAGCAAGAAATTTTGCCCATAACTTGATAGATAATGGTTCATTCTTGTTTTCATTCTTGAATGTCCATATATGATTTATGATGTAATTCTGTGTACAGGAAACAATAAAACAGAAAACATTGACTGCATGAGGCTGGAATTTAAGCAAATCTGCAAAAATAGCAAAAAGCACCAGATTTGTAATTGTTCCAAGTCCCCCGGTAACTGCAAATTTTATGATTTTTTTAAGCATTGCGGATTCTCCAGACTGCTTTTAGTGCTTCCATAAAGATTCCTTTGCTCATTTTAGATTCACCTGCAACACGGTCAGGGAAAATGATTGGAATTTCCTTGATTGAACAGCCTGCCTTGTATGCCTTGTATTTCATTTCGATCTGGAATGAATAGCCTTTTGAAATGATTGTATCAAGACCGATTTTTTCAAGAGCATCCTTGCGCCACATGTTAAAGCCGCCAGTTAAATCTTTTACAGGACAGCCAAGAACCATGCGGGAATAAAGTGAACCGCCTTTTGAAATGAAATTGCGGAGGGCAGACCAGCCTTCTACAGCACCGCCTTTAATGTTTCTGGAGCCGATGGCAACGTCATTTGTCTGTATTGCTTCATAAAGCTGAGGTAAATATTCCGGCTTATGCGAAAAATCTGCATCCATTTCACAAAGAACATCATAGCCGTTTTCAAAGCCCCATTTGAAGCCTGTTATATAAGCATTTGCAAGACCGCTTTTTTCCTTGCGTTCAAGAAGACTGAGACGTTCGCTGTAGGTTTTCTGCATTTCTTTTACGGCCTTTGCAGTGCCGTCAGGAGAACCATCATCAACAATTAGAATTCCAGCATTTTCAGGAAGAACATTAAAAACTTCTGGTACAATTTTAGAAATGTTGTCTATTTCATTGTAAGTTGGGATGATGACTAATAATTTCATTATAAAAATCTCCAATAGAATATCTTTATTTAATAGTAATCAATTTATTAAAAAGTATCTAGTGATTTAATTTGATGTATTACATTAAAATTTTTTCAAAAATTGCATTATACAGTTTACTGTGGTATATTATTTTCATGAGTCCAATTTTTTTAAAACCAACAATGAAAACTCTCATCTGGGGAACAGAACAGTGGGGGATCAGTGCTCATCCAAACGGGGATGATAAAATTGAAAATGAAGAATTTCCGGGAAAAACTCTTTCCCAGTTATGGTCAGAAAACCCTGAGTTGTTTGGCAATACAAAAGGTGACAGGTTTCCGCTTTTAACAAAAATAATAGATGCACGTGATGATTTGAGTATTCAGGTTCATCCAGATGATGAATATGCCGGAAAAAATGAAAACGGCAGCCTTGGAAAAACCGAATGCTGGTACATCATGGATGCTAAACCTGGTGCTACAATCGTAATCGGGCATAACGCAAAAAATCCTGATGAAGTAAAGTCTATGATTGAAAACAGGGAATGGAGTAAATTTATCCGCGAAATTCCTGTTCATAAAGGAGATTTCTTTTTTATTGAACCAGGAACAGTTCATGCTATCAAAGGTGGAACTGTAATTCTTGAAACTCAGCAGTCCAGTGACATTACTTATCGGGTTTACGATTATGACAGGCTTCAGGATGGAAAGCTTCGTCCTCTGCATGTAAAACAGAGCATTGATGTCATTACATCTCCATTTGTGGAAAAACAGCCTCCTTTGAATTCTTCTAAAACTGTTAATACAGGACTTGAACAGCTTGTTTGCTGTGACCTTTTTGCCGTGTGGTATGGAAAAATTGAAGGCGCAATGGAAATAACTCAGGATCAGCCTTTTATGCTCTGTTCTGTAATCAACGGTGAATGTGAGCTGCAGGGAAAAAAGCTTGTAAAGGGAGATCACTTCATTCTTCCTTATGGCTGCGGAAAAGTCACTTTGAATGGAAACGCAGAAATGATTTTCAGTTCAATATAATCTGAAAAAAATTGCTTTAGACTGCCTGATTTTTTGATTTTAAAATTTCTGATTAAAGCAGGGGGATTTTATGGTTGTAACGCTTAAAAACAAAAAGATTGAACTTTCGGTGAATTCCTTTGGAGCGGAAATGAATTCCCTGAAGGATGCGGTTACTGGAAAAGATTATCTCTGGACTGGAAATCCTGATGTGTGGAAGTTTCATGCGCCAGTGCTTTTTCCTCACTGCGGAAAAACAAAGGATGGATACGTAATTATTGACGGTCAGAAATATCCTTTAAAGAGCAACGGTTTTGCCCGGGATCTTGAATTTAAGCTTGTGGAACAGACAGATTCTCTTGTTAAATTTGAGCTTCTGGAAAGTGCGTACACAATGGAGCGTTTTCCTTTCAAGTTCAGGCTAACCGTAAAGTACGAACTGAAGGAAAATGGCGTAAAGTTTACGTCAAAAATCAAAAATACAGATATTCAGACTTTTTTGTTCAGCGCAGGAAGTCACAGCGCCTTCTGTTGTCCTCGTAATGAAAGTGAAACAATAGAAGATTATCAGATTGAATTTGAAAAGAAGGAGCCGCTTACACAGGTGTTGTGCGAAGAAAACGGACTTTTGAGTGCTGCCTTAGACGGAGCTTTTCCCGCAACAAGTCTTTATGGCGAAAAAGATGCAGGCATAATTCCGTTAAAGCCTGATTATTTTGGAAATGGTCATCTTTTTACAAAAATCACTTCTGAATGGGTTGGGCTAAGGAATAAAAAAGACGGTTCCATCATCAAGGTCAATACAAAAGGCTATCCTTATGTCATGCTGTGGCAGAATGGCGGAAATCCTGCGTTTGTGTGCATTGAGCCATGGTATGGAATGCCGGATCCTGATGTAACTGACCATCAGTGGAGCAAAAAGCCTGGTCTTGTTCAGCTGCTTCCTGGCGAAAGCTTTGTAACAGACCAGAGCATCTCAATTGAATAGAAAATATCGGTGGTTCTGCCAGTTCCAAAAACTGTGTGCTGAATCACCTTTTTTTATTTGAACTGTTCCGGATAAAGCTCTGCAAGCAGGTTTTTCCAGGTTGTGTCTGTGTTGAAGGCGAAGGTGGTAAGGTAGTAAGGATTTTTAGAATTTTCTGCGTCACCTGTAATTGTAAGGCCGTAATAGTTGCTGGAATTATTGAACTCAGGGTAACTTCCGTTCTCTGTTTTATTATTATTGCCGCGCCAGGAGCATACAACTGCCTGTGAAAGCTGGTTCATGAGCGTTGTACAGTGTTCAAATACATTTATCAAACCATTTTCAACTGCATAGTCATAAAGTTTATCTGCAAAGAAACCTAAATCGTAGGAGTAAAATTTTGCAGAATTAACGGATGTGGCTGTAATATCTATATAAGAACATTCATAATTTACGTTGTTTTTTGATTCATAACTTTCATTTTTCAAATATTTATTGCTTTTGATGAAACTTACATCAGGTAATTTCAAAAGTTCATTTGAAAGATCTGTTGTGGTTTCAGCGATGTCTTTGATTTTTGAAAGGTCAATAAAGCTTATTGTTGCTGGTCTATTCTTATAACTTTTGGTTTTATAATCATTTGCAAAACAATTAACAAAATTTATTCCAATTTCACATATTGTTGTATTTTTACAGATGTTTGCTATGATTTTTTCGTATGGAAAACCAGCTTTTGGAGTTTCATTAGAGGAGCAGATAAAGCTTTTTGCATAATTTCTGATTTCGTACGCTTCTTCCAGTGTTCCGCAAAGACAGACATCATAAATTACTGCTTCAAATTTATTTTCAGAAGTAATGCCTGCGTAATCAAAGGCCATTGGAATTTCATTTGTGTGGATAATATTTCTGGAATTAAAATCCGGGCAAAAAGTTCTTGAACTGACCGTTCCTGTTGTTCCAAAACCATGAGAGCCTACAATAAAAATTGTTGTTCGTTCGTTGTCAGGATTGTAGGTTTCTTCTGCCCATTTAATGAATTTTCCCATTGTCATGTAGGAGCCTGTGTCTGCTTCTGTTTTGCCTGTAGAATCAACATGTAGCCAGTCTAGGTCTGGTACATCTGTTTTGCAGTAATCTGCAATAAACTGTTCTGTGCAGGAAGAATTCGGTTTGATGTCAAAAATGTGTGTTCCAGAATCAATGATTATATAGTTTGGTTTTTCCGTAAGATCGGAGTGTCGGTCGTATAAAGCAATGGTTTTTATATCTGCATTAGAATGACTCATACCAATAGATACAGAAACCATATTGCCAAGTAAATCTTTTTCAATGGAATCTGAATCCCCAGCCAGATACATTAAAATCAGCCATTTTTTTTCGCTTTCGTCATTAAGCTCTGTATGGCATTCTTTATTGTAAACAGGAACAATATCTGGAATTGTTTTATCGTAACGATTTTTTTCAGACATAGTGTTCTGTAAAAACAATTTTTTATATGAATCATCTTCTGATGAATTGTTACAGCCGGCAAGTAACAGAATTGAAATCAAAAAAATAATAATTTTCTTCATAGCTTTATTTTATAATAATAAAGCAAAAAAAACAAACTTTTGCGGACTGTCTGAAAAGTGCATTTGATGTTGCAGTCCGCATGATGATTTTATTCGACGATATCGAATTCTTCTACGAATTTTTCAAACTGGGCCTGAAAATCTGTAACTTGCTTTGGAAGAGATTTGTCTTTTGCACCAAATAATTCAAGAAAGGCTTTCATTGAACGCGTACTGTCTTTCCAGTAATAGCCTGGTCCGTCAAATCCCATTTCCTTATATATGAAGAGCTGTGGAAGAGAAGGTGCAATCTCTGTAAAAGTAAATTTTGGAGCAACATATAATTCTAAAATTTCTGTATCAGATGCAAGAAGGATAGAGTATCCTCCACCTGTAGGTGCGTTGTTTGCTCCTGATATACAGTCTGCAAATTTTGGTATATTGTATTTATACGAACCGTTGTATTTTGAATTTTTATTGATGAAAATTGTTGGTTCAAAGCCCCATAGCTGCATTTTGGATTCTGTTAATTTACCGCTTTTTATAAGGGGCGGAATGTCTTCTGGTTTTACGTTGTTTTCCTCACAAAAACTTTCAAAATGGTGGCTAACGTCCATGTAAAAATTATAGAAATCATCAGGTGTTATTTTGTGGCAGGATACAGATTCAAATTCAGAAAATTCAGAATCAAATTGTAAATCAACTTTTTTTCCTGGATAGGGCATTGCACTTAAGTGCAGGACAGCGAATAAAATTGCTGTGACGGTTAGAAGTTTTCTTTTCATAATATTTCCTCTCTTTTACATATTTTTTGAAATTCAGGTTTCATTTTGCAATTTATAAAAAAGCATTTTGAAACCTGAATTTCAATTTTCCAGATTAATTATTGAATCAATATAAAATTGTATTTACAAAGATTTCTAATTGTATGTAAGGCATACAACCTTGTGATCCCAGCCGTTTTTAGCAAAATCAGAAATTGAACCGATATTACCTGTCCACGGGTCAAAATAGGTGTTTTTGTCTATTGAAGAGTAAAAATGCTCATATACTGGCTTTGTTTCTCCTGCTTCTTTGACTTTGTCTGCTCCAAATATCATGCAGTCAGCCTTTGAGGGGTCTAAAGTTTCCCTGAAAGTCACATTTAAACCCATGCTTTTTGCCATTACATTTGCAGCACCTATATAGTCATAAACAGTTCCAACACCCTCAATGTCATTTGCATCTGCATTTATATACCCGCTTTCAATCGCTGCTTCCATAGCTTCTTCCATATACAAAAAATTAGCTTCTTTACCAGTCATAATTGTATAAATTTCAGAAATTTCATTTAAAAGAGATGTAGCGGCGCAAGCATTTTTACCAAAAAGCTCGTTGATAAAGTTAAAATCCCGCTGTTTGTATCTATTTACAGAAAGTCCTTCCATAACCTGACCATTCATTGTTGAAAAAGTTGATGAAGTTAATGTTCTGTCTCCGCTGCTGGTACCTGAATAAGCTGGTCCCATAGGCAAGAATCCTGTTGTTGAACAGTAAGGCATTCCATCAACAATTGAATAACGGATGTTATTGTATGAGTAAATGGCACTTAGTGATCCGTAAGATCCGCTTGAGCTGGAGTATGATGAATTTGGAATCATTGACTGACCACCGCTGCTGGAACCTGAATAAGATGACGACGATGTGGAAGAAGATAAGCCGCCTGATGATTTTGACGAAGATGCAGAACCACCAGAACTTGCACTGTAACCAGATGAACTGGTAGAACTTGATGAACTTGATGATGAGCGGGAAGAACTGCAGGTAGAATTTGTGTTTCCTCCGCCACCACTAGAGCCGGAATAACCGCCGTTAATATTCAACAAATCATCAAGATTGAGAACTCTTACATTTTTTCTTAGATATTTCATTTTTTTTCCTCTTATAAAAATTAAGGCAGAAAACTGTTATCACCTAAAAAACTTTTTTGGGATAATCATAAAAATAAAAATCATGTCACGCTAGCAATGACGGGTACTAAAAAAAACTAGAAAACTGCCTGTATATATAAAGTAAAAATGTGATGAAAAATGCAATGAAATTCAAACTTTTTTAATTTTTTTTAGTTTTTTTGCAATTTTCTCTAATAAAAATGCAAAAAAAAGCGATTTCATTAAGAAATCGCCTTTGCCACAGGTTGGGATCGAACCAACGACATACGGATTTTCAGTCCGGCGCTCTACCAACTGAGCTACTGCGGCGTTGATGTTTTAGATAATATAGAATTATCGAATTTGTGTCAACAGTCAAAACAAAAAAAATTAAAAAAAGTTTAAAATTTTTTTTTCTTGTTAGATTGTGTTTCCTGCCTTATAATTTGCTTATGAATTGGTTGATTGTATCAGATGATTTAGAGACTACAAATCTTGCAAAAGATTTTATAAATAAAAAATTCAAAGAATCTATTGTCTACACATTTACAAGTGAAGTTGACGTTTTAAAAGAATCTTTCGGCATTCTTCAGCAGATTACTCATGCAGTTTTTATTGCAAGCCATGATAATCCAGTTGTTACTTTTGTTGCCGGATGTCTTTGCGGAAGAAACGTTTCTGTTTATGTTGCAGGAAAAACGCTGGAACATTTTTTAAGGGAATTTGACTGTTTCAACTTTTTTGATGATTCGGAAAGTCTTCTTGGCTATCTTAAAAAAAATGCAAAAAAAATAATTGATGAAGACATTAAGGTTTCTGCTTATTCATATCTTTTTGAAAACGGCATTCCTTTTGATTCAGATAATTTTGCGGCTCATATTGTAAAAAAAGAAAAGGACGAAGAAAAAGCTGCTGTAAACCGTCAGATTCTGGAATGCTACCTTGCTGCTGGAATCGACATTAATTCCCGGGACAGTGATGGAACTCCAATGCTTAATATTGCTTGTCGTTCTGATAACCTTGATGCTGTAAAATGGATTGTGGAACTTGGTGCAGATATAAATGCTGTAAGTGAGGACCGCGGGTATACGGCTTTGATGGATGCTGTATGGCGTGGCAATAAGGAAATTACAGAATATCTTATTTCTCAGAAAGCTGAATTGAATACGATTTCAAAAGAAGGGCAGACAAATCTTGTTCTTGCTGTTGGTGCGGATAAAACAGAAATCGTTCAGCTTTTAGCAGAAAATGGTGCGGATCCTGATATTGCTGATGCAATGGGAATGAGTGCTTACGGCTATGCTCAGCTTTTTAAAAAAGATAATATCCTTGCAATTCTTGAAAAATACCATAAAGAATAATATTATTCTTATATGAATGATTCTAGTGAGATTGTAAAAGTTGTTTTTGCCGGTGGGGGTACTGGCGGCCATATATATCCAGGGCTTGCTGTAGCTGATTCATTGCGTTCTCTTTGCGATAAAAATGGAAAAAAAATTCAGATTTACTGGATTGGTAATTCAAAGGGAATGGACCGCAGTATTGTAGAAAAAAATGTTGACGGAAACGGTATCCGCAGTGCTGATTTTTTCTACGGTATTCCAAGCGGAAAGCTTCGACGTTATCTGTCGCTTCAGAATTTTCTGGATCTTTTCAAAATTTTTGCAGGTTTTATTGCTTCCTTTTTTATTCTTCTTAAAATCAGACCTTCCGTTTTGTTTTCAAAAGGTGGTTTTGTAAGCGTTCCTCCCTGTATGAGTGCAAAATTGTTGAAAATTCCTGTTTATACTCATGAATGCGATTTTACTCCTGGACTTGCTACCCGAATAAACAGTAAATCTGCAAAAAATATTCTTGTCTCTTATGAAGAAACAAAAAAATATCTTGGTGCTGCAGCCAGTTCAAAGGCAATTGTTACTGGGAATCCGGTAAGACCTGTTTTTTATTCAGCTGATGCAAAGAAAGGTTTGGAATTTCTTGGAATAGAAAAAAAGACAAAACCTCTGCTTTTTGTGCAGGGGGGAAGTCTTGGTGCAAGGCAGATAAATCAGCTGGTTCAGGAAAAACTTCAGTGGCTCTGTGAAAATTTTATAGTGGTTCATCAGACAGGAGCAAAAAATACTGATCAGAGTGAAAATATTCAACTTTCAGATGATGTTAAAAAAAATTACAAGCCTTATGCGTTTATTTATAAGGAAATGCCGGATGTTATGGCTGCTGCGGATATTGTTCTAAGCAGAGCCGGTGCAAATTCTATCTGGGAATGTTCAGTTCTTGGAAAACCCATGATTCTTGTGCCTTTGTGCGGTAGTGGAACCCGTGGAGATCAGGAGGACAATGCTGGTTATTTTGAAGGTAACAATGCAGCAGTTGTTCTTTCCAGAGAAAATGCAACAGCGGAAAATCTTCAAAAAGCTCTTGAACTGCTTATTGATGAAAAAAATCGTAGAAAATATGCAGAAAATAGTTTTTCTTTATCCGATGGTAAAATGCCGGCTGTAAAAATAGCAGAAATTCTTTTTTCTGAAATTTTTAATTAAAATGGTATTGTCAAGGCTTTAGAAAATTGTACGAGGCTGTCCAATAAGTTTGCATTACGGTGGTTGAGTTTATCGAAACTACCACATTTAGTGTAGCGCTCATTACTTTTGGGACAACCCCAAGTAGAATGAAATATACATTTGTATTTTATGATCGACAATAATTGTATATACATTTTGTAATATACACAGGATCATAAAATGACATTTGAGAGGGATGAAGAAAAGAAAGGCATAACATTCAAGCTCACGATGGAATCATTTTTTCATATACAGCCAGGGTCTTTCTAGATTCAAAACGCATAGAAAAAATTGATGAAAACCATTCTGACAAAGAAAAACGTTATAATGTAATTGGCCTTGTAGAAAGAGTTCTATTTGTAGGCTACACAGAACGTGGTAATAACAATATAAGAATAATTTCTGCACGTAGAGCACCGCCTAAAGAGGAGAAGGAATACTATGAAAACTATGACATTAGATGATTTATTGAAAAATCCACTTACAGAAAACGATAAAAAATCATAGCAAATGCTCGTCCAATTGCTACAGAAGATTGCCCAGAACAAACAGATGAGCAGTTAAAACAATTCAAATCCTGGTACGAAGTTCATCCAAAAGGAAACGATATTTATAAAGTTTCTGTAAAGAAAACTGCAGTAAGTCTCAGAATAGATAATGATGTTCTTGCTGCATTAAAAGCAACAGGAAAAGGCTATCAATCAAGAATAAACAATATTTTACGAAAAGCAGTTTTTGGATAAAATTCACATAACACATATAAGACCCCAAGTTATCAATACTAATTTTAAAAAAAATACTACTTAGGGCTGTTTTTTTAGAAAAAACAGTTTTTCTTGTGAGAAAAAAAATAAAGTTTCCGTTCAAAATAAAAAG
>ERZ808026.103-NODE-103-length-16175-cov-3.831780_pt1 | contig 16175 bp, 10 predicted proteins | sample MGYA00380182_ERZ808026 | MGnify/ENA primary metagenome ERZ808026 (study PRJEB31490, sample SAMN06133376) | cow dung metagenome | isolation source: H9 | host: cow | place: China: Chengdu | collected 2015-05 ... | reverse complement strand
GAGGAAGCCGCTCTTCTTATTGAGCACTTTGCTCATCTCTGCAGGAGTAAGACCTTCCTTCTCCTGAATGTATGTAACCACATCAGGATCGACATTACCGCAGCGTGTTCCCATGATGAGACCTTCAAGCGGCGTGAATCCCATGGTTGTGTCGATTGACTTTCCGTTTACGACTGCCGCAATGGAACTTCCGTTTCCAAGGTGGCAGGTAATGATCTTCGAATATCCGAGTTCCAGACCTGCGAACTTTGCACCCTTGGCTGAAACATATTTGTGGCTTGTACCATGGAATCCGTAGCGACGGATACGGTACTTGTCGTAATACTCATGAGGAAGAGCATACATATATGCGTATGCAGGCATAGTCTGATGGAAAGCTGTGTCGAACACACCGACCTGAGGCACTGTAGGAAGCACAGCAGTGACAGCCTTGATGCCAAGAATGTTGGCAGGATTATGGAGAGGAGCGAAAACCGAGCACTTCTCAAGCTGCGCAACAACAGCATCAGTAATGAGCTGACTGCACACAAACTCTTCTGCGCCATGCACGACGCGATGACCCACAGCCTCTATATCTTCCAAGGTCGAAAGCACACCGTATTCCTTGTCGAGAAGAGCATCAAGGACAGCCTTTATACCGACGGTATGATCCTCGATAGGCATTTCCTTTTCTAATTTCTCCTTGCCTGTAGCCTGATGCTTGAGGCATCCGACCTCCATTCCTATCCTTTCGACAAGACCCTTTGCAAGAAGGTCATAAACCTCCTCGTTTTTCATATCCAGAAGCTGATACTTAAGGGAAGAGCTTCCGCAATTCAGAACTAAGATTATCATAATTTAATGAATTTATTCCGTTATTAGCCAATCCTTGCAAAGTTACAAAAATTATCGCTACATTAGCAAAAAATCGGAAGGAATATGAAAGTGGGGAAAGGGTATGCAGGGTTTGAATCATTATTCATCATAGGAGTGCTTGCAGCATCCTATGCATCATTGACAATTACGCAGCTCTACAGCACTGCACCAGCAGTTTTGCTCACAAACATGATGCTGCTTTACTTCCTTAGCATAACCGGCTCACACTCACTCAACAAGGCATCACAGATCATCATGCCGGCAGCAGCCTTGGCAGCAGGCATCTTCTGCGGCATCAACGGAAGATTGACAAGCTACGCAACCGGAGGTGCGCATCATCTGACGGAGGTATTCCATCCAGTCGGCCAAGCTCTTCAGACGGCAATAGACTCCATCCCATTCAAAGACAGGGATATGAACGCTCTGCTCAAAGCTCTGCTGAGCGGAGACAGGAGCGATCTTCCAGACAGGATTACAGGAGCCTTCCGGTCGGCTGGAGGCTCTCACATACTCGCCCTTTCAGGCCTTCACCTGGGAATAATCTACGCCATTACCGACAGGATCAGTTCCGTTTTCGGCAATTCTCCGAAATCAAGAGTTCACCGCTCGGTCTTCAAAATCGGGTTATGCACATCCTATAGTCTGGCAACAGGCGCATCCGCATCAATCATCAGGGCATTACTGTTCATCATTCTCCGGGAGGCCGGAATCGTCTTAGGCAGACCAGTGTCATTGAAGGACCTTCTACGGAAATGTCTGATCATCCATCTGGCAATCAATCCTTTATCCATACAAGAAGTCGGTTTTCAGCTCTCTTATGCCGCAATAGCAGGTATTGCCTGGATATACCCTCATCTGAAAAGTCTATGGCCAGAAGGAGAATCCTGGCCGATAATGAAAAAGACATGGGACAGCGCAGCCTTGACGATAAGTTGCCAGCTGACAACCGCCCCTCTGGCCTGGCTATATTTCAATACATTTCCCACTTATTTCCTGCTGACCAACCTCCTTGCCCTACCTCTCACAGGCATCCTGATCCCCATATCCATTCTCACTGTGGCGCTGAATGCAGCAGGCCTCTGTCCTGCAATCCTGACAGAGGCCTGCGAAAAGACAGCATCCTGCCTCATCCATATCCTGACAACTATATCTCTGATGTAAACGCTCCTTATCCTCAGTTCTGCATCTTGACAAGCATGAAGCCATCGGAACACCAGGACTTCATATGTCCGTCCTCATCATAAATCAGACATGCCTCGAGTTCCGGCATTGAAGAAATGAATACCTTGGACTCCTCCAGACCTATGACCATACAATATGTCGCATAAGCGTCAGCCATGGTGGCATCAGGAGCCGTCACAGTGGCACTAAGGAGGTTATGCTGAACGGGATAGCCGGTACGCGGATCGATTGAATGCGAAAACTTCTGGCCGTCCCTGACATAGAACTTCCTATAGTTTCCTGAAGTCACGACTCCATGAGGACCGGCAGGGACATGAAAGATTTCCTGAAGGTCCGCTCCGGGACTATTGTTTCCATCCACAGGTCTGTCAATTCCTATGGTCCAAGGTCTTCCGGAAGGATTGACACCGTCACAGAAGATCTCGCCGATGTCAACCATCATATCCTTTACGCCTATAGAGTACAGATACCTGGCAACCACATCACAACTGTATCCCTGTGCGATCGCATTGTAATTCAGCATAGGGGCCGGGCCCGGTTCCTTCAGCATATCGGCAGGAAGAAGTGCCCCGTCTTCAGAAACGGCATCCTTCATATCTCTTACGAGTCTATGCATTCCACAACGTGCGAGAGCATCCTTGACAGCCTCTTCCGAAGGGAATTCTTCTGACGCAAATCCGAATCCCCACATGTCGAACAACGGAGCCGATGCCGGATCCACACACCCGCCGGTAACATCATACAGGTTGCAGGCTCTTGAATATATGTCAATGAACAGACTGTCCGGAATCACATTTTCTCCAGCATTGAATCTGCTGAGAATGGAATTCCTGTTGTAACCGGAAAGTGATCCGTCAATATTCTTCAGAATAGAATCTATGCGGGCAGATATTTCGTCAGGATGCGCATCGACACCCTTGAGATTCGCCTTTACGGCATAGGTACCACCCTGAGCATAGCCGGAAAAAGTCACATAATGGTTCTTTTCTGCACAGGAAGCAAAAAGTGAAAGAGCAAGAACAGCAGATAAAATCCTGAAAATAATCTTACACATAAGGAAGATAGGCAAAGTATTTGTACAAAGATAGCGGTTTTTCAAAAGAAAATGCGCATATTTGCACGTTTGTATCACTAAATTAAATACAATGAGATTTAAGACTCTCAAAACAACTGCACTTTTGACACTATCTGTTCTTGCTGCCATTGCCTGCAAGAAAGACGAAGAGACTACTGCCCTCCCTGTATTGGACGGCAGCGTTTCAATCATAGGACTTGAGGATTTTATGGATGCCTCCTCTGAGAAGACAAGAACATTGAAGCTGAAGCCTACAGGAGCAAGCCATCCGGAAGGAGGAGAATTGGGATACTGCTGGAAGATCAGTCCTCTTATGGAGAAATATGACACAACCAGATACGCCAACGGCCTGGACAAGAGCGGCAAGCCTTCTGACGGTTCTTTCGAATATGTCCTCAAGGATTCCCTTGGGACATATACAGTGTACTGCTATGCTTTCGCTCCTGGATACTCAAGTTCATCCAAGATAGCATACACCACAGTAGTAAGGAGCGGTCCGAACGGTTCTATCACAGGTACAGGAGTATATGACGGAACTGCCGGAGAAGTAGAGAGCAGACCTTATTTTTACGTCACAATCGGCGATACAGACTGGGTCAACACGAACATTTACGAAAACACCAATATCGGAACACCTTTCAGAAATGCAAGCGCAATGTCCGGTGTATTCGGACGCTACTACAACTACGAGGAAGCCAAACATGCATGCCTGGACGTAGGAGATGAATGGCGTCTCCCTACTGAGAACGACTGGATCAAACTCGTGAGACATCTCGTAGGAGACAATGAAAATGCACCAGAGATCAAAGAGTACAGCAACATCTATTGGGATAAGGAAGTAAACGGCACCCCTACCCTTGCCGCTCAGCTCATGGCTGACGGAAGCTTCAACAGCGAGAAGATGTGGCCTTACTCGCCAGCAGTGGGAGACCCGGCAAACAACAGTGGCCTCGCATTCATCCCTACAGGATACGCAAATCTGGGACTTACACCAGCCGTAAAGTCAAGCGTATATCCTGAAGCAAAGTTTGAAGGCCTCTTTGACTATGCAGTATTCTGGACAGAAGACGAAGTTGAAGGCGAGGAAGGACTTGCGTACTACAGATACGTAATGAGCACTCTGCCTCATCTTATGATCGGCAAAGGTAACAAGGAAGCATTTGGAGCATCAGTGCGATGCGTAAGAACATCAACTATCGCTCAGTAATCATCTCAGATCGGTAATCACCCAGGACGAATCAAGTCCTGAAATATCATAAAAGAATGAGGTCAATGGCTTTTTCTCGGAAAATGTCATTGACTTTATCTTTATATCCATCTCTGCACCGTCTGAAAGAATGAAATGCGCAGACGAAATGACAGGAGACGGATCTGAAGTAACAGAAAGAGTCGCTGCCTTGATGCCGCAGGCAACCATAGGAGACATCACATAGGTACTTACACTACCGTTTTTCTTGACTCCATCAACGCTGAACGCATCGGAAAGATTGACAAAAAGAAGTGCCGGATTATCCATATAAGCCTCATCTCCCTGTGAAGGAGACTCGATCATAACCTCCTTACTTTCAGCATCTATTATCCACACTGTCTTGCCATCACAAATGATCTGAAGTCCGTTGCCTGTCATGGAATAGGCACTATCCTGAACTTTTACAGAACCGTTTCCCACGACTTTCACATCAGAGGAATTCATAGTGAAGGAATAATCCATCGAAACGCAGGAAGCCGACATCTTCGAATATAAAGAGTTAAGCACGGCATTCCCCTGTGCATGAAGTGCTCCTGCAAGTGAATGCAGAAGCACTATCATCAATATTGATATCTTTCTCATTTCTAATCCTTTACAAATGCTGCCAGGATTTCATCCAGTTCATTGAAGGTTGTAACGAGCACCTGGCGTGGCTTTGATCCTTCCTGAGGACCCACCACTCCGGCAGCCTCAAGCTGATCCATTACACGTCCTGCCCTTGCATATCCCATACCAAGTCGTCTCTGAAGATCAGATGTCGATCCCTTCTGCGAAGTTACGACCATTCTGGCTGCATCCTCGAACATAGGGTCTATGTTCTGCATATCTATCGTACCTCCGCTTGTCTCACCATCCTGCGATTCCGGAACAGGAAGATAATATGGAGTCGAGTAGCACTGTCTGAAACCGGTCTGAGCACCGATGAAGTCAGTGATCTTATTGATCTCCGCCATGCTTACCAAAGCACACTGCACACGTTCCATCTCAACTCCGGCATAGTAAAGCATGTCGCCCCTACCGATAAGATTCTCGGCACCTGTCGTGTCAAGGATCGTCTGCGAATCCACTCGTCCTACCACGCGGAACGCGATTCGTGTAGGGAAGTTGGTCTTGATGAGACCGGTGATGACATTCACGGAAGGACGCTGGGTAGCGATTATCACATGGATACCGGCTGCACGACCCTTCTGTGCAAGGCGGACAATATAGTCGCTGATATTCTTCGATGTCTTTCTTGCATCTCCGCCACTTCCTCCTGCCATGGTAAGATCTGCATACTCATCGATGACCACCACAAGATAAGGCAGATGCTTGTGTCCCTCTGTCGGAAGAAGATGCCTTTCCTTGTACTTTGCATTATAGAGCTTGATGTCATTGACACCTGCTGCAGCAAGAAGCTTATATCTCTCATCCATCTCAATACAGAGGGAGTTAAGGACATTTTCCGCCTGCTTAGGCTGCTTGATGATGGCATTTTCCTTCTCATCCTCCTCACTTGCAGCCAATGGAAGGACAGCAAGATAATGCTTGAGAAGAGAGTTATATGCCGTAAACTCGACCATTTTAGGGTCAATGAATACAAACTTGAGTTCAGAAGGATGTTTAGCGTAAAGGAGTGATGATATTATCACATTCAATCCGACAGACTTTCCCTGCTTGGTAGCACCGGCAACAAGAAGGTGCGGCGCATCTGTCAGGTCAAAGGTCTTGACCTTCTGGGTAATGGTATAACCGATGGCAACAGGAAGTTCCGCCTTGCTGTTACGGAATGCATCGTCATTGAGCATTGCCTTCAGAGGCACGATCGAAGGATGATTGTTTGCGACTTCGATACCAACTGAGTCGGCAAGGGTAACGACACGCACTCCCTTGGCGCCAAGCGAAAGTCCTATTTCCTTACGCAGGTTCTCGATTGCCGAAATCTTCACTCCCGGCGCCGGAACGACCTTGTAAAGAGTCACAGTAGGACCCACCACAGCTGAAACCTTGTCAACCTTGATCTTATAGTTAAGAAGAGTCGTACGTATCCTGTTGTTGTTAAGTTCAAGCTCCTCCTTGCTTACCTCACGCTTTCCCTCAGAATAATCATTCAGGAGATCGAGAGGAGGGAACTGGAATCTCTCAAGTTCCTCACGGACATCAATCCAAGGAAGTTCTTCCTTGATATCGGTTGAAAGTTCCTCACCGACAATAACTTCCATTTCCGATTCTTCCTGACTGACAGTATCTTCGACAGGAAGAATCTCTATAGGATCATATTCTTCAGAAGATTCTTCATCTACAACTGTCATGTCATCGGAAACATCCTCCGGTTCAGCATCTAATTCCTCTTCCAGGTCATTTTCAGGAATCACATCAGTCATTTCATCTGCAGGATCGACATCCGTCTCTGTCTCTGGTTCATATTCCTCCTGAAGCCTTCCTTCACCGAAAGCAGCAAACCAAGTCTCAAATCTTCCGCTGGCAAAAAGCAGAAGCGCTACAGTAAGAAGAACAATAATCAATCCTGCGCCTACTGCTCCTAAGAGATTCTCCATGATCTGCACGACTGCAGATCCGGCATAACCGCCTAGACCACCGCCGAAGAACGTATCAGCACCGAATCTTGCAGAGAAGAACGCAAGAATAAGAGAAGACACAAAAGTAGACAGGACTGACACGAATGTCATCTTGACCAGACCGATGCTCTTCTTCCAGTAAAACAGACGGTAAGCGATGGCGCAGAACAGAAAGAGAAGAGCAAAACTTCCCAGACCGAAACAGTCAGTCACAAGAAATGAGCTCCACCTGTATCCCAATTTTCCACACCAGTTCTGCACGTCAACAGCCTTATCCATCATGTCAGGTCTGGACATCAGACTCTGGTCAGCCTGCCATGTAAAAAGATAAGACAGAACTGAAATCAGGGAAATGACAGCAAAAGCTGACATTGTCCATCCTGCATATTTCAGCAGACTGGACTTCCTGTCATCTGACAATCTGCTCCAGAAGGAAGATTTCTTCTTCCTCGAATTCTTTTCCGTTTTTTTCTTCAATGCCATTACTTTCTCTGTTTCCTGTTCTTCATTCCGTTTCTCTGACGCTGATTGCCGTTCATACGCTTTGACTGATTATGTCCAGGCTTTGCAAAACCACCATCCGCGTTCACCTTAGTAAGCATGAGTCCCTCCGGCACACGGATTCTATAGTCTGACAGCCTCTCAATGTCCTGAAATATAGTCTCATCCGCAACAGTATCCTTGTTCCAGATAAGATACTGCTGACGCATATAGATTGCGAGCGAACGGATCATTGCTGTCTTTTCCTCTCCATCTTCCTTTTCAGCAATGAGGTAGATGATGCTTTCGATATTACGTCCGTAATGTGTCGCCTTAACCGGTTTCTTATTAATGAGAACCGGCTGCGGACGATCATTAAGGCATTCTGGAGAAGGAGCCGGATACGGAGAATCCACATCCAGATCGAAACCGGAAATGATATGCAGATGATCCCACAGCTTCTGCTCAAAGTTATCCTGAAGATGAACTGCAGGATTTATTATCTCCATTACCTTGATTATGGCTCTAGCCTGCTCATTCCTCTTATCCCTGTCCTCTATGGTCTTCAGATAATCGACCATCTTCTGCACATTACGTCCGTATTCCGGAATATACAACCTTACCCTCTCTGTGTTATACAGGAGTTTGCAGGTCTCTATCTCTTTATTTTCGATATCCATAAATTCAAATTTTCCTAACTGACAAAGATAATAAATTTTCTACACTTCGACGACAGTCAACGCATCAACATACCAGAGAAATCCAGAAACATCTTCGTAGCCCATCCTGCGCCATATATCCATATATTTCCTTACCTGCTTCTCATATTTCCTCTGATGTTCGCCGAACTTGTAATCCACTATCACGACCTTTCCTCCACGCACTGTAACCCTGTCAGGACGATATATCTCTCCATCGGTATCGATCAGTGATGCTTCATTGTACATCAGCTGCACATCATCAGCAAACCACCCCCGGTCTTCAACTGACTTCAGAGCCCCAGACAGGAGTCCGAATGCCGTCCTGGCCTCATCTGCATTAAGTTCTCCCGACATAAGCGCATAATCAACAGCCTTCTTCAGATCAGATGCTGTGCTGACCTGAGAGAGGATATCATGCAGAACAATTCCCCTGAGCCTGTTTGACGCAGAAACACCGGCATCCTCATCCTTGAAGAAATCTGCAGCATCCTCTGAAAGCCTGAGCCTTCCACGCACAGGGAAAGAAGGATATTCAGAACCTTCCTTTATCGGAAATGCGAGTATATGGGAACGTTCTTCCTTTCGCATGGAATTGAAATCCACCATTTCTCCAATTCCAAACATCTGACATTCATCATCAGACTCAATCCTTACATCAGTCAGACTCAATCCCGAGACATACCAGTAAAGCATCTGGGAAAAATCCTTAAAATCAGGGAGTCTGCCTTCATCTACCGCCTTCCTGCAGTCTGCAGACGGAGTCTTGGCAATTATGTGCATGCCCAGCGCAGCTCTGGTCATCGCCACATACAGAGTATTCATATTGTCGACACGCTGCAGGAAATTCTCCTTCTGATAATCCTCCGCAAACAATGAGTTCTCTGTAGACTTTGACAGCCTCACATCATAGACACCGTCCGCAACATCCTCCAGACAAGTTCCCTCTATGTCAGGACGGCACCAATGATTGTCCGCCTTGAAAAGAGATATATTTTCTGTAAACGGCAGGATGACATATGGGAAATCCAGTCCTTTGGACTTATGTATTGTCATCACGCGTACACTCTCGCCGGAAGACGGAGAACTGATTGAAGGATTCTCACCTTCCCAGTATTTGAGGAAGCCTCTGAGAGAGTTGCCGTTCTTTGAGACATAATCCTGAATACAGTCCATAAATGACTGCACATGAAGCAGTTCCCCCTGCCATGACTTATCGTTTCCTGCCTGGATGTCACGCAGAAGGCTTTCCGCCATATCAACCAAGGACGCCCCACTGTCCGGAACCTCCACATCCATCATATCAGCCAGGAAGCCGGTAACCGTATCATCCGGATTATCCACATTGGACATAAGGGAAACCAGACGGCGTACGGTAAGGGCATTCTTCACCTTCAGTGAATCGTCCGTAATTACGGCAATGCCGTTTTCAATCAGGTGCGTCGCCACTGTTTCTCCTGTCGCATTGCTTCGGACAAGGACTGCAATATCCGAAAGTCGAGCCCCGTTGCCGACCGCCTTATGTACAGCCATAAGAACATGATCCAATTCCACTTCGGGTTTACAGAAAGTCAGTTCGACACTTCCTCCCGGCATGTTCTTCTTTGCAACCTTCTGACTCACATCCTCATAAATGCGTGAAACCGGGCCATCCTCATCCTTCCCGTCCAGCCTGTCAAGCGCCTTTGCCGCAATATTGAAGAAATCATTATTGAATTCCACTATGGCCGACAGGCTTCTGAAATTTGTATCAAGGACTGTTTCCTTATATCCATCAAATTCAGAAGGGACAGTCTCGTCCAGAAGCTTCCAGTCAGATCCTCTCCAGCGGTAAATGCTCTGCTTCACATCTCCCACAATAAGATTTTCACCTCCCTGTGATTCGCTGTTCTTAAGTAGCGGGCTGAAATTCTTCCACTGCACTTCAGAAGTATCCTGGAACTCATCCAGCAGAAAGTGTTCGAACCTTACGCCAAGTTTCTCATAAACGAAAGGAGCATCAGACCCATCGATGATATTCTTGAGAAGAACATTGGAATCATCAATGCAGAGCACATTCTTCTCCTTCATGAGTTCCTGGAAGGTGCGTGAAAGTTCAGAAGCCACTCCCAGACCGTAAAGCTGGTCATCAAGGATCTTTGCTGTGTTATAGACAGCATATTCACGCCCCCACATATCACAGAAATCCTGCAACGGAGCTTCCAGAAACGGATATACCAGCGGAAGTAGCGTCTTTGCCTTAGTCTTTGTGAACCATGCCTCATGATCTTTTGCCCTTGCAAAGAAGCCATCCTTCGGAGGCACTATCCCCTCCGCCTCATCGATATTCTGATAATCATAAAGAATACTGAGGAACTTCCTGTAGCTCTCATCCGGATGCACCCCTGCCGTTTCCATGACCTCCAGAGCCTTGCCTGCCTTATCCTGAAGGCTTTCTATGAAAGCCGATCTGATGTCGCGGCACCTCTCCCTGATTGCAATAAGATTCTCCTTCGAAGCAACAGTCTCCGGATTCACTCCGGTCTTCTCAATCGCAACCTGTCTCTGAGGAGACTTTAGCCTCTTTGCCATCTCCAGAAGATTTGCATCCATATTATATCGTCCGCCCTGTTCAATCTGCTCAAGGACATTGTCCGTAAGCCATGACAGAAGCCCGGAGTTTTCCTCAGTCAGCGAATCCAATATACGGTCTACACTCTCTGCTACAAGCGAATCCTTGTCAAGTTCCACCTGATAGGAGGCAAAATGTCCGATCTCCCTCGAGAACGCCTTCAGTGCCTGCTGGAAGAAACGGTCGATCGTACTTACGGCAAATGCGCTGTAATCGTGCAGGATGTCCTGCAGTACCTTTCCCGCCTTATCCTGCATCGAAGCCTCATCAGGAAAGAGAGACGGAATGAACCAGTCCCTATAGCCGGAACGAGACGGCTGAGTCGACATTATATGGAGTTCCTTCAATATGCGGTTCTTCATCTCGTCTGTAGCCTTATTGGTAAAGGTCACAGCGAGAATATGCCTGTAGGCATACCTGTCATTGCTCTTAAGCAGAAGGGATATGTATTGTCTTGCCAGACTGTATGTCTTGCCGGAACCGGCGGAAGCCTTCATCAATTGCAGCATAACCTAAGCTTTTATCGTCCACATATCATCTTGAAATCACAGTACTCGCACACCTTTTCATCCTTTGTACGCCTGAACGGCACCTCAAGCGAATACATTTCCTGAAGAGTATCCTCAAGTCTCCGCGAGACTGCATCAAAGAACTTCTCATTGCGGGGAACGTTCAGAGGCGGCTCCTTGAAAAGACGTGCAGTCGAATAGACACAGTTGAATATCTGTCGGCCTTTTGCCAAAGGATGGTCCTGTACAAGAAGATCGTATATAAAGAACTGAAGTGCGATCTTCGGCCTCTCCTTTATATCCTCCGCAAAGATATCCTCCGCAATGGCCTCAGCATTGTCATCGGTAATCTTCTCATCGTCATCAAGGACCTTTCCTGTCTTATAGTCCACAACCCTGACCTGTCCTGGATGGAAACTGTCAAGCCTGTCTATGAAACCCTTGAGTTTCTGTCCCTTGAACTCCCCGCTGACACGAACCTCCCTTCCTAGTACCTCGAAGAATTCCACGTTCTCCTTCTTAAGCAGCTCCAGATCTCTCTGCAGAGTCTTCAGCACATATTTAAGGATCACATCTGTCACAACAAGGTTCCTTCCTGTGACCTCCATAATATTGAGTTCCTCGATTATCAATGACTTTATCCGTTCCTTGATTTCTTCCCGACGTCCAAGCCACGACTCTATATCCTTTCCGGTCATCCTGTCTGAATTGTAGATCGAGCGCATGGTCTCATGATAGACCGTTCCGAACATTCCGTAATCCAATGATTCAGCCACCTCTTCTTCAGCCTTAAGTTCCTTGACCGTACCATAATAGAATTTTGCCGGACAGGAAAGATAATTCTGAAGTGTGGTCGCAGACAGAACAGTTGACTTGATCTTCTGCACATCATCCGGAGTCTTGACAATGTCCTCTACCTGAGCGGTCTTCATCTTATCAAAACGGACCACATATCTGTTGACAGGAATATTGAAATGATATTCAAGCTGTTTTATATACCTGCTTTCCTCACCAGACCTGAGTCCCTCTGTACGAGTGTCGGTAAACATCCACACCCTTTCCGCACGGGATATCATCCTATAGAAATAGTAGGCCCACACGGCATCCTGATACTCATATGTCGGAAGTCCGAATCCCTTTCTCAGTTCAGGCGGAACGAAAGACGAACTGACGTTACGTCTTGGGAACACACCCTCGTTTGCCGAGAGTATCACTACATTCCTGAAATCCAAGGCTCGGGTCTCGAGCGGTCCCATTATCTGAAGTCCCTTAAGCGGTTCTCCCTTGAACGGAACGGATACCGCACCGAGAAGCTGGCTCAGGAGTCTCGCATAAGTCATTGGAAGGACCTCCAGATTGATTTCCTTCAGAACATTCACACACTTGTAATACTCCTTCGCATATTCAAGTTCCAGATCCAGACCGGAATCCGCAGTAACAGCTGACGCCACTGCTGTCAGAACCCTGTTCTGATAATCCCCAAAAGCCTTGATCTGATCGACTGACGCAGTCTTAGGATCCGTTATGACAGGATTGAACACCACATCCAGAAGTGGAGTTCCTGAAAGCGTCTTACGGGATATGTAGTAGAATGCCTCCGACTTGACCTTCGACACGATTTCCATAGTCTGGGGATCTGCCGCCTTCCTGAAAAGGTCGTTCGCGAACAGGTCCCAGACCTGCTTATGGTAGAAATACCACTCCCCTTTCCTGTTCACAGCATGCAGCTGGATGGATGATATGTCTGACATCATCGAATACAGAATGCTGCCGGTCATCGGAAGTCCCATAGTGACATTTATATCCTCGACCTCGTCAGGGATAGAATTCAGGACAGAGGACAGAAGAGTCTCATCAGGAAGAATTATCGCACATTCCGTGAGTTTGGTCGCAGACATCTGAAGCACCTCAGGAAGCCTCTTTGCCTGGCCGGTAGATGACGGTACGCTGACAACATTTATCTCCGGTATCTTCAATCCATCCACATCCCATACAGCGGCCTGTGGAAACTCAACCACATTCTCAGACATGAAGAATGAGGAACGGTTCTTCGGATCGGAAATCAGTTCTCCGGAATAATCCCAACAGAACTCTGCCCTTCCTGCATCACGGAGTTTCCTCAACAGAGTCTTCTCGCATTCATTAAGGGCGTTGAGGCCGACAAAGACAAACTTCACATCACCTCTCCAGACATCTCCAAGAACATCTTCAACAGCCTCTGCCTTGAGTCTTTCTGCAAGCTGTCTGTAGACCATACCCTCATAAGCTATATCCTTCTCCTGCAACCTTGAATTGAATTTTTCATACAGGTCATACAGAATGTTCCATATCATCAGGAACTTGCCTTTCACATCCTTATCCTCGGAATCCAGGTTGACTGTCAGACGTCCGGACAGGTCGCTGAAATGGCTGACGAAAGCCTCAATCGCCTTTCTCTGAGTGTCTGTAAGATAGGTATATGTATCCTGAATCTTCTTAAGGTCGGAAATATTTGCAAAAAGCTGCTTAGGATCGACCAGATACTTGTCTACATCATTGAAATCAGCAAGAATGACGTCTCCCCAGAAAATGAATTCATCCAGAGCCTCGCATTTGGGATTACACTCCCTGTAACATTCATAGAGCTCTATAAGAAGTCTTACCCTGTCGATTGAACGCACTCCTCCCATCTTATGAAAGAAGTCATTGATTGTCAACATCTCCGGAGCTACAATGGGACGCGTCATCACACCACCGTTCTTCACGGCTTCACTCAGAAACCTGCTGAAGAATACCATGGATCTCCTGTTAGGGAAAACGAAGCAGCATTCCCCTATATCACCTCTGTTATAATAATGGTCTGCGACCTGTTTAAGAAACGGTATCATAATCTCCTGTCTTCTTATGCAAAGATAGGAATACTAATTGCCAAATTGCAGCACAATCAGGATTTTTTATACGTACTGACGCAATTATCACATCTCCGCTGTTCCGATCCAGATGAACAGCATACCGATAAGGATGATGAGAAGATCCAGAGCCTTGGCCCGGAGATTCTTCTCCCTAAAGAGCACTGCAGCACATATGAACGAAACAATAACAGAACTGCGACGCACAAGAGACACCACCGAAATCATAGAATCAGGCTGGTTCAAAGAAGTGTAATATGCAAAGTCCGCCATACATATGAATATGGAGATCAGAGGGATAGTCCATGTCCATCGGAATGGAGTAGTCTGATGTCTTTTAGGATACCAGAGCAGTCCGCACACGAGCAGCATAATGATCATCTGATAGAAATTGAACCAGCTCTGCACGAACATCGGGTTAAGGGATGTCATGATATATTTGTCATACAAGCCGCTGGCAGCCCCGAGCAGAGTCGCCCCGGCAACGCACCACACCCACCTGTTGGTACTGAAGTGAACATTCTCCTTCCTGCCTGCATGGCTCATAAGCCATATTGACAGAATAGCCAGCAGTACTCCAACCCATTGGCAGACATTCAGCCTCTCCCCGAATATCAGCATAGCACCCACAAGCACGATCACAGGACGGGTTGCATTTATCGGACCCACAAGAGTCAGCGGTAGATGTTTCAGACCGAAATAGCCCAATATCCACGAAGAAAGCACGAGGAATGCCTTTATGACCACCAGGACATGCGCATTTCCTGCAGTGCCTGCATCCTCAAGCAAAGCAAGGTCATAAGGTGCGGTATCGAATATGGTACCTGCAAACCAGGAGGTGCCCATTGTGTAGTCCACAAGAAAAGGCAGTGTGAGAAATGTCGAGAATATCGTATTGAGAAGCAGCACCGGAAGGACAGCGTTATCCTTCAGAGAAGCCTTTTTTGAAGTGTCATACAATCCGAGCAGAGCTGCGGAAACAAAAGCCAGTATCAGCCACATGATCAATCTTTATTTTAGGGCGCAAAGATAATCATTAATCTTTGGTCTGCTTTCAGGGAATATTGCTAAATTTGTTGGAAACATCATAAATAAGGAATCCGATACCGTCATATTCCTTTACAACTGATGTATTGCGAAAGACAGCACATCTACATCATTAATTTAGAATTTTTCAAATTTATTTGCAAAAATGTTTGGAGATAAAGAAAAAATATTTACCTTTGCACCAGAAACAATTTAGAATAATTCAAATTTATAAACATTAAACGGATAATATTATGGAAAAGAAATTCAGATGTCTTGTATGCGGTTACATTCATGAGGGAGAAAATGCACCGGAAGAGTGCCCACTGTGCCATGTTGGAGCAGAGAACTTTGAGGAGATTGAGGAGACAGAGGGAGAGCTTACCTGGGCAGACGAGCACAAGCTCGGTACAGCAAAGAATGTAGATCCGGAAATCCTCAAGGGACTCCGCGACCATTTCAACGGTGAGTGCTGCGAGGTGGGTATGTACCTTGCAATGAGCCGTCAGGCAGACAGAGAGGGTTATCCTGAGATAGCAGAGGCATTCAAAAGATACGCTTGGGAAGAGGCTGAGCATGCAGCAAAGTTCGCAGAACTTCTCGGAGAGGTTGTATGGGACACCAAGACTAACGTAGAAAAGAGAATGCTCGCTGAGCAGGGTGCATGCGAGGACAAGCTCCGTATCGCCAAGCTCGCAAAGCAGCAGAACCTTGACGCAATCCACGACACAGTTCACGAGATGTGTAAGGATGAGGCTCGTCACGGTGCAGGCTTCCAGGGACTTTTCAACAGATATTTCAAGTAGGCCAGCCTAATACACGAAAAGAGCACGCAGAACTGCAAAAGTCTGCGTGCTCTTTGATTTTACATGAATGATTAATCTTCAGTATCTTCTTCAAAGCCAAAATCAGAAGCAAAACGCTCCGCGATGTCATCCGGGACATCGAAACTGAGTTCGTCCCAAAGGGAATCCATCTGACGACGGTCCTTCTTTGTAGGTCGTCCCGTTCCTCTGTCTCTCTTCAGGAAGAAGGTCTCGACCG
>ERZ808026.102-NODE-102-length-16177-cov-3.651863_pt1 | contig 16177 bp, 15 predicted proteins | sample MGYA00380182_ERZ808026 | MGnify/ENA primary metagenome ERZ808026 (study PRJEB31490, sample SAMN06133376) | cow dung metagenome | isolation source: H9 | host: cow | place: China: Chengdu | collected 2015-05 ... | reverse complement strand
CATTATTATAAAGAACCAGTGCATCCTGTTTCAAACTACTCTGTCCAAAAACACTAAAACAAGGTAACAATAACAAACTTATAAATAATTTTTTAATCAAATTCTTTTTCATCATAACAACCAATAATTTAATTTTTATCTTTGATCATTGTACATCTACCTGTAAATGTACTTCCAGGTTCAAGAACAACCTGCTTTGAAGAAATGTCACCATCTATAGTTCCGGTTGAAGTTATAAAAATCAATTCTCTGGCAGAAACATTTCCATGAACTTTTCCTTTTACCAATATTCTTGCAACATTTATATCCGCATTGACTTCTGCAGTAGAATCGACAACAAGATCACTTGTAGCATCTATTTTTCCATTTACGCTACAGCGAATCATAAATGGCTTTACAAATTTTATGTTACCGGTAAACTTAATTCCAGGTTCCATAATTGTATCAAATGCTTCATCTTCCAAATCAAAAAAATCAGATTCTTTTACGTCAAACATGTTGTTATAATACCCTAATAAACAACTGCAAGTCAATTTATATGAGCACACCTTTATTGCTTAACAGATTTTTAAAAGTTATACTTAACAGGTGTATGAAAAGAAAAATTTTAATATTTCTCCTGATTTTTTTTACGCTGAATACTATTTTTTCACAACAAAATTCACAAAAAAAATCACCGCAAAAAAACAGCTTTTTTAATCTCCTGAATTCAAAAAATTCGTCAATATATTCCAATATAGAATTATCTGGTGGCTACAATTCTGATTCTATAATGAATTGTCCTGTCGCAAAACTCAAAATAGATATTGCAGAAGGCATTTTTTCAAACTTTTCAATACAATCATCTGCATCTGTAACTATTAGTCGTTCTTCTGATGAAATCTACTGTTTAGGACTTTCAATTCCTGATTTAAGCTTTGGCTACTATTTTTCAAAATTTCTCGTTTACATTGGAGGTTCTTTTTATCAATGCTGGTATTTTTTAAATGAATCTTCCACGTATGAAGATTTTTTAATTTCAACGCACTGTTACGGGTATACATTGCACGGAGGATTATCATTTTCATTAAATGATTATATCTCGTTTTTTGCAGATTACACATTCGCTCCTCATAACTGGATACAAACAACGGGTCATTCTGACATTGATTGGGTTTATTCCAATCAGATTGGAGCCGGCATCTGTTTATCTATTCCGTGGTCTATAAATTAAATTCTGGAGTATTAAATTGAAAAAAATAATATTCATCTTACAAGCTGTTACATTTTTCTTGTTATGTTCCTGCGATTCACAAGGTTTTACAGCAATGACCTTTGACAATAATATACGTTCTGAAATCAAAATAGAGAATTTAAATGGAAAAGAGGGAGTTGCAATCTATTACAGTTCACTTCCTTTCTGGCTTAGAGTTCCAGACAAAATCTATGATTATGATGTTATAAGAATAAGTTTAAAAGAAATGAAAACACAGGCAGATCTTGTATTGCTGACATTACCAAACACAGTTCAAGTAATCGATAATCTTAATGGATGCACCAGCCTTAAGACAATTACTTACACAGACAGTTTACAGCCTCAGAAAGGCATTATGAATGGTTTTCCGGAAAGCCTTCTTGTATTTCCAGAAATGATAGGGTGTACTTCTTTAGAATCTGTAAAAATTCCTGATAATGTTTCATTTATCAGACAATACACCTTTTACAGTTGTTCTGCATTAACAAATGCAAATACAGGTAAAAATGTAACCTCTATCAAACAAAATGCTTTTGAAGACTGCACAAAACTTGAAACAGTAACACTCGAAGCAAAAACTACTAACATAGAACCTAATGCATTTCTAAACTGTACTTCGTTAACTACTGTTATATGTCTTGCCAGTGAACCACCAGCTTTAGATATTACGTCTTTTTCAAAAAAAGGTGAAAGTGAATCTGACAGATATGCAAAAAAAATTACCGTTTTAGTTCCTTTTGAATCTGTTGAAAAATATAAGAATCATGAAATCTGGGGAACATTTAAAGAAATTAAGGGTATTTAAACTCACTCAGTGAACAACAAAACTGTATTTAAAATAACCATTCTCATCTTTCTCTAATAATCCTGCAAAAGAATTATCTTCTGCAAAGACTGCCGCAAATTTTTCTTTAATAGAAAAAGGAGACAAATCAAACCAGTCAGAATGAAGTTTACCTCCGTTATAAAAAAGCGGCATTTTATCTTCTTTTATTGTGAGGCTGGCAAAACCACAAAGAGAAGCAAGCTGTTTATTCATTTCTACAGCAGAATCAACAACATTTTTCTGAAGCAGAAGTTCTTCTTCTGTTACAACATGCTTTTCCTTTACATGCTTTTTTTTATTCTCTTCATTTATTCTTTCTATTTCTATAGTTTTTTTTGCATTTTCAAATGCAGTGTCAATTGTAAAATTTTCAAGCAGATTAAAACCTGCCGCATTTTTTAATTCAAAATTACCAACTTTTGTGCGTAAAAGACCAACAAGATAAGCGGCGCTTCCACAGTATTCACCAATATCTCTTGCAAGAGAGCGAATATATGTCCCTTTAGAAACAGAAAATTTTATACGAGCGGCTAGTACTTTATCGCTTTCCGTCAATTTTGTTTCTAGCAGCTCACAAGAAAAAACTGTAACTGGGCGAGCAGGAATATCTGCTGATTTTCCACTGCGTACTAAATCGCTGGCACGCTTTCCATCAATATGAATCGCACTAAATGCAGGAGGCTTTTGCATAATATTTCCAGTAAAAGCAGACAAAGCCTGTTTTAGTTTTTTTAAGTCAGGAAGTTCAGCAGTCTTTATGATTTTTCCTGTACATTCCAGGGTGTCCGTTTCTTCACCAAATTTAATAACAGCTTCATAAGTTTTATCAAATTCTGTAATACGCCCCGCAAGCCGTGTTAATGCCCCACAACAAACAACAAGCAGTCCGCTTGCAAAGCTGTCTAATGTTCCCGTATGTCCAACCTTTTGAGTGTTAAATGCATGTTTTATTGTGTAAAGAGACGAAAAACTGGTTTGCCCCGGACATTTTGCGAAAAGTACTATTTTATTTGGATTAATTTTCTGATCTGCCATATAAAAAAATACCGTGAAATATGCAGAATTAAGCATCCTGCATATTCCTCGGTTAATTTAGATTGAATGATTTTTATTCGTCATTCTCTGTATTTTCTGTTTCTGCAAGTTCAGCTTCAAGAGCCTTAGATTCTTGTTCCAAAGCATTCAGCTTCTGAACCATGCGGAAACCATCCTTCATTCCTGAATCAACAACAAAAGTTAATTTTGGAAATTTACGGATTCTTAATTTTTTAGCAATTGATGACTGAATAAAACCAGCGGCATTATTCAAACCATCTACGCCTTTATCAAGCATAGCGTCACTTGCAAAGCTTGAAACAAAAACCTTTGCATAGCTCAAATCCTGGCTAACTTCAACCCGGTTAACTGAAAGAAAAGGAGCAAGCTCTGTTCTTGCAGCAGCACCACTTTTTCTTCCAGTAACTCTAGGATCTCTGATTTCGCCTCTAAGTATCAGCCGAGAGATTTCATCACGCAGCTGTACGTTCAGACGTTCCATTCGATACTGACCCATTATTCAGCGTCTCCTGTACTGTCAGAACCTGGGAACTGAGTTCCAAGATCTTTTGCCTTACCAGCTTTCTTTGCCTTTGCAGCAGCTTTTTCAGCAGCAAGAGCTTCTGCTTCTGCAGCTTTTTCTGCTTCTGCTTCTGCCATTGCCTTTTCTGCAGCAGCCTTAGCTTTCTTTTCGTTTTCAGCACGGTCATCACGATGTTCTTCACCAAGCTTGCGGGCAACTTCAATATATTCAAAAATTTCCATTGTATCGCCAACCTGAATGTCCTGCCAGTTTTCAAGACTAAGACCACATTCGTAACCAGTTGTAACTTCTTTTGCATCATCCTTAAAGCGTTTAAGGGAAGCAATCTTACCAGTGTATTTAACAACACCATCACGAACAAGATTAACAAGACTGTTTCTGCGAACAACACCCTCCGCAACATAACATCCGGCAATTGTACCGATTTTTGGAACCTTGAATGTTTCACGAACTTCTACGCTACCAATAACCTGTTCCTTAGTATCAGGAGAAAGCATACCTTCCATAGCGGCCTGAATTTCTTCTACACACTTATAGATGATATTGTACTTTCTGATATCTACCTTTTCTGTATCAGCAAGAGCTTTTGCCTTTGGAGTAGGACGAACATTGAAACCGATGATGATAGCATTGCTGTCTGCAGCAGCCAGTGTAACATCCGACTCATTGATTGCACCGGCAGAACTATGAATTACATTTACGCGGATTTCACTTGTAGAAAGCTTTTCAAGAGAAGTCTTAAGAGCTTCTGCAGATCCCTGAAGGTCAGCCTTGATGATAATCTTAAGTTCCTGTACTTCATGAGATTCAATATCCTTGAACAATGTATCAAGAGTTGTCTTCTTAACAGCTTTAGCAGCTTCGTAACGTTTAAGTTCCTGACGTTTTGTTGCAATTGCACGTGCTTCTTTATCGTCTTCTGTAACCTGGAATGGATCACCTGCGTTTGGCATTTCTTCCATACCCAGAACTTCAACTGGAGTAGATGGACCTGCTTCCTTGATTCTGCGTCCGCGGTCATCAAACATGGCACGTACACGACCAGAATAAATACCGGCAACAAAAGGATCTCCCAATTTGAGAGTACCGCGCTGAACAACTACAGAAGAAACTACACCACGGCCCTGATCAATGCGGGATTCGAGAATCTTACCTTCTGCACGACAATCAAATGTAGCCTTAAGTTCAAGCATTTCTGCCTGAAGAAGAATAGCATCAAGAAGATCATCAATACCCATTTTCTGTTTAGCAGAAATATGAACGTACTGTGTATCTCCACCCCATTCTTCAGGAGTAAGTCCCTGTTCAGAAAGCTGAGTCTTAACACGGTCTGGATTTGCTTCTGGTTTATCAATCTTGTTTACAGCAACAATAATAGGAACTTTTGCATCCTTAGCATGAGCAATAGCTTCTAGAGTCTGAGGCATTACACCATCATCTGCAGCTACTACAAGAACTACAACATCTGTTACCTGAGCACCACGGGCACGCATCATTGTAAATGCTTCATGACCAGGTGTATCAAGGAATGTAATATCACCTTTATCTGTATGAACTGAATAAGCACCGATAGCCTGTGTAATACCACCAGCTTCTCCTTCTGCAACATGAGCATTACGGATAGCATCAAGTGTCTTTGTCTTACCATGGTCTACGTGACCCATTACAGTTACGATAGGTGGACGAGGGAGCATATTTTCTGCAACATCTTCGTCTCCCTGAATTACAGTTTCATCATAAAGTGAAACAACCTTAACTTCACAACCATATTCTGAACAGAGAAGTTCAGCTGTTTCGCGGTCGATTGACTGGTTGATTGTAACCATCTGACCATAGCTGGAGAAAAGCTTTCCGATGATTTCAGAAGCCTTAAGATTCATCTTCTTTGCAAGATCAGAAATTGAAACTGTTTCCATGATTTCAATAGATTTTGGTACTACCGAAGCTGGAGTTTCTACCTTCTTCTTACTTTCGAACAGATTATCATCGTACTGTTCTTCATCTTTGCGTTTATAAACCTGTTTCTTTCCCTTGAAAGCTGGTTTTGCAGGAGCGCGGTTCTGCATCATTGGAGGAACTGCACCAGCTCCGCCACCGGCACGGAATCCACCGCCAGCACCACCGCCAAATCCTGGTCTTGGACCCCGATTAAATCCGCCCTGTCCGCCACCCTGGCCATTACGGTTCTGGAAACCACCATTTCCGCCCTGGCCATTACGGTTCTGATATCCGCCATTCTGACCATTACGGTTCTGATATCCACCCTGACGGTTTCCATCTCTTTCCCGGTTCTGATATCCCTGACGTGCCTGAGCACCTGTAAATCCACCGCCTTCGCGGTTCTGATATCCACCGTTACGATTGCCATTATAACCGCCGTTACCACCATTGTTATAACCGCCACGGTTTCCGTTATAGCCACCGTTTCTATCACGGCGACCATAATCAGAAAGATTACCAGCCTTAACATTAGGACGTGCAGAATTTAACTCAAAAGTAGTTTTACGCTGCTGAGGACGATTATCATTACGTTCAGAGCGTTCTTTATTTTCACTTTTTTCCTGTTTTTGAACTGGAGCCGACTGTGTTCTTGCAGTTACTGTTTCTGAAGAGTTCTTTGGTTCTTCAGCAGTTGCTGCATTTTCTGTTTCTGGTCGTTTTACAACAACCTTTTTAGCAGCATTTGCCGTTGCTGCGGCAGCTGGTGCAGGAGTCTTTTTCTTTACTACTACAACCTTTTTCTTTGGAGCTGTCTGTGCAGGAGACTGATTACTGTCTGCCTGTTTTTTATGAACAACAAATGCCTGTTTTTTTTCTGATTCTTCAGCCATTCTGTACCTTATTCCTCATCCTCTGTAAATTCAAACTCAACACCACATTTTGGACAGCGCACCATATCAAGAGTAATTTCAGCACCACATTCAGGACAATAATATTTCTCTTCTTCAACTGGTTCTTCAGCACTTTCGCCAGATTCTTCTTCAACGATATCAACTGTTTCTTTAATGATGTTATATACAGCTTCAACTTCTTCTTTTGTTAAGCTGTCAATTTTCTGAACTGATTCATTATTGTAAGCTTCAATGAACTGAACAATATCTTCAATTCCGTTAGCTTTAAGGATTTCTGCAACCCGTTCTGTAACTCCGTCAAGTTCTGCAACGGTAGAAACTTCTTCTGATTCTGTTTCTGCAGCATCATTGAACAAATCAAGAGCAGCTTTAGTTGTTGCCTTTTCACTGAAATCCATGCCTTCGCACTGTTCTTCTGTTTTAACGTCAATTGACCAGTCACAGAGACGGTTTGCAAGACGAACATTCTGCCCCTGCTTACCAATAGCAAGACTGAACTGTGAATCTTCAACAATGGCAAGAGCCTGACGTTTTTCTTCATCAAGAATAACAACTCTTGATACCTGAGCAGGAGAAAGCGCATTCTTGATGAATTCCGCAGGATTTGGATCATAGCGAAGAACATCAATTTTTTCTCCAAGGATTTCACGGATTACATTCTGAATACGAACGCCCTTAGCGCCTACACAAGCTCCAACAGGATCAATTTCTTCTCGTGCAGCAGACACAGCCATCTTTGTACGATAACCAGCATCACGAACACATTTTTCAATCTTTACAGTTCCGTCTGCAATTTCAGGAACTTCCATTTCCATAGTGATTTCAACAATTCGAGGATCAGCTCTTGAAAGGAAAATCTGAAGACCGTTTGAAGTAGTTTTAAGATCAGCAATAATAGCTTTGATTACATCGCCCTGTTCATAAGTTTCTCTTGGAGACTGATATTTTACAGGGAGCACACCTTCTATACGTCCAGCATTTCCAAGATCAACATAGATATTTCCATTGCGTTCGCGCTGGTAATATCCTTTAATCATTTCTCCAACCTTGTCTTTATACTGATTATACAATGTATTTTTAATTGTATCATTCAATCCCTGATGAGCTGTCTGTTTACCTGTAGATACAGCAGAACGGTCAAATGATTTTGGATCTTCAAGAATATCAATTTCATCACCAAGTTCTACATCATCAGAAAGCTTCTTTGCATCTTCCAGTTCAATTTCTGTTACAGGATCATAAACTCCGTCAACAACTGTTTTTCTTGAGTAGATAGAAACATCCGACAAATCTTCTGCAAATTTTACAATTGCATTGTCTGAATTTCCATAAGTACGTTTGTAAGCCGCCTTAAGCGCGTTTTCGATAGTCTGTTTTACAGCTTCTTCAGAATATCCTTTTTCGTCAACTAAAGCACGAATAGCTTCTGCCATTTCTGACATTTTAAGCCTCCATTAAATTATAAATGAATAAATTTTGCTTTTGCGATATTTTCAAAAGAAAAAGTATGATTTTCACCATCTTTTTCCAAAATTACCGTTTTATCGTCCGCAGAAATAATCTTTCCGCCGACCCAATCTGTAACCGTTTTATCCCACACCCTTACGTCGCGACCAATAAAAACTGCAAACTCAGCTGCATTCTTTATGTTGCGTTCCATTCCAGGAGAAGTAAGTTCCATGTATGTATCTTCAGTTCCCAGAATTGATTCAAGATGAGGAAGCAATGCATGATGTACCTTAGAACAGTCATTTACACCAATATCAACAGCAGGATCTTTAGATGCGATTACAGCATTAATTTTTACTGTACCCTTACCAGGAACTACTCTAAGTTCAACCAGCTTATATCCAAGATTTTCTACCATTGGAGCACAATCTTTGTAATAAGGCATAGAATCAAGGGATTCGTAATCCAATTTTTTGTGCCTCCCGCGCTAAAAATCAAAATACAAAAAAAAGACTCGTCGCACTGACGAGTCCACTTTAAAGAATAATTAAAATGTACATATTCATATTACATTTTTACAGCACAATAGTCAAGTTATTCATTACGTCTTAAGAAATTAGATTTCAAATACACATTCCTTACCATCAAGAGGGACAGAAAGTCTGCTTGCCGTAAGCTGCAATTCTCTTATGCCGCAAAGTTTTTTTAGAATTTTATTCATCTTAAAATCACCGTGCTTGTCATCACCAGCAATGGGACATCCGTTTTTTCCAAGATGAATTCTAATTTGATGCATTCGTCCAGTTTCAAGCTGAAGTTTAACAGTAGATAAAGTAATTTCTTCATCATCGCCAGAAATTTTCTGTTCAGATACAATCTCATAATGCGTTACAGCAGGTTTTTCATCTCCATGCTGAATAACAGCAGAACGCAAAGTTCCTTTTTTAGGATTCAGAGTTCCTACACATACAGCCGTATATTCCTTGCGGACAAGCTTGCCACCAATAAGCTTTGTCCATTTTGCAGCTGCCAAAGGTGATTTTGCAACAACCATAAGCCCCTTTGTATCCCGGTCAAGTCTGTGAACAAGGTAAACAGGATATCCTAACTGTAAAGGCAACTCCTTATCCAAAGGGTGTAAAATTCCCTGTCCGCCCTGAACAGCAACCCCGGAAGGCTTATTTATTATCAATATTTCATCATTTTCATATAAAACAGGTATTTCTTTCATCCGATACAATAATAGACTGAAAAACTAAAATATTGCAAACACAAAATACAGGATTACAAATGAAAAACAGACTTTTAAGCATCATCTCTGCAACAGCATTATTTCTTCTGGCAGTTATTTTTCCTGCAGTTCTACATGGGGAAGAAATTATTGACAATGACTTTAATTATTCACTGGATATTCCTGAAGGATACAAAGTTATTGGTTACACACCTGACGGAATGTCATACCAGTTCAAACATGACAGACTGCCTGTAGACTTTATTCTTAAGCTTTATGCTGAAAATACATACAAAAACTCAAAAACAGCATTAAAAAGTTCTCTTCAAAAACTTTCTGCAAAATATGAAAACATTGATACATTTACGTGGTGCAATCAGATTTGCGCAATCACCACTTTCAATAGCTCAGCCACAGGAAAAAAATCCAGCGGATGGGCTATATGCGTTCCCCTGAAAATAGAAGGCAGTCAACTTGTTTTACTTTGCTATGCTGACGAAGAGAAATCAAAAAATTGCGAACAATTCATAATATCAACCTTAAATTCATTATGTATTGATAACGAAAGCAAAACACAGCCAGGAATTATTACAAGCTATGCATATCCAGGAACTCAGAAAAAAAAGATTGAACTTTTGATAGACAATAACAAAGTTGAAACATCCATCAACGAAGAAGATTCCATAGCAAACCAATTTGTAATTGACTGCGAATTCGCAGTTCTAAGTCTTTACTCCAACAACGACAAATGGAAAGAAGCATGGACAAGATATTACAGAGCAATTTTCCGGGACAGCTATTCCAGAATCCAAAAACCTGCTTTTGATATAAAAACAGCTCTATATTCTCAGATGAAAAAGAAAAATCCAGAAAATCCAAACCAATCATTAAATGAAACCCTTTTAAATTGGGTTCAAAACTTTGAATACGTACGTACATCAGGCTCTAAAAAAAGTGATTTTACAAATGTAATTGATGTCCTATGCGGAAAAGGAAATGACTGTGACAGCAGAAGCATGCTTATGTGCTGTATAATGCAAAATCTTGGAGTTAAATCAGAACTGTTTATAAGCCGAATTTATTCCCATGCAGTTTACGGTCTGGATTTAAATATTCCTGGTGCAAAAATTGAAGTAAACGGAATAAATTTCCTTCTTAATGAAACAACTGCCAGGAACATAAAACCAGGACTAATTGCACAGGATCAATGTGACACAGAAAAATGGATACCTGTAAACCTTCCATAAAACAGACACAAAAAAAATACCTGAATATTAACCACCAGTGAAGTACACTCCAGTTAGATTCAGGCATTTTTTTATTTTATTCTTTACTTAATAAGCAACTCATAAATCTCTTTTTCAGTATCAGCTTTATTAATTGCTTGCCGCAATTTGTTATCTTTTAACTTAGCACTGAAATAAGAAATTGTTTTCAAATAATAATCATGCTGATTTTGAGCAGCAGCAATCATAAAAAGCATAGAAACAGGAACATCATCAACCGGCTGAAATCCATCCAGAGGAGTCTTACATATACCAACAGCCATAACAAGATCAGTAACTGACGACAACCGTACATGAGGAATTGCAAGTCCCCTTCCTACAGATGTAGACATAAGTTCTTCCCGCTTAAGGATTTCAGAAACAAGCTCATCCTTATTTTTTATCTGTGGAGCCGATGCAAGAACACCAGACAACTCAATAAGAGCATCATGTTTAGACGAATGATTGATAAAAACAACTCTATCAGGAGAAAGAACATTTCTTACCTGCACAACAACATCATTCTTATGAGATACACTGGAAGTAAGTCTTTCGTTCACCCATCTCTCTATTTCCGATTTTTTAAAACGCCATACTGTTCCAATTTTTCCAGCTGGAAGCTCTCCTTTCTGAGCCCAATCATATACTGTTCTATCCGAAACACGGAGATATTTGGCAACTTCTTCAATAGTTACAATATCGTCTTCCAATTTTAATTCTCCATAATAACTTTATATTTTGAAATTTAGCATCATTTAGATTTTTTTGTCAAGATACAGTATCATTTGCGAATAATTACAAAGTTTTCACACGTAAAGTTTTATTGACGTGATTTTGCAATTTTTATATCATCGTTTTTGTCATGAAAAATAAAAAAAATATTTCTTTCTATATATTATTATCACTTATATTTTGTATTTCATATATAGTTCTCGCCATTAAACCATTAGGTACAGAACATCAGTTTTCTCCAGAATGGAAAATAGATGTAACAAACCCCTCTACAGTAAAACCAGAAGAAGATTCAAAACTTCTTCCTTTCAAATTAGGACAAACGCTTGGTTATTTTACTCCAGACGGAAAAGTCATTACATTTGTTTCATTTCCAATGAAAGCTTCTATTTCCTCTAAATTCTACACTTTCTACAATACAAACAATACAGAAGCCTCATATTTCATGCCTGATGGACAACTTTGCGGAAAAATTTCTATAACAGGATTTCCAATGATTGATGACGACCGCATATTTGTTTTTTTACCTGGCGGCTCATCCTTTGTTGCCTGTGATAACAACGGAAAACGAAAATGGGAGTATGGAGGTACTACACCAATAACAGCATTTGACTCTTCAAAAAATGGCGTAGTAGTTGGATTTGCAGACGGTAATATCTGTGAATTCAGTCTTAACGGAAAACTCATTCAAAGATTTTCTCCAGGAGGAAGCATTGTACCTGTTATTCTAGGAACAGCAGTTTCCAATTCTGGTGATTATATTGCAACTATTTCAGGTCAAAACAAACAGCGTTTTGTTCTGGCAAAAAAAGACGGTTCTCAGACCAAAATTACATGTCACGAATTTTTACCGTCATCAACAGCAATTCAGAAACTTGTAAAATTCAGTCAGGATGACTCTACTGTTTTCTTTACCTCACAAAATATTCTTGGAATTACTAATGTAAAAACAGGGAAAATCAAACATTTAAAAATAAACGGGCAGGCTATTTCAATCCAGGAAACAGGTGATACAGCTTTCATCCTTACAAAAGATAATTCTAAATATACAGTTTATGCTGTTGAAAATTTTTCTACACTTATAGGATTCTTCAGTTTTACAGCTGAACATGCTTTTATTCTGGCTGATTCAAACCGGCTGTATGTAGGAAAAGACTCAACAATTTCCTGTCTGTCAATTACAAAAAAATAAGGTAAAAAAAATGAAAAAAATAACTGCTTTTATATTCATTACATTTGCAATTTTTTCTGCACATAGCTTTGACTGGCCTCAGGAAGAAGTTATTCAATCAGATCAATTTTATTCATATTTTGGACAGCTGCGTGGAGACACAATCAGCAATTCTTTGATTTTTTCTGAACCATCCGAAATAAAATCAGCAGACAAAGGAACTCTTGAAATTTTTATTAAAGAATTTAATGACAACACAGACTTTTTCCCTTCTACTCTTGGGAATGCGATTATAGTTGCCCATTCTGACAATCTTTTAACCGTTTACGGAAACATTGATTACGATACCATTAACACAGAACTTCTAAAGTCTTCTGAAACCATAGAAAGTGGAACAATCTTCGGAAAATCTGGAAATTCTGCATGGCAGCAGGGTCGAAGTTCCCTTGAATTCCAGGTTATAGATACAAAAAATAACACAGCTATAAACCCAAGACTTTTAATGCCAAGAGTGGGAAAAGAACTACCTTTATATTATAACGAAGTAGTTCTTCAGAACAAGAACGGCCGTCAATATAATGTATCTACACAAAGTACTTTACCATCAGGAACATACAAAGTTTACAAAAAAAGACAAGCAGTTGCAGCGCCTTATAAAACAAGAGTTGCCATAAACGGAACAGTCGTTGACCAGATTTCATACGACTTACTGCGTCAGGAAGACTTTCAGATTTGTATTTCTGGAAAAAAGAACTATTCAAAAAGTGTTCTCTATCCTAACAGCGAACTTCAGCTCCTGGGAGAAACAACACTTACATCTGGAAAAAATGCTTTACAGCTTACGCTCATAGACATTCTCGGAAAAGAAACCTATGCAACGTATATGCTGTCAATTTATTAATTGTAAATCACAGTGTTTTTGAGATAATTCCGCCACCAATAATAACGTTATCTTTGTACATGACCACAGACTGTCCAGGTGCAACTGCTCTCTGTGGAGCCTGAAACGCAATTTTCCAGGGCTGACCTTTAAAGCTTTCGCAGTTTTTTGGTTCGTAACGGGAAATCACCGCAGGAACAGGTTTAGAAGCAAGGCGAATCTTTACAAAAGCTTCAACTGATTCTTTTGGCTCAATATTTCCCGGCCATACAAATTCATCTGCAATAAGACCATCTGCATTCAAATCATCGTTACTTGCAAGAACCACAAGATTATTTTTTGAATCGATAGAATGAACATACAAAGGTTTAGACGAACTTACTCCAAGTCCACGTCGCTGCCCGATTGTATAATGTTCAATTCCACGATGTTTTCCTAAAACCTTACCATCAAGATCTACTATATCACCAGGAACAGCAGGCTTATCGGCGAACAGAGCATCAAAATATTCTTCAGGAATAAAATCCTGACTTTCTTCCCTTTCTGCAGCAGCAAGACCATATTCTTTTGCAAGGCGGAACACTTCCTTTTTTTCCATATTTGCTAAAGGAAATCTGACTTTTTCAAGAACATCAGAAGGAACTCTGTAAACAAAATAAGTCTGATCCTTTGACTGATCCATGGCACTGGAAATCATGAATGGCCTCACATCTGTACCATAAAGACCCTCGACCGGGCGAACGATTTTTGCGTAATGACCTGTACAGAAATAATCGTAATCAATATCAAGCTGTTTGATTCCCAGCTGCAATGCACCAAACTTGATGTATCGATTACATCTGATGCAAGGATTTGGAGTTCGACCGGCTCTGTATTCTGCCTTAAAATACTCAAGAACTTCCTTATGATACGCTTCCTTTACATCAATAACATGATATTCAAAGCCCTGCTCTTCACAGAATTTTCTGCACTGTTCTATATCCTGGGCTTCACCAGGACCGTAACAGGAATCATGCAAAGTTTTATTAACATCAACATCAAGTTTTCCATCCCACAATGACATTGTTACACCAATAACATGGCATCCTGTATTTTTAAGTAAAAGTGCAGTCAATGTTGAGTCAACACCACCTGAAAGTCCAACTACTACTGTATCGCCAGCTTTTGGCAAATCCTGTTCAATATATTTCATAGTAATTTAGTATAGATTATTTAATAGTAATATGCAATTGAGTATATTCACCCAGTTGCTGTAAAATGAAAGAATGAAAACAAATATGATTTTATCGGCTTCTGGATGGCGCAAAGTTTTTGCAATTTCCGGACAGGAACAGGACAGAACAACCTTGATTGGCGAAGAAAATATTGCGATTTCCATTTTTTCTGCCATCGTTTTTGCAGATTACGTAAAAAAACAGACTGGTAAAGAAAATCCAGTTGTCATTTTAGGCATGGATGCCAGACCAACAGGACCTGCAATAGCAGAAGCCTGTATCAAGGCATTTGCCGCTAAAAATATTAACGTAAAATTCACAGGAATCACTGCAGCTCCAGAAATTATGGCATACTCAAGAATGACAGACGGATTCATGTATATTTCCGCAAGTCACAATCCAGTTGGCCACAACGGAATTAAGTTCGGACTTAACTCCGGCGGAGTTCTGAACGGCAAAGAAAACGCAAAGCTTACAGCAGAATTCAATGCACTATGCGAAAAAGATTCCGCTGTAAAAGATGCTTTTGATTTAATCAGAAATGTTAAGGAAGACCAGATTGCGCAAATCTACAGAACTCAAAGTGCAGTAAAAAAAGAAGCGCTTAAAGCATATTACAGATTTTTAAAGGAAACAATTTCAGCCAGCCAAGATGAACAGAAACAGGGCGAAATATTTTCTATTCTGCGCGCAGCAATAAAAAGCAGAAATATTGGTGTTGTCTGCGATATGAACGGTTCTGCCAGAGCCGATTCAGTTGATTCAAGTTTTTTTGCAGAAAACGGAATCAATTTCTATGCAATCCACAATAAAGCAGGAGAAATCGCCCACGAAATCATTCCAGAATCGGAAAACCTGGTTTTCTGTGCAGCGGAAATGGAACGTCTGCAAAAAGAAGGCCATTCAGATGCTGTTCTTGGCTATATGCCAGATTGTGACGGCGACCGTGGAAACATCGTCTATTGGGATGAAAAACAGAAAAAAGCTGTGATTTTAAAGGCTCAGGAAGTTTTCAGTCTTTCCGTACTTGCAGAACTTTCATACCAGAACTGGCTTGGTCAGAAAAAAACAGCCGTTGCCGTAAACTGCCCTACTTCTATGAGAATAGAAGAAATTGCAGAAAAATTTGAAGCAGCGGTAGACAAGCTGGAAGAAAAAGTAGAAGCAGCCGGTGACAAACTGGAAGCGACTATGGATGCTGCCGGTGAAAAATTGGAAGAAGTAAAAGCTGCAGCCAATGAAAAAGTAGAAGATTTGATGGAAAAAGTAGAAGGTGGATTAAAAGGCGAAGCCGCTCCTGCCGAAGAAGAGGAAGAAGTAGACGACCCTTCCATCGCTTGTATCAAATAGTACATTTTAAATAGTGCTGAAAGCCTTTCTTTATGATGAAGAAAGGCTTTTTTATTGGCTTTTTAGACTTGAAATAAACGCTGTAGTGTAGTAAAATGTAAAAGATATTTTATATTAAACGATAATATGAAAAACAGAAAAGGAGAAAAACATGAGATTAATTACCCGTTCTGATTTTGATGGATTAGCATGTGGCGCTTTATTAAAAGAAGCCGGAATTATTGATAGTTGGAAATTTGCTCACCCAAAGGATCTTCAAGATGGGCTTGTAGAAGTTACAGAAGACGACTGTTTAGCAAATGTTCCTTATGTAAAAGGATGTGGACTTTGGTTCGATCACCACTCTAGTGAACATGAAAGACTTGCTCTTGAAGGACAATACAAAGGAGAAAGC
>ERZ808026.101-NODE-101-length-16178-cov-4.916216_pt1 | contig 16178 bp, 16 predicted proteins | sample MGYA00380182_ERZ808026 | MGnify/ENA primary metagenome ERZ808026 (study PRJEB31490, sample SAMN06133376) | cow dung metagenome | isolation source: H9 | host: cow | place: China: Chengdu | collected 2015-05 ... | reverse complement strand
TTCCTTCCATTAGAAGAAATCGATGCAATGAGCGACTGGGAAGGAAGCCAGTTAAACAAAGCAAAAGAAATTTTAGCTTTCGAATTAACAAAACTTGTTCATGGCGAAGAAGAAGCAACAAAAGCACAGGAAGCTGCAAAAGCATTATTCTCTACAGGAGATGCTGCAAATATGCCAACAGCTGAAATGACAGCAGAAGACTTCCGCGATGGAAAGATTGACATCATCACTATTTTACAGAAATCAGGTCTTGTACCTTCCAGAAGTGAAGGAAGACGTGCTGTAGAACAGGGCGGTGTATCTGTAGACGGCGAAAAAGTAACTGATTTTACAAAAGCTTACACAGCAGAAGAAATCGGTGAAGGTATCGTTGTAAAACGTGGTAAGAAGAACTTTAGAAAAGTTGTTGTAAAATAATAAACAAAACGTATAAGGGAATGGGAAACCATTCCCTTTTTCAAAAGAAGAGGGAAAGCAATGAAGTTACAGTTTATTGTAAATCCGGCGTCAAAAACCGGAAGAGGAATTGAAATCTGGAAGGAAGTAGAAACGGTTTTAAAATCATCCGGTATTGAGTATGAAGTGTTCTTTACAAAACGTATTGGACATGGTACAGAGCTTGCAAAGAAACTTACCGAAGGACCTGGCGAGCATATGATTGTGGCTCTTGGCGGTGATGGTACAGTCAACGAAGTTGTAAATGGTATTGTTCGCATCAAAGATACGGTTTTAGGATATATTCCAACGGGTTCCGGTAACGACCTGGCAGGAGGGCTTGGACTTTCTACAGATCCAATGACTTCTATTGAGCATATTTTGGAAAATAAGTCCCATCTTCAAATGAATGTAGGTGTGGTAGAAGTTGAAGGAATGAAACGACGTTTTGCGGTCAGCAGCGGAATGGGATGGGATGCAGCAATCTGTCATGAAGTTGCGGTATCGAAGCTTAAGAAATTCCTCAATAAGATCAAGCTTGGAAAACTGAGTTATGTTGCAATTGCTGTAAAACAGATTTTTGCTTTCAAAACGGCACCAATGGAAGTGCAGATTGACGGAAAAGAACCAATGAAATTCAACAGCAATTTCTTTAGTGCAGTCATGAACAGTCCGTACGAAGGAGGACGTGTCATGATGTGCCCGGCAGCAAGCTGGAGTGATGACCTTTTGGATATTTGTATCGTAGACAATGTGCCAAAGTTGAAACTTTTACTGGTAATTCCTCTTGCCTATAAAGGCTGGCATAAATTCTTTAAAGGTGTACATATTAAACGCGGTGAAAAGATGACATTGAGATCTTCAAAACCGCTTCCGATGCATGTGGATGGTGAGAATTTCGGCTACCATACAGAAGCGACCATGTATCTGGAAAAAGAAAAGCTTCGCGTGATTCGTTAGTTTGGGAGACATGATGAAAGAAAAATATGATTTGATTTTATTTGATGTGGATGGTACTTTGACAGATTCCGGAGAGGGAATTACCAAAAGTGTACAGTACACATTGGAAAAATATGGAATTATCGAACCGGATTTAAACAATTTACGAAAGTTTATCGGTCCGCCGCTCATTGATTCTTTTATGAAATATTATGGATTTTCCAAGGAAGAGTCTGTGCGTGCCAGAAATATTTTCAATGAACGTTATCAGCCAATTGGTTGGATGGAAAACCGTCCCTATGATGGGATTGAGGCAGTTTTGGAAGAATTGCAGAAAGCCGGAATTATGATGGGTGTTGCGACTTCCAAGCCGGAAGGTGTGGCAAATAAGGTGCTGGAATATTTTGATTTAAAGAAATATTTCTCTGTCATCTGTGCAGCACCGAATAATGGGTTAAACGGTGAAAAACCGGGACGTATCAGAGCGGCAATAGAAGAAGCAAGAACACTTGGCTGTGAAGCGAAAAATGTTATCATGGTAGGAGACACCAGATTTGATGTGCTTGGTGCTCACGAATGCTGTATTCCGTGTGTGGGTGTGACATGGGGATTTGCAGTGGAAGGCGAGTTTGAAGCCTGTGATACAGAATTTGTGGTAGATACCATGGAAGAATTGTTAAATATATTAAAGTAAGATTAAAAAAGCTTGAAATCGATTTTGATTCCAAGCTTTTTCTGTTAATTGATCTTTTTGCATGATTCTCGCTTCATCAATTGACACGGAATCTTGGCTTTCAGAGGTGTATTGATATTCAGATTTGTTGCTGCATAGATAAGATTTGCACCATGCTGTCCCATATCATATGCCGGTGCAGAAATGGTTGTCAGCGCCGGTGTGGTGTAAGAGCTCATTTCTGTATCATTAAATCCGATGATGGAAATATCATCAGGGATAGAAAGTCCTTTTTCCTGAATGGCTCTCATGGCTCCAAATGCAATGGAATCACTGGCTGCGAAAATCGCAGTAGGTAAATGATCGCTTTCCAAAATCTTCTGCATCATCTGGTATCCGGATGCAGTGGAGAAGGCATCTTCGTAAATACAGGAACCATCCAGTCCATGATTGTTCATATAAGAAACAAAAGCCTGTTTTCGCTCTTCTATAAAAAGCTCCTGATTTCCTACAAACTCTTTTCCGCCAAGATAAGCAATTTTTCTATGTCCAAGCTCTATCAAATAATCAAGCGCATCATAAACCGCACTCTTAAAATCCATGGTCAATGTGGTAATGTTATAATCTAAAACCGGCATATCTAAGAATACGATATTCGGGCAGATGTCCATAAACTTCTGAACTTCTTCGTGTGAAAATTTTCCAATGCAGATCAGTCCGTCTACACCCTGCAAGGTTTTAATAGAGGCTTCATCTGACTGAAAAGCTCTGATGATTCCGATGGAATGCTTCTGGCAATAATCTTCAATTCCCTGACGAACCAGCAGATAGTAGGAGTCCTGCATTTCCTGTTCTACAGAAAACCACTGTAAAATTCCCATTTTGAAAAGTGATTTGTCACGGATTTTGGCTTTTTGATAACCTAATTCCTGAGCAATCTCGAAAACTTTTCTCTTGGTTTCCGGGGATACGCTCAAGGTAGGATCATTATTTAAAATACGGGAAACGGCCCCCGTAGATATTCCTGCTGCCTGTGCAATATCTTTCAGTGTAGCCATGTTTACCTCCAAAGTTTACTGATTTTTACTAAAGTTATTACATATTAACACAAAAAAATAAATTTGTCGAGACAAAGGTGGGATTTTATGTGGTAAAAATACACAAAAAAATAGGATTCTGTTTAGTAAAAATGATAGTAAATTAATAGTAAAATATTTACTAAAATTAAGTAAAAAACTTGTTGACAGATTGGACAAAAAGAATTACTATAAAGATAACAAAAATATACGGAGGATTCGTGATGATGACTACAGAAAACATGAAAGAATTATTTAAGAGCGGCGCAAAAGATGAGTTATTGATGGATATTTATTTAGACGAAGCGAAATTAGCTTATCAGAGAGACCGCTATGTGGCAGCGATTGAACAGTTTGAAAAACTCTACGGTGCAGCAGAAGTTTCTATTTACAGTGCACCAGGCCGCAGCGAAATCGGCGGTAACCATACAGACCATCAGAACGGAGAAGTATTAGCAGCCTCCGTAAACTTAGATGCGATCGCAATCGTAGAAGCAGTGGATGCACCAGTGGTAAAAGTTGTATCTGGCGATTACCCAATGATTACAGTAGACTTAAATGATCTGGAAAAGAAAGACTCCGAAGAAGGTACAACACTTTCCTTGATTAAAGGCGTACTTGCCGGAATCAAAGATCGTGGCGGTAAAGTTGGCGGATTCAATGCATACGTTACAAGTGATGTATTGATTGGTGCAGGACTCTCTTCTTCTGCAGCATTTGAAACAATTATCGGAACAATTACATCCGGTTTATACAATGATATGACAATTTCAGCAGTAGATATTGCGATCATTGGACAGTATGCAGAAAATGTTTATTTTGGAAAACCATGCGGACTGATGGATCAGATGGCAAGTTCTGTAGGTAACCTGGTACATATTGATTTTGCAGATAAGGAAAATCCGGTAATCGAAGCCGTTGGATGTGATCTTGTAAAACATGGTTACAGCTTATGTATTACAGATACCAAAGGTTCCCATGCAGATTTAACACCGGATTACGCAGCAGTTCCGGCAGAAATGAAAGCAGCTGCAGCAGTATTTGGAAAAGAAGTTCTTCACGGTGTAACCATGGAAGATCTGATTGAAAAATCTGCAGAAGTTCGTGCAGCAGCAGGAGACAGAGCTCTTCTTCGTGCAATCCATTTTGTAAATGAAAACGTAAGAGTACAGCAGGAAGTTGCAGCATTAAAAGAAGATGATTTTGCAGAATTTTTAAGAGTCGTAAAAGCATCTGGAGATTCTTCTTATAAATACTTACAGAATGTATATACAAACCACGACGTACAGCACCAGAATGTTTCCATCGCTCTTGCGATCAGTGAAACAATCCTTGGAGCAAACGGTGTATGCCGTGTTCATGGCGGTGGTTTTGCCGGAACAATTCAGGCATTTGTAAAAAATGAAGCAGTTGCAGAATATAAAGCAACTATGGATAAGGTATTTGGCGAGGATGCATGTCATGTATTAAAGATTCGCAAATACGGCGGTATGAAAGTATTATAATTTTTTTGAGAGAAAAAACTTATATAGATTAAAGGAGGCATAGTTACCATGAGTATTTTAGTAGCAGGCGGTGCTGGCTATATTGGAAGTCACACATGTGTGGAACTTCTGGAAGCAGGATATGAAGTTGTAGTTGTAGATAACCTTTACAATGCAAGTGAAGAATCCTTAAAAAGAGTAGAAAAGATTACAGGAAAGACTGTGACATTTTATGAAGCAGACATCCTTGATAAAGAAGCATTAAATAAAATTTTTGATGCCCATGAAATTGAAGCAGTTATTCATTTTGCAGGATACAAAGCAGTTGGTGAATCTGTTCAGAAACCAATCGAATACTATTATAACAATATGACAGGTACACTGGTACTTTGTGATGTAATGAGAGCACACGGTGTAAAGAATATTGTATTTAGTTCTTCTGCAACTGTTTATGGAGATCCTGCTCAGATTCCAATTACAGAAAATTGTCCAAAGGGACAGCCAACCAACCCATATGGATGGACAAAGAGTATGTTGGAACAGGTACTGACAGACATTCATACATCCGATAAAGAATGGAATGTAATCTTACTTCGTTACTTTAACCCAATCGGTGCTCATAAGAGCGGTATGATCGGCGAAGATCCAAAAGGCATTCCAAACAATCTGGTTCCTTATGTTGCGCAGGTAGCAGTTGGTAAGAGACCTTGCCTTGGCGTATTTGGTAATGATTACGATACACCGGATGGAACAGGTGTCAGAGATTACATCCATGTAGTAGATTTGGCAGCAGGACATGTAAAAGCAATTGAAAAACTTCGTGAAAATCCAGGCGTAGAAGTTTACAACTTAGGAACAGGAAACGGTTACAGCGTACTTCAGGTTGTGGCAGCATTTGAAAAGGCATGCGGTCATGCAATTCCATACGAAATCAAACCTCGTAGAGAAGGTGATATCGCAACATGCTACTGTGATCCACAGAAAGCAAAAGAAGATTTAGGCTGGGAAGCAAAATACGGCATTGAAGAAATGTGTGAAGATTCCTGGAGATGGCAGAGTACAAACCCGGATGGTTATGCAACAAAATAGGAGTATGAGAAAATGGTTTATCGTTTGATTGACGAACTGGTTTGTTATGGATTAAATAATCAGTTGGTAGATGCAGCAGATGAAGTATATGTAAAAAATCGTCTGTTAGAATTGTTTGAGTTGGAAGCATATGAGACATCAGATTTTTCCGGTGAAGTACGACCGGTCAATGAAATTCTGGAAGACCTGATGAAAATTGCGTATGAAACCGGAATTCTGGAAGATGACACGATTACCCTCAAAGATTTGTTTGATACAAAGATTATGGGAATTCTGACACCGGCACCTTCTGTAGTGCAGCGCACATTCGCTGAAAAATATGCTGTTTCGCCTGTGGAAGCAACGAATTATTATTACGAATTTAGTAAGGCAACAAATTACATCCGCAAGGATCGTATTGCCAAGGATGAAAAATGGGTAACAGAAACAGAGTACGGTCCGATTGATATTACCATCAATCTTTCTAAACCGGAAAAAGACCCAAGAGATATTGCAAAAGCAGGAAAAGCAAAGGCAAGCGGTTATCCTGCATGTCTGCTTTGTAAAGAAAACGAAGGTTTTGCAGGTCATTTCAATCATCCGGCAAGACAGAACCATAGAATCATTCCGATGACATTGGATGGAGACGATTACTATTTACAGTATTCTCCATATGTGTATTACAATGAACACTGCATTATCTTTAATAAGAAGCATACACCAATGAAGATTGATAAAGCAGTATTTAGAAAACTGTTAGGATTTGTAGAACAGTTTCCACATTATACAGCCGGTTCAAATGCAGACCTTCCAATTGTTGGCGGTTCTATTTTAAGCCATGATCACTTCCAGGGTGGTAATTATACATTTGCAATGGCGAAAGCACCATATGAAAAAACAATTACCATGAAAGCGTGGCCAAATGTGACAGCCGGTATTGTAAAATGGCCAATGTCAGTTATCCGTCTTCAGGGTGAAAATCTGACAGACATTGCAGATGCAGCAGATCATATTTTAAGAACCTGGAGAGGTTATACTGACGCAGAAGCATTTATCTTTAGTGAAACAGATGGCACACCACATAATACCATCACACCAATCGCCAGAATGAGAGGCGATTTGCTGGAATTAGATCTTGTTCTTCGTAACAACATTACAACAGAAGAACATCCAATGGGTGTTTATCATCCGCACAGCCAGTATCACCATATCAAGAAAGAGAACATCGGTCTTATCGAAGTTATGGGGCTTGCGGTTCTTCCGGCACGACTGAAAAAAGAAATGGCAGTTTTAGAGTCAGCGATTTTACAGGGTTCAAATATCCGTGAAGATGAGGTACTTGCAAAACATGCAGACTGGGCTGAAAAATGGATGGCAGAAACGCAAGTAACTGCAGAGAACATTCATGGAATCGTACAGGATGAAATTGGTAAGGTGTTTTCTAAGGTACTGGAATGTGCAGGTGTATATAAACGTACCGAAGAAGGCATGAAAGCCTTTGACAGATTTATAGAAGTTATTAAATAATGGAAATAAAAGGGGAATGTTCATAGATGTTTGAACATTCCCTTTTGTTTTGCGAATAATATGTAAAAAATGTCAATTTACAAAAGACATTACGAAATATATAATAAAAAAAGATTGTGTTTTTTTTGACAAAGATGCAATATGCTGATTTACGCATAAGAAAGAGGAGGGCACACTGTGAAGAAAAAGCATATGAAGCTGGAATTCTGTAAATATGATTTTTGGGCAATTGGAATTGTAGCAGCAATTGCCATCCTTGTAAGCGTAATATTTTGGACAAGTGTTGGAGCAGAGGAAGGAAGTATGCTTAGCGTCTATCAGGAAGGTGCTTTGATAAAAGAATTTTCTCTGGATTCTGATGTGGAGTTTGTAATTGAAGGAGATTACAAAAATGTGATTACCATCAAAGATGGGAAAGCGGCAATTACAGAATCTGATTGTCCGGGAACTGATTGTGTACACAGCGGATGGATTCATGAGGCGGGTAGAAGTATTGTATGTCTGCCAAACCGAGTGGAACTTCGTATTGAGGGTACATCAGAAGTGGATTTTGTAGTGAGGTAGAAAATGCGTAGGAGTAAAACAAGTCAGCTGACAATTTGCGCTTTGCTCATTTCCATGGCATTGGTGTTATCTTATATGGAACGATTTATTCCATTGCAGATGCTGATTCCTTTGCCGGGGATTAAACTTGGGCTTGCTAATATTGTTACGGTAATGGCGTTGTATTTCTTTGGAGAAAAACATGCTTTTACAATTTTGATTTTAAGATGTGTACTGGGCTCTGTTTTTGGTGGAGGAATTTCCGGTCTGGCGTTTTCCCTGACAGGAGGTTTGTTTGCAATGACCACCATGAGCATTGTCAGAAGAATGAGTATGTTCTCCGTTTACGGAGTCAGTGTGCTGGGAGCAGCCGCTCACAATATCGGACAAATTTTCGTGGCAATGTTTTTGATGAACTCGGTGTACGTGGCAGGATATTTGCCATATTTATTAGGGGTGTCTGTTTTTACCGGTATGGCGACCGGTGGGGCATGTGCAGGAGTATTTAAAGCTCTGGCAGCCAGCGGACAGGTACCGGAAGAAACAAAATAGTCTATGGAGGGACGTAAAGTATGAAAAAAATACTTGCGAGTGTTTTAACATTGGCAATGATAACCGCTTTACTGTCTGGCTGTACAGGTGTACCGGTAGCGATCGATACACCACAACAGGAAGTAAAGGAAGAAATAGCGGAAACATTGAATGGAAATGCAGTAAAAACAGGTCTTTATGTTTCGGCAAATTTAACAGCAGAAAATGCAACTGCAGAAGCAGGGGGAAATGTGACTACAGACATTTCGATCATTGCAGTTACCGTCAGCGACAGTGGTGTGATTGAATCCTGTGAAATTGATGCAGTACAGGGAAAAGTTCCGTTTGATGCAGAAGGACAGCTTACAGCAGAAACCGGAGAAGTGTTAAGCAAAGTGGAACTTGGCGAAAACTATGGTATGAAAGCTCTCTCCCCAATCGGAAAAGAATGGGATGAGCAGGTAGAAGCCATTGAAAACTATGCTATAGGAAAAACAGTAGAAGAGTTAAAAACAAAAGCCATTGATGAAAGTGGCGTGGTAAAAGACGCAGATCTTGCATCAGGAGCAACCATCTATATGGGAAGCTTCATCTGGGGAATCGAAGGAGCTGTGGCAAATGCACAGCATTTAGGTGCAGTCAAGGGCGATCAGCTTGTTTTAACAGCGATTTCCAATAATGCGGGAAGTAAAGGTGCAACAGAGGAAGAAGCAGGAAGTGCAAGTGTAACATCCAATATTGCAGCAATGACATTAAACGGTGATGTGATTACAAGCTGTATTCTTGATTCTGTACAGTCTAAGGCAGAATTTGGAACAGATGGTGTGGTAACTACAGAAGCAGGTGCGGTAGCTTCCAAAAATCAGCTGGGAGAAAACTATGGATTAAAACAGTATTCTCCAATCGGAAAAGAATGGAATGAACAGACAGCTGCTTTTGCAGAATATGTAACAGGAAAAACAACAGAAGAAGTGCTTGGAATGTCTCTCACAGAAACCACAGCACCGGCAGAAGCTGATCTTGCTTCCTCTGTAACCATTGCGGTGGGAGACTTTATGGCACTGATCGAAAAAGCAGCTGCAAATAAAACAGCAGAAGCTGTACCTGTAAAAACAGGATATGCTCTGACAACAAATTTAACAGTAGAAAATGCCACAGCGGAAGCTGATGGAAATGCAACTACAGACATTTCTCTCATTGCAGTTACAGTGACAGAAGAAGGCGTCATTGAATCCTGTGAAATTGATGCCATTCAGGGAAAAGTAACTTTTGCGGAAGATGGTCAGCTGACATCTGAAGGCGGTGAAGTTTTAAGTAAAATGGAACTTGGCGAAAGCTATGGTATGAAGGCATTCTCCCCAATCGGAAAAGAATGGGATGAACAGGTAGCAGCCATTGAGTCTTATGCTGTAGGAAAAACCGTGGAAGAATTAAAGACAACTGCCATTGATGAAGCAGGCGTAGTAAAAGATGCAGACCTTGCATCCAGCGCAACCATTTATATGGGAAGCTTTATCTGGGGCATCGAAGCAGCAGTAAATAATGCAGTAAATCTTGGAGCAGTATCGGGAGATGAACTTGTGATCACAAGCATTGCAACAACTATAGGAAGCAAGACCGCATACGAGGAAGAAACAGGAATTGCACAGGTAGATGCCAATGTGGCAGTTTTGACAAAGCATGGAGATGTGATCACGAGCTGTATCCTTGATTCTGTACAGTCAAAAGCAGAATTTGGAACAGATGGTGCAGCCCTCACAGAAGCAGGTGCAGTATTATCTAAAAATCAGCTTGGAGAGGATTATGGATTAAAACAGTTCTCTCCAATCGGTAAAGAATGGAATGAACAGGCGGCTGTCTTTGCAGAATATGTAACAGGAAAGACGGCAGAAGAAGTGCTTGGAATGTCTCTGACAGAAACTACAGCACCGGCAGAAGCTGATCTTGCTTCCTCTGTAACGATTGCGGTGGGAGACTTTATGGCATTAATAGAAAAAGCGGCAAAGTAAAAAAGAGGTAATATAAATGATTCGAAAAATTCTTTCTCTGGTTTTGGCAGCAGTTCTTTTGACTGGATGTGCCGCACCACAAAATACAGTATCGAAAAAAAGATATCAGGCATCTTTCCTCACATTGTTTGATACGGTAACTTCCATTGTAGGGTATGCACAGTCAGAGGAAGAGTTTGAGAAAATTACAGATGAGATTCACGACCAGCTGGAAACCTATCATCAACTATTTGATATTTACAACGAATATGAAAGTGTCAATAATATTAAGACCATCAATGATCAGGCAGGAATCGCGCCGGTAGAAGTAAATCCAATTTTAATTGAGTTTTTACAGGATTGCAAAGAGTACTATGAAGTAACCGGCGGAGTGGTCAATGTGGCTATGGGAAGTGTTCTTTCCATTTGGCATGAGACCAGAAATGATGGTATGAATGACCCGGAAAATGCAAAGCTTCCTGATGAAACAACTTTAAAAGAAGCGGCAAAGCATTGCAGTTTTGATACCGTCATGGTTGATGAAGAAAATTCAACCATTTATCTGGAAGACCCACAGCAGAAGCTGGATGTGGGTGCCATTGCAAAAGGCTGGGCAACTCAGAAGGTATGTGAAAATGCACCATCAGGGCTTCTTGTCAGTGTAGGCGGAAATGTGTGTGCCACAGGTCCAAAACCTGAAAAGAACAGCGCCTGGGTGGTAGGAATTCAGGATCCGAAAGGCGGTGCAGATGACTATCTGCATACGGTGTACGTGAATCAGGAAAGTGTAGTCACCAGCGGTGATTATCAGAGATATTACACGGTGGATGGGAAACAGTATCATCATATTATTGATCCCGAAACCTTATATCCGGCGTCAAAGTGGAAATCTGTCAGCATTGTATGCACAGATTCGGGACTGGGAGATGCACTTTCCACAGCATTATTCCTTCTTGACAGAGAAGAGGGACAGAAACTGTTAGACAACTATGAGGCCCAGGCTGTTTGGGTGGACCTTGAGGGGAAAACCTACTACAGTCCGGGATTTAAAGACTTAATTAGAACTTGATATACGAGGTGAAAAATGAAAAGTTTATTTTTCGGTGGAATTCATCCGGCAGATCGCAAAGAATTATCGGCGTCTGCACAATTACAGCCTGTGAATCATCCAAAGCAGGTAGTGGTTCCAATGTCTCAGCACATTGGAAATCCTTGCACACCGTCGGTTTCCGTTGGCGACCTGGTGAAAAAAGGACAGAAAATCGGTGACGGAGAAGGGTTATGTGTACCGGTACATTCCTCTGTATCCGGTAAAGTAATTGCAATTGAACCAAGACGTCATCCAAACGGAAGAGAAGTGCTTTCAGTTGTGATTGAAAACGATTTCCAGGATACGTTAGATACGACCATGGCGGCTTACGAAGATTACAGCAAATTAAGTGATGATGAAATTATCAGTATCATTCGTGAAGCCGGAATCGTAGGTATGGGTGGTGCTACTTTTGCGACAAATATTAAAGCGGCTTCCAGTATGGAAAAAGTAAATACACTCATTGCAAATGCATGTGAATGTGAGCCGTACATTACAGCAGATGATATGCTGCTGCGTACTTACCCGCAGCAGGTAATCGAAGGTATGAAAATTATCTGCCAGATTTTAGACCCTGAACGTGTGGTGCTTGCGGTAGAAGCAAATAAGAAACAGGCAATTGAAGTGTTGAAGAAGGAATTGGAAAAGGAAGATAAAATTGAACTTCTGGTTCTTCCGACACGTTATCCACAGGGAGCGGAAAAACAGCTTGTCCAGACCGTGACAGGGAAAGAAATTGCGCCGGGACAGCTCCCGGCATCAGTAGGTGCAGCCGTGTTTAATGTGGCAACCTATGCATTTACCTACAGAGCTGTCTGCAAAGGCCGTCCGGTTACAGAACGTATTGTAACAGTCAGTGGTGAAGGGGTGAAAAATCCGGGAAACTTTACCACAAGAATTGGTACAAGCTTTGCTGATCTTGTGGAAATGGCCGGCGGATTCAAAGAAGATCCATGGAAGGTTGTTGTGGGCGGACCTATGATGGGATTTGCACAGGAAGATTTATCCGCATGTACAGTAAAGGGAACAAACTCTATTCTCTGTTTAACACAGGCACAGAACGGGGAATCTAAGGAAGAAGTGACATGTATCCGCTGTGGAGAATGTTTAAAGGTTTGTCCAATGAACCTTCAGCCATTGTACCTGTATGCTTATGAAAAGAAAGAAGATGTGGCTGCATTAAATCGTCTGAATGTTTTAGACTGTATTGAATGCGGATGCTGCTCTTATGCATGTCCTGGAAAACTTCCGTTGGTAGAAAGATTTAGAAATGGTAAAAGACTTGTAAGGGAGGGAAATAAATAATGAAATTCGAAGTTACTTCCTCTCCTCATATTCGAGGGAAAAGAAATACTCAGCAGATTATGTTAGATGTAGTGATCGCACTGCTCCCTGCATTACTTGCCGGTACAATGATTTTTGGTATGCGTGCTCTTCTGGTAACACTTGTATGTGCTGCAGCTGCAGTTGCGGCAGAATGGGTATGCGGCATGATTTTATATCATCGTAACACAGTAAAGGATTTATCCTCTGTGGTAACAGGACTTTTACTTGCATTAACACTTCCGGCAACAGTACCTTACTGGCTTGCAGCAATAGGAAGCGTATTTGCCATTGTAGTAGTGAAAGGTCTTTGCGGTGGACTTGGTAAAAATGTATTTAACCCTGCACTTGGCGCAAGAGCATTTATGATGCTGTTCTGGCCGGTACATCTGGTTCGATACATAGCTCCTGGCTCTGTAGACGGCGTGGCAAGCGCAACTCCATTACATCACATGGTAATGCCTGCATTGCCGGAAGAAAGCCTTGGGCAGATGTTTATGGGTAACATTGGAGGAACCATCGGTGAAGTATGCACCCTGGCACTTCTTGTGGGTGGAATCTATCTGATCGTAAAAGGAATCATCTCTGTAAGAATTCCGGCTTCCTACCTTGGTACAGTTGCAGTGTTAACACTGATCTTCTCCAAAGGTGACAATGCAGTTTTATGGATGTTATACAGCCTTCTTGGCGGCGGTGTTGTGTTAGGTGCACTTTTCATGGCAACTGACTATGCCACATCTCCGGTAACACCAAAGGGGCAGATCATTTATGGTATTGGCTGTGGCGTATTGACAGTGATTTTCCGTTATTTCGGGTTGTTCCCGGAAGGTGTCACCTATGCAATCCTTCTGATGAATGCCTGTGCATGGGCAATTGACAGATACTGTGCACCGCGCAGATTCGGAACAAAGAAAGGAGAGGCGGCATAATATGAAATCTATGTTAAAACCTATCATTGCGATTGCAGTCATGGCCCTGATCCTTTTTGGAGCAGTCAAAGGATTTTCCGGCATTGCTGCAGCAAATGAAAACAAAGAAATGAACGAAATGATGGCTACAATTCTTCCGGGAAGCACCACTTTTACATGGGAAGAATATGATGGTGAAGATACATCGATTCAGGCGGTTTATAAAGGAGAAACTGGTTTTGTAATTCAGACATCTGCTTATGGCTACGCAGGAAATATTGTCATGGTGGTAGGCGTCAGTAACGAAGGAACAGTGACAGGACTGGTTGTTCGTGATTTATCAGAAACCTATGGACTTGGTGCAAATGCATTAACAGATACAGCATTCTTATCCCAGTATCTGGAAACATCAGGTGATGCAGAAGTTGGCAACAATGTCGATGCCATCACAGGTGCAACAGTTACTTCGAAAGCAGTGACAAGAGCGGTAAATTCAGCAGTGGCATATGTAACAGGCGCGGATAGCACTTCCAGCGCAACAACATGGGGAGGTTGATAAAATGGAAAAGAAAAATTTTGTTTTAAACGTACTCCTTGCAGTGGTTTTAGGAGCAGGCCTTTTGGTGGGTATCGTATGGAGTGCATTCCAGCCAAATGTGGTACTTGCAGATTTGGATCTTCCTGCAATTGCAGCACTGGTGCTGATCGCACTGGTAATTGAATATCTCTGGAAAGGTGCGAAGGAACGTGCATGGGCGTTACAGATTGTACTTGCAGCAGCAACCTTTGCAGTACTTCCCCTGGCAGCCGGTTATGTGGGTGCAGGAATGAAGCTTACAATTTGCGGAACCGTTGTCTTTGCGGTTCTTACATGGATTTTTGACTCTGCAGCGGAAAGACTGAGTGTGACAACAGATTGTAAATATACAGTGATTCCAACCGCATTTATCCTGTATCTTGCATGTCAGTGCTTGATGGGAATGGTGATATAAGAAAAAGACGTTGTGCTTTGCACAGCGTCTTTTTTAGGATCCCCAAAATAATGATTATTTGAATATCACGTTACGGTATTTTGCAAGAATGTTATATACGATCATTCCAAGGATTGCACAGGAAATGATTTCCCCGATACCAACAGTTACCATAAAATATGGTACACCCCCCGGAATGTGGTAAACATACGCCAGTACAAATGGTACGATGAGTGCATTTGCCAGGATTGGCGGGATTGGAACAGCCCATTTCCATTTGCGAAGCAGATAGGTGCCAAAGGCTCCTATAAGGGTTGCCAGACTTCCGAAAATTACATCCAATGGCAGACAGCCGCTTGCCATATTGCTGATCAGGCAGCCGATAAAAAGTCCCGGAATGGCAGCCGGTGTAAATGCCGGCAGTACGGTCAGTGCTTCGGAAATTCGTACCTGGATAGCACCGCTTGCTAGATTAAATGCGCTGATAAAAAGGGTCAGCACCACGTAAATAGCTGCGATCATAGCAGCCTGTGTGATAAAGGTTACACGTCTTGATCTCATATTTAGTTTTCTCCTTTAGTTTTGTTTTACGCAGGGGCAGGAGCCAAGCAGGAATGCTTGCATTCATATTTGGCGACGCCTGCGAACGTGAGAATTTATTTCTCAACGTTACGAGTGGAAGGTCTCGAACACTCGGTATATTTTACGGCGGGAAGTATATCATAGAAATTAAAGAAATGCAATATTTATATGAACCAATCCTTGCCATTCCAGAAAAAATGCGTTATACTAACTGAATCTTATGAAGATTCTTGAAAATAACAGCAAGGAGAGAAAAGACATGAACTTAATTACAGTGAAAGATTTATATCGCAATACTGATAAATACATTGATCAGACAATTGAAGTTGGCGGATGGGTTCGTAATATCCGTGATTCCAAAACTTTTGGATTTATCGTTTTAAATGATGGTACATTTTTTGAAACATTACAGGTTGTTTTCCATGACACCATGGACAACTTTGCAGAAATCTGCAAATTAAATGTAGGTGCGGCAATCATCGTAAAAGGTAAACTGGTTGCTACCCCACAGGCAAAACAGAAATTTGAAATCCAGGCAGAAGAAGTTGTGGTAGAAGGACCATCTACACCGGATTATCCTGTACAGCCAAAACGTCACAGCATGGAATTTTTAAGAACCATCACACATTTACGTCCTAGAACAAACACATTCCAGGCTGTATTCCGTGTACGTTCTTTATGCGCTTATGCGATTCATCAGTTCTTCCAGGAAAGAGGATTCGTATATGTTCATACTCCGCTGATCACAGGAAGTGACTGTGAAGGTGCCGGTGAAATGTTCCAGGTTACAACCATGGATTTAAACAATGTGCCAAAAACAGAAGATGGTGCTGTAGACTTCTCACAGGATTTCTTTAACAAGCCTACAAACCTGACAGTATCCGGTCAGTTAAACGGCGAAACATACGCTATGGCATTTAGAAACATTTACACCTTTGGACCAACTTTCCGTGCAGAAAATTCCAATACAACAAGACATGCCGCTGAATTCTGGATGATCGAACCGGAAATGGCATTCGCTGATCTTCAGGATAACATGG
>ERZ808026.100-NODE-100-length-16275-cov-4.821706_pt1 | contig 16275 bp, 16 predicted proteins | sample MGYA00380182_ERZ808026 | MGnify/ENA primary metagenome ERZ808026 (study PRJEB31490, sample SAMN06133376) | cow dung metagenome | isolation source: H9 | host: cow | place: China: Chengdu | collected 2015-05 ... | reverse complement strand
TAGCGGGTTATGCGGTATTAGCAGTCATTTCTAACTGTTATCCCCCTGTACGAGGCAGGTTACCCACGCGTTACTCACCCGTCCGCCACTAAGTCACTTAATCAATCAACCGAAATCTCAATCATAAGTGCTTCGTTCGACTTGCATGTGTTAAGCACGCCGCCAGCGTTCATCCTGAGCCAGGATCAAACTCTCATGTTTAAATGTTTGATTCCGTTCAGAACAACACTTGGCTGTTCTTTCCGTTTATTACTGTTTGAATTTCTGTTCTTTATGAACTGTCTTTCCAGACATTACTCATTAAAGAATTTCAAGGATTTGCATATGTTCTTTAAAGAACTTTGCATGTTTTATACTGTTTAGTTATCAATGTTCATTCGCTGTGCTCATCAATGTTGTTCGCGACAGCTTTCATATATTATCATGTGTTTTGAACTTTGTCAACAACTTTTTTCAACTTTTTTTGATTCGTTTTTGCTCTTTCGAAGAAGGCATTGAAAACTTATCGTTTTATGTTGTTTCTTGTTTGTTGTTGTCGTTCGCGACAGCTTGATTAGATTATCACAGGACTTTTTATTTGTCAACAGCTTTTTTCAACTTTTTTATTTTAGTTCTCTGACAATCAGATCTTCATAGGGATTGGTACGTGCCAGCCCTATTTTCACAACCTTAGATTCGAATGGTGCAAACTGTTTCTGCAGCACTTCAAATGCAGTTCTCATTTGTTCTTCCGTAAGATACTTTGCCAGCGTTCCATGGGGCATCCACGCAAATGGTTCATAGTGTCCTTTCAGTATAACATTTTCAGATTGTGTTACTTCCTTATATGTTATTTCCGATATTTGATGAAGATATTCATTTAAAACCGGAGACAAATAAATAACTTGAGGAAAAAATGCCGCTATCGATACCCAGTAAATCTTTCCGCTTTTTATTTTCCCCGCAACCCGTTCAAATATATCTTTTGCCTCCTTTTCACTAACCGCTGCAAACGCAGAAACAGTTATGTGGGGAGGTACGTTCCCCTCGATCATCGCAAAATTCCCTGATTTCTTTGCAATTTGGTTCATATAACCCTTCATTTTCTTTTCAGTATTTTCATCAAAATATATAGAAATCAAATACATATTTTTTCCCTTTATAATTATGGCAGATTCTTTTCTTTCTCATTTTTTACACGTATTATTAATTTTCTGATAAAAATTTCTTTTCGTCAATGGATTTCTGCGATACAATATATTTGTTTTGGAGGTGTTTCCATGGTTGATATGCATAATCTGCTGAATTTACAAATTACAATCTTCGGTTTAATGCTGGCAGGTTTTATTCTGACAAAAGTAAAAGTGCTTTCTGCTGATGCAAGAAAACCCTTATCTAATCTTTTGATCAATTTTGTTTTGCCTTGCAATATCATCACTTCTTTTATGATGGAATTTAACCGAAAGATTCTGGTGGATTGTCTGGCAATTTTATTTGTGTCCATTGCTATTCAAATGGTTTCGATCTTGCTTAGTAAATTTCTTTATCCGAAAACAGAACCAAAAAGAATTCCTGTGCTTCGATATGCAACCATCGTATCCAACGCAGGCTTTATGGGTAATCCAATTGCCCAGGGACTTTATGGCGATTTGGGATTGCTATATGCATCGATCTATTTAATTCCTATGCGCTCTGTTATGTGGTCCTTTGGTGTGATGTGCTTTACCGGAGCCAAAGGCAAAGGTGTCATCAAAAAAATTCTGACACACCCATGTATTGTGGCAGTATTTCTCGGCATGGTTCTGATGTTTTCGCAAATAAAGTTCCCAGAGGGCCTTGAACAAACGCTCCGCTATGCCGGAAATGCAAACACCGCTCTTTCCATGATCGTGATTGGCAATATATTGGCCGAAGTGAAAGCTTCTGATATCTGGGATTTCAAAGCATGGTGGTTCTGTATTGTAAGACTTGCACTGATTCCGTTATTGGTACTTTTCGGATGCAGTCTCTTGGGAATTGACGAACTGGTCAAGCAGCTGTCTGTAATCCTTGCTGCCATGCCCGCTGCTGCTACTACAGCAATCCTTGCCGCGACCTATGACTGCGATGCTCACTTCGCCGCAAAAATTATTTTTTTATCCACTTTATTATCTATGTTAAGCGTCCCTCTTCTGTGCATTCTTATGAAGTGACATGCTCTCACCACTTAGCATTACTTGAAGTGGGAGCTTCCTGCTCAATGATTCTACAGAACCAAGTATCAACAGGCTATCCCCGTGTGTCCCACGGTTTTCTTTTGCCCGGATACGGGCTTATTTATCAGGCGCAGCTACGCGCCATTAGAATACGTCTGCCTTCCTCGCAGATATTTATTGCTGCATTTACATCTCTGTCTAATTCACTTCCACAAGTGCATCGGTAAATCCGTTCGGACAGTTTCAGATCTTTCTTTACAGCTCCACATAGGCTGCATTTTTTACTGGATGGAAAGAATCTGTCGATCTTAATCATTTCTTTTCCCTGATCTTTCAGTTTATAAGAAAGCATATCTCGGAATATTCCGTATCCATTGTCCATTACACTTTTTCCAAAATGAAGGCATTGGCTCATGGCTTTCATATCCAAATCCTCAACTGATACCACATCATATTCCCTTACAATCTGGCAACTGAGCTTATGATGCTAATCTTTTCTCTGGTTACGTATCTTTTCATGGCAAAGTGCAACTTTTCTTTTCTGTTTATGATAGTTGCTGCTTCCATCCGAAAATACTGCCATGCCATCCATAGCATAATCAATTCCCAGGATTTTCATGTCTTTTGATTTTTTACAGACTGTTTGATTTTCACACCCTGTATATTCATATAAAAGACTTGCAAAATATTTCCCTGTGGATTCTCGGCTGATGGTTACAGATTTTAGCTGATATGATTCATCAATTTTTCTATGAACTTTTATCTTTACTTCCCCCACTTTCGGAAGTTTCAACCTGCTTTCTGACAATCGGATATTTCCATTGACCATATTCGTCGTATAGCTTTGACGACTTTTATGCTTTGACTTGAATTTAGGAAATCCAATCTTCGGTTCACGAAAAAATTTTTTATAGGCACTTTCCAGATGAAGCTGCACATTTGCCAAAGCTAACGAATCCACCTCTTTCAGCCACGCATATTCTGTTTTATACATGGCTGGCGTAGTTCTTTTTATCCTTCCGGTTTTCTTATATTCCTGTATCTTATCTGCAAGCATTTTATTATAAATAAAACGACAACAGCCAAATGTTTTTGAGAACATAAAATGTTCTGTTTATTGTTTTTGCAATTCATCTCGCCACCTGAAGAGGATGAGAGAATTCTTGCTGTTTATTCGTTAAAATTATCATTTTCAATATGATCAAAAAACGAGAGTCTCCTAACTCATAAGGAAACTCTCGTTTTTTATGCGAACTCTTCTATCTATTATTATATTAGATTACAATTGCTGGAACTCTTTCTCTGTCCGGATGTTCTCCGGACCAGCCCACCTGTGGAATGGTATTGATTCGATTCATATCCTCATCACTGATTGTAAAATCAAACAAATTCATGTTTTCTCTCATACGTTCCCTGGATGCAGCTTTTGGAAGGGGAACAATTCCATTTTGAATACAGAAACGAAGGGCCAGCTTTGCAACAGAGACCTGATATTTTTCCGCAAGTTCCATTAATGTCACATCATGGAAAATACGACCTCTGGAAATCGGACTCCATGCCTGTACTAAAATGCCATGCTGTTTACAATATTGTACCGTGGCTTCCTGTGTATATCCTGCATGATATTCTATCTGGTCAACCATTGGTTTCACTTCACAGTTTTCTAAAATATTGTCCAAATGATGAGGCAGGAAATTGCTCACACCAATGGCACGCACCTTTCCTTCTTTATAAAGTTTTTCCAACGCGCGCCAGGTGTCCAGATCCAATTGTTTCCAATCTTCATAATCCGGAGTTGGTTTCGGCCAATGGATGAGATACAGATCAATGTAATCTGTGTTTAATCTTTTCAGAGAACGTTCACATGCCGCCAGAGACTCTTCATATCCCATTTCTTCTTTCCACAGTTTTGTGGCAATAAAGAAATCTTCTCTTGGAAGTCCGCTTCTGCTAATTGCTTCTGCCACATAGCTTTCCGTTTCATAAAAAGATGCGGTATCAAAATATCTATATCCTTCTTCTACTGCCGCACTAATAATATCTGCGCCATTCTCATCCTTTGCCTTATAGGTTCCATATGCCACACATGGAATCTTTACACCATTACTTAATGTGTAGGTATCATAAATACTTTTCATAGAAATCACCCGTTTTCTTTTTAATATAACCTATTTTTATTCGAAAGAAAATTCTTTTTTCAATACATGACAAATTATATATCTTTATTGTAAAATAATTTTATTATGCAATAAAACACATCAGAAAATTAAGGAGAGTTATTATGACACAAAAGAAAAAACTGTCATTGGCAGTACAAATTTTTATTGGTCTTTTCCTTGGTATCATTGCCGGATTTGTTTTTCTGGCCCTAGGAAAGGCAGAATGGAGCATTTCTTACATCAAGCCATTTGGTACAATTTTTTTGAATTTAATTAAATTTATTGTTGTTCCAATCGTTCTCTGTTCTATTATTGGCGGAGTTATTTCTATGAAAGATATTCGTAAGGTGGGGGCTATTGGCTCAAAAACGGTTATTTTCTATATGCTGACAACCGCATTCGCTGTAACCATTGGTCTTATTTTCTCAAATATCTTTAAAGGCAGTTATCAGGTACTTCAGACAACAAATCTCGAATATGAGGTTACCCAGGGAACTAAATTTATGGATACTTTAGTAAATATTTTTCCTTCCAACATCATTCAACCACTTTCCAGCGCAACAATGCTTCAGGTGATTGTAATTGCATTGTTTTTTGGCTTTGGTATTATTCTTGCTGGCGAAAAAGGCGAACCTTTGGCAGCAGTCATCGTTAGCCTTTGCGATGTCAGTATGGTAATCATGGAACTGATTTTAAAACTCTCTCCAATTGGTGTTTTCTGTTTAATTACTCCGGTTGTTGCAGAAAATGGTCCTAAAATTTTAGGTTCCCTGGCAATGGTTCTTTTAACAGCCTATATCAGCTATATTGTACATGCTGTAATTGTTTATTCTTTAAGCGTCAAAACCCTTGCCGGCTTAAATCCAATCAAATTCTTCAAAGGTATGGCCCCAGCTATGGCAATGGCTTTTTCCAGCGCCTCTTCTGTAGGAACACTTCCTATTAATCTTGATTGCACAGAAAAACTAGGAGCAAAAAGAGATATTGCAAGCTTCGTACTTCCTCTTGGTGCAACCATCAATATGGATGGTACAGCAATTTATCAGGGTGTATGTGCTGTATTCATTGCAAGATGCTTTGGCATTGACTTAACTCTGGCAGAAATGATTACCATTGTTCTGACTGCTACATTAGCCTCTATCGGAACTGCCGGTGTACCAGGTTCAGGTATGATCATGTTGGCAATGGTTCTCCAAAGTGTTGGACTTCCAGTAGAAGGAATTGCTCTTGTTGCAGGTGTTGACCGCATCTTTGATATGGGACGTACGGTTGTTAATATTACCGGCGACTCTGCTTGTGCAATTGTTGTAAGTGCAATGGAAGATAGAAAATCCGGCAAGTAATTGTTGTCTAAGATAAAACGAGTCCGCTCATTGGAGCAGACTCGTTTTTACTATCACTTAATATATGTTTCTAATAGAATAATTCCGCAATCGGTGAATCTTTGTCAAGTACGATGGTATTTTCTCCATTTTTCAAGGTTTTCTTCACAGCATCTAATTGTCTTACAAAACCATAGAAGTCTGCCTTGCTTTCATCATTATAGGCTTCACTTAAAATCTTCATATACTCTGCTTCACCCTCCGCAACCAGAGTGGCGGCCTGTTTTTCTGCCTGGGCCAGAAGGACTGTTACCTGTTCATTGGTATCATTTTTAATTTCCTGTGCCTGCTGTTCACCCTGGGCAGTATAGGATGCCGCAATATTATTTCTTTCCGAAATCATTCGATTGTAAACCGCATCTTTATTTTCATCCGGAAGATCCAGCATCTTTGTCTCGATTTTTGCCACCTTAATTCCGTAGGCTTCCAGGTTTGTACCCAGACGTTCTGTTAAAATCTGAGCAAGCTTTCCATCACGTCCCGAAATCACTTCTTCCTGTGACAAACTGCTGATAACGTTTTTCAATGCATTATAAACATTGGAGCTGATACGGGATTCTGCGTTCTGTACAGAGCCGGAAAGCTTCTGGATAAATTTCACCGGATCCTCAATCTTCCACATAACAAAACAATCTGCAATCATGGATTTTTTGTCAGAAGTCATCACATCGCTGACCGGAAGGTCACTTAAACGCATTTTAGAGCTGATGACTGTTTCTGACTGGATAAATGGAACCTTAAAGCTGACGCCGTAGGAAGAGCCATCGTTTTTCTGCACACTGACAATTCGTCCAAACTGTTTGATCACCCTGTATTCCCCCGGCTTTGTCACCACAAATGAGGACATGAAAATCACAAAGGCAATGAGGATAACCGGTATTACAATAATCTTCTTTTTCATGCTAGTTTTCTCCTCCATTTGTATTATTTACATCTACATTTGCAAACGGTTCTAAAGGAAGCATGGTCTGGGTAGAACCGTCTGTGATGTAAATATTCATATTCGGTAACACTTCTTCCATCGTTTCATAGAACATACGCTGTTTTGTGATCAACGGGAATTTTATGTACTCTTCATAAAGGGAATTAAAACGTGCGACCTGTCCTTCTGCCTCTGCAATGAGGGCCTCTTTTTCAGCCTGGGCATCTTTTATAATCTTATCAGCCTGGGCATTTGCTGCAGGAATTCTCGTATTGGCATCTGCATTGGCATTATTAATTGCAGTTTCCATCCCCTGTTTTGCATCTTCTACATTTTTAAATGCCTGTGCGACTTCCGCGGTCGGAACTTCCGCATCCTGGATTACTGCATTGGTAATCTGAATACCGATATCTTCCTGTTCCAAACGTTCCTGAAGTAAGGTCTTAATCTCAGACTGGATTTCATATTTTCCGGTTGTGAGCACTTCATCAACGTCGTGACTTCCCACTGTATCACGAATGTAGCTCTGGGCCAGATTTTTTACAATCACCTCCGGCTCTTCGGATGCGTAGAAATACTTCACAGGGTCAGTAATCTGATACTCAAAGTAGAAATCTACATTTACAAAATTATAATCATTGGTAATCATGAAGGATTCCCTGTGGATAGACTCATTGGTATCAATGTCATACCCCACCGCAAACTGCTTGGAAGCCTTACTTACCTTGTTCACCTGCTGGATATATGGAATCTTAAATTTAATTCCCGGTGTTTCTTCCACCTGCACGTACCCCCAGGTCTGAATCACAGCATATTCGTCTTCTTCCAGAGAATATACTGACTGGAATAAGCTGAATATCAAAAACAAACCCAGGAAAAAGAATGGTATGACCTTCATTCCCTTTCCAAAATTAATTGTTTTTCTCGGTTCTCTTGGTTCTCTTGATTCACTTTGCTCAAAATCAAATGGTCCTTTTTCGAACATCCTCTCTCCTCCTCTTGCTGCGGCTGCTGTGTGCCAGCCTCTCTAATCCTATTATACCGATTCTGTTTATTACTTTAAAGTGGCATCTTCCAAAATTAATAAAGAATTAAGGATTCAAAAAAGCTTTTATAAATATTTTACTACCAGTTCTGCGACAGACCCGATGATAAAACCTAAAATGATCAGATAAGTCTGTTTAGGGTACTTCTTCATAAAATTTTCCAACAGTCTGCTTAACAAAAAGGCGCCAAGTAAAACACCCCCGCCCAATGGAATTAGAAATCCAAAATCCAGATTCCTGATTGCATTTAGCAATCCATCATACAGACCAAGGATTAATAAAAAATGGGAAAAGCTGATTCCCGGAAGAATCAGTGCCACAGCAGATGCAATCCCTGCAATTAACAACGAGAACCATCCACCCTTTTGCGCTCCTGACTGCAAAGCAAAAAAATCACCCGGCATTCTTGAAATTGTCACCACCAGCACAGCACCCAGAACCAGATACAATACCACAGATATATTTACCTTCGAAATACCGCTTTTTTTCCCGATTACCGGAATCCCACAGATTACTACAAGGATAAAAAAACAAATGGTGGGAGCCTGGTAATTTTCAAGAAGCCAGGACAGCGGCGTGGAAAACAAAAACAGGCCTGCTCCTGCACCCAACACAAACAACCCCAGAAACAGCAGATTTTCTCTTACATTTTTATGGAAGGAGCTGACTGCCCATATTAATCGATCATAAATCCCCAAAATAATTGCCATGGTTCCTCCGCTGACTCCCGGAACAATCATGGTCGCGCCAATGATCAATCCCTTGACAATTACCATCCATTTATTTTCTTTCATATAAAAAAACACCTCTCCAATTACTACTTGTTCTAGTATACGGAAAGCCTCCCTTTCTCATTCCTCACCGGAAAATTCCCTTTCTTTTTAGTCCCCTTCAATGTTATGATATTGATAGAATTTACGCGGAGTTGTATCTAAAGGGGGATTTTTTATGGAGAAAAGAATTTTAATTCCGGACACCGAACTTTCGGTTTATCCAATCGGTCTTGGCACCGCAGACATTGGTTTAAAGGCCGATGCGCCTGCACCGGAAAGAGTATTTGATACTTATCTTGATTTGGGTGGAAATTTAATTGATACCGCTCATATATATTCCAACTGGGTTCAGGGAGAGCGGGCACGCTCTGAACGTATCATTGGGGATTGGCTGAAGAGCAGCGGCAAAAGAAATCAAATTATTCTTATGACCAAAGGCGGTCATCCGGAAATCGTGGAAGATACGCCGGAATGGGGGAAGACACGTCCATACCACGAAGCAATGGTTTCTGATCTGAATCATTCTTTAAAACAGCTTCAGACAGATTATGTAGACGTATATTTTTATCATCGCGATAACAGAAATCAAACCATCGAAGAAGAAATTGAAACTATGGAAGGTTTTGTCAAAGAAGGAAAGATTCGTTACTACGCATGCTCCAATTTTGATACCGACCGTATGCAGGCAGCTTATGAATATTGTAAAGAAAAAGGCTATCGCGGATTTGTGGCAGATCAGTGCCTGATGAATCTAGCCTTAAAATATATGAACGAACCTGCGGATCCTACACTTCGCTGCATCCGTGAAGATAATTTTGATTATCATGCGGCACATCCGGAGCTTATGGCAATGCCTTACTTTAGTAACTGTTCAGGATATTTCCACAAATATTTAACCAAAGGCACCGCTGCAGTAAAAGATATGTATTACGATACGGAAAAGAACCGCAAGGTGGCAGAAAAGGTAAAAGCACTTACAGAAAAATATGAATGTTCTGTTACACAGGCTGTGATGGGATTCTTTAGATTCCAGCCATTTACCTGTTTGCCACTCTATGGAACTTCATCTCCAGAGCATATCGTTGATGCATGTAAGACATTAGATGTGCCATTCACGGCGGAAGATTATAAAGAGGTATTGGATGTGTAATTACACATCCAATACCTCTTTAATTCTACTTTGAACAAGACTTGCAAGCTCGTTGGTCTTCATTCCTTCATATTCTTCTGCATAGATCGGTTTTAAGTAATGAATCTGTACATTCACCGGCTTGCAGCCTTTTTCATCCAAAACCTTATAGCTGTTAATGAATGCCACCGGTACGATCGGCGCTTTTGTTTTCAGCGCGCATTTGAAGCTTCCATGATGAAATTCCAACATCTCATTCCCTTTTTTGCTTCTGGTGCCTTCTGGGAAAATGAGATAGTTTCGTCCGGCTTTTACTTCCTTGATTACATTGTTAATGACGGTCATGGACTGTCTCACGTCCTCTCTGTCCATACAGAAGGAATTGGTACACAATCTTACCTGCTCTACAAAAGGAACTCCTTTCAGTTCCTTTTTCAAGACTGCTGCCAGCGGATTCGGACAGGTAGCACCGATGGCTACAATGTCAAATAACCCCTGATGGTTTCCGTACATTAAAAATCCATTTTCCTTTGGAATATTTTCCAGACCATGGCATTCAAAATCAATATTCCCGGAGGTAACGGCCATTTTCAGAATATACTGAATGTGCTGCCATTTGGTCAGTTCCGGATATTTTTCTGTGTTTTTTGCATAGTGGCATAATTTAAACCACGCTGCCGGTACTTTCCAGAAATTCTGGAGCACCATAAGTAAGATTCTTTGCATATTTCAAAAAGTCCTTTCTGATTTTACAAACGCTCATTTTTGCATTTTTGCTAATTGTACCATCAATCAGTCCATCTGTCATTCCACTTTTTTATGCTTTCTTACTTGTAATGTTCTCATTTTTTAAAAAGAGTTCTGGGAAATGATTTCCCCATATAATTCTCTTAAATCTTTCTCTGACAATTTCACCGGATTATTTCCCAGGCGAATCGGATTGACAGAGGCAGTTAACAGATCCAAATCTTTGATGTTTAGCTGTACTTTATCATCGGAAAAGAATTTTTGATTGATCTGGAAGATCTTTTCTATGGCATGATCCACACTTTTACATCCCATCCCTGCCGCAATTTCCAAAAAGAGCTCCTTTAATTGAAGAGCAGATTCCTCTGTTTCCTTTTCAACAATCTTCCACATAAATCTCCAGATATATGGAAGGCACATAAATACTGCTCTTCCATGTGGAATTTTATATAAAGAAGTTAATTTGTAGCTCATGGCATGTGCAGCCGTTGTCTGAGAAATACAGATGGCTCTTCCTGCATAATTGGCTGAAATCATCATCTTCTGATTTCCATCTTCTTCATTCTCAATATAGGAATCCATAAATTCCATAATTCCTGACAATGCTTTTTTAGCGTATTTACGGCTTTCTTCTGTGGCATTGACAGACCACCAGGATTCGATACTCTGGCAAAAAGCATCCATCATGGTACATTTTTTCTGATAGATCGGAAGGGTGCTTAAGTTTCGATGATCCAAAATGGCATATGCCGGAACAATGCTTTCATGGGTAACCGACTGCTTTTTCCCTTCATAGTAAATCACTGCATATCTGGTGGATTCACTGCCTGTCCCGGAGGTTGTTGGAATGGCTGCCAGCAAAATGGAATTTTCTTTAAATTCCTGTTCCAGATATACCAAAGAGTCATTCATAGTCGCAAAAAGCTTGATACATTTTGCCACATCCATGGCACTTCCTCCGCCAATGGCGAGAATGGCATCACACTGCTCTTCTCTGAATCGTTCTACCCCTGCAGCTACATCTTCATATAATGGGTTCGGTGTAAATTCATCAAACAAAACATATGGCATCTTCAGATCCAGATATTCGTCATGGGTTTTTAAAAACGGAAATGCAGAATCGCACACGATAAAAACTTTTTTAATGTTATGGGCTTCCCACAATTTCTGTAATTCATTTTTTGTGTCTGTAGAAATAATAATTTTCTGATTCATATTTGTTACTCCATTTGATTTATCAGACAAGCTTCTTTTTGATCAGCACAAATAATCGTTCAATCATATATGCAATCACAAATACAAGCAGGATGGCAACTCCGGCTGTTCCATACTCGTAATTCTGTAAGTTTCTTGAAATTACAAAGCCAATTCCACCAGCTCCTACCATTCCGAGTACCGCACATTCAGAGAAATTGGTTTCCAAACGCATCCCTACCCATGCGACAATCTGAGAAAATGATGCCGGAAGAACTGCATTGATAAATACACTGAGTTTGCTGGTTCCCGTTGCTTCCAGTGCTTCTAAGGTTTCTTTTGGAATATCTTCAAAGCTTTGAGAAAATGATTTGGTAAAAAATGCAGTGGTGTGCACACATAAGCCTGCTACACCAGCCTCTGGTCCCATTCCAAGACAAACCATCATCAAAAGCACCCATACCGGTGTCGGTACTGCTCGAAGAAATGTAAAAAACGCCTGGGTAAATACTGCCACACCTTTTGTCTTCACTATATTTCTTGATGCAAGCATTCCAAAAACGATACCCAAAAGCAAACTGTAGATCAGGGACAGCACTGCAATACAAATGGTTTCCAATAAAGAACTCACAATCATATCCATTTTATAAAAACTGATATGTGCCAATTCCCAGAAAACTTCGCCAATTTCAGGAATTCTTGAAAATAATTTGACCCAATCAATTTTCAGATACATCAGACTTATTACCGTCAAGGTACACACGATAATCAAAAAAACGGGAATAAATCGATTCTTTTCCCTGCTGGCCACTGGAATTTTCTTTTGTGCTTGTTCCATTATTTTTCGATTTCCTTTCTAAGTTTTCCTGTAATTCGGTCTACTACGATAACCATGGCTGCAATCAGCAGTATGATACTAAAAGCTACATCATACTGAAATCCCTTCAGATAGGAAAACAGTGTGAGTCCAACACCGCCGCCACCTACCATACCGACAATTGTTGAAGCACGAATATTTACTTCTATACAATATAAATACCAGGAAAGAAATCCATTGATACAGGAAGGCAAAATGGCCTGAGATACTCGCTGCGGAAAAATACACCCCACCGCAAGCAGCGATTCTACACAATCCTGGGATACATCTTCCATGGTTTCAACAAATGCTCGTACCATAAATGCAAAGCTTGTAATAAAAAGAGCTGCAAAACCTACGCCTGTTCCAATCCCCAAAGAGGAGAACAAAATAAATGCCCATACCAATGCAGGAATATTTCTAAGAAAAGTCGCAAAGCCTCGCACAACCTTTGCCATTTGGGGAAATGGAGAAACTTTTTCACTTCCAAATAATGCAACAAAAAATGCTGCCACTGCGGCAACTGTGGTAGATGACATTGCCAGCGCCAGCGTCACTACAACACTGGAGAGCACTCCCGAGATTCTTCCTGCCTTTGGAAGTGCCGGTGGAAAGAAGTCTTCAGTTACAAAGTCTATAAATGCATCCGATTCATTGATGAGCACCATGGGATTAAATTTTGTATAAAAAGAGGTCAAAATAAACAGTACAATGATCACCGCAATAAATGCAGAATACAGCGTCTTCTGTTTTTTGGCCACCAACGCAATATTTTTACTCATTTTTCCCCACTCCCACCATAAGGTTTTCTCGTGATGTTCCATAAATTCTTTCAATGGCTTCATTGTCCAATTGCTCCGGTGAACCATCAAAAACAATTTCGCCTTTGGATAATCCGATAATTCTTGTAGAATATTTTAAAGCCACATCCAGCTGATGGAGGTTTACAATACAGGCAATATTTCTCTTATTGGTCATGTTCTTTAACAGATCCATAATAGTTTTTGCACTGGAAGGATCTAAGGAAGCAATTGGTTCATCACACAGTAAAATCTTTGGTTCCTGCATAATTGCACGGGCAATCCCAACGCGCTGTTTCTGTCCGCCGGACAACTCAGAAGCCTTATTGTATGCATACTGCTTCATTCCCAATTCATCCAAAAGCTCCAATGCCCGAATCTTGTCTTTTTCGGAATAGATTCCAAAAATTCCTTTCAGCCCATTCATGTAGCCAAGGCAGCCGTGCAATACGTTCTGCATTACTGATAAACTGTATACCAGATTGTAATTCTGAAAGATCATTCCGATGTTTCTGCGCAAATGTCTTAATTTTTTCCCTTTCTGTTTAGATACCGGTACATCTTCCAGATACACCTCTCCAGCAGTAATGTCAATCAACTGATTGATGGATCGAAGGATGGTTGACTTTCCAGAACCGGATGGTCCTATAATGGAGATAAATTCTCCTTCATTTACCTCAAAAGAGGCATCCTTTAATGCATGGATGCCATTTGAGTAATCTTTTGTCACATTGTCAAATTTTAAAACCTGTGCCATTTTTATTCCTCATTTAAAATTTTGTTCAGTTCAATCACTGCCGCATAATCTTCAATGCTGCATGGAATGAAACGAGCGTTGTCTTTCTTGATAACCTCTGTAAAATAAGCCTGATCATCATATGCCACAAGGAAATCAATCAGCTGCTGACGAGTTGCATCATCTATATGTTCTGCAACAACCATTGCTTCTGCCGGAATTGTTCCTGATTCATGAATCACCTTAATATCTGCTTCGTTGACATTGCCGCTTGCAATTTCAGATGCCAGAATCTGATTTGATACAGGTACAACATCTACGTCATTTCTTACCACAGCCTGAATACCTGCCTGGTGAGAACCTGAATAGCTGGCAGCTGCAAAGAACACATCATTGGTATGTAATTTATCCATATCCAACTCTTCTTCCGGGAATGCTTTGATAATTTCTGATGTAGGAACCAGGTTTCCTGAAGTTGATTCAGGATCAACAAAGGCAACTGTGTGTCCTTTGATATCTTCAATTGTGCTAATATCATCGTTTGCTGCATTTGTAATTAACAAAGAACGATAAACTGCTTTTTCAGGATCACCATCTTCTGCTTTCATAACGATTGGATCAATGTTTGCTCTTTCTGCTCCAAGTGCAATGGCATTGGCACCCATATAAGCCATATCTGCTTTTCCTGTACGTAACGCTTCGATGATTGCGTTATAATCACTAGCCTGGATTTCTTCTACTTCACATCCAAGTAATTCTTTTAAATCTTCTGCAAGCCCGTTTCTTGCATCGGTACTCTGATCTGTGGATTCATTTGGTGCGTATGCAATTGTAAATACACCATCTTCTCCGCCTGCACCGCTTGCAGCAACTTTTTCCTTTGCTCCGCATCCTGTAAGCATTGCAGCTCCCATAGCTACTACCAATAAACCAGTTAATACTTTTCTCAATTTCATTTTTTACTCCTCTTTTCGTATCACGATTGTTAAACCTTTTGTTTTTCAACACTGTTAGCCTAACAACTCAAAGTTAAATCAACTATCCTTTATTCGTGAAATTTGTGTAATGTTTTTGAAAGGCAACAGAGGGTAAACCAAGATTATCGCTTTACAAATTTTACATTTCAATGATTTTTCACAAAAAAATCGCCTGTTCTCCGCACAAATATGCGAAAAACAAGCGGTCTTTGCTTTATTCCGTTATTTACATCATTCTCTCTAATTTTACCACAGCTTCTGTATGCACCGTATGAGGGAACTGGTCTACCACCGTCCCCTTCACAAGGCTGTATCCTTCATTGGTCAGATATTTTAAATCCCTTGCAAGGGTTGCACTGTCACAGCTTACATACACCACGCGTTTTGGACGCATCTGTACAATGGTTTGTAAAAGTGCTTCATCGCAGCCTTTTCTTGGCGGATCTACCACAATGACATCTGCACTGATATTTTCTTCCCGGTATTTCTTTGGAAGCACATCTTCGGCCTTTCCCACATAAAACTCTGCATTGGTAAATCCATTTAACTTTGCATTGTGTTTTGCATCTTCAATGGCCTGTGGTACGATCTCCACACCATAAACCTGTTTTGCCTTCTGGGCAAGGAAAAGTGAAATAGTTCCAATCCCGCAGTATAAATCCCAAACGGTCTCTCCGCTTTCCACTTCCGCATATTCCAGGGCCCGTTCATATAATTTTCTTGTCTGCACCGGATTTACCTGGAAAAAGGACAATGGCGAAATCTGATATTTTACATTGCCAATATAATCTGTAATGTAATCCTGTCCCCAGACAGATTTCATTTCCTGACCCATGATCACATTGGTCTGCTTTGTATTGACATTAATGGTAATGCTTGTCATTCCCGGAATTTTAATAAGTTCTGCTGTTAGTTCTTTCACTTCCGGCATCCGTGTGCCATTTAAGATGAGACACACCATCAGTTCCCCCGTAGTAAATCCTTTACGGATAAGTACATGACGAAGTAATCCTTTTCCTGTCTGTTCATCATAAGCCGGGATATTATATTTTTTTAAATGTGCCAGAATGATTTCCAAAATCTGTTCATTTTCTTCCACGCCTAGGTAACAGTTTGTATTAGAAATAATACTGTGAGTTCTTCCCGCATAAAAACCGGTCACGACTTCTCCGTTTTTATCTGTTCCAAAAGGGAACTGGGCTTTGTTACGGTAATGATAGGGCTCATCCATACCGATGACGTCAAACTCCGGCAGCTCTGTAAGACCGCCGATACGAGTTAAATTATTTAATACTTTTTTCTTCTTATATTCCAGCTGCTTCTCATAAGAAAGGGCCTGAATCTGACAGCCGCCGCAGTGTTTGTGAAATGCACACTTTG